>ERZ761607.231-NODE-231-length-113683-cov-8.293220_pt1 | contig 113683 bp, 92 predicted proteins | sample MGYA00511164_ERZ761607 | MGnify/ENA primary metagenome ERZ761607 (study PRJEB28899, sample SAMN02445080) | bioreactor sludge metagenome | biome: EBPR sludge | place: Australia: Brisbane, Thorneside Wastewater Treatment Plant | collected 2011-06-22 ...
TTTGCATTCCGCTACTGGCGCAGGTTTATTCATATCCGTAAAAGGTGGCATTATTTTTCATTATTCTTGCGACGCTCTCGCCTGATTGCCAGTATGTTGGTTTTGCGTGAGCAAATTCTTGAGGACCTCGAGCGAGGCCGAAATGAATACGATAAACTGAAGGGGAATATCCGTTAATCCGTTTGAGAGCGACCGTTTCTTCATTCCAGTATAAATAGTTCTATTAACTAGGATTTTAGTTATAATTTTATTTCCATGAAGAAAAAGAAAGAACTTACTCGTGCCGAAGAAGAGATAATGCAAATCTTATGGAAAATAGAATCCGGATTTGTAAAAGACATTCTTGCCGAATTTTCTGCTCCTCGCCCTGCCTATAATACGGTGTCAACTATTGTGCGCATCCTTGAAACTAAGGGATTTGTTAAGCACAAAGCACATGGAAAAACACATGAATATTTTCCGGCGGTGGAAAAGGAGGAATACCTGAAATCAACTGTAAAATCTATGATGAAAGGTTATTTTGGTAACTCTTTCAAAAACTTGTTATCCTTTTTTGTGGAACAAGGACAGGTTTCTCTTGGCGATATCGATGACCTTGTGAAGGATATCCGTAAAGGCAAGAAGTCGGAAAAGAAAAAGAAGAAAAAGAAGAAATAATCCGAGTATGATTTATACAATCGAATGGCTGACAAAGGTGTTGCTTTGTCAGGGTGTTATTTTATTGGCTTATTTATTCATTAAATCAGAACCTCTTTTTTCATTGAGGAGAGTTTGGATGATAGGTGCATTATTGGTACCCTTTTTACTTCCGTTTGTAGAGGGAATTTTCCTGACAAATGAATCGGATGGGCATTTTTTCTTTTATGAATTTGAACCTGTAACTGTTTATGCCGGAAGTAAATTGGAAAGTATATCCTGGACTGCTATTATGTTCTGGAGTGTCGCGATTGTGATTGGATTAAAACTAGCAGGTTTTTTAAGGACGGTTTTCTTTGTTTTATTTCGAACTAAGAAAATTGCACATGGATTAAGAGTTTGGAATGGGTCATTTAGTTTTTCCTTTTTTCGAATAATAATATTGGCAGAAAAGGATCAAAACGATGAAATGGTTCTTGCGCATGAATCGGCCCATGTTCAAATGCACCATTATTTTGATTTGATTGTTAGTGAAGTAGTAACAGGATTATTTTGGTTTAGTCCGTTTGTGTGGGTTTTTAATCGCGAATTAAAAAAAATCCATGAGTTCCAGGCAGATCAATATGTATTAAAGGTATTTGGAGTTATAGAATATAAAGAATGTTTATTTGAAAAAGCAACAGGATTCCGACCATTAACAGGGTCGCATTCATTTGGAAGTTTAACCTTAAAAAATCGTTTTATGATGATGACAAAAAAAAGTTCCGCTTTGGCCGGGACAAGAATTGCGTTTGCAACTATCATGCTTTTTTCATGGGTTGGTATGGTAGGATTTGCTGCTCCGGAGCAACCACTGGGTTCGAAATCAGAATCTCAGGTTCCGATAGTTGATTTGGAGAATCAACCCGATGTTTATCCTGTTTTTCCCGGAGGTCAGGATGCAATGATTAAATATCTTTCAGGAAACATCAACTACCCGGAATCTGCAAGAATTGCCGGAAAGGAAGGAAAAGTGATTGTTAAGTTTGTAGTGGATAAGACAGGAAAGATAAAAGATGTAAAAATTGCATCAGGCGTCGAAGCAAGTTTGGATGCTGAAGCTATGCGCGTTGTGAAAGAAATGCCTGACTGGACTCCTGGTGAAAAGGGAGGAAAAAAGGTGAATGTTGAGATGGTATTGCCAATTCAGTTCAAGCTTTGATTTCAACCTGAAATTTGACCGGGCGATTCATTCCGGATTAATAAGCAGGAATGAATCGCCCGTTTGTTTATTAATTTGTTGTTATACAGGTTATTGAGTCCGGTCCTGAAGATTATCTTCCTGTGTTTTTATATAGGGGAAAAGCGTAAATTTGTCGTCCAAACACAGTGAAATGGACAACTATTCGTACCTGAGCAATGCACACCCGGATGCTATTGAGGAGATGTATTCACGTTACCTTTCCAATCCAGATTCTTTGGAACACGGATGGAAAAAGTTTTTTGAAGGTTTTGAGTTTGCGCGTACAAATTTTGAAGACAGTGGTGTATTACCTGAGAACGTAACGGCAGAGATCAAGGTCATGAACCTGATTCATGCTTATCGGCAGCGTGGACATTTGTTTACAAAAACTAACCCGGTTCGCGATAGAAGAAAGTATACACCTACGCTAGATATTGAGAATTTTGGTTTGGCCCAATCGGATCTTGAAAAAGTATTTCAAGCCGGTGCTCAGATTGGAATCGGAGCAGCGAAGTTGAAAGATATTGTTGCGCATTTGGATCAAACCTATTGCCAGAGTATAGGCGTTGAGTATTTATATATGCGCCAACCGGAAGTAATAGATTGGTTGCGCGAAAAAATGGAGGGAAGTAAAAACACACCTTCATTTTCTGTTGATGAAAAGAAGACAATTCTTAACAAGCTAAATCAGGCAGTAGTTTTTGAAAATTTTCTTGCTACTAAATTTGTTGGTCAGAAACGATTTTCACTCGAAGGTGGAGAATCTCTAATCCCCGCAATGGATATGTTGATGGAAACCGGAGCGGATCTTGGTATTAAAGATTACGTGGTAGGAATGGCGCATCGTGGCAGGTTAAATGTTCTCGCAAATATTCTGAATAAAACATACCGCGATATTTTCACAGAATTTGAAGGGCGTTTATCAGAGGATTCACTTTTTGACGGAGATGTAAAATATCACCTGGGTTATTCAAGTGACCAAACTTCCAATAATGGAAAAAAGGTACATATTTCACTTACTCCCAATCCATCGCACCTGGAAACAGTTGATGCCATTGTAGAGGGGATCACACGTGCAAAAATGGATAATCTTCATAATGGAGATGAAAATTCAGTTTGTCCGGTCTTGATTCATGGTGACGCAGCTGTTGCTGGTCAGGGAATCGTGTATGAGGTAATTCAGATGTCGCAATTGGACGGATACCGCGTAGGCGGTACAGTACACCTTGTAGTCAATAATCAGGTTGGATTTACGACAAACTATCTCGATGCTCGTTCATCAACTTATTGTACGGATGTTGCAAAAGTTACTTTATCGCCTGTTTTTCACGTAAACGGTGACGATGTTGAGGCAGTGGTTTTTGTTGCAAAACTGGCAATGGAATTCCGTCAGAAATTTCATCGCGATGTTTTCATTGATATTCTCTGTTATAGAAAGTACGGACATAATGAAGGGGATGAGCCACGCTTTACCCAGCCAGTTCTTTATAAAGCCATTCAGCGCCATCCGAATCCACGTGAGATTTACGTGAAAAAACTTGTTGAACAAGGTTCGATCGAAGCCGGTATGGCGAAAGACATGGAGCGAAGCTTTAAAGATCTGCTGGAGGGAATGCTCAATGAAGCAAAACAAACTGAAAAGGCGAAAATCACCTCGTTTCTCGAAGGACAATGGGCGGGTGTTAAAATGGCTGCACCCGATGCGTTTGATAAATCACCAGATACAGCTATTGACAAAAAAGTATTTCTTGATATAGCCGGTAAAATAGTTTCATTACCCGATGGTATGAATTTCTTCAATAAGATCCAGAAACTTTTTGAAGACAGAAAAACCATGATTGCCAATGATCAGTACGATTGGGCAATGGGTGAACTAATGGCCTATGCAACTTTAATGCACGAAGGGCATCATGTTCGCTTCTCTGGTCAGGATGTAGAGCGCGGCACATTTTCACATCGTCACGCTGTGGTAAAAGTTGAAGATTCAGAAGAAGAATATACTCCTTTGAACAATTTTGGTGCGAAAGGCCAATTGCGCATATTTAATTCCCATTTGAGCGAATATGGCGTGCTTGGTTTTGAGTATGGATATGCAATGGCTGCTCCGAACGCACTGACAATATGGGAAGCGCAATTTGGAGATTTCTTTAACGGAGCTCAAATTATTATTGATCAATATATTTCATCGGCCGAATACAAGTGGAGAAGGATGAATGGTCTTGTGGTTTTGCTACCGCATGGTTACGAAGGACAAGGACCTGAACACTCTTCTGCACGGATGGAACGATTCCTGCAAATGTGTGCCGAGAACAATATGCAAATTGTAAATGCAACTACTCCTGCAAATCAGTTCCATGTTTTACGCCGACAAATAAAACGCGAATTTCGTAAACCATTAATTTGTTTTACACCTAAAAAACTGCTTCGTTTTCCGGCTTGCGTTTCTTCAGTGAAGGATTTTACCAGCGGTGGATTTCAGGAGGTAATTGATGATGTTTCCGTTAAAGCTGCTGATGTAAAGAAACTCGTATTGTGTTCAGGTAAAATCTATTACGAAATGATGGAACGCAAAGCACAATTAGGCAGTAAAGATGTTGCGTTTGTTCGAATCGAGCAGCTTTATCCATGGCCTGCAAAACAAATTGCGGCTATTCTTTCCAAATATTCCAATGCCAAGGAGATTTGCTGGTTGCAGGAAGAGGCTGAGAATATGGGCGCTTATACTTTTGTAATGAAAAAAATGAAAGATGTAGATCTTACATACATCGGTAGAAAAGAAAGCGCGAGCCCGGCTACAGGTTATGCTAAACTCCATAATGCACAAAGCGAAGAGATTTTTGCCAAGGTATTCGGAGCAGTAAATCCGGTTGTGGAAAGCAAATCCAAAAAGAAAGAATCAGTAAAATAATTTTTTAATCAAGTACATACACCCTAACCAATGGCAATCATTGAACATAAAGTACCGAGTCCCGGCGAATCAATCACTGAAGTAGTAATTGCACGCTGGATAAAATCAGACGGCGAATTCGTTGATAAAGATGATGAGCTTTGCGAAATTGACTCCGATAAAGCAACGCTAACCGTAAATGCTGAAGAATCCGGTCAGCTTAAAATTATGGCCGCCGAAGGTGATACTGTCAAAGTTGGACAGATCATTTGTTCAGTTGATAGTTCTGTGAAAGGTGAAGCTAAACCAAAAACAGATGCACCAAAAGCAGAAACTAAAAAGGAGGAAAAGAAATCGGAACCGGTTCCGAATCCTATGCCGGTTGCGCAGGAGAAATCCTATGCAACAGGTCACCCTTCGCCTGCAGCAAAAAAATTAATGGATGAAAAAGGTATTTCTTCTTCACAGGTTCAAGGATCAGGTCCTGGAGGAAGAGTAACAAAGCAAGATGTGCAAAATGCGCTTACACTTGGTTTCTCTTATGACAAACCTGCATTTGGTGGCACTCGGGAGCAGGAGCGTAAAAAAATGACAACGCTTCGAAAAAAGATTGCTGAGCGGTTGGTGAGTGTGAAGAATGAAACAGCTATGCTGACCACTTTTAATGAGGTGGATATGAAACCGATAATGGATCTTCGCAAGAAGTACAAAGACAAATTTGAAAAGACGCATGGTATCGGTGTAGGATTCATGTCGTTTTTCACAAAGGCTTGTACTGTTGCATTGCAACAATTCCCCGCGGTAAATGCATATATCGACGGTGAAGAAATGGTGTTCAACAACTATTGCGATGTAGGTATCGCTGTAAGTACACCAAAGGGATTGATGGTTCCTGTATTGCGAAATGCAGAGACATTGAGTCTTGCCGGTATTGAAAATGGCATTAAGGAAATGGCAATTAAAGCGCGCGATGGAAAATTATCTATTGATGATATGACCGGTGGGACTTTTACCATTACCAATGGAGGAGTGTTTGGTTCAATGCTTTCAACTCCAATTATTAATCCTCCTCAATCTGCAATTTTGGGAATGCACAACATTGTTGAGCGTCCTGTTGCAATTGATGGCCGTGTTGAAATTCGTCCGATTATGTATGTGGCGCTTTCTTACGATCACCGTATCATTGACGGTAAGGAATCGGTTTCTTTCCTGGTGAAAGTAAAAGAGATGTTGGAGAATCCATCACGCATGTTGTTTGATGGCCGCGACCCGTTGGAAGTGGTTTTAGGAATATAAGTATAAAAAAAGAGCCTCAATCGAGGCTCTTTTTTTTTGGCTTATGTAGTTTTTCCCCTTAATGCATCGGTAAGATTTGAAGCGCTTACATTGATGCTTTTTCTTCTGGAAACCAGATAAATTAAGGCAGCTGGCCAAAAAACAAAAACCAAAATCACAAACACAACCCAATTAACTTCCTTTTGAGGAGGATGAACAACAGGTCTGTTTAAGAGAATGTCTTTTCGATGTTGGTTGAGGTTTTCAGGTGTAGAAACAACAGTGCCGCAGTAACTGCATTTAGGAGTTGAGGATTCGGAAAGTGAAACTTTTGCATTGATGGTGTGGCCGCATCCCGGACAATCCTGCACCAACATGAACTCAGTGCGCAATCGCCCATCAATGATTTTATCGCTTTTCTCATCCCAAACGTAATACGCGCCGGGCTGCATATTGATTGTGCGCAAATGTTTGAGAACGAAATCTCTGCTTAATCCAAGTGAAACGGCAAGCTCGTTTACCCTTGCCTCACCGGTCGTGTCGAGCGCATCCCAGATGCGTATGATCTTTTTTTCCTGCTTACGAAACACAATACCTACTGTAAGTAAAATTATTCCATTTACTGCGAAAAAGAGTTTTACTGAAGGAAAAGAAGGGGCCGGGAAGCCGGGAATGTACTCGCCGGAAATCTGAAAAAAGAACCAGGCACTAAAAATAATGGAGAGCACAGAAATGAGGGTTACGATGGTTCCAATCGTTATGAATAATGAATCAATCCGATAAATATTCTTTGAACTTGCCATATTTTGTTTTTTTGAGCTGGAGCAATTTAGCAAAGTTCATTCAATAAAAGTTCTATTTGCCTGATTTTGGCATTCCTAACACTATCTGATTGGAACATGAAACCGTTTCGTTGTAGCAGCCTTATCAATCACGGTAGAAATATTTTAAAAATAGTACCGCCCCGCCCCTGACCCGAATCGATGGATACGATAAGAGTAGAGACGAGGCGGATTTAGTGATGCCACTTCACCCGGAACCGGACTTCAATGAGTTCTTCGATCCCTTCAGGATTTAACTTATCCGTACAAAGTGATTGTGCATTGAATTATTTTCTTGCATTGAAACCAAAGGACACTCCAAAACGCATCCCGTTTTTCTGAGGTACTACATAGGCGTTAAACGGTATGTTTAATTTTCCGCTTTTGAACGAACGTCCAAATGCAAATACGAAGCCGGAACTTAATGCAAAATCACCACGACTATCCATTCTGCTAATAATTGGATACGGGTTTTGGTTCAGAGTGTCTGTCCATGATGAAGCAAGTTGCCATCCTGTATCAGGATCAATGTATCCATTTGCTTTTCGCATCAGGCCTACAGTGGGGCCAAATGCAAATTCCCATCCTTTTTTATTACCTCGCAAACCATGCAACACCGTCATGCTTGGAATGAACAGTCCTTGGTCAAGTCCAGTAATCATCGGTATGAATTCGAAGAGTGCCTGAAAGTTCCCTTCATTGAGGTATTGTTTTTCGAACTGATACCCGAATTGAAACATTAACGGGAATCCATCAAATCCACCTTGGCTTTGTGCTGATTTAAAAATTTCAGCATTTGTACCTGTAAGAAGTGTGCATCCCATGCGTGGGCCGTCTAGGGCAAGCCTGCTTTTATTGGGTTGATTAATTGAATTTGCAAAAGCATTTTTTACTGTAAGACTTTCAATCAGTTGTTTTTCGTTTTCAATACCAAACATTTCGCGAATGGTTATTCCTACCATGGTTTTTACCTCTTTCGGGAGATTTAGGAATTCTTTTACAGCGGTACGTTCAACACTTGCTGATTTTACATCTATCAAACGAAGCGTTATTACAATGATGTCGCTGTACATTTCAATGCTTCCGGAGAGCATTTTATCAGACTGAATTGTTTTTCCAATTTCCACCAGGCATAATTTTCCATAGCAGTTGGCCACTTTGAGTTGGTTTTTTTCAAGCAACCATGTTACATCATAGCGATCGGTTACACTGAATAAATCAAGTTTTTCAACCTCACGTCGCAGCATATTTCCTGCTGATTCGGGATCGAGTCCGACACCTTTAACATCTACATGTAATACGGTGAGAGATGGTTTTTGCTTTTCTTGTCCAAAGCAAATTGGACTAATAAAAAACAGTAGAAGGGCGAGAATTTTTGAAATTGCTTTCATTTTTTTTCGGGTTTTGATTACGTGGACAAACCTCGAAACTTTGGTCAACCCATCAATCCTGAGTTTTTTAAAAAAGGTTGTTAAAAAATGTATATTTTTGTACTTTAGTTATTGAATTAGAGTATATTAGTATTTATATAACGGTCGAATAAAATGGACAATTTTAAGGAGATAATCAGCACATTTTCAGATAAGGACATGCGTGAGTTCAGGTATTTTTTGGTTCGGCATCGACCAAAGTCTGAGCGCAAGGATCTTGAATTGCTCCAAGAGTTAGCAGAAGGGGAAATTATTAAGGACAGAAAGGGGAAGGATGATTATCATTCCCTTCGGAAACGACTAATGCGACAATTATCGGAGTTTGTTGTGTTGAAGCAATTGCAGGATGATGTTACAGAAACTTCTTCCGTTTTAGGTTGGGTTTCCATGGCGCGTTATTTATTTGAAAAGCGAATGAACGCTACCGCATGGAAGTATTTATTACGAGCAGAAAAAAGCGCAATTGCATCAGAGCGGTATGACTTATTGAATAGTGTTTACCTTTTAATGCTGGAGAATGCTCATACATCATCGCATTATCCACTTGAATTTTTGATTAAGCAAATGGAAGACTGCAAGATTCGTGCTGATGAGGATGAGCGGCTGCTTAAGGCGACAGCAATGATCAGGCAACGGATGGAAGAAGCAAAGTTAAGCGGTAACATATTCGGTTTGTCCGATTTTGTTGAAGCAACACTTGATCGTTTTCAATTAGGTTCGGCAATTATGAATAGACCAATTCATCTTTTCCGGATCATGGAAATTATCAGGAGCACCTACCTTGCGGTCCGCGATTTATCAAATTTTGAAAGTCTTGTTTTGGAACAGTATACTGTTTTTTCCAAGGCAGCTGGAGATTCCCCTCACTATCAATATTTCAGATTAAACTTTATTTATATGATTGCCCATGTACTTTACCATAACAGAAAGTACAAAGAGTCGGATCAGTGGTTGGAAAAATTAGAAGCTGAAATGAAGAAAAACTCAGGGAGACATGAGAGGCAGTTTGCAGCACGCTTGGTTTCAATGCGTTCAAGTATTTATTCTTTTACCGGAAGAAATGATGAGGCCATCGCAATTCTCGAAGGAGTTCTTGAAGATGGAATAAGGAAATTTGATTTTGAAGACATTCTCAATTTAAAGCTAAACCTTGTATTCTGTTTTTTTCTCAAGGGCGAATTCAGAAAAGCCAATCGTGTTTTTGTACAGTTTGGACAACATTCTGATTCTTTTCTTCAGAAAAAAATGGGTCAGGAATGGTTATTGCGTAGCAAAATGATACAATTAATCGTTCAATATGAATTGGGTAATGAAGACGTATCTCTTACAATGATTCGTTCGCTCGAACGGGATCATTCGGATTTTCTGGATCAGCCTCAGTATATAAAGGCAAAAAATTATTTGCAGTTTTTAAAAAATTACATGAAGGATCCATTCGCAACAAGTTTTTCCGATTTTCACCAGAAGGCGTTGCAGGAATTATTCGTTTTGCCTGCGGGAACCGAGGAGTCTAAAGCAATTGCATTTTATTGCTGGCTAAAGGCTAAACTAATCGGAAGGGATTATTACTCTGTTTTACTAGAAGAGGTAGCTGCTAAGCTTGACGAAAATTAATTCAGTTCGGCAAGTTGTTTGGATGCCCGCTCAGAATAGAATCCTTTTTTTGCAATAATGATTTGCAACAGCTCTTTAGCATTTTCTTTTTTCGAAAGCTTAATAAGGCTAAGTGCTTTGTACCATTCAGCTTCTTCTTCGAAAGTGGAGAAAGCATTGTGGATGCATTTGTCAAACGATTGAATTCCCTTGTCGAACTTACCCAGATTATAATAGCACAAACCTCCGTAAAAATGCGCATTTAAGTCATCCGGGTAATGCTGAATAATGGTGATATAATTTTTCAATGCAGTCTTATACTGATTTCTTGAAAATTCCCCCATCGATTCACGAAGAAATTTTTCGTAAGGGATATAAACTGTTCTCGTTTCAACTTCTGTATTAGTTGTTGAAGTATCCCCAATATTAGCAGGAGTTCCGGTTAGGACTATTTCAGTTTTTTTTATGTCGGTAGTATACAAATCACCATAATCAATAACTTTTAGATCGTTGAAATAGGTAAAGCGAACATTCGACCTGGCATATTTTTCATCGGTACCGGATTCAATATTGTCCGCTTTTTTTGTTTCGACCGGTGTAAGTAAGGCTTCGTTCTCTTTCACTGGATTTATTTCAACTTCCGTTTTTTGGAGAATTACAGTCTTGGGCTGATCTGCTTTTGTTTTGGCATATGTGATTTGTTCGGGCTCTGAAATGGGCTCTGCATCGTCAATTTCCTTTTGGTCTATTTCAGTTGAGCTTGTTATTGGAGTACCGGATTCCGTTAATGGAGTATGATGCGCAGTTTTTTCGTTTGACTTTTCCGATTGGTTGGCAACCAATACTACAATGCTAATACAAGCAATTGCAAGAGTTGGCCAAAAGAGAATTTTGTAAATAGATGTGCCCTTTGATGCATGTGTATTTGTTTTGAATAGATTGTCCGGAAGAACACTTAATGCTTCCGGATCAGCGGATAGCCCATCAAGTCCTTCAGCTGTTAAATCGTCTTCGGCTAATTGTTCTTCCATTTTACGATTTAATGCAGCATCACCTTTCCCATCGAGCCAGCGCTGAGTTTCTTCCCGATTCGGGGTTTCCCTTGAGGAAAAAATTGTATTAGATTGCTTTTTCATGATTGCTTAGCATATTCTTAAGGTTGCGTTTGCCGTTTTGGATATGACTCTTAACGGCGTTCAGAGAATAACCTGTTTGGGTAGTTATTTCCTGATAACTTTTTTCTTTCAGGTAGAAGAGTTCGATACAGGTTTGTTGCTCCTTATTGAGTTTGCAAATAGCGCTTTCCAATTCCTGTAAGCTGCTTTCTTTCGCAAACACATCAGTATCGTTTTGATCTTCCGCTAAAATATGTTCAAGTGTTTCAATTTCTTTTTCTGTTCCGGGTCTGTTGGATTTGCGAAGAATCATTAAACAATGATTTCGTGCAACAGAGTGAAGCCAGGATTTGAAGTTGTCAACCTGATGGTTTTTAAGATCGGAGAGTAATTTTTCGAAGATGTTAATGACAGCGTCTTTGCTGTCGTCCCTATTGCGTAAGTATTTTAAACATACACCAAAAACCAAATGCGAATAACGCTCATAAAGCAAACCCACGATTTGAACATCCGCTGAAGAAGCATATTTCCGCACCAGCTCTTCGTCGGATTGTGTATTGGTATGTTTTTTTCTGAATATCATTCACTGCAATATACGATTCACATCGACAAAAAAAGCAAGAACGGGATCCTTCCTTCCCGTCCTTGCATTGGTGATCACTTGCCTTTATTATGTTCTGCCCAAAGATCGAAATAGCTTCTGGTTTCAACGATGATTACACCGCTGGTAACATCACCGTATTTTGCCGGAACACCTCCTGTGTATACAGTAAGACTCCCAATCGCAACACCGGGTAAGCGAATATTTCCGTCGGCCACTTTTACTCCGTCAACAAAATAGATCATCGCGTCCGATCTTCCTCCGCGAACATTGGCTTGTCCGGTTTCACTTACCTGAACACCTCCGATGGTGCCCGCGAGTTTGTTGATGTCGCGGATATGAGGATTGTTTTTTATTTGTTCATACCGGATGGTTGTAACAGAAGTTTCTTCCGGATTGATTAATGGATCTCGATATACCGTTACCTCTATTTCTCCTAAAAGGTTATCCGTTAGCAGTACATCAGACATCATGGTTATCTGATTGGGATTAACTTTCACCTGAATGGTTTTCTTTTGTTCCATATAGGAAACAACCAGATTATAAGTTCCAGGGACAAGAGGCTTTAAATGAAATCTGCCATCAATATCGGTTGTTGTTCCACGCATTTGGTCACCGATCATGACATATACATTGGCTCCAACTGCCGGTTCTTTTGTGAGGCTGTCGAGGACTTGTCCGCGAATACTTCCGTCGTTTTGCGCTTTGGTGCTATGCCCGATCAATACGAGTATCAGGAATAGCAGAGAGGTAAGATTTTTCATGGCGTTTAAATTTTGTTTCCCCTTTGATGCAGGGTTGAAACAATTTCCATAACGCCCCAAAGAAATATTTTTAGTCTTCCACTGCAACTACCTCAACTACCTCCGGAACCATCTGTTTCAGAAGCTGTTCCACGCCATGCTTGAGGGTGCCCATTGAGCTGGGACATCCGCTGCAGGACCCTCTTAACACAAGGCTGACAATACCTTCCTTAAAGGACTGGAAATGGATAGCCCCACCGTCATTTTCAACTGCGGGACGAACAAATTCATCCAGAACGGAGATGATTTTTGAATCAATTTCGGAGGTTGGTTGTGCGTGTGAAGCTTTACCAAGCATTTTGAACTTCTTTACTTCTCCTTCGCCTGTTTTTGGCTCCGGAAATTTATCTACCGCAAAAAGATTTTTACGCAAAAAATCCATCACAAATTCCCTTAGCTCCATAGTGATGAAATCCCATGAGATTGCATCTGTTTTTGTGATTGTCACAAAATTGGTCGTTATAAAAACACCCTTTACAAAGGGAAACTTAAACAATTGTTCTGCAAGTAAAGAAGATCCTTTTGCTTCCTCAGCAGAAGCATATTCTGCAATCCCGTCAATTTGTACAATCGGACGGTCAGCTACGAATTTCATAGTTGAAGGGTTGGGCGTCATTTCGGCATAAACCGAGGTAATTCGGATATCGTTTTCCATGCAACAAAATTATGGATTTCAAGAGATTGTAGTCAGGAATACAACAAAACAGGTAAATTGTTTCTGTGTTGGGGCAACTTTCCCTTATTTTTACGTTACTAAATAGATGATGCGCAGCATTTTGCGATATAGTATTTCTGCCGTTTTACTATTAACGGTTTTGTTCTCACTGAGTGGGCTTACCATTTTCAGACATAAGTGCTTGATTTCCGGTGATGTTTCATATAGTTTGTTCGCTCCGGTTGATGATTGCTGTGCCGAAAAGATCGAAACAGAAGGCAAGACTTGTTGTTCATCAAAATCCCCAAGCAAAAAAGTAATCAGGAAAAAAAAGAGTTGTTGCTCTGAATCATCGTTTAGCCAGCAATTGAATTTCCACGCATTTTCTACTTTAAAGTCGTTTCAACAGGATAGTTTTTTTATCCCCCCAGTTTCGGGTTGTAAATTCGTATCCTCAACAATTTCTACAGTATACGAAAACCACCTTCCAAACGGACCGCCTGAGTTGTCAGGACGAGATATTTTGGTTCGAAATCAGGTTTTCAGAATTTAAGCGTTCATGTTGCCTCATCCAAGCGGATAAGGGTTATTCGGTTATTTTAATCAACATGAACATGAAAAAGCATATTATATATTTAATTCTATATGGATCATTTCTGATTCCGGAGGTTTTCGGGCAGGAAGTTAAAGGCATCGTTTACTGTGAAAGCACACAGGGAAAAAAAGAAACGCTGCCTGGTGCACACATTGTTTGGCTCAATGCAGGATCCGGAGTAATTACCGGAAAAGACGGGACATTTTCCATTCCCTTTAAAGGCCCCGATAAGTTAATAGTTTCGTTTACGGGGTTTGCATCTGATACAGTTTTAATTGACAGTGCGTTTGTATTTGTTGAAACAATTCTTCGCGATCCAATGATGTTGCAGGATGTAGAAGTTACAGCGCGTTCATACAGCACAAGTATTTCAATGATCAAGCCCTTTAATATGGAGGTTATTGGTCAGGCAGAAATTAAAAAAGCAGCTTGTTGCAATCTTTCCGAAAGTTTTGAATCTAACGCAAGCGTTGATGTTGTATATGGTGATGCTGTTTCGGGTGCAAAGGCGATTCAAATGTTAGGATTGAGCGGAGTTTATACTCAAATGCAAATTGAGAATGTGCCACTCATTCGAGGTATGTCTGCAAGTTTCGGTATGCAATATATTCCCGGAACATGGCTCGAATCGATTCAAATCACCAAAGGAGTGGGTAGTGTTGTAAACGGTTACGAATCAATGAGCGGACAAATCAATGTGGAACTGCTGAAACCTGAAAACGACAAGGTGGAGCGATGGTTTTTTAATTTGTATACCAATCACCTGGGACGGGAAGAAGCAAACATTCACTATCGCAAAAAGATAAACGACAAATTGAGCACATTGATCCTTGCTCATGGTTCCGGTTACTTTTTTGAAAATGATCAGAATCGGGATGGCTTTCGTGATAATCCTCTTGGTCGGCAATTAAATGTAATGAACCGTTGGAAGCTACAAGGAAAGAAAACGGAACAGGTATTTGGAATTCATGCTGTTTACGATAATAAAAATGGTGGACAGCTGGGCTTCGTCCCTTCACAACACCAATTTACCTATGATAAATTTGGAGTAGGTATAAGTACACAGATGATAGAAGGCTTTTTTAAGAACGGCTTTTTATTTCCTTCTTCTCCAACAAAAAGCATGGGTTTGATCATTAGCGGCAAGCATCATACTCAGGATACCTATTATGGTTTACGGAGCTATTTTGCTGAACAACGTTCTGCATACACCAATCTCATTTTTCAGGATATTATCGGTACAACAATGCACAATTATAAATTGGGATTGAGTACAATGCTGGATGACTACAGGGAACGTTATCGCGATTCGCTGTATAACACTCTTGAAATTGTTCCGGGAGTCTTTGGCGAATACACGTATTCCTATCTTGAAAAATTCCAATTACTGATCGGAGCCAGGTATGATTTTCACAATCGGTTCGGTGGCGTTTTTTCACCACGTGCGCATATCAGATTTAGCCCCAATGAACATCTAACTATTCGGTTGACGGGTGGACAGGGATTTCGTTCACCACGCATTTTTATGGAGAATGTTGCACCCTTGGCAAGTGCTCGACAGGTTGTAATAACAGAGGAACTTGGAATGGAGCGAAGCACCAATTTTGGGGGTTCTATCACCACGCGGTTTAAATTTTTAAAGCGTGAGAGCAGTTTTAATATTGATTATTACCACACACGATTCGAAAACCAGGTCATTGCTGATATGGATTTGGACGCCCATAAAATTGTGTTCTATAATTTGAAAGGTGAAAGCTTTTCGAACAGTTTGCAGGCCGAAGTAGATTTATCCTTGTACAAAGGGCTAAGTGTGAAAATTGCATACAAAAGGTATCAGGTGATGGTCACCTATCACGACACTCTAATGGAGCGTCCAATGGTGCCTAGAGATAGGGTTATGATGAATCTGAGTTATGAAACGCCATCCAAGAAGTGGAAGTTTGATCTTATAAGTAATTATTATAGCAGTAGCCGTTTGCCCAATACTGAATCTATGACTTCTGATATGCGATTCCCTTCCCGTTCGCAGGAGTATTACATTGTGCATTTTCAGATCACCAAACAGTTTCGCAAATTCGAGTGGTATATTGGTGGAGAAAACCTCTTGAATTTTGTTCAGCAGCAGGCAATAATGTCGGCAGATAATCCTTTCGGCCCGCATTTTGATGCGAGTATGATTTGGGGACCATTAAATGGCAGAACGTTCTATTCCGGAATCAGAATCTCAATTAGATAAAAAATAAAATGAACCTAAAAAAATCCTTATGAAAACAATTATAAAAAATTCGCCGATCATTTTACTGTTTATATTGTTGTCACAAACAGGCTTTGGGCAGAAAAAAATGGCTGAAGCAACCATAAAGACATCTATTGTATGCGACATGTGTAAAACTACCATTGAGAAAAATCTTATTTTTGAAAAGGGTGTCAAAGAGGTTCGTGTTGATATAGAAAAGAAGGAAGTTTATGTTCGTTTCCGTACCGACAAGACATCGATTGATCTCATAAAACAAGCCCTTGTAAAACTCGGATACCGCGCCGATGATTTACCTGCTGATCCGAAAGCTCATGCGAAGTTGCCGGATTGCTGTAAAAAGGAAGGTTGCGGAAAAGATTAAAATATGGCACTGATCAAATCTGTACAAGGAAAATCCCCAAAATTTGGCAAGGATTGTTACATCGCTGAGAACGCAACTATTGTTGGGGATCTCGAATGTGGTGATCAATGCAGTTTCTGGTTTAACGCTGTTGTTCGTGCGGATGTGCATTTCATACGCATGGGCAACAAGGTTAATGTTCAGGATGGGGCATGTATCCATTGTACCTACCAAAAGGCTCCGACAACCATTGGAAACAACGTTTCGATTGGTCATCATGCCATCGTTCATGGTTGTACCATTCACGATAATGTTTTGGTTGGCATGGGAGCTATTGTTATGGATAATTGCGTGATTGAGTCGAATTCAATCATTGCTGCCGGTAGCGTAGTGCTCGAGGGTACACGGGTGGAAAGCGGAAGCGTGTACGCCGGTATTCCTGCAAAAAAGGTTAAAGAGGTGAATAAAGAATTATTTGAAGGAGAGATACAGCGAATCAGCAATAATTACGTGATGTATTCCGGTTGGTTTAAGGAATAATCAATCCAAGTGCAAATGCCTGGATTTTATTTTCTCTCCAAAGAATATTTTTGCCGAAGCATCGAATTGCTCAGGTGAGTCAGTTGTGTAGAATTCTCGTTTTCCTTCTTTGCTTATGCGTTGTTCCATTTCCGGATGACGCAATAAGTAATCTTCCAGTTTTTCAGCAACAATTTCTCCCTGAGCAATGAGTTGAATGTTGCTTGGCAGAAATTTTTTGATGGTATCTAGTAGTAACGGGTAATGTGTGCAGCCTAATATGATGGTGTCAATTCCGGGATCTGAATGGAGAATATGATCGAGGTGTTTTTTCACGAAATAATCTGCACCCACACTTAAATGTTCATTGTTTTCCACCAAAGGAACCCACATAGGACAGGCTTCCTGTGTGACGCTCACATCCTGACTGAATTTTGCAATTTCAATCGGATAAGAGTTGGAGTTCACGGTTCCCTGCGTCCCTAAAACACCAATTTTTTTATTTTTTGTAAGTGAACCAACAATTTCAGCTGTAGGTCGAATCACGCCCAATACCCGGTTGTCTGGAGCAATTTTCGGAAGATCTTTTTGCTGGATGTTTCTTAGGGCTTTTGCGGAAGCCGTATTACAGGCCAGAATTACAAGCGGACACCCCATTGCGAAAAGTTGTTTAACGCTTTGGAGTGTGAATTCATAAACTGTATCGAACGAACGTGGCCCGTATGGAGCTCTTGCATTATCTCCCAGGTAGAGATAATCGTAATCGGGTAACCGTTTCACAATTTCTTTCAGAACGGTTAATCCACCCATTCCGCTATCGAATACACCTATAGGATGTTTTGGACGCACATTCAAATATAATCAATCAGAAAAAACAAACCCCCGAAGTTCATTCGGGGGTTGAAGGAAATTAAGTGAGATTAGTTTCCGCCGCCGGTTGTGGCTGCTGCAGGTAATCCGAGTTCTTTACGCACTAAAGCAGTAAGGTCAATTCCACCTTCCATATAGATCAGCTGACTGATATCAAATACATAACCTACACCCTGAGCTTTTGCAACTTTTGCAACGGCTGCTTTTACTTTGTCGATCATAGGCTTAAGCAGTTCTGATTCTTTCATCTGCATCCTTTCCTGAGCCTTTTCTTCAAAGTTCATAATGCGCTGCTGGTATTCCATTATGTCCTGTTCAGCTACTGCAAGAACATCAGCAGATGCGCCCCCTTTTTTGTCACGCTCATATTGAGCAACTCTTTCCTGATAACGCGCTTCCATAATGCGCATATCGTTTTGGATGGATGCGGCGAATTTTTTAAGTGTATCCTCTGCAGATTTTCTTTCAGGTAGAGCAATCATAATCGACTGAAAATCGACGTGACCAACCTTTTGAGCAATGACTCCGGTAAAACCTGAAGCCATAAATAAACACATTGCGAAAATGATCTTCTTCATATTACTTTTTGTTGATGTGTATTAAAGTCCGAGTTTCTTCATTACGGCGTCGGTCTTGTCCGCCTTTGGGTCTGCATACAAAATGAATGCCGAATTGGCTTTGTCAAAAATAAAAGTATATCCTCCTTGTTCTGCAACATCTTTAATGGCCTTGAATACTTTTTCTTGAATAGGCTTTATGAGTTCCTGGCGTTTTTGAAACAATTCCCCGTTCACACCGAAGCGTTGTTTTTGAAGATCCTTTACTGCACGCTCCTTGATAGCAATATCGTCTTCACGTTTCTGACGCTCTTCTTCGGGTAAAAGAATCTTTTCTTTTTGATAAGCCTGCCACATTTTTTCAATATCGGCATACTTTTCTTCAATCTCTTTTTGCCATTGTTCAGAGAGTTGATCCAGCTTGCGCTGAGCTTCCTGATACTCGGGCATTTTTTCCAGAATTTGCTGCGAATTTACATAAGCGTATTTCTGACCATAGGCCATCATTCCTGAAAGGAAGAGTAGCGAAAGGAGGAGGAAACGTTTCATGGTAGGGTTTTAGGTCTGAAAATTAGCTGTTTCGTTACAATTCACCAAGATTCATGCCAATGGTAAATGCAAATCTTCCGTTGGGTACTTTCGAGAAAGGATCATTATCAATTCTATCAAAGCCCCATCCGTAATCTAAACCAAGCAATCCGAACATAGGGAGAAAGATACGCACACCTGCTCCTGCTGAACGCTTGACCGCAAAAGGGTCGAAGTTTTTAATTTTTTGCCAGGTATTACCTGCTTCTGCAAATCCGAGAATATAAACCGTTGCGTTAGGGTTTAAGGAAAGAGGATAACGCAATTCAATGGTGTATTTAGCAATCAGCATATCGCCAACCGGACGAGATAGCGATCCGTCCTCATATCCACGAAGTGCAATGATTTCCTGTCCAAAAATAAAGTTCATACCGGATAATCCGCTTCCACCCAGTTTGAAGCGTTCGAAAGGTGAATCTCCAACCATTTTATTCCAGGGCAGCAGTAATCCAAACCCTGTTTTGGCAGCAAGAACGAGTTTTCGCTTTGCATTTTTATTTAGAGAGGTGTAATGTGCAGTGGTGAATTTCCACTTGTTGTACTCCAGCCATTTGAAGCGGTCCTGATCACTGATGTCGCTGTAATCCTTGTTGTTGAAGTACGAATAGGGCGGAGTAATCTTACCGCTGAAGGTCAGAACAGATCCGGAGACTGGAAAAATTGGTTGGCTTTGGGAATTCCTTGAAAAGGAAAAGCGCATCGCAAGGTTGTTCACGTATCCTTGTGAGAAGGTAAATACGCCAACATAATTTTGAAGATCGTAGTATTGATAGCTAGGGAATTCAACATAAAGATTGAAATAGTCATCAGGCCATTTAAGTCGTTTTCCGAATCCAATCCCCATACCGGTAATTTTTAATGAGGATTTATTAGGATCGCTCCTTCTTAAATTGTCGCGCGAAGAGAACGTGTGGTACACATTTACCGACAATGAATTTGGTTTTTTACCGCCAAGCCAGGGTTCGGTGAAACTGAAATTGTAACCCTGGTAGAAGAAACCGGTTGATTGTGCACGCAATGATAATTGCTGTCCGTCACCTGAAGGAAGTGGTTGCCATGCTCCTTTTTTGAAGAATTTTCTTACCGAGAAATTATTAAATGAAAGTCCAAGTGTTCCGATCACACGACCCGCACCCCAACCACCGGATAATTCAACCTGATCAGAAGGACGCTCTTCTACAGTGTACTCAATATCTACTGTTCCTTCAACAGGATTTGGAACCGGATTAACACCAAACTTTTCGGGATTGAAATATCCCAATTGCGATAATTCCCGCTGTGTTCTGATAATGTCGTTACGCGAAAACAAATCGCCTGGACGTGTTCTGATCTCTCGACGAATTACGTGGTCGTTGGTTTTGGTATTTCCTCTAATGGTGACATTTTTAACGCGCGCTTGCTTTCCTTCAGTAATGCGCATTTCAAAATCAATGGAATCGTTTTCAACCCTTACTTCAACGGGAGTAATATTGAAAAACAAATAACCATTATCCATGTAAAGAGAAGAAATATCAAGACCGGTTTGCGACATGTACAAACGGGATTCAAGCTGACCTTGATTGTACACATCTCCCTTTTTGATTCCCAATATCGTATCTAAAAACCCCGAACTGTATTTAGAATTTCCAATCCATGTAATATTTCGGAAATAATATTGTTTTCCTTCTTCAATGTTCAATTTAATTCCAATTCTGTTATCAGAAATGGGATAAACTGAATCTGAAACGATTCGCGCATCACGATATCCTTTGTCGTTTAATTTGTCAATGATAGCCGTTTTTTCCTTACGAAAATTGGACTCAATATATTTCGAAGATTTCCAGAAACGAATTGGATTAACAGTTTTCGTGTCTTTTAACAGGCGCCTGATTTTACCATCACTCAAGGTTTCATTGCCTTCTATTTCAATTTTACCGATCTTAACTTTCTGACCTTTGTTAATGCGAATGTTCAGGATAACTGCATTTGTCTTTGTGGTGTCCATAACCTGATCAATCACTACCTTGATATTTCTGTAGCCTTTGTCTACAAAGAAATTCCGTACAACAATTTCCGTGTTTCGGATGAGGTTTTCTGTTACAATTCTTCCGGAGTAAAGATCCAAATGCTCGCGCACTTTTTCCCATTCACTTTTCTTCACACCAAAAGGAGAATACCCTGCTAATCGGGGTCTTTCCTTAACGCGTATGTCTAAAAAGATTTTATCTCCCCGTATTTGTGTGGCATCAATAGCAACTTCTGAAAAAAGTTTTTGGTCCCAAAGTTTTTTTATCGCCTTACTGATGTCATCGCCCGGGACTTTAATTTTCTGTCCGCGCTCAAGTTCTGAAAGAAGTATGATTGCCCTTTCATCAAAGTGAATTGCACCTGTAACTGTGATGTTTTCAATGGTGTATTCCGTTGGTAACGCATAGTCAACATCAGGCCCGAATTGAGCTTTGACTTGTGATAAAGTCAGTGTAAAAAGAAACAGAAGTAGGAACTTAATGCGCATCGGAGTTGAGTTGTTCGCTGACCATCCCAAAGCGACGTTCACGCTGCTGATAGGCTGCAATTGCTTCGTAGAAATGTTCTTTTTTGAAATCAGGCCAAAGTGTTTTGGTGAAGTAGAATTCGGTGTAGGCACATTGCCAGAGCAGGAAATTACTAATTCTTTTTTCACCGCTGGTGCGAATAAGTAGTTCAGGATCGGGTATGCCTTTAGTTGTAAGGTGTTGATGAATGGTGTCTTCGCTAATCGAAGCAGGGTCGAGAGTACCTTTCTTTACCATTTCTGCAATTTTTCGTGTTGCGTTGACAATTTCCCAACGAGAACTGTAGCTCAATGCAAGAATTAATTCAATGGTAGTATTGTTTGAGGTCTGATCAATTGCTTTAAATAAAGCAGCCTTGCACGATTCAGGTAAATTATCAATATCTCCAATTGCCTTTAAGCGCACACCGTTTTCACTAAGAGATGCAATTTCCTGCGCAATGGTATTTACCAGCAGATTCATCAAAGCATCCACCTCTTCTTTTGGACGATTCCAGTTTTCAGTTGAAAAAGCATAAAGCGTTAGGTGCTTAACCCCAAGCTCAGTAGCAGCGGTTAGACTTTCGCGAACCGATTCAACGCCACTGATGTGACCCATAATTCGGGACTCACCCTTTTGCTTAGCCCAACGGCCATTGCCGTCCATAATTATGGCTACGTGCAGGGGTATTCTTTTTGGGTCGATCTGTTCTTTGAGGTTCATTGGCCTGAAAACAAGCGCGCAAATATCCGCATTATTGTTCGGATTGGAAAAAATTAACCTTTTTTGAGAGTTCTTTTCTCTGAAATCAATTGCGCTTGCTGCTGAAACTATAGCATTTATTCAGTTTTCCCAGTCGAACCGAAAGGGTTGCTAAAGCAAATGCGTACCAGTCCTTGGTATTCGGGTTTCCTCTTAAAGTTCCCGCAATGGCTGGGGAATCAGTACTCTGGTTGGCAAAATGTGCAGCCATTGGACCATTTTGAATTGCAAGTTGATTGGGATCCACGTACTTCCCCGACACATCATCCAGATAATCAGTAAATGTCTTTCTTAACCCATATTCCAATCCGATACATACCCTCTTACTAATATTCCCTTTCATGCCTATGCCTAAAGGAATTGAAATCTGATTCAGCGAATAGGCTCTCCGTGAATTGAGATTTGTCCCCTGGCCTTCGGTTCCCAAGGGCTGAAGATCAACATATTCCCCGTTGAGCCGGCCTTGTGGATTCATGTTGAAATAGGTCAGTCCGGCGAGAAGATAGAAAGTAGCGGATTTATCGGTGATGTTCCCAAGGGAGAACTTTACGAATGTTAATTCGAAAATGGGTCCGATCTCAATTATTCTGGAACGAAAGCTGAGATTGCGTGCCGAACGATTAGGGTTGGAACTCAATGAGTCTGCTCCAGAAACGTTGCCATAGGTAAAAGATAAACGCCAGGCGAAACGGTCGTTTACGTTGTCTCGAAGAAAAATTCCTCCTGCAAAATGGTTGCTGCGAAAATGCTGGTAGGGATTGAGATCTCCAATATAGTAGGAGACACCACCTGTTAAACCAAGCTCAATTTGTGCCTTCACGGAATGAACGAAAAGCAATAATACGATCGTAAAAATTTTTGAGAAGCGCAGCATTTGTCAAAACTTAGGAAGAACAAATCTTCCCTTGAGAAAACGGTAATTTACTCGAAATATTGCGAACATGTAGGAATCGTTATCCGATTTATCACCTCTTTGCAGTCCGGGGCGGGTTGGGTTGCCTCCTGCATCCGCGATAAGTTGAGCATCCTGTTTGCTTGGATCAGCAAAGTAAGCAGCCACATCTCCGCGGGCAGATTGAATGGCTGCGTTATTGTAATATACAGTGCTTACATCATCAATGTAATCGGTAAAGGTTAGTCTTCCACCGATTTCAAATCCGATACTCAGGTATTTATTCATCATATAATTCACGCCAATTCCGGAGGGGATGCATAGTGAAATTCTTTTATACGATGGTGCTCCACCGGGTAATCCCTGACCTTCAGTCCCTAATTTGTGCAATGAATAATATTTCCCGTCAACCGGATATTTCGCGCGCGGATTGAACCAAAATCCTGCAATACCTGTAGAAATGTAGGGAGCCAAATATTTAAGCTTCTTCTTTGCTTTTACTCCTCGAAGAGCGTAGATGTGTCCGAGCTTTTCCGTTAAAGGATAATATTCCACCATGAAGGCTAACTCAACTACCGGAGAGCGAAAAGAAAGATTTCTGTTGTTTCTGAAGCGTTCTGAAGTAAGTGCATCATCACCGTTTAGACGGCCATATAGAAGATGAGTTCTTGCTTTGAAACTTGGGTTGATTTTATAGGCATACATTACATCTACTGCAGGACGAGTCATGGCAAACTCCAAATCTTTCATTCGGTTTGTACCAATGTTATTCGCACCTCCCAGCTCACCCAAAAAATTGGATGCACCAAAACCCAGGCGAACCTCATGCCTGTAATACCTCCACGCTTGAGAATACCCATTTTGAGAAAAAGGTAGTGCGCAGATGATGATAATTAAAAATACGATTATGCGTTTCATGCAAGTTGTGGGTACAAATTTAGGGATTAATTGGCTAAATCCAATTAGTTGCTTTGACCCCAAAGTCAGTAAATTGTTAATTCCGCTTATCAATACCCCACATTAGCTTGTTGCGGATGGTTTCGTAAAAATTCTGTCCCTGTAATTTAATCAGCTTGATCTTGAAATCGGCTTTACGGATAATTAATTCGTCCTGACTATCAACGTTAAACGACCTGGAATCAAGAGTGGCCAGGAAATGTTTGGAACGACCTTCCACCTTCAATCGGATGATATTGTCATCTGAAATGATCATGGGGCGGACATTTAGGTTGTGAGGTGCAATCGGGGTAATTACAAAATTATTGGAACCCGGCTCTACAATGGGGCCACCTGCACTTAGTGAATAGGCTGTTGAGCCTGTTGGAGTTGCGATAATAATACCGTCCGCCCAATAAGAATTCAAATAGTGATCTTCCACCTGGGCATGGATGGTAATCATCGATCCAGAATCTTTGCGGTGAATAGTCAATTCATTGAGTGCAAAATTGGTACTTCCAAATATGTTGTTGCTTGTTTCAACACGTAACAGCGCTCTTTTTTCAATTCGGTATTCCTTTTCAAATAAATTTTCAATGGCGGTGCTGATTTGTTCCAAAGAGATGTTCGAAAGAAATCCCAATCGACCGGTGTTGATACCAAGAATAGGGATTCCTGAATCTTTTACAATTGTAACAGCGTCCATTATTGAGCCATCGCCTCCAATACTGATCAAACACTCCGCTTTGTTTTTAATTTCGGAATGACGGGTAAATAGTTTTATTTCTGTTCCGACATTAATTCTTGGGCGCAAAAAGGAATTGAAAGCTTCGAAAACGATCAATTGTGCTTTCCGCTTGGCAAGCTCATCGAAAAGTTGCTGAATGTGCGGAATGTGTTCTTCGCTGAATGAACGGCCGTAAATGGCGATAGTCATGCTATATAGGTTTGATGAAGTGAATGAAGAAGCCTTTCTCCAACTCTTTGTTCATCGAATATTCAAATCTAATAACTTTATCGTAAAAGCTTACAAAATCGAGTCCGATTCCTGTGCCATAAAGCATTTGGTTGGCAAGTGGATTTTCTGTGTAATAGCGCCGGTCCTGAACGTATCCGGCATCAATATACAGATTGAGGTAAAAGGCATAATGAAGTTTTGAAAAATTCGTTCCCTGCAAAAAGTCAAGATCATGAATTTTTGGACCAAACAATCTGTATTTAACATTCGATCGAAACATGGCAAAGTTTTGTCCGTCGATAACATAATACTCGTATCCCCTCACGTAGTGTTGATACCCCAAACCTTCCTGAAAATAATAAGGGAGATTTTTTGTAGGGATGATTTTACCTCTGAACTGCATGGCGAAAAAAAGCGAATTGCTTGCTCTGAATAATTCAGTATGCAAAAGATACAATTGGAGAATGTTTGGGGAGTTCTGACCAACATTGAAAAATCCGTGCTTCGTTATTTCCATTTGAGTATAACGACCTTCCAAAGGATATCCTTTATTGTCTCTTCTGTCTATTTTGAGTGTGTAATAAAGCGATGGAAAGGTCATGATGGCGGCGTTGTTCTGCAAATACTGACCGGACTGCGCCTGAACGGAGTCAACTACCCGTATTCTGTTGTGCCGGTATTCCAATGTATGCCAGCTGTGGATTTTTGCGCGGTAAGACAGATAAGCTCTAAAGGAGAGTTCATCTCTTGAATTCCCGTTATCTCCTGTATAGAAAATTCGTTTATTGTCTTTGGTGCCAATTGTAACCTCATTATTCTGAACATAGCTTGCCCATAAACCACCTCCCAGTTTTTGACGCTTGGTAAAATAGGGAAGTCTATATGTTGCTGCAAATTCTTTCGAATATCCCAGTTGAACTTTTGCCCCAAGATCCTCATTCCTTCCTCTGAAATTTTTTTTCAGAATGACTAATCCGTAATTCGTTCGCGTAAAATCTTTAGTTAACCACCAGGTATTAAAATTGGGGTCGGCAAATTTGAAAACAGGTATCGGCCAGAGGTAAAAACGTTCTTTTAAAAAAATGAAAACATCTGAATACACCGAATCGATCGGGACTTCCTTTACCTCTACAAAATTAAAAAGAAGTGTATTGATGAGCATTGATTGTGAGCGCTCTATTTCTCTGGAGAGTTGGTTCCGGTGAAATCTCTGCCCTGGCATAAAAGAAATTTCACGGAGAATAATACTCTCTTTTGTTTTATTATTCCCACTAATAGAAATTCTGGCAACGGTAACAGAGTCGTGTTGTGAATAGACAGTAATCGCCCGAATGAAAAGTATAGTAAGGATAAGTATCCTTTTTCCGGGCATTCTGATTTTAATTACAGTTTAAGGTAGTTCATCAACGCATCGTATCTCGACTTCAAATCATCAAAATACGATGTGTCAACCTGAAAAGCAGACTTGATAAAATAGTTATAACGCTGAAACGTTTGAAGTACACCCGAAATATCTGTTTTATTGATCTTTAAAGTAACATCATAAGTGCCGTTTTCAGGATTGTTATTCAGGAACACACTTAAAATCTTTGCATCGTTTCCCTCCACAATTTGAGCGATTTGAGATAAGGAATAATCCTGATTACTCACTTCAAGTACAAGAACACTTCCGGGCTCGGTTATGGATGAGAAGGACCCTATTTTATCCATGAGGTTGGTCATGGAAATTGCCCCCATATAGTTACCATTGACATCAAGAACCGGAATAATACTCAACCGGTTTTCATTCATGAGTTTTATGGCATCATAGATGTGTTGGTTCTCGCTGATGAAAATATCATCAAGCTCCAGATCTTCCTGTTCACCCAAGGCTTTATCAGGCTGGTTAAGGTCAAGAATATCAGCGTCTGAAATCAATCCCAGGTACTTACCTCCGTCAACCACAGGCAGATGGGCAACCTTGAATTCATCCATCCACTTCAGTGCTTTGTTGCCTGTATCGCTCATTTTAATGGGCGGAATGTTCTCTGATATGAGGTCTTGAGTCAGCATAATTTTCAGGCTTCAAATATCGTGCAGAAATTTCATTGTAATTTTGGTTTCTGCAAGGTGAGGCAAAAATACGAAATACATTACACCTATGACAAAGCTTAGCGTCAATATCAATAAGATAGCAACATTACGCAACTCCCGTGGAGGTAATGTTCCGGATGTAATTAAAGTTGCCCTGGATGCTGAACGCTTCGGCGCAGATGGAATAACGGTTCACCCACGTCCTGACGAAAGACATATTCGGTACGACGATGTACGGAAATTGAAACCCTTATTGTCTACCGAATTCAATATCGAAGGAAATCCGAAAGAGAAGAAGTTTGTTGATCTCGTATTGGAAGTGCTTCCTCATCAAGTTACACTAGTCCCGGATGGCGGATCGCAATTGACCTCCGATCATGGTTGGAATACGGTTGCAGAAAAAGACTTCCTTCTTGAAATGATCAGTCTGTTTAAGTTAAAAGGTATTCGTACTTCTGTTTTTGTTGATCCTAATCCGGAAATGGTAAAGGCTGCTGTTCAAACTGGAACTGATAGAATTGAATTGTATACTGAAAGTTACGCAGCCCATTATTCAGGTGGAAGGAAAAATGCAATTGCGCCTTTTATTTCAGCAGCAAAAATGGCCGTTGAGGTTGGGTTGGGGATCAACGCCGGTCATGATTTGAGTCTTGAGAACCTGGCTTTTTTCAAGAAGAATATTCCTTCTTTGCTTGAAGTTTCGATAGGACATGCATTGATTTCAGACGCGTTGTATTTTGGTTTGGAAAACACTATTCAGCTTTATTTACGTCAACTCAAATGAAACTACACTACCGTTCTTTCGGAGAAGGAAAACCGGTTCTAATTCTACATGGTTTATTTGGTTCTTCCGATAATTGGCAAACGCTTTCCAAAACAATCGCAGAAAACCGAAAGGTATATCTTGTCGATCAACGAAATCATGGACATTCGGCTCATGTTGATGAGATGAATTATGATGCAATGGCCGAAGATCTGTCAGAATTGGTTCGTGATGAAGGGTTGAAAAAAGTAAGCCTTATTGGGCACTCCATGGGAGGGAAAACAGCAATGTACTTTGCTCAGCGATATCCCGAAAAGTTGGATCAATTGATTGTTGTGGATATGGGGTTAAAAAAGTATCCACCTCATCATCAGGTAATTTTTGATGCAATGCTTGCCGTCGATTTACACAGCGTAAAATCACGAAAAGAAGTAGAGGAAACATTACGCTCTTATATTCAGGAACCTTCGGTTATTCAATTCTTGCTAAAGAATTTGTATTGGTCAGATAAAGAGCAACTGGATTGGCGGTTTAATTTGCATGTACTCTACAGAGAAATAGAAGAAATTTTGCAAGCTCTTCCATCAGGAGTAGTTGAAGTTCCCACATTATTTATCAGGGGTGAACGATCAAACTATATTCTGGATGGTGATTTTGAAACAATTGCCCGTCAATTTCCGGATAGTAAGATCATAACAATACCAAATGCCGGACATTGGGTGCATGCAGAGGCACCTGCTTTGTTTTTGGACGCCGTAATGGGTTTTTTGAAGTAAACTACTGACGAATAAACCTGGCATTTAACCAGCCGTTTTCGCTTTTTGCCCGGATAAAATAAACTCCGGAGTCGAAGTTGGAAACAGGTATACTTATAAATTCGGTAATAATTGATGATGGTCTTTCGGAATAGAGAACACGGCCGTTGATGTCGCAGATCATCAACTCTGAAATTACTATTCCGTTCGAATTAAAATAGATGAAATCATCTGAAGGATTTGGCCAGATTTCAAGACTAAATTTTTTATTTTCAGTTTCCGAGGAAAGTGTAACACACCATTGAGGAGGATTGTTAATACGGGTTAACGTGGAAAAATCAATGTAGCATGCATAGTGCACAGAATCTACAAAAGGATTTCTGTTTCCCTGAACAAAGTGAACATAATCATTTCTGGCAATTTCATAATTATCGGGTAAATCCTGAAAATGCCAGTCCTTTAAAATTTGTTGATTTTGAATTGCAGGCAATGTCCAGGTGAATCCACCTGTTCCGGTATAGCAAACAGTCATGTAAAACATTGCCCTTGCCACATTGCCTTTGATATCATCTCGTGGTTCATAAACAGTGTTTCCAAGTGCGTCTAATCCTAATTTACCTTGACGGAATATTTGTGTTGGTGTAACAACAATTCCCATTGGGTTATTGCTTCTTGGGATGTTTACATTCAACAATTGTGCTGGGAAAAGATTGTGCAGATCCGAATACTCGATATTATTCGATGCAGGATTTGTAGGGAACCAACTGTGAGCAAAAACGTGTTCACGACTCATGCTGTCCCATGCAAACGGAGGATTGTACATAAAACGATAACCACTGTACTGACACATAACGGTTTTTTTTCCATTTATGGTGTCGTGCTCTTCAAAATCCGCAATCATGGTTGATGCATAGGAAGAATAATATATCCAATTATGTGGATTGATTTTCAGGTGAAGCGCATTGATGAATCCCGAGGAAAGAGCGTTTACTCCTGAATAATAGTTCCCGGCCATATTGCCTAAAGTGGTCAGGGAGGATGTTGTTGGATTAGTGGTTAGATAATTTTCGAAGCCTGAAGGGCCGTTAAATGCAAAAACAGCATAGTGATAGGATGTATTTGCATATGCATAATCAGGTTTTAAATTATTAGCTGCCGGACCAACATATTCTACCTTAGCATTTCCAATAACATCTCCAATTCTATAATGAACGCCATCAACAGGAGTTTCTGTTACAGCGGCATTTATTTTTCTAAGTACAAGAAAATTTTCAGCATTGGAAGTTCCCTGCGAAAACGAATAACGGTAATCAAATGACTTGATATTGGTTCCTGAAAAGCTTTGAGCTTGCCCAAAAGGTTCAGTTGCAAGCCCACCCGAAATTCCATAAATGTTAATCGTGAATACCGGGTCGTTGAGATCATTTGTGGGGATGGAAACCACTGCCAGCCTGGTGCCCGATTGCGATGGCGTAAACGTAAGATCAAAAGAGGAATTTCCCAATGAGGAAATGGACGATGGGAAGTTGAGCAGTCCATAATCAGAGGCAGCAGCGCCAGATAATGTTGCTGTACCTAATGTTAATGTTTGCGATGTGCCCTGATTAAATAGTTGAATGGGGTTATTGCCGGAATTACTGATAATAATTGTCCCTCCGTTTTGGATTTGTACACTGTTATAGAAAGCAGCAATTGCAGGTTCGGGACCGGGATCGGCTTTTTTTATTGTAATGGCATCCAGAGCAACATTCGATCCTGAAACTTTATTGGTATAGTAGAAACGAACATATCGGGTAGAAGAAAGCAAAATATCGGTGTAGGATGTAAAACCGGTTGTCATGTTACTGGTGTCAAATAATCGGACAGTTGACCATGTGGTTCCATTTGCAGATTGTTGAATAGTGAATTGCGTGCCAGGTGCAGATGCAGGTGGACTTGTTGCAGTTCCTCTTAAACTGTATACTAACGAATCCGGCTCATCGGAAAACTCAATAAGAACGTATTCTCCTGTGCCATCAAGCCTGCAAGATGGATTCCCATCACTTCCTGTTGCGTAGGTAGTGGCACCTGCAACAACATCAAGATTGAGGATCCAACCGGTTGGGGGACTTGCTGCGTTGAAGGAAAAGCTTGTTGGCAAAAATGCCTGTGAATAGCTTTTTGTCAATGTCAAAACAGAAAACAATAAAATCAATAATCTCATTTCACTTCTTTTTTGAGGATGAGATAAACCGGAAAGTGATCTGCATATCCTGCTGAGTATGTTCCTGCAGAAAAAGTCCGCCAGGGGTAGCCTTTAAAGTTGCCGCTGTCTTGACGAAGAAAAGGTTTGTTAAAGACTTTTGCCAGATGAAACTGGAAACCGGGTTGTTGTGTTGCAAGAAAAGTTGTAGTGAGTAGCATCTGGTCAAAAAGGTTCCATGAATCATTCCAGGCAAGTGATCCGATGCCATTTTTAAATAGCGGGTACATCGGATTGTAAAGTTTGTTTCCGGTTGAATCAGTTTTTTTTGCAGAGGCCTGAATTACTTTAAAAACACTTTCATTAACAGGATCGTCATTTAGGTCTCCCATATAAATTACTTTGGCTCCGGACTCTGCTTTTTGAATTGAATCAATAATATGTCTCCCTAAATTTGCGGCAAGTGCACGTTTTGGCCTGCTTCTTTTTTCACCCCCTCTGCGTGATGGCCAGTGCGCAACAACAAAATGCATTCGCTCTCCATCCAATGTTCCGCTAACCAATAGCTGTCCCCTTGTTGCAAATGAGGTGTCATTTGGATCTGATAATGTGTAAAGCACCTGCGATTTCGGTGAGAAGTATTTTGGATTGTACAACAATGCTACATCCACACCACGCCGATCAGGACCTTCGATGAGAATCGGCTTATAATTCCGACTTCTGATGTTGGCTTGTTTAACTAAATCATGGAGCACCTCAATGTTTTCAATCTCAGCTAATCCTACTATTGCCGGACCATCGGGATTAAATTCTGTACCTACCTGAGCAATAACTTCACTTAAACGATCTAGTTTTTTCAAATACTTTTCAGTATTCCACCGATTGAGACCTGTTGGCAGAAATTCTTCATCGTTTTTTACAGGCTCATTAATAGTGTCGTAAAGGTTCTCTACATTCCAAAACGCAATACATGCAGAGTAAAATTTCTTTTCAGTTTGCGAATTTCCGTATGTAGAAAAACCACAAATGAACAGGGCAGTAAGCAGCAAGGTATTTTTCATAGACAAGTAGTGAAGCAAAGGTAGGTAAATGAGTCCTTCGGATGGTTATTTCTTGATTTCTTAACAAAAGACATGCAAATCAAACATCAATTCACCGATGTTGATTATTAAAATGTTACTTTTTATTGTTTTAACAACAAGAGAAAGATAAAACTTCCGACTTTTGTCGCCGCAAATGCTACTTGCCCGAATGACCAACCTAAACTTTAGAGGATCTTATATCCTTATTCTATTTCTTCTCTTATCTGTTGATGGTATAAGCCAGAATGACACTTCGTTTCGTGTGAAGCCGGATACCCTGCTTGAACAAGGGAATCGCCTGCCAATTTTTACCAGCACCAGCGGCGATAACGATGACCAAACAGAATCGCAGGATATCTCCGGTTTATTGCAAGCCTCAAGGGATGTTTATGCTTCTGTAGCCGGATTTAATTTCGGAAATGCCCGCTTCCGTATTCGTGGACTGAATTCGGATCATACTTCGGTATTTATTAACGGAATTCGGGTCAATGACCTTGAAACCGGATGGGCATCCTGGAGTAATTGGGGAGGATTAAATGACGTTACCCGATGGATGGAAGTTAAAACCGGAAATGCTTCCTCGCGAATTGGATTCACTGGTATAGGAGGATATTCCAACATTGATGCACGTGCAAGCTCCTACCGAAAAGGCAATCGTGTTTCTTATGCATTTTCTAACCGAAGCTATGCACATCGAATTATGGCAACCGGTTCAACTGGAATGATCGAAAATGGACTTGCAATCACAGCGTCCGTTTCGCGGAGATATTCAGACGAAGGTTATGTTGCAGGAACCTTTTTCGATTCCTGGAGTTATTTTTTATCAGTTGAGAAAAGAATTAATGCAAAACATACGCTATCTTTTATCGGCTTTGGAGCGCCTTTACGACAGGGTAGACAAGGACTCGCCGTTCAGGAAGCAATGGATCTTGCAGGAAGCAATTATTATAATCCATTTTGGGGGTATCAGAATGGAGAAAAAAGAAACAGCAGGGTAAGCCATAATCATGAGCCAATGCTGATGCTAACGGACCACATTTTGATTTCTGAAAAAACGAAAATTCAGGCCGGAGTTTTCTTTTCACCTGGTAAATCAGGACAAACCAGTTTGAATTGGTATGACGCAAAAGACCCGCGTCCTGATTATTATAAGTATTTACCATCTTATTATGATCCTGAATATCCTGCTCTTGTTCCTCAGGTAACAAACTCATGGATCAATGATGTCAATACACGGCAGATAAATTGGGATCAGCTTTATTTCGCAAATAGCAAGAACCTATATACGGTTACAAATGCTGAAGGTGTTGCCGGAAATAACATTACGGGTAATCGTGCAAAATATATTGTAGAAGATCAGCGCAATGATGTAACGATGGGCGGACTAAATTTACTCGGAACGCACCAGTATAACGAACGCATCCGTATTACAGGTGGTTTGTTTCATGTTCGACAGAAAAGTCATTATTATAAGTTAGTTGACGATTTGCTGGGCGCTGATTTTTGGCTCGATTTAAATCGTTTTGCTGTTGAGAATGCAATTGATCAATCCGAGTCGCAGGCTGACATTAACAACCCTAACAATGTAGTCTATAAAGGAGAGGTTTTTGGTTACGATTACAATTTGCTTATCAATAAAACGAACTTTTTTGCTCAGGGAGAATATTCCGGTAAGAAGGTGGATGCTTATTTTTCTGCCGAGCTAAGTCAAACAAATTTCTGGCGGGAAGGGAATATGTTAAACGGGATGTTTCCAAATAATAGCGAAGGAGAGTCAGAGAAATTTAATTTTCTGAATTATGGAGTCAAAGGCGGGGCTGTGTATAAGATTACCGGTCGTCATTATGTAGTTGCGAATATTGCACACCTCACAAGAGCTCCATTGGCACGAAATGTCTTCCTTTCTCCGCGCACTCGTAACCAAACAGCATCAGATGTTCGCAGTGAGAAAGTTTATTCCGGCGATATTGGTTATGAAATAAGGTACCCAAGGTTTAAAGCACGTATTACAGGTTATTACAATTATGTTGCGGATCAGACATGGATGCGTACGTTTTTCCATGAAGAATATAATTCGTTTGTGAATTACACTTTAACCGGGGTTGATCAATCCATGGCCGGACTCGAGTTTGGCGCACAATATCAGGTTACACCAACATTGCAATTAAATGGTGTTGTTGGTCATGGTCAATTTTTGTGGGCAAACCGACCTACAGCAACCGTTACTTCCGATAATCAGGAAAAATTGATTGCAAGTGAAAAAACAGTTTACGCAAAGAATTTTCATATTGGCGGAATGCCGGAAACAGCGGCATCACTCGGAATTAAATATTCCGGCGTGAAAAATTGGTTTGCAGGGGTAAACTTTAATTATTTTGCCAATATATGGCTGGAAATTAATCCTGACCGACGTACAGAAGAAGCAGTGGAAGGTTTAGTTATTACAGACCCGCAATGGGGTGAACTCATTGATCAGTCAAAACTGGATAACAATTATACTATTGATGCATTTGCTGGTAAATCATGGAGAATAAAATCTTATTTTTTAAATGTAAATCTCAACGTAAATAACATTTTAAATAACCGCGATTTCCGTATTGGTGGATCAGAGCAGTTACGTTATGATACCAGAGATGTAAACCGTTTTCCAAATAAATATTCTTACCATTTGGGAACAACATTTTACGCAATGGTTAGCTTAAGATTTTAAAAACAGAATACGATCATTATGAAACAAATATTTATTTTACTACTGGCTGTTGCAGCATTTACTTCCTGCAAAAAGGAATTCGATGCTCCTCCATCAAGAGAAATCCCTACAGGGAGCATTTTAACCATTGCCGATTTGCGTGCAATGTATGCAGGAAGTCCTATCCACTTCCAAAGCGATCAAACGGTATTTGCAGTAGTAACCGCAGATGAAGTTTCCGGTAATTTGTACAAGAATGTTTACATTCAGGACAATACGGGAGCCATTAACATCAGGTTGCGCAGCTCCGGTGGATTGTATGTTGGGGATTCAATTCGTCTTAACCTAACCGGAACGGTTTTGTCGTCTTACAATGGGATGATGCAGATTGATTCTGTAGATGCCGATAATAATATTGTTAAGCAAGCTACCGGACGTTTTATTCAGCCCGAAGTTGTAACACTTAACATGATAAATGCATCTTACCAGGCTAAATTGGTTCGAATCAATAATGTTCAGTTTGTTTCTTCAGATACTTCATTAACTTTTGCTAACGCTGTAGCCCAAACTTCTCAGAACAGAACAATTGCAGATTGCAATGGTAATACTATGCTTGTTCGCACCAGCGGGTACGCCAACTTTGCGGGAAGCAATATTCCAAATGGAAATGGTTCAATCGTTGTAATTGTAGGACAGTTTAATTCCGACATGCAATTGTACATTCGAACATTGTCGGATTTGACTATGGATGGGGGTACTCGTTGTGTTGAGCCTTATCTTGAAAAAGATTTTGATGACTTAAGCATAAGCTCCGGTGGATGGACCCAACAATTGGTGACCGGAGGAGTTTCATGGTCTGCAAGTTCATTTGGTCCGGATATTTTTGGGCGGATTTCGAACTATAACGGAAGCAATAATGTTGCTTGTGAAAGTTGGTTGATTTCTCCCGCAGTAAATTTGAGCAGTGCAATTAATCCTGTACTTACCTTCCGAACTGCATGTAATTATTCCGGTTCAAATATTCAAGTCTATGTCCTTACGAATTACGACGGTATAAGCAATCCCTCAACTGCTACGCAGACTTTACTGAGTCCTGCATTATCAGGAGGATCATGGGCCTGGGTTAATTCAGGAACATTGAACTTATCATCATTTCTTACAAGCGGTGTTTATATTGGATTTAAATACACAGGAACAAACTCCGATGGTAAAACCTGGGAGGTTGACGATATTTTAATTGAAGAGTTATAAAAAGAAAGATCATGAAAAGAATTTTACCCTTAGTTATTGCAATTGTTTTTGCAGGCACATTAAGTGCTCAAACAATTATCAGCACAAGTTTTGAAAACTGGACAGGTATCAATCCTGACGGTTGGAAAGGAACAAAAACGAATTTGCAGGCGGATAGCATTATCCGAGTTACTACCGGAACTCAATACGGAAGTAATGCCGTTCAGCTGAACAATCCAACTACATCGCACCGTCGCTTTTCTTCCCAGCCTGTTCCGGTTACAGCCGGTCAGAATTTTACAGTAAAATACTGGGCAAAAGGTCAAGGCGATATTCGCGTTGGGTTATTCGATAGTTCCAATGTTGTTACAACTTCCGGATACCACTATAGTGCTTACATTTCCGTGAACACTAATACATGGACAGAATATTCTCAAAATATCACAGCAGATACCACATGGAATACTGCTCAGTTTATTTTCTCTATTCGTAACACTAACGCAACAGGAGGTCATTTGAAAATTGATTCGGCCGTTGTGTTTATCCCGGCTCCAACAGGTCCTACATCAATTTACGACATCCAATACACAACTGATGCGGCTGGTGAGTCTCCATTAATCGGTCAGCAAGTGCAAACCGGTGGTATTGTAAGTGCTGTTTATGCTTCAGGTTATTTTATTCAGGATGGTGTTGGTCCTTGGAGAGGTTTACATGTTTTCGATTCAAACAACTTCCCGGCAATTGGCGACTCTGTTAGGATTACCGGATATGTTTCAGAATACTTCAGCATGACACAAATTTCAAGTGTTTCATCCTTTTTGGTGTTCAGCAGCAGTAATCCTGTTTATGCACCTTCCGTAATTTCAACAGCAGCAGTCAATACAGAAGCCTATGAAGGTGTTTTGGTGCGGGTAAATAATGCTACATGCGTAAATGCAAATGCAGGTTTTGGGATGTGGACAGTTAACGATGGATCGCAGGAATGCAAAATTCACAATTTGATTTATGCCTATACACCAACGCAGAATACCATTTACCAGATTACTGGCCCTGTTTATTACGCATTTGCCGAGTTTAGGATTGAGCCAAGAGATGTTGCCGATGTAGTTTACCAGGGAACCGTTGGAGTGGAGGACGGTGAAATGGAATCAGAAATCCAATTTTACCCAAACCCTGTAGATAATATATTGAATATCAAATCATCAAAGAGTATTTCAGTTGTGACAATTCTCGATTTGACAGGTCGAATTGTTTTGACCACCGCATTAGACACGAATTCTTCACACATAAACCTTGAATTGTTAATCCCCGGCTTCTACACACTTTTAGTAGATCAACAAGGTGATTCTAAATCGTTTGTGTTTATTAAGAAGTAAGTTGTTCTCAAAATAAAATTCAAAAGGAGGGGCAACCCTCCTTTTTTTGTTCGTCAAATCTTCGGAATTTGAAGCGGAAATTAAGGATTGGAAGGACGAAACACAGAAAATATAGGTTAAACGATTTAGTCGTTTCTGATTTTCTGAAACCTTCCAAACTAAAATATCAGCATCAAAGACTATAAATTGACACACCAAAAATGGTTAATGCCATGAAACATATTCTATTGCTTGCCTTGTTTATCTTTTTTAACTGTGCGTTAAGCCAGGGGCAGTCCACGACTTTTCGTCCTGATCCTTCCAAGATCGAACAGGTTATTCAGAATGGATTCAGTTTTGACTTGGTAAAATCTCGTTTAAGTGCCAATTTGAATTCAGATGCAGTTGCCCTCATGGCTCATCCCGGTTTTGAGGCGCGAATTGCGAAATGGCATTTTACTACAAAGCGGATTTTGATCAAACGCTATTTTGAAGGTTCCTTATCGCTATTAATGTTCCAAAGCGAAATCGACCAACTTATATCAGCCCTAATTGAAAGGATCAATTCTGACCCGGCGAGCATTTTGACCGAATTAAATTCATTTTCTGCTGAGAATAATAATTCTACAGTTCACAGCCATGCTGCACATCATACCCATAATCATTCATCTGTAGTTGAGGAAGGCTTGCACAACGAATCAGGCGAGGATACTACAGCAGTACAACAACAAATGAGAATACCCGGTGGTCCTTGTGTGAATCCTGATTTCGAGTCATGTAATTTTAATGATTGGACATTAGTAACCGGACAGGTAAACGGATCTGCACCGTATTCATTTGTTAACCCAACCACCACAACAACTTTTGGAACGACCAACGGAATGCCTGCAACGAGCGGAAGTGAACAGCATTATATCACAACCGGTGGAACTGACACCTATGGTTTTCCAATGGTTTATCCAGGAGGTTCTTGTTCTGCGGAGATTGGAGATTTTACGGGGTATAATTATATGGCAGCTCAAATAAGAAAAACATTCCTGGTCTCTGCTGGTGATGCAATTCTTACACTGCATTACGCTGTTGTTTTGGAAGATGGTGGGCACACGGCAAATGAACAACCCTATTTCAGAATGAGGGTTTACGACCAGGCTGGAAATTCGATTTCATGTGCTGCTTACGAGGCTTACGCAAACGACGGACAACCAGGTTGGCAATCATCCGGTATTTGGAGATACAAACCCTGGACAACTGTTTTTATTCCTCTGGCGCCGTATTTAGGTCAGAATGTAACTATTGAATTCACTGTCGGAGATTGCGCTCAGGGTGGTCATGCAGGTTATGCCTATGTCGATGCAACTTGTGACGCAATGGCGTTTAATATGTCTGCGAATGCTGTATGTGCAGGACAACCAATTACCATTAACGGACCTCCTGGCGGGGCTTCCTATCTTTGGAGTACCGGTGCTACTACCCAATCCATTACTACTTCCACTCCGGGTGCTTATTCAGTTACTGTTATTCCGGTAACCGGTTCTTCATGTTCAATCACCCTCGATACGGTTGTGAATGCAAGTCCAAATCCAATTGCCAATTTCACTCATAATTCGCCGGTATGTTTTGGTACTGCGGTTCAGTTTACAGATCAATCCAATCCAAATGGTGCAACAATAAACAGTTGGAGTTGGAATTTTGGAAACGGAGCAACTTCTACCCTTCAGAACCCAACGCATACTTATGCCGCAGCAGGCACCTATAACGTGCAATTAACTGTGTCCACAACAGCAGGATGTACGCATTCTGTAACTATACCAGTTACACAAGCGCCGGATTTAACTTTGCCAACTTCTTTTGTGGATGAAAACTGTGGACAATGCGACGGTTCTGCAGTTGTTGCACCACAAGGAGGAACTGCACCGTATTCCTATAACTGGGGAGCTGCAGGCGGCAATGTCCCTGCTTTAAATAGTCTTTGTGCAGGCAACTATCCTGTAACTGTTACTGATAATATGGGATGTACAGAAACAGCAACTGTGGTAGTTGGATCAGGAGGAAGTTTATCCATTACCAACGTTGCAACCACTCCTGCCACTTGTCCTTCAACCTGTAATGGGACTATTACAGTTACTGCACCCGGAGCAACACAGTTCTCAATTGATGGCGGTGTTACTTTCCAGGCTTCAAATGTTTTCAATAATATGTGCCCAGGAAACTATACTGTTACTGCATCAAACAGCACAGGCTGTAATGATACTGAACCTGCAGTTGTAACTGTCCCCAATCCTCTAACACTAACACCCGGGCCTGGATCAACCATTTGTATCGGTCAGAGTGCAACGGTATCCGCTTCCGCAAGTGGAGGAACCGCTCCCTACACTTTCACATGGAATCAAGGCTTGCCAAGTGCGCAATCACATAATGTAACACCGCTTATTTCTACAGATTATCAAGTCAGCGTTTCAGATAACAATGGCTGCAATGCCGGTCCTTTGAGTATTACGATTACGGTTAACCCTCCTCTACAGGTAGTTGTTTCGCCGGATGTGATGATTTGCCCCGGAGCAAGCGCAACGCTTACAGCAAATGCTTCAGGTGGGGATGGTGATCCGTATAATTATTCATGGACTGATGGCGCAGGATTTAGCCAGACTGGAAGTTCGATTACTGTTTCTCCTACAACAAACACTACCTACATTGTAACTGCAACAGATAATTGCGGTACTCCACAAACTACAGCCCAGGTAAACGTAGGACTGAATCCCGTTCCACAGGTAACTTTTGTTGCAGATAATTTATCGGGTTGCGTACCTGTTGCTGTGAATTTTACAAACACAACAGATCCTGCATTATCCGGGAATTGCCAATGGAATTTCGGAAATGGACAAACATCTAACAATTGCAATCCTTCAATGGTATTTAATACCCCGGGATGTTATGATATTAGTCTTACTGTAACATCACCTGCGGGTTGTATTGGCTCACTCACAATTCCGGGAATGATCTGCGCACATCCGTATCCAGTTGCAGATTTTGTATTTGGTCCGCAGCCCACCGATTTATTAAACACAACCATTACATTCATCAATACCTCTGCAGGTGCAAGTACATATAGTTGGGACTTTGCCGGTTTAGGCAGCTCAACTGCACCTAATACTGTATTTACTTTCCCGGATGAAGACCCCGGAAATTATGATGTTTGCCTCGCAGTAGAAAATGCATTTGGTTGCCAGGATACAGTTTGTAAAGTTGTTGTGATTAACGACTTCTTTACGATCTACGTTCCTAATGCGTTTACTCCAGATAATGATGGAAAAAATGATATTTTCTTCCCTGTTATCGATGGCTTTGTTGATGGTACTTACCAGATTTATGTATTTAATCGCTGGGGAGAAATTGTATTTGAATCCAACGATCCAAATGGATATTGGGATGGAAAATACAGAGGTGTCAATGCAAAACAGGATGTTTACGTTTGGAAAATTGTAATCAAGGATGCTGCTTCAAAGAAGAAGCGTACTTATTATGGCCATGTTTCATTATTGAGATAAGAAGCACTTGACCTACTAACCTTTTTTGGCAAATCTAAAGGACCAACACTTGCTTTTTAACTATTGCATTTGTTTCTCTGTTGGCTTAGATTGAATGTTCAATTGACTTCTGTAAATTGAGATAACGAAGTGACGGTTTTCAATAATCAGTGGATGGTTGTTTATGAAAAGTAGACCTAGGACAATTCATAGGATGGTAAATTCAATGGCGAAAAACTACCGGACGGAAACTACTTTTATGTTGTTAGTTTACCGAAACTAGGACAAAGGACAAAGGGTATTTCGAATATGGCCAGCAATAAGCAGACAGTTTAAGCATCTGTATAACAGCTTCTTAGTGTAAAGATTGAAATTTTTGAAGTCTAAATTTTAACCTAATTGGTTGATTTCTCGTAGAATTCCTTATTTTTAATATCCGATTCTAAACGGTTTTGTCAATGAAAAAACTGTTACTTGCCTTATTTACACTTTTCGTCTTTGCATTTGGTGCTAAAGCACAAGACGTTGGAATAACTTCTGTTATTTCCCCGGTTAGCGGTTGCTGTGTTGGAATGGACACAGTGCGACTTTACTTGTATAATTATAGTGCTTTCCCTATAGGAGGTAATTTTACAATTACTTATACCGTTAACGGAGGCGCTCCAATTTCTGAGACGATTCTTACCAGTATTGGTCCAAGCGCGAGCTATCTTTTTGGGTTTAATCAGCAATGGAATTTTGCCTGTCAGGGCACGTATAACGTGTGTTGCAACGTTCAGTTTCCGGGTGATGTAAACCCTGCGAACAATAATTTTTGTGTTACTATTGTGAGCGACACATTTGTTGTGGCGGGCACAGTATCAGGTCCTCCGGTGGTATGTGCATCAGCGAACTCCGGTGTGATGGTGTTATCGGGGAATAACAAGAATGATTCTTTACTATGGCAGATGTCGGTAGATGGAACGAACTGGATCAACACGATGAACGATTCTTCGAGTTACCAGTTTAGCAATATTGGTCAGACCATGTATTATCAGGTGTTTGTTGACGGAGGTTATTGCCCTGATGGAACATCTTCTGTACATACCATATTTGTGGATTCACCACCTGTTGGCGGAAGTATTACCAGCAATATGAACGTATGTTCCGGCAATAATTCAGCACAGTTGAATTTAATTGGTTCAGCAGGGGATACGATTTACTGGGCAGCATCTACAGGTGGCGGACCTTATGTTCCGTTTGTGAACGACACGACGATATTTGTTTTTAATAATATCACCCAAACAACGCAATATCAGGCCTACGTAGCCAATGGAGTATGTCCATTTGTTCCAAGCGGAATAGTAACGGTATTGGTAGATCCCCCAACAATACCGGGAACGGTAGTTGGAGGTGCAACGGTATGTCAGGGAGTGAACTCCGGGTCTATGGGTTTGATATCGAGTTCCGGAAACATCAACGGCTGGATCTATTCCAGCAATAATGGTGCGACGTGGCAAACGTCCGGGAATACCACTTCGAGTTTTAATTATCTGAATATATCATCGAGCACGATTTATTGTGCGATAGTGCAAAGTACAGGATGTCCGGCAGACACGTCCGTTTGTGATACGGTATTTATTACTCCATTACCGATTGCCAATGCAGGTGTGGATGATACGATCATCATATTTGATCAGACCCAATTGTTTGGTACAGGTGGAGTGTTTTATGCATGGACTCCTGCCGGAAGTTTGTCGGACCCTACAATAGCCGATCCTATCGCAAATCCAACAACTACCACAACGTATACCTTAACGGTATCAGATGCATTTGGATGTTTTGGTACAGACCAGGTCACCATTTTTGTGATAGATACAACAACACCACCAATGCCGAATACGATCATTATTGCGAATTATATGTCGCTAAATGGAGACGGGTTGAATGATGTTTGGAACATAATGAATATTGAATATTTCCCGGAGAACGAAGTGACGGTTTTCAATAATCAGGGGATGGTTGTTTATGAAAAGTCGACTTATGACAACTCATGGGACGGTAAATTCAACGGAGATCAATTGCCGGATGGAAGTTATTTCTATGTCGTTAATTTAACCAAGCTGGGACAGAAAACTAAGGGAGTGCTAACGATAACCAGTAAATGACATCTACATCCATTTTATATCGATTTTTACTGGTAATATTTTTGACCCCGCTTGCAGCGAGTGCGCAACAGATTCCCTTATACAATCATTACCACGTTAATCCTTTTGTATATAATCCGTCACTTTCAGGATATTCGGGAAAAACAAACGCGTATTTTATTCGCAATCAAAAATACCTGGGTTTCGAAGGTGGAAATGTTACAAATATTTTGACAGTCGACGGGCCTATTTTTGCCAATAAGGTGGGGATAGGTTTTTCAGTGTTTAATGATCAAATGGGACCAAGTATCGCTCAAGGTGCAGGCTTGTCTTTGTCATACCGCGTTGAATTCAGTGAAAAAATAAAACTTGGCTTCGGATTTACAGGAGGTGCAACCGACAGGAGATTTGATCCGAGCAATGTTGTTGTTGTCGACAATAATGATCCGACATTGGTTTTTTCTTTTCCGATAAGAAAAACCTATTTTGATTTGTCGGCAGGAATTTACTTGGATGTTGATCGCTTCCAATTTGGAGTCGCTGTTCCTCAGATGTTGGCGAATACAGTGCGTGTTTCAATGGACAATTCCCATATTCTGGAGCGCCATTATATGGGGCATTTAAAATACAATTGGTTAATTTCTCCAACTCTTGATCTTTCATTGATTCCATTGGCGAGAGTCATGTATGTGCCAGGTGCACCTTTTCAGTATGACGTAAATATTACGGCCGATCTGAAAAAAATTGGTTGGATCACGGCGACGTATAGGAGTCAATATGCAGTTGCTGCAAACATTGGATTTCGCATAAAGCAGGATCTTGTATTTGGGTATGCATACAATTTTGTGATGAACACTACTAATGCTTACGGGCCGGTGAATCAGGAAATCTTAGTAGGGTATACATTTGGTGTTAAGAGCAATGATCGTGAGAAGAAACTACTTGAAGAAGCGGAACGTGAGAATGAACGCCTGCGTCAGGAGTTGTTGCGTAAACAAAAAGAATATGACTCTTTGAATACGATCAAAGAAGGTTTAGATCGCCGTATAGACGAACAGGAGCGATATTATAACGACACAATAAATAAGCTGAATGAGGAATTACGCAAGCTGCGTGAGGACATGAAGAATACTCAGACCAAAGTGACTGAGGTAAAAAACACAAATGATGGTCCTCCAGTAAAACGAACCGAAGGGGATCATTTTGTAGAATTGGATAAATCAACGGAGTCGCCGAAAGGATATTACGTTATTGATGGTGCTTATGGAAGCATGGAAAATGCACAGTCGCAATACGACAGGCTGAAAGGGCAGTTCCCGGAGGCAAGGATTATCTTTAATGAGCGCAACCAGTTACATTACATCTTGTTGACTTATTCTGAGGATAAGCCGAAAGTGTTTGATACCCACCGTAAGGCCAAGTCTATCGGCGAAGAAAAGGCCTGGGTGTTGGAATACCGATAAATCCATTTATCAGTTTAGATTCGATTTTTGTCCCAAAACCACTGTTCAAAGCGATAATCCGAATTATTAAGTTTTTGTTTTTCAAGGTCTTATGTTTGGAATCCAATCCCTACCCAATAATGGTAAGACCTAAACCTATAACATTCCATTGTTAATAACCGTAAGAAGCGCTATCTTAGAAGGCTTGAATACTAGAGAATTCAGTCTTTCAGGTTGTTAATAAGTACTGAAATTAATTGTTCAAACATACATCATGAAGCGATTTTTACGCATCTACCTACTTGTAACAATTTTATTGGCGACAGGTTCCATTTCGGCTCAAAACATTTGTTTCAGGGCAAATAATGATTTTACTTCTGCAAATGGAACTAACGGAGTTGTAAACCCGCGATTCCTTGCGAAAGGTGATATTAACGGAGACGGAAAACTGGACATTATTACTTCCAATGGAAATCAAACAGGAAATCCATCTTCTCTTTCAATTTTTATCGGGCAAGGAAATGGTCTGTTTACTTATATCGATACGATTACTATTGGTCCAAACAGTTCAAATACGCAAGCAATAACCTTGCAGGATTTTAATGCTGATGGTAAGCTTGATATTGCTGTTGTAAAAAGAAATTCTTTAGGTGGCACATTTAGGCTTGCGGTGTTGCAAGGTAACGGAGTTGGGGATTTTACACCTTGGGTGGAAATGACAGCACCCAATTTTACGAACGATTTAGTTACAGGTGATTTTGACGCAGACGGCATGATTGATATTGTTACAATATCAGGCGCATCATCAAATAATATTTCCTTTTTTAAGAATAACGGTGCGGGGTTTAATGCACAGGTAATTTCGAATCCCACTTTTCTTGGTGCGGGTTACAACATCAAAGTTGGACAAGTGGATCACCTTACTGACAGCCATCTTGATGTTGTAATTACACGTGTGTCTGGATCCCGAGTTACACTCATGCGAGGAAATGGAACGGGATCGTTTACCACCGGTTTTAACGTTGTAATCGGAACAGATCCGCGTGATTTAGATCTGGGCGATTTAAATGGTGATGGTAATATGGATGTTGCTGTTGCAATGAATGGATCTGATTCTGTTCACGTGGTTTTTACCAATGGAATGGGAGCAATTACATCCATTTCGAGATATTATTCCGGTGGTCGCGGGCCAACTTCAATTGTTATGTTTGACTATGATGGTGATGGCGATAAGGATATTGCTGTGAGTAATGTTCTCGATCACGTAATCGGACTATTGATCAATGATGGCTCAGGTAATTTCACGCTTCAGCGACATGCAAGTTTTATCGATCCATCTGAGATTTTAACCGGAAATTTTGATTCCGATTTAAAAGAAGACATTGTATTCACCGGAAATTCGCGTCGACTGATGTACATGGGAAACAATTCTCCGAATGGCTTTTTGTCTTACAACAATCTTTATTACCCAACAATTAATACTCAGCCAAATAGTTCTTCAATAGCAGATTTCAATGGCGACGGAAATACGGATCTTGTAACTGCAAATTCTTCCAGCAATAATTTTTCATTGTTCTTGGGCAATGGAAGTGGTGGATATACTTTTTCTTCAAATACATCGGCATCCGCAATGCCTTTGGCTATTCAGTCGGGCGATTTTAATGGAGATGGGTTTAAAGATGTATTGCTTGTTGAATCATCTGCTCAACAACTTTCATTATTCCCTGGTGATGGTTCAGGAAATTTTGGTTTTCCTACTTCTGTTGGACTACCCGGAACACCCATTAGTTTATCAGTTGGTGATTTAGACAATGATGGGGATCTTGATGCAGTTGTCACATCCAATACTTCCAATGCAGTTTATATTTATCAGAATATCGCAGGAGTATTTAGCCTAGCCGGAACACTTTCATCGGGAGTTAACGGTCCGAATAATGTTTCCATAAATAATTTCAATGGTGATGCATTACCTGATCTCGCTATTTGTAACAATGGAACCTCCAATGTTCAGATTTACACCGGAACCGGTTCATGCAATTTTACTTCAGGATCTTCTATTGTTGTAAGTGCCGGACCACGAATGGTTACTTCCGGTGATTTTAATGGTGACGGTAATAAAGATATTTCTGTTTGTTATGGTTCAAGTACAATATCCTATGCAAACGGAACAGGAACGGGTACATTTTCTGCTGCAGTAAATCTAACCGGAATTACAGGTGCAGGCCAGATTGTTTGGTTGTTATCAGCTGATCTGAATGCCGACGGATTTGATGATGTTGTTACTTGCAATAATGCATCTTCAGATGTATCGGCATTAAAAGGCGGAGGTCTAGGTCTTTCCTTTCAACAGGCATTTTATTCCGGCTACAAACCGGTTCACATTGCACAGGGTTTGGTAAACAATGATCTGTTGCCGGATATTGCCATTTGTAATTCTGATGCGACCGGAGCAAGTAGTGTTAATGTAATGCTTAACCGCTCAGCAGTAATTACAAATTCCGGTGCCGGTTCGTTTTGTATTGGAGGTGGTGTTACATTGACATCCACACAGGCATATAGTTACCAATGGAGCACAGTTGCAACCACTCAATCTATTAACGTTACAACATCTAATTCTTACACAGTAACAACTTCTAATTATAACAGTTCCTGTAATAGTATTTCTCAACCAGAAGTTGTAACAGTAAATCCTTTGCCAACGGTTTCCGGTGTTACTGGAACTACTACAATTTGCGGTTCTTCAAGCACTAGCTTAACAGCGAATTCATCAGCATCATCTCCGGTATTTGAATGGTACGATGCGGTTTCCGGGGGTACATTGCTTTTTACAGGCGCAACTTTTGTAACCCCTGTATTGGGTGTAAATACTTCTTATTGGGTGCAGGTCACAGATGGATCTTCCGGGTGTGTTTCTTCACCCCGCTTCCAGGTTGATGTTGTAATTGGAGATGTGCTTCCTCCAACTATTAATAACTGTCCTTCCAATATCACGATTAATGTTGGGGCAGGTCAATGTAGCGCAACAGCGTCATGGACTGCGCCTTCTGCAACAGATAATTGTGGTTCTGCAACCATCAATCAAACAATCGGACTTCCGTCCGGTAGTGTTTTTCCTGTAGGAACACATAATATTCAGTATACTGCAGTAGATGGTTCTTCCAACTCTTCGAGTTGTTCGTTTACAGTTACAGTTGTAGATAACGAAGCCCCTGTATTTACAACATGTCCTTCAAATATTTCTCAGAACGTAGCTCCGGCTTCATGCAATGCATTAGTAACCTGGTCTGCTCCAACAGCATCTGATAATTGTTTTGCAACTGTTACTCAAACATCAGGTCCTGCTTCCGGCAGCACACTGGCTGTAGGTAATTATTCGGTTGTATATACTGCTACTGATGCTGCATCCAACACTTCAACATGTACGTTTACAATTACAATCGTCGATAATCTTAGTCCAACAATTACCGGATGTCCTTCGAACCAAACACTAAGCAACACGCCAGGAACATGTGGTAGAGTAGTTACCTGGACCGCACCAACCGCAACAGATAATTGTGCCGGCGCAACCATTACGCAAACCGCAGGTCCGGCAAGTGGCTCAACGCTTCCAATAGGTGTAACAACGATAACCTATACAGCAACTGATGGCGCAAGCAATACTTCTACATGCTCTTTTACAATCACTGTAAATGATACGCAGGCACCTGTTATTGCAGGTTGTCCTTCAAATCAAACACAAAGCAACACACCCGGAACATGCGGTAGAGTTGTTTCATGGACAGTTCCAACAGTTACTGATAATTGTTCCGCTACAATTACCCAAACAGCAGGCCCTTCGCCGGGAAATACATTTCCTGTTGGTGTTACCAATGTAACCTACACTGCAACTGATGCTGCCGGTAACGTCTCTACTTGTTCGTTTACTGTCACCATCAACGATACGCAAGGACCAACCATTACCGGAACGCCATCTAATATTACTTTATCAGCAACAACAGGCACCTGTTCCGCAACTGCAACCTGGACTCCCCCAACAGCAACCGATAATTGTACTGTTCCAACCATCGTTCAAACTTCGGGACCTCCTTCAGGTTCAAGTTTTAATGCGGGTACAACACCGATTGTTTACACGGCAACAGATGGTGCAGGAAATACATCTACAGTTACATTCAATGTTACAGTGGTAGATGCGGCACCACCAACATTTACAAACTGTCCTTCCAACATTACCATTTGTCAGGGTAATCCTGTTACGTTTCCTACACCAACGGCTACGGATGGTTGCGACCCAAGTCCAACAGTTACACAGATTGCAGGTTTGCCCAGCGGAAGTGTTTTCCCATTAGGAAACACCACTGTTACTTTTCGCGCAACAGATGCTTCAGGAAACTTTACCAATTGTACATTCACAGTAACTGTTAACAGTTCGCCAACAGTTTCATTTGTACTTGCAGATGATAATGCCTGTGTGGGAGATCCGCTAATGTCGCTAACTACAGGTACACCATTTGGTGGAATTTATTCAGGCACTGGAGTTTCTGGATCTGCATTTAACCCGGCAACAGCAGGCGTTGGTGCACACACAATTACATACACAGTAACAAATGGAAACGGTTGCTCTGCTTTTGCGACCGATGTGATGACAGTATTTGCAAATCCTACTGTTACGTTCACAATGTCTCCGGCTTCAATTTGTTATAACGCTGCACCTGTTTCCGTATCAGGAGGTAGTCCGGCAGGTGGAACGTATACCGGCTCCGGAATTGCCGCTGGTGTACTAACTCCAACTATTGGAATTGTGGGAACACACACAGCAACCTACACAGTAACAAACTCGAACAATTGCTCTGCATCTGCTACCAGTACTTATACAATTGGTTGTGTGGATATTGATGAACAGGATATTCGTTCAACTTTTATGTCGGTATATCCGAATCCATCGAATGGGAATTTCATGGTTGAATTTGCAGTTCCTTTAAATAGCCCTGCAATGTTGAATGTATTTAATGCTGTCGGACAATGGGTAACTTCAATCGAAGTTGAAGGGGCACAAAGTGCGATTAACATTAGCACTCTTGAACGTGGAATATATTTCATCACCTTGGATATCGAAGGGATGCGTTACGTGAACAAAGTGATAATAGAACGATAATAGTGTTACTATTGCAGAATGATTGCACCGAAACAAAATATTAACCCGAATATTCCAGAGATGTAAGTCCCGGGAAAATTCATTATTGATATTAATCTATCCCGGGTCAAAATGATCCGGGATTTTTATTTATTGACGCTATGAAAATTGCAATTGCTGGTTTCGGAAACATTGGCAGGATTTATGCCCGCTCAATTGTGAAATTGAATTTAACGGAAAGAAAAAATGTGATGATTCTTGCCCGATCCGAACAATCGAAAAGAACAGCTTTAGATGATGGATTTGAATGTATTCACGAATCCCCTGCTTTAATTGCTGATGCAGAGATTGTTGTTATCGCAGTTAAACCTCAGGATTTTTCAGTGCTGGCATCATTCCTTAAGCAGTTTCTTAAGGAAGATCAGATCATAGTTTCGTTAATGGCAGGCATAACCATTCAGCAGATAAAGGAAAATCTCGCGCACTCAAAAATCATTAGAGCGATGCCGAATTCTCCCATTGCATTGGGAATGGGTATGACAGGTTTTTGCTCGTCTTCAGATGTGATGAGCAAAGAACTTCGCAAGGCAGAACAATTGTTATCTACAACAGGACGAACATTGTATATTGATGATGAAAAAAAGATGGATGCTGTAACAGCAGTTAGCGGAAGCGGCCCGGCATATTTTTATTTTTTTGTAAAAAGCATGATTGAATCTGCTGAGAAACTTGGATTTGAATCTTCGGTTGCGGCCTTATTGGTTAAACAAACTATGCTTGGGGCTTTTCATGTTTGGAACAGCTCTGAGGATGATTTGGATAAATTGATTTCAACGGTTGCTTCAAAGGGAGGAACCACGCAGGAAGCGCTTAAAGTTTTTGAGCAACGGGGATTTGCTTCTACCATCGAATCAGGGCTTAAAAAAGCAGAAGAACGCGGTAGGGAATTATCCGGTGAATTAAACAAACACTGACAGTCTTTTTAGTAGATTAGGTAAAAATCATATTATGTTGAGGATAAAGAATAAAACGGAATATGAGTTATTGTACCAACAATCGGTAAGCGATCCTGCTCGTTTTTGGGATGCAGTTGCGTCATCTTTTGTATGGCGGAAAAAGTGGGATACCATTATTGATGGTGATTTTTCTTCAGCCGATATTCGGTGGTTTCAGGGTGCTAAGTTTAATATCACCGAAAACTGTCTTGATCGCCATTTGGAAGTAAATGGAAATAAACTGGCATTTATTTGGGAGCCCAACGACCCGAATGAAGAAGAGCGAAGATTTACTTACAAAGAGCTTTTTAATGAGGTTTGTAAATGTGCAAATATGTTGCGCAATAATGGCGTGAAGAAAGGCGATCGGGTTTGCATTTATTTGCCCATGGTTCCTGAAGCGGTGATTTCAATGCTCGCTTGTGCCAGAATAGGAGCAATACATTCCGTTGTATTTGGTGGGTTTTCAGCCGCATCTTTAGCCGGGAGAATGCAGGATTGTGACAATGTGGTTTTGATTACTTCCGATGGTGCCTACCGTGGCGATAAAGAAATTTCTCTAAAGAAAGTTGCTGATGATGCATTGGAATTGTGTCCCTCTGTTAAGAAGGTGATTGTATTGCAGCGTACGGGTGCAATAGTGAACATGGAAGAAGGCAGAGATCAGTGGTGGCATGATGCAATGAATGGAATGAGCACGCAATGCGAGGCAGAGGAAATGGATGCAGAGGATATATTGTTTATTTTGTATACTTCAGGTTCCACCGGTAAACCAAAAGGTGTTGTTCACACTTGTGGCGGATATATGGTGTATACACAGTATTCCTTCGAAAATGTGTTTCAATATCAACCTGATGACTTGTTCTGGTGCACCGCGGATGTTGGCTGGATAACAGGTCATTCTTACATTACTTACGGGCCGCTTCTTGCCGGTGCTTCTCAGGTTATTTTTGAAGGTGTTCCAACTTATCCTGATGCCGGTAGATTTTGGAAAATTATTGATAAGTACAATGTGAGTTTATTTTACACTGCACCAACTGCGATCAGGGCATTGGAAGCAGCAGGGACATCTTTTGTTGAACCTTATTCGCTCAAATCACTCCGGGTTCTTGGTAGTGTGGGAGAGCCAATAAATGTTGAAGCATGGAATTGGTACAATACTCATATCGGAAAGAATCGTTGTCCGATTGTAGATACATGGTGGCAGACAGAAACAGGAGGAATTCTTATTTCTCCTCTGGCGGGAATTACAGAAACAAAACCAGGATTTGCAACTTTGCCATTACCTGGAGTTCAACCTGTTTTAGTAGATGAAAAAGGACTGGAAATAGAAGGAAATGATGTTGAAGGAAATTTGTGTATTCGTTTTCCATGGCCTTCAATCATCCGAACTACATATGGCGATCATGAACGTTGTCGACAAACTTATTTTTCTACCTATCAGGGCTTGTATTTTACCGGAGATGGATGCAAGCGTGATAAGGATGGCTTATATCGGATTACCGGCCGTGTGGATGATGTGATAAATGTATCCGGTCACCGCATAGGCACCGCAGAAGTGGAAAGCGCGATTAATATACATCCAGATATAGTAGAATCTGCAGTAGTTGGATTTCCCCATGAGATAAAAGGACAAGGAATTTATGCTTACGTAATTTCCACCAAATCACACGATGATTTAGAGTTGTTGCGGAAGGAGATAATTGCAATAGTCAACAAGCAGATTGGTCCGATAGCAAAGCCGGATAAAATTCAGGTTGTACCCGGTTTGCCAAAAACGAGGAGCGGAAAAATCATGCGACGAATTTTAAGAAAGATTGCAGAAGGAGATGTTTCAAACCTTGGTGATATTTCAACCTTGCTTGATCCACAGGTTGTGGAGCAAATAAAAAATGGAGCCTTGTAAACCGGAAAAATTTGTCCGAAAGGACGCGTTAAGTGTTTAAAAAGATATTGATGAAAGTCGTCTTATCTTTTTGCGTATAAACGCCCGGAATACAAACAGGGCTTCCATTGGAAGGACAAACTTTTATTTCATAATTCCCTTCAGGAAGTTTTGCAACGCTGTATTTGCCGTTTTTTCCGGAAGTACATTTTGCAACCAGAATATTCCCTTTGTAAATAAGAATGGTTTGTCCCTTTATTCCGTTTGGGAAGACAGGTGAATTAATAGTGCCTGCAATGGTGCAGGTGCCTTTTTCTGTTTTAGTGAGTTTTCCAGTGCAACTACAGTTTGATTCCTGACCAAAACCATTTATAGAAAAGCATAAAAAAAAGAGCAGGCAAACGAATGCCGCCTGCCTGCTGATTAAATGTCTTTTTTCAGGGCGCATTATTTTAACCAATCGATGGTACTGATGTCAACCATATAAATATCTCTTCCCCCAACACCACCAGGGCGCTGACTTGCAAACAGAGCGTATTTGCCATCAGGTGATATACGGAAATGGGTGTCATCGTTTACAGAGTTGATCGGATAGCCTAAATTCCGAGGCGATCCCCAATTGGTTCCAGTCCATTCCGCCATGAAAATATCGTATCCCCCCATGCTGTCGTGGCCTCTAGAAGAGAAAAACAGCCATTTCATATTGGGATGCAACCATACTGTTGTTTCATTCTCTTCTGTATTAAGATTGGCAACCGGAATTGGAGGTGCCCATTTGGATCCGTTTTTTGTTGACTTAAAAATGTCAGAACCATATTTCTCACCATTTCTTTCACTTACGAAGTAAAGCGTTTTTTCGTCGGGAGAAAGAGTGGGACATGCATCAAAATAGGATGAGTTCAATCCTTTAGGCATTAGTTTAGCCATGTTCCATTTCCCGCTTTTAGTTAGTTTGGCAACAGCCAGGTCAGAACTTTTTGTGTATCGGGCAATGTTCTGGGTAATATACATGGTATTGCCATCGGTCGACAAATGTGAGCAATTGTCAAATTCATCGGTATTCAACTTTCCTTCCACTTGTTCGGCTTCGGCCCAATTCCCGTCTTCTGTAAGGGTTGTAAAGTAGATGTCTTCAAAGTAAACATCATCTCCGGCTTTTTGTCCACCCGTTCCCTGAGGACGGCGGGAGGTGAAATAAATGATTTTCCCATCAGGTGCGATTACCGGGGAATAGTCGTCGTACTTTGAATTCAGGTGAGCTCCGGCATTTTTAATTGTGACAGCAAGTGGTTTTGCAACAAGTTCTTTTGCAGAACGAAGTTGTCCTAAATGGAAATCAACATCTGATGATTTAACGAGTTCAGGTTTTAGACTTGCCTTGTATGCTTCTAGTTTGGCAATAGCGTCATCCAGTTTTTCCAATCGATGAAGGATTTTTCCATAGAGATAATCAACATCAGTCGACACTTTCTCTTCAATTGCAATTGCCTTATCGAGGTATTCTTTGGATAACTCCCAATTGTTTAATTCGTAGTGACACTCCGCAATGCGAAAATTTGCCATCGCATTCGACTTATCAATGGTTAGAACCTCTCTATAAGTGTTTAGCGCCCCACGATAATCGCCGGCGTATTGCTTGTTTTTCGCATCAATCATCTTTGCTGAAATCACTCCTTTGTCAATTACCGTAAGCGTGGTATCTGGCAAAGTATTAAGAGTGACAGCACTGGCTGTTGTGCCAAGAAAAAGCATCAGTAGTGTGGAAAACAGGAACTTACTCATTGTTGTGACAGGTTTAAACAAATATAGCAAAAAGGTATAGTAAAAGAAAGAACTGAGCTTATAAGGCAGATTTTTTTAGGGCAAACGGATTTTTACTAAGATCTGTGATTTCATGCATCCCCAGAGTCGCTGCAATAATTGCTAAAACCGGCGCGAAAACCACCCCGATGTCGTAAGGAATAAAAAACATAAGAGAAAAAACGGCCCCGTTGCCTATGGCAAACCCTGCATGAGTCCGAACAAATTTTACACTGTCATCAATACTCAAACGGAATCGTTCGTTGATGTAATCAATCATGCAAAAACCATAAAAATAGCAACCCACACTAAAAAGGAAAAATGATGTTAAGGGTTTTGCATCAGCAACAAACAAAACAAATACATACCAAAATGCAAAAATGGAATATTCAAGAATGAAATTGCCCATCGAAATTCGGATTGCTCTCCGAATATCAGACAAAAACTGCTTCCAGTTGGATTCATAAGTGTTGCCTGTAATAATCGTTTCTGTCTGCAGGCTTAATTTGGTAAGCATTGGGGATAAAACAATAAACACAATGTATTTTCTGAGTTTATACCCCATCATGATTACAGAGAACACAAATAAATTGTAAAGTAGATCTGCCATTAGCCCTTTAATGGAATTGACATTTGGAATTGATTGCTCTTTTAAATGGAGCTCAAGCCACCATGCTCCCAGCAAAATCAGAATGGAAAGTACTAGAGGCGGGATGAACCATGCCCAAAGTTTCTTGCGGACAATAAGCTTAACCGCATCAGGGTAAGTCCTGATTCCAAGCCAGAATTCGTTAAAAAATTGTTCCACAGGGTAAAAATAGCTCAAAAAACAATAACAAATAGCTGATTTTAGGTGCTGACTGCAATGGTGGTTGTGCTGGGTTTATTAGTTTTGTGCTTTAAAATTATCATGCAGCTAAACACTCTTCAGGCCATCTCTCCAATTGATGGTCGTTACCGTGGACAAACTAAGGTTTTGTCGGATTATTTTTCAGAAGGCGCACTTATCCGTTACAGGGTTCTTGTTGAAATCGAATACTTTATTGCGCTTTGCGAAATCCCGCTTCCTCAACTAGCTGATTTCGATCAAAAACTTTTTCCCGCAATTCGAGCGATTCATTCCGGATTTTCTGAAGGCGATGCACTTCGCATTAAGGAAATTGAAAAAATCACCAATCACGATGTTAAAGCGGTAGAGTATTTTCTCAAAGAAAAATTCGAAACGCTGGGTGTTGGAGAGCAAAAGGAATTTATTCACTTTGGCCTTACCTCTCAAGACATCAATAACACATCTGTTCCGCTTTCAGTAAAACAGGTCGTTAGTGATGTGTACCTGCCTCTTCTTGATGAAGTGACCGATCGACTTTCAACATTGGCCGAAGAATGGAAGAACATACCAATGCTTGCGCGTACACACGGACAGCCGGCTTCGCCAACACGTTTGGGAAAGGAAATACTTGTTTTTGCAGAGCGCCTTTCGAAACAACGTATTCAGCTGACAAGTATTCCTTATTCGGCAAAATTTGGAGGTGCTACCGGAAATTTCAATGCGCATCATGTTGCTTATCCAAAAATTGATTGGGTTGCATTTTCCAATAAGTTCGTAAATAAAACATTGGGACTCGATCGATCACAGACAACTACCCAGATAGAGCATTATGACAATATTGCGTCCTTATTTGATGCGATGAAACGAATCAATACAATTCTTCTCGATTTCGATCGTGACGTTTGGGCGTATATTTCGATGGATTACTTTAAGCAAAAGATCAAAGAAGGTGAAGTGGGATCATCCGCAATGCCACATAAAGTGAATCCGATTGATTTTGAAAATTCAGAGGGCAATCTGGGAATTGCAAATGCCATCCTCGAACATCTCTCCGCAAAATTACCTGTTTCACGTTTACAACGCGACTTAACCGATAGCACAGTTCTTCGTAATGTTGGTGTTCCGTTCGGACATACCGTTATCGGATTGAAATCTTTGCTGAAGGGTCTTGATAAGTTATTGCTGAATGAAGCAACCGTTCGCCGTGATCTCGAAGATAATTGGGCTGTTGTAGCGGAAGCAATTCAGACTATTCTCCGCAGAGAGTCCTATCCCAATCCTTACGAAGCGCTTAAAGCGCTAACCCGTACCAACAAAAAGATCGATGCAAACGCTATTTCGGAGTTTATAACAGGACTTGAAGTTAGTGAAGCGGTAAAGCAAGAGCTTCGGTCAATTTCTCCCTATACATACACGGGAATAACAACTTTGTAAAACGGTCTGAATTTTGTGAGGAAATGTTTATGGTACGATTTATTACACTAGTTAACCTGCTTTTTTGGGCCGGTCAAATTCAGGCACAGGGCATCCCTTTTCATAAGGGTGATTTTGCAAGCGCTCAGGCCATTGCAAAGTCAGAAGGGAAATTGATTTTTGTTGATTTTTATGCCACCTGGTGTGCACCATGTAAATTTATGGCGAATCAGATATTTCCGGATACCATTTTGCAAAACTATTTCACTGCGAATTTTATCTCACTTCAAATTGATGCGGAACGCCAGGAGCGGGAACTTTTAAATCGCGTCAATGTAGAGGCTTATCCAACGCTAGTTTTTTTTCAGGCAGATGGCAAGGTTATTTATCATTCAAAAGGTGCTATGGATGCTCCAACGCTTTTGGAAACTGCCACTATGGTAAGGGAATATGAGAAAAACAAGAAGGCCTATGAAAAGAATCCATCCAACCTCCGTTCTTTAAGTTTGTATCTTACAGTTTTATCGCATTCAGATCCAATTCAGGCTCGCTCAATTGCATTGAAACATTTGTCATCTATTACAACTGAAAAATGTACAATACCTGAGAATTGGTCTTTAATCAGAAGTTTTGATCGTGATCCTGATTCCAGATTTTTTCTGTATTCACTCGAAAATTTCAGATTTTTTGTTGAGCAAATGCCGGGCTATCAGGAATACTTTACGGGATGCGCCGGTTTGATTATTGAACGTGCTGTTGAGTTAAGGGATGAAAAACTTGTTCAACGTTATAAAGATGTGGCTACAGCTGCAATTGGTAAAATGAACATGCCAGTTTCCGAAAGTTTTTTATACGAAATTGACGCCTACTATTACTCCCAAACCGGTCAGCGCGATAAGCATCTGGCTTCACTTGATCAATGGATGATGGATCCCATTACCAATGCCGGTGTGATTTGCAATACCGTTTTTGAGACTGTTGATCGATATGGCGTTGATGCTTATCCATTTACCCTCAAGTGGGCACAAAGAGCAGTTGAAATGGAGAAATCATTCTTTACGCTGATGACTTTGGCTACTGTTTATCGCTCAAAGGGTATGAAAAAGGAAGCACTCCAGACTGCAGAATCAGCTCAGAAACTGGCGGGACCAGAAGACGACATAAATTTTTATGAATCCTTTATTCAGGAAGTCAACCAGATGAAATAAATTAAATCTCTTTTAGTGAGATCATTTTATTTCGTTCAGGATCCCAGACTTTTAAACGAAAACATGCAACAATGTCCTTTATGGATAAGGATGTTTCTCTTGCGTTTTGAAGTTCCGGAATGGACTTCATCACTTCGGGCAAACGGTAAAACGGTATTCTTGAATTCATGTGGTGAATGTGATGATACCCGATATTTGCAGTAACCCAATTCCAGAAAAAATTCATTTTCATATAGCTCGAAGACTCGAGGGCAGCATGATGGTAGGTCCATCCTTCTTTCTCTCGAAAAGTAACTCCGGGAAAGTTATGTTGAGCATAAAAAAGGTAAGCACCGATCATATCTGCAAGGATAAAAGGAATAATAATTCCGAATAACCAGGCTTCCCAACCAAGGAAATAGAACACAATGAATTGCAATGAGAAATGGAGAATCAATGCGACCAATGAATCCCAATGTCGCTTTGGAGAACTTGAAAACGATTGTACACACATTCCAACCAGAAACATCGAAAAATAACCGAAGAAAATAGTCAGGGGATGTCGGGTAGCAAGATAGGAGCGCTTTTCTGAAGGCGTTGATTTTAGAAATTTTTCTCTTGTCATGATTGGGTAAGATCCAATACTTGCGCTAAACAGTTTGGAATTATGGTTGTGGTGGTAATCATGCGACCTTTTCCAAATACTGGATGGTGCAAGAATCAAAACCCCAAATAATTTAAAAACAATAGTTGCAACAGATGATTTTGAAAGTATTGCCCCATGCTGATGATCGTGATAGATGACAAAAAAGCGCACCATAACCAATCCTGCAAAAAGAGAAGCTAAAGTACGTACGATGGTTTCCTCAATAAGCAATGCAGTTACGATGGAACCACACAATAAGATTAATGTGCTTATGGTATAATACCAACTCAAGCCCTTACTTTCTTTCGTAAAAGGTTTTGTTGCCAATATTAGTTCTTTGCCTGTGCGCATGCGCTGCAAAAATAGTGAAATCTCAGCCCGCTGGAATTCCCGGACGTTTATGCTTCCATCTTCTGTGACTCCAAAGCCAGAGCTCAGGTTTTTTAATGATGTCTGATTCTAACCTCCTTGAGTGGGACTCAGATATTTGCCCGTCTTGTGTATCGGATGGATTTTCAAAAAGTGTTTCTGCATAAACAGTGTAGTATCCTCTTTTTGTTCGGTCAATACAAACATACACCACTGCATATCCCATTTTTGAAGCGATCTTTTCTGTACCCCAAAATACGGGCGTGTCCTGATTGAGGAATTCGGTCCAATAGGCGTTTTCAGGCGAAGGTGTTTGGTCGGCAATAAATGCGGTGGCGTTGATTTCCTTTCGGTTGCGAACCATTTCCTTGAACGTGTCGCTCATCGCATATAGTTTTGTTCCGAAACGGGTACGCATCCTGCAGATGAGTCCATTGAACCATTTATTTCTCAATGGATGGTAGATCACATAGAGCTGTTGCGGACAGGAAAGACTAAATGCATTGCCGGCCCACTCCCAATTTCCATAATGGCCCATGACAATAATTACACTCTTTCCCTCAGCATGATAGCGCTGAAAAAGGCTTAAAGCTTCCGGATGCAATTGACAGTGTTTTAACATTGATTTTTTACTGATTGTCAATGTTTTAAAAGTTTCGAGAAACAAATCACAGAGATAGCGGTAGTACTTTTTAACCAGAATGGAATATTCTTGTTCGGATTTGCCGGGAAATGCATTGTGAAGATTGGTCAAAACCACCTTTTTTCTATAACCTAAAACCTTGAATAATAGCAAGTAAAGAAGATCGCTAACCAGGTATAATACCGGAAACGGGAGGATGGAAAGCAGATAAAGAAAAGGTAACGCTAGGAAGTAGACAATGGCCTGCATGGCTCAAAAATAGAGATTATAGCTGATTAGATGGTTTTCCCAAAGGCATTGGCTGGATTTTTGCTATTTTTAAGATTCAAATTTCTCAAACATGAAGAGGATATTCCATTTAGCTGTTTTCCTGATAGCGCCATTTGCTTTGTCAGCCCAAACCGACACCAGTCAGGTAAATCCTGAGGCGCAACAAAAATACAACGAGGGAGTTGCTGCGTATGAAAGCAAAAAACTTGATGAAGCGATATCCCGATTCACAGAAGCGCTTGCTCTCGATCCCAAATTTGAAAAGGCACTTCTCAACAGGGGAAATGCATACTATGAGGCGAAGAAAACGGATAAAGCAATTGCTGATTATAATACATGCGGACAACTAAACGGACCATCTGCAGATAATGCTTGGTATATGAAAGGTACCGCAGAAATGGATTTAGGGCAGTATGAAGAAGCCGTGAAAAGTTTTACGAATGCTGCCAATAAAAAGAACGGTGAAGCAAAGTATCACTATAATCTTGGTGTGGCTCAATTCCAGGCCGGGAATTACGATGATGCAATTGGTTCATTTTCGAACGCTATTCGGTTAAAGCCTGATTATGCCTTTGCATACAATGACCGCGCTTCTGCAAAGAAGAAAAAGGGCGACCTCGACGGAGCGATCAAGGATTATGAAAGCGCGATTCAGTCGAACCCGCAATTGACTTTCGCTTACAACAACCTTGGTTCCGTTAAACGCCAGAAAGGTGATTTTACCGGTGCAATTCAGGAATATAATAATGCAATTCGATTGAAAAAGGATTATTATATAGCTTATAATAATCGTGGAATGGCAAAAATGGATGCAGGAAAGTTTGAAGAGGCAATCGCTGATTTCAATGAAGCAATAAAGCTGAAAGCAGATTATGCATTTGCTTACAACAATCGCGCAGCATGCTACATAAAAATGCAAAAATACAAAGAAGCAGTTGCCGATTGCGACAAAGCTATTCAGTTGGATGCTGCTTATGGAGTTGCATACTTGAATCGTGGCATTGCAAAAGAAATGTTACGCGATTTGGCCGGAGCTTGCAGTGATTGGGAGAATGCAGCTGCAATGGGTGTTGAATCCGGAGAAACATATTACAACATTTATGGAGTTTGTTCGGAAGTTGAAAAATATAACCAGAAATGATTACAGGAGGAATTTATATGAAAAAGCTGCTCACACTGGTTCTTACGCTTTCATTGTTTAGCGCATTGGCTCAACAAAAGGATATGCCATTTGAAAAAGATCTTTTCAAGGACCGCAAAGATGAATTTAAAACCGCAAAAAAAGCTTTTGAAGCCGGAGAGGAATTTTTTAAGCAGTATCAATTCGATAAAGCGGAAGTGGAATTTGATAAGGCCTATGCCTTTAATCCGAATTATTCGAAGTTGAATTATTACCTCGGAATGTGTGTTTTGAACTCTTCTTATAAGTTCAAAGCCTTGAACTATTTCAAAAAAGCTTACGAGCTCAACCCAAATGTTGCGCCTGAAATCAATTTGCTTATTGGAATTGGTTATCATATCAATGGTGATTGGGATAACGGGATTAAGCATTATGAGTATCATAAAAAAGTACTCAATCCAAAAAACACAGATACCCTTGAATACATCAATAAGAAAATTAGTGAATGCAAAACCGGGAAAGATTTGGTTGCAAAACCAAAACGTGTTTGGGTAGATAATCTGGGTAAGAATGTGAACACGGAGTTTCCGGAATATGGACCATTTATTTCTGCTGACGAATCAGTTATTATTTACACCGGTCGTCGCAGTGATACCCGAGGAGGAAAGAAGGATGAAGGAGATGGTAAATTCTTCGAGGACATCTATTTATCGAAAAGAAATCCGAAAAACGGAGAATGGGAGAAGGCAATTAATATTGGTGAGAATATCAATACCGAAAATCACGATGCGCCTTCCGGACTTTCGCCCGATGGTAAATTGCTTTATATTTTTTATGGCTGGAAAGGCGGAGGAGATATTTATCAGTCCAAGTTGAAGGATGGTCAATACGGTAAACCCGAAAAGCTATCAAGCAATGTAAGCTCGAAGTATTACGAGTCCTCTGCATCTGTTTCTTTCGATGGTAAAGAATTGTATTTCGCTTCGGAACGTCCTGGTGGATTTGGCGGTGAAGACATTTATGTTTCTCGTTGGGATGAAAAGAAAAAAGAATGGGGTCCGGCTGAGAATCTAGGTGCCAACATTAATACCAAATACAGAGAAACAGGTGTATTCCTACACCCTGATGGTGAAACAATGTATTTTTCTTCACAAGGTCATAGTACTATGGGTGGCTTTGATATTTTCATGAGCAAACGTGATGAGAAAGGTGTTTGGGGAGCTCCGGTAAACATTGGATATCCGATCAATTCTCCTGATGATGATGTGTTCTTTGTGGTTTCAGGTAGTGGTCGCTACGGTTATTATTCCTCTTTCCGTCAGGATGGTTATGGCGAAAAGGATTTGTATCGTATTACATTCCTTGGACCGGAAAAACCACCAATTCCTTCCACGGAGGATAACCTTATCGCTTCACTTGTTAATCCAGTTCGCGAAATCGTTATTGAACCCAAAGTTGAGGTTAGCACTGTAAATCTTGCCATACTTAAAGGGATAATACGTGATGCAAGAACACTTCAGCCACTCGAAGCAAAACTTGAGTTGATCGATAATGATAAGAACGAGCTTGTAACAACTTTAACCAGTGACTCCAAATCAGGTGCTTATTTGGTTACCATACCAGCAGGAAAAAATTATGGTATTTCTGTTAAAGCTGAAGGTTATCTTTTCCACTCCGAAAACGTTGACATTCCAAAAGCTTCGGGTTACAAAGAGTACGAGAAGAATGTGGATCTGAAGAAAGTAGAAGTTGGACAAACGATTGTATTGCGTAATATTTTCTTCGATTATGATAAAGCAACACTTCGTGATGCATCCAGAAACGAGCTGGAGCGTTTAATCAAACTCTTAAACGAAAACCCAACTCTTCGTATTGAAATCAGCGGGCATACCGATACACAAGGTGATGCAACCTATAACCAAAAGCTTTCTGAAAACAGAGCGAAGGCTGTTGTTGAGTATCTTGTTCGTGCCGGAATAAGTGCAAGCAGATTGGAATACAAAGGCTATGGCGAATCGAAAACACAGATTTCCGAAGCTGATATTCTTAAAATGAAAACAAAAACAGAACGCGAAGATGCCCACCAGCAGAACCGTCGAACAGAATTTAAAATCCTTTCAAAATAAAATCGAGCGGTCCCAATCGGGACCGCTTAATTTATAATATGAATTCAATACGCTATTTTTGGGTTGTATGTTTTGCTTGTGTGTTTTCAGCGCAGGCTTCAGGACAAAGGGTTATCCGTACCGATCAGCAAAGAACAAAAGCTGATCCCGTCAAACCCGATGTTGTTGTTTACCATTCCTCATTGGATTATTCTGAAGTTCATTTTCGGATTTCCTCAAGAGATATTATGTATGCACGTACAGAGTCAGGCGAATTCACAGCTCATTTGGTTGTGAATTACCGCTTGTTCACGCTCGAAAGTGTAAAACAGGTTGTTGATAGTGGTACGCTAACAATTAACGACACCAAAAGCGATGTTTGGGAAAAATTTATTGGCGGCAGTTTTAAAGTTAAAATGCCACAAGGATCAACCTATTCTTTGAAGATTCAATTTGTTGATAAGAAAAAAAATTCTTCAATGGAATTGAATATTACTGCAGATAAGAAAGAGTATTTTAATCGGCAGAATTTCTTATTACGATCATCGGAAGTAGTGAATTGCTCACCTTACTTGCAGCAGCGGAATGTGAGTGTAGAATCACCATTTCATAAGGGAAAACAGTTTTGGGTCCGGGTTTACAGACGATCATTTTCACTAGCGCCTCCACCATTTTCAGAACAGCGCTTGCAACAGTTTAAATATGAAGCCGACAGTATTTACCAGGTTCGGATGGATGAGCAGGGAAAATTTAACCTGATTTTACCTGAAGGAGGATTTGTACACATTGTTCCCGATACTTCATCGCGTGTTGGATTGTCTTTATTCCATTTCCCAAAGTATTTCCCACGCGTAATGACTCCCGATGCTTTGATCGAACCCCTCCGGTATATCTGTAGTTCTGAGGAATTTAAAACGTTGAGAACAGCCATCGATCAGAAAAAATCCATCGATCAGTTTTGGTTGGATCGGTCTTCCAGTCGTGAAAGAGCCCGAGAATTGATCCGCAATTATTACAACAGAGTGCAGGAATCAAATCGCAGGTATTCAAGTTACCTTGAAGGTTGGAAAACCGACAGAGGGATGATTTATCTGATTTTTGGCGAACCGGCTTTTATCGATCGTACAACAGATAGTGAAACATGGATTTATGGTGATCGTTTCAGCACGGCAAGTTTGCGCTTTAATTTTTTGAAAATTCAAAACCCCTTTTCCGATAATGATTTTCTATTGCAACGCATGCCGGTTTATAAACCGGAGTGGTACAAGGCGGTTGATGTTTGGAGAAGTGGTAGGGTATATTATTATTTGAATTGATGGAGTACAACGATAAAGATAATCCCGATTTGTTATTCGGAACACGTGCAGTTATTGAAGCTGTTCGGTCAGGCAGAGAGATCAACAAAATCATGGTTCAGCGTGGTCTGAGTAATGAGTTATTTAATGAACTCAAAAATGAATTACGGGGATCTGAGATTCAAATTCAGTTTGTACCCTCTGAGAAACTAAATCGTCTTACCCGAAAGAATCACCAGGGTGTAATTGGTTTTGTTAGTCCTGTTTCTTATTCCCGAATTGAGGATCTCTTACCTATTGTATTTGAAGAAGGCAGGGTACCGCTTTTTGTAATCCTCGATCGAATAACTGATGTAAGAAATTTTGGTGCCATCTGCCGTACTGCAGAATGTATGGGTGCGGATGCTGTAATTATTCCCTCGCGTGGAGGTGCTCAGATCACTTCTGATGCAGTAAAAACATCTGCCGGTGCATTGAATCGGCTTCCTGTTTGCAAAGAAGATAATTTGAAAAAAACCATTCATTATTTGGCTGCAAGCGGAATCAAGGTGGTATCGTGTACCGAAAAAGCAGAGCTGGAATTATCGGGATCTGATTTAACTGTTCCGCTTTGTATTATTATGGGTTCAGAAGAAGATGGTATTTCAGGAGAATATTTAAAACTGAGTGATGAACGGGTGAAAATCCCAATGGCAGGATCTATCGCTTCCCTTAATGTATCGGTTGCCGCAGGGATGATGCTTTACGAAGTGACACGGCAGAGAATTTCTGTATTGCAGCAATGAAACGCTACCTCTTTGCAATACTCTTTTTAGCAGCATGTTCTTCCGAGCATGAATTAGGCCGGCTAGAAGGTTCGTGGAGGGAAGACTCAGGAACGGAAACGTTTTTTCTGGAAGATTGGACGATGAATGCTGACAATTCGCTGAGCGGACTAGGACGAATGTGTTCCGGAAAAGATACGCTCTCGATGGAGCGGCTGAGGATTGAAAAGAAAAATGATACATGGCATTACAGGGTGTTTCTTCAAACCGAAAGCGGCGAAGTAAATACCGATTTTAAATTGATGAATTCAATACAGGGAGACTCATTGGTATTTGAGAACAAAGAGAATGACTTTCCTGCACAAATTATTTATGTATTTCTGGGGAAAGATGAGTTAACAATCTACCTCAATCCTGCTTCATTTAATTCCACTGATAAGCCAATTGTGTTGCATATGTTACGCATTGGTAAGTGATCGTGCGCGTACTGCTTCCGCAAAGCTGATATTTTTGCGTTTGCTTTCTAACCACGAAAGAATATCAACATATTCCAGAATTACCTGCTCTATAGGGTTGTTTAAAAGTTCTCTGAATTCCTGGTACATCTCTTCGTAAATCTCTTTTCGCTCCATATCAGAATTGCTTCTGATTAGTTTTCTTAAATGTTTGATAAATACAGTTTCAGACTGATAATCTTTTTCTTTTTTATTCAGATATCGCACGGTCGATTTTACAGTGTATTCCAGCAAATCGTAGTTGCCAAGTTCCAGGTGAATGAGAAGATTAAATACACGGGCGAAATTGAACACATCACGACGTAATGTTTGTTCATTCATGTTGAGTACATCATTGATCCATTGCAAGGCTTCCTTGTAATCACCTGCTCCAAAATATGCGTAGGAAATGGTATAGGTAAATAGAAGTCGTTGCTCTTTGTTAATACGCTCACCGTATTTATCCATTGCAGAATTTACGTCCTTGGAAAGTTCAATCGCCTTACGGAAGTCACCGGTTTTATTAAGAAGCATAAGCTGGGCAATATGGGTGGAAGTAAATATTTTTACTTCCATCTCAAGGGAGTCAAACCCATCCTCTTCTTTAAGGTCAACAAGTACTTTGATCAAGTTGTTTGCTGCTTCAATATTGTTGGTGTCAATATAACCGTAAAGTAAACTGGTAAGAGTTTTTAAATAGCGTTTTGCCAGATCGGTTCTGATGTGTGGGTTTTTGTCAAAAATTTCTTTGGTCTTCAAAAAGAAGGTGAATGCATCCTGATACTGACGGTTTGTAGTAGCACATAATCCTTTGATGTAATAGCAAATGGTTGAGGCCCGTGCTGACAGTGCTGTGTTTTTTCCTTTGATGAGGTGATAGTCTTCGATTTCTTGCACAATCGCCCGCTCTTCTTCATTGTGCGCAAAGCCTTCACGACGGAATACAAAGTTGATCCTTGAAAAAATAATATGGTACTCTGCCAGATTGCGAAGTTTTTCAATGCATTGCGTTTCTTCTTCTACCAAAGCATTTAAATCCTTATCAAACTCACCGGATTCATAATCCTCCTCGAGGAGTTGTTTCTCAATATTGATGAGTTCAAACTGATAATAGAATTTTTCATGTTCGATTGCAAGTTTTTTTGAGCGCTGTAAAAATTTATGGCATTCCTTGTACAGGCCTTTCTTAAAGAGTATTTCAATGTTTTTTATTTCCTGCCTTAAAATTGAACTAATGGAATTATCAGCATGGTACGAACGCAGACTTTTCAGAATCAGTTTGTACAAATGATTCTTTTCAGATGGGAAATGCCGTATAAACGTTTCCCCGTTGAATTGATTTTTGATGGACTCTTCATCATATTCCTGTTGTTTGTCGATGGAGTCGAAAATCTTGAGATAATTCTTTTCTCCTTCCTGAAGCGAAGAGCTGAGTTTGAAGAAGCGTTTCTCCGATTTCGTAAGAGACTTTATCAATTCGAAGAGTTCCGTGCTGGGTTTCATAGGATTCCTGCAATTAAAGCCTGTAAGAAGGTGTTTTTCTGTGTTTAAAGATAAGAAATCAAGATAAAGGAATCAAGCACTCAAAGTTTCCCCATTCGACTTCTTTTATTTCAATGATAAGCGAAGTATATTTGATAGTTATGAAAAAAAGAGCACTTATTCTTGGATTCCTTATTGCTCAATTGCCTGTCTGGGCTGCATTGAATCCCGTAGTTGATTCTATACCAATGCGTGATGGTAAAAAACTTGCTGCCGATGTTTACATCCCCATCGGCTGCACGTCTTGTCCAACCATTCTTATTCAAACGCCTTATAACAGACTTTTGTATCGTTTTGGACTGCCTTTGGGTGTTGGTCAGCAAATCGATAATTCTCCTTATGTGTATGTAATTGTGGATTGGAGGGGATTTTATGGGTCCTCTTCTGCAATGATAGCTTCACCAAACCGGGGGCAGGACGGTTATGATGTTGTGGATTGGATTAGTCAACAATCATGGAGTGATGGAAAGGTAGGAACATGGGGGCCATCGGCACTTGGTAAAATACAGTATGAAACCGCTCGCGAACAACATCCAGCTCATTTATGTGCTGTGCCTCTTGTTGCAAGTCCCCGATTTGAATATGAGGAGTATTATCACGGAGGTGTTTATCGAACTGAATATTTACAGCAGTTGGATGCCCTGGGTTATGGTTTATCTTCAGTTGTACTTGCGAATCCTGTCAAAAACCTAACATGGACATTCGCATACAATCAATCCAACTATCCAGCTTCAATAACTATTCCCTGCATGATGATTGGTGGGTGGTATGACCATGCTTCTGATGCAATGCTTTCCTATTTTTCTGCATTGCGAACAACCTCTCCACTTGCCGTTAGAAATAAGCATCGGTTAATTATGGGGCCATGGGTTCATGGCGGACATGGTGCTGCGTATGTTGGTTCAGCGTTACAGGGAGAATTGAGTTATCCCGGAGCAGAAGGTTGGGGCGATTCTCTTGCGCTGGCTTTTCTCGATCATTATTTGAGAGGAATTTCGAACGGAATCGATTTAACGGAATACGTCACTTATTTTCAAATGGGAGAGGATGAATGGAATGTTGCTCCATCATGGCCTCCTTCAGGTGTTTCTCCTATAAAATTATACCTGCAAAACGATTTTTCTCTCGGAACAGTTCTTCCTTCCAATGGGACCGGGGCGTCACTAATCACCTTTGATCCGCGTAATCCTTCACCCACTATTGGTGGACCAACACTCAGATCTGATCTCGATCAAGGACCTTACAACCAGGCTCCGCTTGTGGAATCAAGAAATGATGTATTGATATTTGAGTCTCCTGTATTGGGAGCACCTGTAGTTATGAAAGGAAATGTCCGCGCACATTTTTATGTTTCTTCAAACAGAAAAGATACTGATGTTGCTGTTCGTATTACCGATGTTTATCCGGACGGCAGATCAATGATTTTACTCGATGGCATCAGAAGAATGCGATTTAGAAATGGATTTACAGCCGCTGATACAGCCTCAATGATTCCGGGTCAGATTTATGAAGTGGATGTTCAATTGATGAACAGCGCAATTACCTTTTTGCCGGGACACAGAATTCGTTTAGATATTACTTCTTCCAATTATCCGCGGTTTGATGTCAATCTGAATAATGGTGGAGCAATGTATGTTGCGGGTGACACGCTTGTTGCGCAAAACACAATTTATCACAACGCTAGTCAGGCCTCTTATATTGAGCTTCGCCTTGAAGATTTTATTGGAGAAACACCAGAGGATTTATTTGTCGGACATAAATTGTTTCCAAATCCAGCAAATGAATTTCTTGAGTTGACTGTTCCTGGAAATTCCGAATTTTCCTGGGAGATATTTGATGTGCAGGGAAAATCACAGAAAAGCGGAACGTGTAAAGGAGAAAACAGGGTAGTGGTTGCTGAGCTTTATCCCGGATTGTATGTCCTGCAATACACAATTAATGGAAAAAGTTACCGTGTAAAGTGGGTAAAATCAAAATGAAAAATTATTGGATCTTATTTTTTTTGTTGTTCCTTTCCATTAAAGGAAGTGCTCAACATTGTTCTCACAAGGGAGCAAAATATCATGATCGTACATCAAACGAAAATTTGCGCAGCGATACAATTGATGTGATCAATTATTCAATCGCACTTGATATTCGTGATTTTGCAGGACAAACTATTTCCGGATCAACAACTGTAAAGTTCAGACCGCTGATGAATGGGGTCACAAGTTTGTCGCTTGACCTTTTGGAGATGACAGTGGATTCGGTAAAGAAGAATTCAACAAACCTTTCGTTCACCTACAATGATACATTATTGGTAATTGATCTCAGTTTGTCAATTGGAATTGGTGATACTTCACAACTTACTGTGTATTATCATGGGCAGCCACAAATGGATCCTTCAGGATGGGGAGGGTTTTATTGGAACGGTGGTTATGCGTTTAATTTAGGTGTAGGATTTGAATCTATTCCACATAATTATGGACGTGTATGGCATCCTTGTTTCGATAATTTTGTTGAACGTGCAACCTATGATTTCGTGATTCTTACCAATGGAGGAAAAAGAGCATACTGTAACGGATATTTTGTAAATGAAACCGTAAATGGTTCAGACATTACACGTACATGGAAAATGGAAACACCTATTCCAAGTTATCTCGCCTCAGTAAATGTTGCTTCGTACACGCATGTTGTTCAGAATTATAATAGTCCATTTACCGGATTAAACACCCCCATTTGGCTGATCGCACTTCCTGCCGATACAACAGGCATGAAGAATTCATTTGTAAATCTTCCAACCGCAATTGAATCATTTGAGTGGGCGTATGGGCCCCATTATTTTAATAAGATTGGTTATGTTCTGGTGCCATTCTCATCCGGAGCAATGGAGCATGCAACCAATATAGCCTATCCCCGAACTACTGCAACCGGTTCCTTGCTTTATGAAACGCTAATGGCTCATGAACTCGCGCATCATTGGTGGGGCGACCTGGTTACCTGCGAAACTGCATACGACATGTGGATCAATGAAGGAATGGCATCGTATTCTGAATACTTGTTTCTGGAATACATGTATGGAGAAACGCAATACAAAAACGGTATTCGCAACAATCACAAGAATGTTATTTGGAAAGCACATATTGATGATAACGGTTTTCATGCGTTGTCGCAGGTGCCGCTTGATGTTACTTACGGAGCAACTTCCTATGATAAAGGTGCAGATGTTGCACATACAATGCGTGGATACATGGGAGATTCCCTGTTTTTTGCCGGGTTAAAAGCTATTATTAGTAATAACCAACTTCAGAATCTTAACAGTGAATCATTTCGTGATCAGCTAAACGCTTTACCTGCTATTGATGTCGATGATTTTTTTGAAGATTGGGTATTGCATCCCGGTTTTCCGGAATTTGCGATTGATTCAATACAGGTGGTTCCGGCTGGAAGTGATTTTTCAGTAACAGTTTTCGTTCGGCAAAAATTAAGAGGTGCTCCTTTTTATTTTGATAATGTTCCGCTAAACGTATTTTTCAGGAATGCAAACTGGGCCGTAGAAACACGTAAAATGATTGTAAGCGGGCAGAATGATCAGGTAACTTTTTTATTGCCATTTATTCCTGTACAATGGTCATTAAACGAGGATGAAAAAATCAGTGAAGCGGTTACAGCAGACAATTGGGCGGTGTATTCAGCTGGATTTAAATCATTGCCGCATTCAAATTTTCAAGTTAATTTCTCACAGGTTCCTGATTCAGCATTTATGCGCGTTGAACACCATTGGATAGCCGCAGATGATTTTAGCACTGTTGATTTTCTGAATGTAATATCGCCCGACCGGTACTGGAGGATTTCCGGTATTGACTGGAACAATAACATTGTTGCAGAGGGGCGATTTGCTTATAATGGATCAACTTCTGGTTCCGGGTATCTGGATAATCAATTAATGACAAACTACGGCTCTGTTGTATTTCATGAGGATAGTATCCGTTTGTTTTACCGTCCGCATGCAGGAGTGAATTGGGTGGAATACCCTTATTACACCCGACAAACGCAATCCAGCAAAACCGATAAGGTCGGGTTGATTGTTGCGGACTCGCTGAAGTTAGGAGATTATGCATTTGGAATGCGGATCAGTGCGCTGAACATTGAGGAGGCTGTTCCGCAGGTTGAACTTCGGCTATATCCTAATCCGTCTGATGATATGGTGTGGCTAGAAGTGGATGGCCTGATGATGGATCAGTACGATGTTGTGGTCTCTGATTTATTTGGACGAGTTGTTCATTCATTTCCTATCTCAGGACGTAAATCTGGCTTCAGTGTTGCCGATTTCGCTTCTGGGATTTACTTTGTAAAACTGCATTTTGGATCGAATCAAATCGCAGTGAGTAAATTAATTGTGCGCTGATTATTGCTTTGGATTGTCGAGCGTGTTTAGCGAGTCGACAACCTGCTCCATGATTTTGTGTAAGCGATTTGATTTAGTGCTGTAGTATTCGATGTTTTGCAGGAAATCTTTTGCATTGGTTCCATGGCTGGAGAAAACATCGTTGTAGATTTCATCTGCTCCTTCACGGATTGTATCGCCAGGAAGATAAATTTCGTTCACTGTAGCTTCAGTTAAATGAAGCTCAACCAAAATTTCTTTCATGTGTTGCTCGCTGAGAATTCCTACCTGAGGTTCTTCCTGCTGCGCACTCCCTCCCGAGCAAGCTTGGATGGTGAAAAGCAGAATGCAGATTAGCGAAGAATTAGCAATGGCTCTCATCGATTGAAAAGTAGGCGACTACCTTTTTTGCTTTCGTTGAATTCCCCGTTTTCGTAAACCAGGTGACCACTAACTATTGTGTGTGTGATTTGCGAATGAAAGCGCGTTCCTTCAAAAGGCGACCACCCGCATTTGTAGAGTAGGTTTGATTTTTCTACCGTCCACTCAGAATTCATGTCCACCAACACCAGGTCTGCGAAATAACCTTCGCGAATGTAACCGCGTTTTTCAATTTGGAAACAATCGGCTACTGCATGCGACATTTTTCGCACAACGGTTTCAATAGTAATCTTCCCTTCGCGAACCAACTCGAGCATTGCTGGTATAGCGTGCTGGACAAGCGGACCACCGCTTGGTGCTGATGAATAGGGGGCGCTTTTTTCTTCGAACGTATGAGGAGCATGATCAGTGGCAATAATATCAATGCGGTCATCAAGAACTCCTTTCAATATTCCGTCACGATCTGTAGCTGTTTTTACAGATGGATTCCACTTGATGAAATTTCCTTTTGTAAGATAATCTGCATCCGAAAACCATAGGTGGTGAATACAAGCTTCTGAAGTGATTCTTTTTTCCTTTAGCGGAATATCGTTTCTGAATAATGAGACTTCTTTCGCAGTTGAAATGTGGAGAATATGAAGACGTGTGTTGTATTTTTTTGCCAATTCAACTGCCATGGATGAAGATAACCAGCAGGCTTCTTCGCTGCGAATTAGCGGGTGGTGGGTTGCGTTGAGCTGATCACCATATTTTTCCTTGAATTCTTCATTGTTACGTCGAACAGTGCCTTCGTCTTCGCAATGGGTTGCAATAAGTAATTTGCATTTAGAGAAAATCGCCTCAAGCACTTCACGTTTATCCACAAGCATATTGCCGGTAGACGAGCCCATGAAAATTTTTATCCCACATACATTACGCGGGTTTGTTTTTAAAACCTCTTCCAGATTTTCATTCGATGCCCCCATAAAAAAGGAGTAATTCGCAAGTGACACTTCCGCAGCACGCTTGTATTTTTCTTCAAGTAATTCTTGTGTAAGTGTATTAGGAACAGTATTTGGCATTTCCATATAGGAAGTAATTCCTCCGGCAACTGCTGCTTTTGCTTCTGTGTAAATCTCTCCCTTATGGGTTAGGCCGGGCTCTCGAAAATGTACCTGATCGTCGATTGCTCCGGGTAACAGGAATTTCCCGTTAGCGTCAATTATAGAATCGAAATTCCCTTCTAAATTCTTTCCGATTTTACGAATAAGCTCACCTTCAATTGCTACATCGCCTTCAGTGATTTTTCCTTCATTTACGATTCTTGCATTGCGAATCAGTATCGTAGCCATGACTTAAATTTTTTTTCTTCTCATTTTGAATACACCCCAAAAAGCCTCTTTGAATATTCTCATGCTCATTTTGGATTGTCCTAACTGTCTATCGATAAATACAATGGGAACTTCCTTTATTTTGAAGCCATGCAATAGTGCTGTGTATTTCATTTCTATCTGAAACGCGTAGCCAACAAAACGAATCTTGTTCAAGTCAATTGTTTCGAGAGCCTTTCTTTTGTAGCACTTAAATCCTGCAGTGGTGTCTTTAATATTTATCCAAAGTATCAGACGAACATAAACAGAAGCAAAATAGCTCATCAGCCATCGGGTAAATGGCCAATTCATTACTTTTCCGCCTTTTACGTAGCGTGAACCTACACTCATATCGAACCCGTCTACTGCGCAGGCATTGTACAACCGAATCAAATCATCGGGGTTATGCGAGAAATCAGCATCCATTTCAAAAATGAATGAATAATTATGTTGCAGCGACCAGCGAAATCCATGGATATATGCTGTACCTAAACCTGATTTAGATGCCCGTTCTTCCATGAATAAGCGATCAGGGTATTCTGTCATTAAGGATCGTACAATTTCAGCAGTTCCGTCTGGTGAACCGTCATCAACGATTAATACATGAAAAAGCTTATCCAGGGAGAACACTTTACGCAGGATGCGTTCAATGTTTTCCTTTTCGTTAAAGGTTGGAATAATGACGATACTGTCCGACACGATACTGGTTTCAGGGTTAAAAATAGGGTTTTTTCTACCCCAATAAACTATTCGGTTTCACGAAACGATGAATAAGGGTTAAATTTGTAATGTGAATAAACAAACGATGCATTTTATAACCGGGTATTTTTTTTTAGGGACATTAACATTCCTTAAGAAATTGCAGCTTTTTCCGGGTATCGTTTTTGGCATTCTCTCCTTTTCTGCGAATGCTCAGGAGGCAATGAATATCCGTTTACTGGGTGAATGGACCAGCAGCTCAGTTTCAGTAAATCCACAGGGGGCAAAGTTCAGCGATCTTTGGGCTTTTGACATTAATGGTAAAAATTATGCTGCCTTATGCAGTACAGATGGTATCCATTTTATTGAAATAGGTGCAGATGGTTCGATGGTGGAAAGGGATTTTGTACAGGGAGTTCATTTTGGTCCGAGCGTGGTCAATCGGGATGTGGCTACGTTTAATGGATATCTGTATGCCGTTTGTGATCATGGCTTTTCAACATTACAGATTATCGATTTGCATTATTTACCGGACTCTGTCCATGTAGTGTTGAGTACAGACCAGTTTTTTCAGCGTGCTCACAGTGTGTTTGTCGATACTTCGAGTGCAACGCTATTGGTGTGTGGACCAAGCTCAACTATAAACGGAGATCGGGCTATGGATGTATTTTCGTTGAGCAATCCGGAAAATCCTTCCTTGCTTGGAAGTTTTAATTCGGTACAGTATGTTCATGACGCCTACATGCGAAACGATACTGCATGGTTAAACTGCGGATTTGATGGACTGTTGGTGGTAAAAATTAATATTCCGTTCTCCATTCAGATTATTGGTGATTTGCCGGCTTATCCAGAAATGGGATACAATCATTCCGGTTGGCTTTCTGAAGATGGGAGATACTATGTTTTTTCGGATGAAACACCGAACCGCAGAATGAAATTATGTGATGTTTCAAACCTCAATGATATTCAGGTTCTTTCTCTTTTTCACTCGGGAACCGACGCCCAAAACATGGCGCATAATATGATGTTGTTCGATGATTATGTTTATGTGTCGCATTATAGGGACGGACTTCAGATTTTTGATATTTCTGACAAATCCTTTCCCCAGCGCATTGCATGGTACGATCCTGAAACTGTTGATGGTTTTGCTTTTTCTGGAGCATGGGGTATTTATGTTTACCGAAATGAGCATCGCATCCTGATTTCTGACATGCAGCGCGGATTGTTGTACTATCAGTTTGATGCTCCCCCAAGACTTGCTTCAGACCGAACTGAATTTGGTGTTGCACCTAATCCGGCCTTTGATGTCATTTGGTTTTGGCGTTCTTCCAGCCGATTATATCCGGTTCAATTACAAATTTGGGATTTGTCCGGAAAAATAGTTTTTGAAGAAAAATTTCCTTCCATCGATCGATTTTCAGTTGACATTAACTCTTGGGATTCCGGAATGTATTTTTTCACGATCTCAGGCATTGAAGTGAGCACAAAATACAGCGGGAAATTCATAGTGAGCCATCAATAATGAAGGATTAAAACCGGCAATCCATCTTTAAGCAAGGGCTCCAGCATCAGAATATCTTCATTTCGCATCCGAATACATCCATGTGAAGCAGGCTTTCCTATTAAACCTTCTTCATGCGTTCCATGTAACATGATGTCTCTGGAATAGCTGTCGACTTTACCGCCTTTGTTTTTTCCGTTTTCCATTCCGTCTAAACGATAGGCTCTGGTGGTAATGATGTCTTTTCCGGTGGAAATTGCTTCAGAAACAATTTCAGCTTTTTTTCCGGTAAAACCGTTTTTATCAATAACCCCACCTGAAGGAGTAGCATTGCCAATGCATCCTTTTATACAATGCAATCCGGTCGGTGTCTGCTCACTGTTATAAGTAAAACCAAATCCTTTTTTTGCAGTGGAAACTGAAAAAACCAGCTTAGCCTTTCCTTCTTCAATATAAAAAAGCTGTTGGTGTTTTATGGAGACAAAAACGAATTGCCGAAAATTGGTTCGCGGATAATGACTTTTAGCATAGTCTTGTATCAATCCACAGTAATGATCAGACTCAGGTGAACCTGCTGTAAATTTTACACTTACCAATAAAATCATTAGGAGAGATTTCATGGGCTAAAAATAGTTTACAAATCCGAAATGGACTTTGGCGGCACGTATTAAAATCGGATTACCTTGTTCTGATCCTAATGCATAACTAAAATTGAAGACACCGGCTTTTGTCTGGAAAAACACACCTGCACCAAATCCAATTGGGGTGTCGCTAAAGTAATTTTCCTTCAAATTTCGCTCATACCAGGCCGCGTCAGAAAAAAGGAACACAGCTGAGTTCCTGTCCAGTAGATAACGAACCTCAATACTTCCAATGGAATAGGCAGACGCGAACATAACCTCTTCATTAAACCCTCGAATCGTTTGAAAACCACCGATACGGGTAAGTTCATTGATAAATAGATTTTCTGAATAGGTGAATCCGCTTTTGTTGCCAATGCGAATGGTGCTTCTTTTTTTTATGGGGATGAAAAATTCAGCGTCTGATTGACCGTTATATATGTTTGTTCTCAGCGGTATTCCTGCATAAAGCGATTCAGAAAGCAGTCTGTTTTTCCGGATATTTCTTGTTCCTGCACCTGCACTCAGATTAATGGAATAACCCTTACGCGGATTGAGTCGGTAATCCAATCGTTCAGTTTTTATTCCTATACCGTATTGAACAGTACGAATATCGGCAAAAGAAGGAAGGGTTTGCGCATTAATAAACATTTTAGGTGTTAGAAGATCGGTACTGCTATTTCCAAAATAGATTCTGAAAACACTTCCATTCTTTATCCTGTATTGCGCTGCCACGTACTGTTTTAATTCGAGGAAGGTACTGTCCTTTTTAAATAATTTGAATTGTATATCCGTTCCAAAATTAGTTCTGAATAAAAACGGATGATCGTAATTTAGCTTTAGATCTTGAACCTGTGCGCCAAGTTTTCTCCAGTTCATGTCAATCAATTCTCCTTTTCCAAACCCATTTCTGACACGAATCCTGGCGTCTCCTGTTATCAGTATTTTTCCTGTTCGGTTATCCGGTAAAACTCCAACTATTCCATTAAACTGCGAAGCCCTTTTTTTTCTGAGATAAAGAATCAACACGCTTTGGTTTTCTGTAAACACAATCTCTGTTGGCCGGTCGGGTTCCACAAATGGAATTTCGCGTAAGCGCACATCAACATTAGATAAGACATCCTCTCTGTAAAGATCGCCCGGATGAACGTCAATCCAGTGATAGAGATATTGAGGTATTATTTTCGCATCACCTTTAACAATAACCGAATCAATGCGGAACAACTTTTTTTTGTCGATATTCAATTTTGCGTTGATAATTCCGCTTATCATTTCGATACTATCCAACTTTACGGATACAAATGGGTATCCCCTGTCTTCGTGGAATTTCAGCAATCGATCAATTAATCTTGACAGGTCTTTTGATGAAAAATTACTTCCTCTGTACAATTTCTCTCTGTATCCTGCGAAAATCAGTGCTTCTTCTTCAGCATTTCCTTTTTTTAATTTACCCCATCTGTACTTTTCCCCCGGATAAAACCAAACATGCAAATTGTTTCCGTTTTTAATTACAGAGTCTATTGAAGCGGCATAATACCCTCTGTCGATAAACTGAAGCCATACTTTGCGGATTTCTTTTCGTGAATCATTTTCACCGGCAAAGGAGGTCTTGTATTTTATCCCTTCAACTTTAAAAAGCGAATCGCTCGAAAAGCTTAAACGGATGGATTGTCCTGCCGTGTATTGGGAAAGACAAATCATTATGACCAGAAGGATGGATCGCACTTTCATTTAACGCATCAGGCTTCAATATGTTATTCAAGAGACCAATCAATGGGTTCGATTCCTGTTTTCTTCAGTAGTTGATTTGTTGTTGAGAACGGGCGTGTGCCAAAAAAACCACCGCGATTGGCAGATAGGGGTGATGGATGATTGGCTTCAATAATGAAATGCTTGCTTATGTCAATAAGGTGTTTTTTCTTCTTAGCATACCCACCCCATAGAATAAAAACCAATCCGGATTTTTTCTCACTTAAGAGTTCAATTACTTTGTCGGTAAATTGTTCCCATCCTTTTCCGGCATGAGACCCGGCTTCATTGCGTTTCACGGTTAATGTGGCATTGAGTAAAAGCACTCCATTTTTTGCCCATGAGCTCAAGTCACCGGTCATCGGAATGGCATTTCCGGTATCTTCTTTCAGCTCTTTGAAAATATTTCTCAGGGAAGGAGGAAAGGGGATGCCTGGCGGTACAGAAAAGCAAAGTCCATGCGCCTGGCTGTCACCATGGTAGGGGTCTTGTCCAAGAAGAACAACTTTTACACAATTCAACGGCGTTTTTCTGAACGCCTCAAACACAAGATGTTCAGGTGGAAAAACAATTTCTGTTGCCCGCTGATTTGTGATATAGTTCTCCAGTTCAATGAAGTAGGCATTTCTAACTTCATCCTTAAGCAGTTGTGCCCAGTCTGGCGCAATAGTTGATAATTGTTCGTTTAGTTGCATTCTTGTTTAAAAAAACACTCAATTTTTCATTTTTCAAAAAGTTCTTTATCTTTTCAGTCCCAAACAACATCAATAAAGCCCTAATTCAGATGAGAAAAGTTATTTTTTCAGTTGCTGCCGTTGCACTAATGGTTATGTCTCTCTCTTCTTGCGGTCTATTCCGTGCCGGTAAGCATGAAAAGTGTCCTGCATATTCTTCGGTGTCTACAGTACAGAATTCAGATTTAACTGAGCTTCCGGAAAACGGAAATCGTTAATAATGGTTTGGAAAATACTCGATTCGATCAGTGACTTTGACGAACTGGTTGAAAAAAGTGTTTCTGACCCCTCAGCCACTTTTGTTGTATTTAAGCATTCGTCCAGATGCTCCATTTCAGATGCGGCAAAAGGTCGTATGGAACGTGAATGGGAGTCTGTAAACCCTTCAGTAGCTGTTTACTTCCTCGATCTTATAACCTATAGGGAATTGTCAAATTATATTGCTTCGAAAATCGGAGTCAAACATGAATCACCTCAATTGGTGATTATTTCAAAAGGAAAATGTATCGCTGATTATTCGCACTTCGAGATCCGCCCTTCTTGTATTCAATTGTAATTAAAGTGCACTTCTTGTACTAAATCAGGATGCAGACTTTTCGCAACGGGACATGCTCTTGCCGATGCCTCTAGTAGTTTTTTATCCTTTTCACTCAGCCCCTTTTCGTTAATGTTAATCGTTACAACAATTTTGTCTACCCTGCGTGGAGCTGATGCCATGTGTTTTTCAATGCTTACCTCAATATCCCCAAGGATGAATCCGTGTTGAGACGCTGCAATTCCCATAATTGTAAGCATACATGAACCTAAACTTGTTGCCAAAAGATCCGTAGGAGAAAATGCGTCCCCTTTGCCATTATTGTCTGTTGGAGCGTCTGTGGTAATGGTTTTTCCTGATTTCAGATGCGTTGCCTCAGTGCGAAGGTCCCCTGAATAAATGATTCTTGAAATTTCCATTGATATACTAAACTTTAAGGTTGAATAGTTGTATTTTTGTTGTGATGTCAAATCTACCAATAAAGCCATTTGTTTTCCTGACTTCGGTTTTGTTTGTCATGCCTTTTCTTGCATGGGCACAAAAGCCGGCATCGGAAGATATTGGTCTTGTTTACCGAAAAGAAGTTGTTGGAGGCGGCATATTACATTCCAGTGGTGTGGGTTTGCATTTCAGGTATGGTGTTCAGAAATCTTATAAAAACAAACTTTCTTTCGGGGCAGATTTTGTGAATATGCGAAACCCCAAAGAGGTAAAAGTTTCGAATCCCAACTACGATGATGGTCGTGGATATTATTACGGAAAGCTGAATGGTGTGATGGTGTTGCGACCCTTTTTTGGTGAGCGAAGGATCCTTTTTCAGAAACTGCGTGAGCAAGGTGTTGAAGTAGGTTACAATTGGGGAATAGGTCCATCCATTGCTATGCTTAAACCTGTTTATCTTCAGGTGATATACCCAACGAATAGTCCTTTTGAAATGCGTACTGTTGATGAGCGATATGACCCCTCAAAACATAATGTCGACAATATTTATGGCCGATCACGCTGGGGGTTGGGTATGGATGAACTCAAAATGAGGTTAGGCGGACATGCCCGATTCGGTCTTCATTTTGAATTTTCTCCGGAAGAGGATCGTTTTAAAGCATTAGAGGTTGGCGCAGCTTTCGATTTGTTTCCCGCCAAAATTCCAATTATGGCGAATGAGCTGAACAAACCGTATTTTTTTACGTTGTACCTGAACTTTATTTTTGGACGAAAGCATTTCTGAGAAATGGAAACAAGTGAAGAGGGAATAACGGTGCAAAACCGACAACCCAAACCAAAATGGCTTCGTGTAAAATTACCTACCGGCGAAAGTTATAAAAAGGTCAGGGAAATTGTAAGTGAACATAAGCTGCATACAATTTGCGAAAGCGGAAATTGTCCGAATATGGGCGAGTGTTGGGGAGAAGGTACGGCCACGTTTATGATACTTGGTAACGTTTGCACCCGATCTTGTGGTTTTTGTAATGTTGCAACCGGCAGACCGGAAGCGGTTGATGTATTTGAACCCGCAAGGGTTGCACAGAGTGTTTCTCTGATGAAGGTGAAGCATTGTGTTATTACATCAGTTGATCGTGACGATCTAGCTGATGGTGGGTCTGAAATCTGGGCGCAGACGGTAAATTCGATTCGGCGGAAAAGTCCGGAGACAACACTCGAAACATTGATCCCTGATTTTATGGGGAAATGGGAGAATCTGCAGCGCATTATCGATGTTAAACCGGAAGTAGTTTCTCACAATCTCGAAACGGTAAGGCGTTTAACCAAACAGGTACGCATCCAGGCAAAATACGATAGGAGTTTAGAAGTATTACTCCGTCTCAAGCAGGCAGGTTTGCGAACAAAATCCGGTGTAATGCTCGGACTGGGTGAAACAGAAGATGAGATTCTGGAGACCATTGACGATTTAATAAGCGTACAAGTGGATATCCTAACATTGGGCCAATACCTGCAGCCAAGCCCTAAACATTTGCCTGTTTCTGAGTTTGTTACGCCAGAGCGATTTGAAAAGTACAGGGAAATTGCATTGGCAAAGGGATTTAAATATGTGGAAAGCGGTCCATTAGTCAGATCCAGTTACCATGCCGAAAAACACCTCTTCTGAGCTTAGACTTGTATAAAATTGCCTTATTTTTTACGGACTGAATTAGATCGGAAAGCTTCTGAAATCAACAGGTTTACCTGGTCAAGGATTTATACCGGCTACCTTCTGCTCATTATTTACTCCCTTTCGCTCAAATGGGGTTGATATTTCCTTAAATAGTTGTTTTATTTGTAAGCCTGCCAGAAAAGGTGGCAGTAATACGTTGCGATTATGAAGAACAAGAATTTACTTTTTTCGACAATCAGTCTTGGCTTGCTTGCCGGTGTGGTTTTTAACGCTGCCTCAATGGCCAATGTATCTGAAAAATACACCCCGCGTTCTGCAAAGGGTGAACGCCCAACCGTAGATGCGGCGGCTGAATATTACAAATCCCTTCGTTTGAACGAAAATGGTGTTTACGATGAACAATTGATCAAAAACACCCGCGATCAGGTTAAAGCTCAATTAGCAGCTGGTGAGTTCGCTCGTACAGCCAATTTCCATTGGTATGAAGAAGGCCCGGATAATATCGGAGGCCGCACCCGCGCCATCACCATCGACCGCTTCTTTAGTGGCCGTGTATGGGCAGGAAGTGTAAGTGGCGGATTATTTGTTTCATCCAATGGTGGTAACACCTGGGGTCGAGTTGACAGTTTTGACCAAACACTTGCAATTGCATCTATGGGTCAAACTCGTGGTGGACGTTTGTTTGTTGGAACCGGTTTCGGGGGATATTTTAATGAGTATTTCTCAGGGGACGGTCTATTTTACTCAGATGATAACGGAACAACCTGGATTCAGGTGCCTTCAACTTCTAATTTCAATTGGGTTGAGATCATTCCTGATCCGGTTAATCCCAATAAAATCTGGTGTGCAACCAGCAATGGATTGAAAATAGTTGAGGGAACTTCAACTCTCACTGTTACCAATGTTGCAGCGCCCGGTGGCGGACAATGCTTTGATGTTAAGGTTTCTCCTGATGGAAATGTTATTGTTTGCGCTGTAGCTTCTGCAGGTATTCGTACGTGGGTTTCAACAGATGCCGGTGCAACCTTTACCAATGTGTCCGGATCAGGAACCGGTCAGATTCCGGCTTCAGGTGTTGGTCGTATTGAATTTGCTATTTCTTTTGAAAAGAATTCGATCAATAACTGGAATATCTACGCTTCCAGCATTAAGACAAACTCAACGCTTTTCGGACAGTATTTCTCTGATGATAATGGTTTGACCTGGGCTGAGATTGCTCCGGCCTCCAGTGCAGGTTTTGATCCTTTTATTTCGGCAAACGGACAAGGAATTTATAACAACGTGATTTCCGCAGTCCCCGGTCGTCCTGATCAGGCTTTGCTTGGTGGTATCGATGTTTATGCATGGAACCGTGAGCAAGGTTTAACTCCTGCTTTTGGTCAGTGGGAACAACGCTCATTGTGGTTCGCTTCTCCTTTGTCGCCTGTTTATGTGCATGCTGATAACCACGAAATGGAATGGGATGAAAACAATATTCTATACATCGGTAATGATGGTGGTATTGGTAAGTCACCCGACAAAGGAAACCTGTTTTTCCCTGCAAACCGTGGATATAACGTAACCCAGTTTTACGGTATCGGTTTTTCTGCTGATGGAGATGTAATCGGTGGAACGCAAGATAACGGAACACTATTGAACCGTCATACCGGAGTTACCATGCTAACTTTTGAAGAAGTTCGTGGTGGTGATGGTTTTGATTGTGATATTTCACATATGAATCCGGATGTAATGTTTGCCTCTGTTTATACAGGCGATATGCAGCGTTCTGATGATGGCGGATTCTCTTTCTCGCCATTCTTCACACCCCCAACTAATGCCGGGTTTAAAACGGTTGGTCGCCTTTATGAAAATCCAAAAGACTTCAATAGTCTTGAAACAGTTGGTGTACAGCTCGGAAACAGTACTACTCTGGCTGGCGATATTTTGGTTCCTGCAGGTGATACGGTATGGTATGTTTCAAAAACATTCCAAACGGACTTGTTCTACATTACGCCAACCAATATTGTTGCATCAACAAACGGTGCTAATATTATCCAACTTCAGGATTATGTTCAATCGCTTTATGCTATCGCTCTTGCTTCTGAAGTACGTATTACTCGCCAGGCGCTCAGATTTTCTGCTGCTCCTTCATTCACCACTGTGTTAACCGGTGAGTTTGCACAATGCCTCGAATTCAGTCATGATGGTAATCACCTTTTTGTAGGTACATCTGATGGTGATGTTTGGAGAATCAGTGGCCTAAACACTGTATATGCTCCTGTTATGGATCTTTCATCAGTTACAACTACCAGAATTCTTCAGTCTGCCGGCGCTTCTGTTGAAGGTATTGCAATCGATATGAACGACCCTGAACATGTAGTTATTACTTTAAGTGGATACAGCTCTAACCGGGTTAGGGAATCAACAACTGCCGCTTCAACTATGGGTACATCTTCTTTCAGCTCTATTCATGGTAACCTTCCAAATATTCCTGTTTACGATGCAATTATTAACGTAAACAATCCTGATCAGGTAATAGTGGGAACTGAATTCGGAGTTTATGTAACAGATAACATCAACGCAACTTCTACCCAATGGACTTTCCAAAGTCAGGTTAACGGTCCTTGGTTGGTACCTGTCTATTCTGTTCGTCAGCAATGGCGCAAATGGGAAGATGGAACAAATCGTCCAGGTGAAGTTTACATTGGTACTTTTGGACGTGGTATCTGGAGAACAGAAGCATTCCTTAGTGTGAAAGAGAATGATCTTAATTCTTCAGCTGCTCGTAAAATCTTGAACGTTGCAATTTATCCTAACCCAATGCAGGATAATGGTCGCATTACGTTTGATCTCGACGAAGCTGCAAATGTGAATGTTTCCATTTACAACATCTCAGGTCAAATAGTACGTTCAATTGCGCTTGGTAACCGTCCTGAAGGCAAGCTTCAGGTTGATGTCAACGTAGCTGATCTTTCCAATGGTACCTACATTGTCCGTGCTCAGGCAGGGGCGAATGTTTATCAGGGACGTTTGGTTGTAACACACTAATCTTAATTTATTCAGTATAAGGCCCTGCACAATAGCAGGGCCTTTTTTGTTTTACATTTGGAAAAATAAGCAGCATGTCAGCAAAAGTTCGAATTGCAATTAATGGTTTTGGCCGAATAGGAAGAGTTTTTACGCGCTACCTGCTTGAGGAGTCCAATCTTGAATTGGTCGCTATAAATGACTTGACAGATTCAGTAACACTTGCACATTTGCTTAAGTATGATTCCGTTCATGGACGATTTCCAGGAGAAGTTGTTGCGGGTGAGAAAAGTATTGCAATCAATGGCCGCACAATTCAAGTGCTCGCTGAAAAAGATCCTTCTATGTTACCATGGGGACAAATGAACGTTGACATTGTGATCGAGTCAACGGGCCATTTCACTTCTATGGACGGCGCGATGAAACATATTGCTGCAGGAGCAAAAAAGGTAATCATTTCTGCACCTGCAAAGACAGATGATGTGAAAACAGTTGTGTTGGGTATTAACGATCATTTGCTCGATGGCACTGAAAAGGTAATTTCAAATGCATCCTGCACCACGAATTGTGCTTCACCGATGATCAAGATAATTCATGATTTATGTGAAGTTGAAAGTTGCTACGTTTCTACTGTGCATTCTTATACCGGCGATCAGCGCTTACACGATGCACCACATCCCGATCTTCGACGTTCAAGGGCAGCGGCATTATCAATAATTCCAACCACTACCGGCGCAGCAAAGGCTATAACACGTATTTTTCCTGAGCTCGAAGGCAAGGTTGGCGGTTGTGGAATCCGTGTACCGGTTCCGGATGGATCGCTTACGGATATTACTTTTATCGTAAAAAAACCGATCAGTGTAAATGCTATCAATAAAGCCTTTCATGATAAGTCGAAGGCTGAATTGAAAGGGATTTTAGATTACACTGAAGACCCGGTAGTTTCAGTAGATTGTATCGGTAATAAACACTCCTGTGTATTTGATGCCCAACTCACTTCTGTTATTGGAAATATGGTGAAAATTGTAGGATGGTATGACAATGAAGGAGGATATTCGGCTCGTTTGGTAGATCTGGTGAAAAAGATCTCCGCATGATTTAACCCTCAAAGGTTTTAAATGTCATTGTGGTTCCGTCAAACTCTGCATAGGTGTAGAATTTGATCCAATCGCCAAGATTAATATACCTGGCATTACCGATTTTCATGTCTATGGGAAGGTGTCGATGCCCGAAAACAAAATAATCATATTCTTCACGCTGCAAAATTTCCTTGCAATAGTTTACAAGATATTCCTTTTCATCGCCCAGGTATTGATCTTCATGTTTCGTTTTCTTTCTGCTGCTTTTGGAGAAATAATTGGCAATTCCAATTCCAAAATTAGGATGCAATCGCGCAAACATCCATTGGCAAACTCTATTTCGAAATATCTTTTTTATCATTTTGTAACCATGGTCACCCGGGCCGAGTCCGTCTCCATGTCCTATCATGAATTTCTTTCCTGAGTAATTAACAGTAACAGGCTCTCTGAATAGCTCAATTCCAAGTTCAGTGGGCAAATAGTCAAACATCCACATATCGTGGTTGCCAATGAAAACCTTTACAGGAATTCCCTTGTCGCATAATTCTGCGATTTTTCCTTGTAAGCGTATAAATCCTTTTGGGATAGCTCTTTTGTATTCGAACCAAAAATCGAAAACATCTCCAACGAGATAAATTTCCTGAGCGTCCTTTTCAATTTCATTGAGCCATTTAACAATACGGTCTTCTCGCTTTCTGCTTTCAGTGTAGTTGGGAACACCAAGATGAAAGTCGCTCGCAAAATATATTTTTTTACCCTGCTTCAGCCGTTGATGTTTTTTATGGCACGGAATGGATTTTTTCCGGCGAGATCAAACGTAAATCGAATCGCACGGTTGTATTTCCATCCGTTTGCTGAATATTCTGACTTAATAATTCCCGACCAGATCAATGGGAAATACACATTAACTGTTTTTCCGAGTAAAGGTAAATAGACACCGGCATCAAATAGAAAAACAGGGTTAATCCCTGGATTTCCGCTGAGTACCGCATCTGCAAATAGATTAAATGGAACAACCGGAAGCGTTGCACGCACATTTCCGCCCAGCATCCAATCCACACTCTGTCCATTTGCCGTTCCGATTTTTAATCCGCCATGATTATTGACAAACTGGTTGGCCCATATTCCATCAACTGCATTTCGTCCGGGAAAAACATGATCGTAGGTATAGTCATTGCGACCACGTGAACCATCGGCTCTGAAGTTATATCGCGCACTCAGCGAGTTGTTGTAAATAAATTTACCGGCAAAAAAACGCGTTTCGATAAAATCATTCTTTACGTTGTAAATGAATTTGTTTACAATATCGATCGAAACCTTGAGGAAATCCTGGTGCTGTTGCACAAATAATTCACCTGCCCAAGGACGAAGTGTAGTTGAATTCCGGTAGGTATAACGTAATTCATTGTAAAGATGATTGTCACTGAATTTTTCAGGTGGGGTTATACCCGGAAGACATTCTGCACAGGCGTATTCCGAATTTTCAATGGTGTAAACTGAACGAAGTAATACCGAATGATCATTAACACTCCTTGCTTTTTTCTTTTTGAACTGGAAGAATATCTCGGGTGCAACTTTGTAATAGTTCGTAGTTGTGGTGAAGAAACCTGAGATATAATCATCCGTAGAAAAAGAGGAAACGTTCAGCCCAATGTCCAAATGATTGAAGAGCTCACTTTTTCTGGTATTGATCCTTTGATTGATGTGACCGTAACCGATTGGCTTTTTGGATGCAAAACCAAACATGGGCATGATCTGCCATTCAAGTGGACGTGTAGGAAATAAGTTGTTGTAAACAAGCAATCCAAGCATTGGGCCATCGTAAAGATTGTATCCCGCAACCGGTGTCCAGTACAACACACTTTTTTTCGGGTCTTCTATACTGGTAATAAACTGAAGTCGCACGGGTTCAATTCTGCGGAATAGTCCCTTTTCTTTGAGCATGTTGTTTTTCCTGTCAACTTCTGGCATTCGCTCACGGGCATCTATTTTGATATAGTCATACGGTCCATTGGGAAAAGCGACCGGTTGTTTTCCGGTATGTCCTGCGTACCAAATGGTATTAAAAACCGTGTCTCCCTTAATACCGTTAATACAAAATGGCACAGCAACAGTTCCTTCATTCACCACAACAAGATGTTCTTCGTACTTCATCCAGGTGTATGTTTTTGTTGAGGTGCGGTCAACGCGCATTTTGCGTTTGAATTTGTAATCGATAACCTCATTCCCCTGAATTACTCCATCGAAAAACCAACTCAGATCTTTTTGGGAAATTTCCTGGAAAACATCCTTGAGATCCTCCGGTGAGGGGTGTTTGAATTTCCAACGTTCGTAATAGGTTTGCATGCACTTGTCGAACACCTTATCCCCAAGATAGGCGCGCAAGTAATCAAATGCTAATGCAGTTTTGGAATACACAATTCCGCCATAATTGGTAGAGGTGTAATTCTCGGATTTTTCTTCGATGGGTTGATCAAGATTGCGGCGGGCATTCATCATGTACATCAAATAGTACTGCGAACGCTGTTTCACTTTTTTCGTCCCGAAAAATTCATTCTTAGAGGAAAGTTGAGGTGCAAAAGATGCAAGTAAAGTGAGCTCAGGGTATTTTGTTTCGATATACCGCATCTCATTGAATGAGTTGAGACCTTCATCCATCCAGGGGTGGTCTCTTTCATTGGAACCAAGAATTCCATAGAACCAATTGTGGCCAACTTCATGCATGATTACTGTTTCCAGTCCAAAATCGGAACCTACATTTCCGATAACAGTAACTGTTGGATACTCCATTCCTCCGCCTGCTGAAATGGTCCCGTCAACTGCGCTAACAACATTGTAAGGGTATTCTCCATTCCACAAGGAATAGTATTTCACTGCATCATGAAGGTATTGAATGGATTTTGCCCAGTATTTGGAATTTTGTTGCGTGAAAAAACTCCACATCGTTACATTTCTGCCGCTTTTTGGCAGGTTGTATTCGCCACGTAAAACATAAAAGCGTTTGTCTGCAAACCAGGCAAAATCATGTACATTGTTTTGCTTGTAGCGAAGTGTTTTCCATTCGGAGGATGATTCAGGGAATTCATTTGTGAATTCGCCACGAATTCTTCCGGTTTTGTCCAGACGGTTTTCTTCGAGAAGTAGTTTCGTTTGCTTTGCCCGTAATTCAAGCCATTTCTCTTCGTCCTGACACTCAAACAAATCTCCTGTTGCAGAAACTACGTAGTTGGACGGCACGGTTATTCGAACATCAAAACTTCCAAATTCTGAATAGAACTCTCCCTGATCCAAGTAAGGCATTTGGTGCCACCCATCACGATCGAAAACAGCAGGTTTGGGATACCATTGGGTGATTTGGTAAGATTGATCCACATGTCCAAGTCTTGAAAAACTGGAGGGAAGTTTTACGAAGAAAGGCGTTGTGATAATGGCGGTGTCACCAGGTTTGAGCAATTTATTCAAGTGCAAAACCGCAATATCCATGTGGGTGGAATCATATTCCCATCTAATTGTATCCTTATTGACAATGAATTGTAATGAGTCAATAAATCCGAGTTCGCCTTGGGGGTTAGCAAAGTGCATTGCTGTTTCACCGTTTTCAAGAAGCTGTTTAGCCAATGCTGTTTCATTGTTTCTATATGCATTTGGCCACAAATGAAAATACAACTGCGAAAGTGTTTGTGGAGATCGGTTGATGTAAACAAGCCGTTCGAAACCAGTTAAGGTATGATTTTCATCATCTAGCTTTACATCAATGGAGTATTGAACTTCTTGTTGGAAGTAATCTTCTCTGACCTTCTTTTTTTGTGCGCTTGCGTTGAATAACAACAACGAAAGACAAAGAGAAAAAACCACTCGCATCAGAATCCAAAAATTTCTGCAAGTTTAGCTTCCAGCATAGGTCCGCGTAAATTGGCCTGGATAATCTTTCCGTCCCTGTCGATGAGAACTGTGAACGGAACACCGTTTACACCGTAATCACGAAGAATAGGCGTTTGCCAACCCTGCAATGTGCTTACATGACTGGGCCAGCTGAGTTGATCTTTTTCGATGGCAGCTAACCAATTTTCCTTGCTTTGATCAATTGAAACGCTGTAAATAGTGAATCCTTTGTCTTTGTATTTGTTATAGACACGCACCACGTTAGGATTTTCTTTTCTGCATGGTCCGCACCAAGAAGCCCAGAAATCGATAAGCACAACTTTTCCTTTTAGCGATGATAATGGAAGTAATTTTCCATTGGCATCATTCATTTCAATTGGGGGGGCAAGTTTTCCCGGGGCCAGTCGATTAGCAAATTCTTCCTGTTCTTTTCGTTTACGTTCCTCTTCCGCAAGTTTCGCTTCAAGATTCATACGCATAGATTTCACAGATTCATGAAACGCAGATCCCGGCATTGAAGCGCCAAGCGCATTTTCAATTTTGCGCATCTGTTCGATATCCTGATTTTGGTTAAGATGATTCAAAACACCAAGAAGAGCAGGGGAAGCCGGATTATCATTCAAAAATTTATCACGGTTGCCAAGAAAGCGTGTATAGGCATTGTTTAACTCAGTATTGGCGATGTTGGCGTTATTCTGATCACCTTGTTGAGCAAATTCTTTAACTTTTGCCTGTATTGAATCCCGTTCCTGAATATAATCGTTCACAAGTTTTACGAAATCCTGCAATTTTACCGAGTGCTCAGAACCTACCACTTTATACGATTGGTTCATTCGGTTTCCATCTGCAATCACAGTTACTTTTTCTCCGGGTTGAAGAATGAGCACAAAAAAATCATTCGACTGAAATGCAAAACGATAATAGTTTGTTTTATCAATTTTCATCTTGAAAGCGAACTTTCCTTTTTTATTGATTATTGTACTATCCATCCGCGATGCAAACCCACTACGCTCAAAATTTTCGAGATACAGCTTTTTCCCCGGCGCGTTGGTAATAGTGCCGGATACAGTAGTTTCTTTAAATACTGGTTTTGCCGGTTGCTGAGCCTGAAGTGCAGTACAGCAAATAAACAGGATTAGTGAAAATAGATTTTTCATGAGCCGAAAAGTTCTCTTAGTTTATCTTCAAGTTGCGTGCCACGAAGATTGGTGGAAATAACATTTCCTTGTTTATCAATGAGCACGGTAAAAGGAATTGAGCTGAATTGGTAGGTTCCAATTACAGATGTTTCCCATTGCTTTAAATCGCTGACATGCGATGGCCAAATGAGACCATCTTCACGAATTGCATTGATCCATTTGTCTTTTTCTTTGTCGAGCGAAACCGAAAAGATCTCAAATCCACGACCGTTGTATTTATTGTAAAGTGCTACTACAGTTGGATTTTCTCTTCTGCATGGAGCGCACCATGAAGCCCAGAAATCAATTAGTACATATTTTCCACGGAGAGAAGAAAGCTTTTTGTTTTTCCCATCTACTCCCGGTAAATCTATTTCAGGGGCAGCTGTACCTGGCTTGAGAATGTTGGCTAAACGCTCTTCTTCGGCTTTTTGCATTTCCATCATCTGCTTTTGAAACTGAGCTTGTTCGATGGTTTGCTTTACGGCAAGATGGTATTCGCTGTTGGGCATCGATACAGAAAGAGCAGACTCAATTTTTTTGAAATAGTCGATTTCTCCAACAGGATCAAACTGATTCATTGTAGTAACCAACGCAGGAGAATTTGGGTTTTTGTCGACGAAATCGTATTTGTAATTGTTAAAGTTTGTTTTTGCAATTTCTACCTCTGCAAGAATTTTATTTCTGTTAACGGAATCATCAATGGCAACCGCCATTAATTTTTGTCGAAGCGTTTCACGCTCTATCATGTATTCGTTGGTACGCTTAAAGAAAGATTGAATCAGCTCACTGTTACGTGCACCTGAAATGGTATAAGTAGCATAAATCTGATTTGCATCTCCTTTTATCTCAGGCTTGTCGGTGCTGTCAAGAATCAAAACCGCAAAATCGTTAGGTTGTATGCGCAAACGATACAGTTCTGTTTTATTGGGAAATGTAAGGCTGAAACTTCCGTCGTCAGCAAGCTTTGCCGAATCAACAACAACGGGCATTGATTTTTCAAAGCGTTCCAGATAAATCGTTTTTCCTGATCCATTTGTAAATGATCCTGAAATCTGATTACCACCGCCACCGCAGGAGATCATTACTGTGGCAAAAATCAGTAAGGTAAATACTTGTTTCACTTTCATAATGTTGTTTCGTCGAGAGTTTTTACCAATAATTGATTGGTGCTTTTCGGGTCTGCTTTTCCTTTGGAAAGTTTCATAACCTCCCCCATGTAAAGTCCTACCAGTCCTTTTTTTCCACCTTTGTATTCAGCAAGTTTATCCGGGCCAATATTTTTTATCGCCTCATGGATAAATCCAATCAATGCACCTGAATCACTTTCCTGAATAAGGTTTTTCTCTTCGGCAATTCGCAATGCTGTTTTTTCAGGGTTTGCAATCAGAGCTGGGAAAATAGTTTGTGAAGCAACGGTATGACTAACTTTTGATGCATCAATCAGTGCAATGATTTCAGCAATTCGTGATGCAGGAAGAGGGAAGTCTTCAATTTCCAAACCGTTCTCATTGAGCCACGACCGAACTTCTCCCATTATCCAGTTTGCGGCCGATTTATAATTTCCGGTGTGCTTGATCAGTTCTTCAAAAAACAATGCAATAGGTTTGTGATCTGTCAATTGATAAGCGTCGTATTCAGGCAATCCAAGTTCTTTCGTGTATCGTAAAAACAGTTCTGCAGGAAGAGGAGGAAGAGCAGCCTTTACATTTGCGATATACTCTTGAGAAACTTTCACCGGTGGAAGATCTGGCTCAGGGAAATAGCGATAGTCATGCGCCATTTCCTTGCTTCGCATACTTATGGTTCCGCCTGTTGGCGCATCAAATGACCGAGTCTCCTGTACGACTGTACCGCCTGCTTCCAGAACATCGATCTGACGTTTTATTTCGAATTCAATAGCGCGCTGAACATTGCGAATTGAATTGATGTTTTTAGTCTCAGTCCGTGTTCCAAATTCTTGACTTCCTTTTTTTCTTACAGATATATTCGCATCACACCGCATCGAACCTTCTTCCATATTGCCATCGCATATGTCAAGGTAACGAACAAGTTTTCTTACTTCTGTAAGGTAATTATAAGCTTCCTTTCCTGTGCGCATATCGGGAGAGGAAACAATTTCCAATAAGGGAACGCCTGCCCGGTTGAGATCAACTAACGTGTCGAACGGATCAACATCGTGAATGCTTTTACCAGCATCTTCTTCGATGTGTATCCGTATCAAACCAATGCGTTTGTCATTTCCCTGATCGTCCTTGATTATGATTTCACCCTCGGTACAAATGGGGGTATTGTCCTGTGTGATCTGATATCCTTTTGGTAAGTCTGCGTAGAAATAATTCTTCCGGGCAAAATGCATTTCAGAACGGATAGTGGATTTGCATGCCAGACCCAAACGAACTGCAAATTCAATACTGCGTTTGTTGAGCTTAGGTAGCGTTCCGGGATGTCCAATAGAGATCACGCTCACATTGGTGTTCGGCATAGCGCCGTATTCGTTTCGATCGGGAGAAAAATTTTTGCTTTTGGTGAGCAGCTGTGCATGCACCTCAAGCCCGATTACTGCTTCGTAATTATCGTAAATGCTACTCATAGGGAAATTGACCGGCTAAAGGTACGAAAAATAAAACCCTGATTAATCAGAGTGAGCCGAGTAGTTCACGGATAATGAGAGTCATTAGGGGCTCTGATTCTGCTGCCACTTTCTGGACCTCTTCATGGCTCACTTCCACAATCTTACCATCAATTCCCAGGTCAGTTATTATTGAGACCGCAAAACACTTCATGCCGGAGTGCCGGGCAACTATTACTTCAGGAACGGTACTCATTCCAACAGCATCTGCCCCAATGATGCGCAGATAACGGTACTCAGCCGGTGTTTCATAGCACGGACCGCTTAAACCCGCATATACCCCTTGCTTCACACGAATCGAATGCTTTTTAGCAATTTCCAATGCGTTTTTAAGAAGCGATTTATCATAGGGCTCCGACATGTCCGGAAAACGCGGGCCTAAATTCTCATCGTTTTTACCGATAAGCGGATTTGTAGGGAAAAGGTTGATGTGATCGTTAATGAACATAATCTCTCCAATGCGGAAATCAGGATTCATTCCTCCTGCAGCATTGGATAAAAGCAAGGTCGAGATGCCAAATGCTTTCATAACTCGAACAGGATACGTAACCTGTTTCATGTCATATCCTTCGTAAAAATGAAAACGGCCCTGCATCGCAGCGACAGCTTTTCCGCCTAGCATTCCAATAAGTAACTTTCCTGAATGACCTTGTACAGTTGATACCGGAAAATGAGGAATATCTGAGTAGGGGATTGCTGTTTCTACTTCAATTTCATTCACCAGACCGCCGAGACCAGTACCAAGAATGATTCCCGTTTCAGGATTTAGTTTCGTCTTGCTCTTGAGAAATGCTACGGTTTCCTGCGTTTGAGTTGAGATATTCATCTATTAATTTTTTGAAATGTTCTTCTTCGTGAATATGGACTGAGATCTTCTGAACACAAAAAGGAAGTTTTTTGAGTAGTTCCAGCGATTGTATATCCATCGATAAAAATCGCATACTGTCTTTTTCGGTGGTACAAATCAATGCCTCCTTATCACCAAGACCAAGATACGCTTTTTCAATCTTTATCAAATCAGCAGGTTGAAACGAATGATGGTCAGGAAAACGTAAGGGAACCACTTTTTTTGCTATAGTATTCAAATGATTTTCCAAAGGTGTTGGATCTGCGATGCCAGTTACAAGAAGGACAGTTTTGTTTTTAAAATTTCGGACATCAGAGTCCATTAGGGCAATGGGTGGCAGATAGCTGATGGAGGAAAAGAAAACAGGTTTTTCGAAGTATTTTCTTAACGATTTTAAAAACAAATCCTTGCTTTCATTGCCGAGTGATGAGGGTGATTTTGTTACGATAACAGCATCAGCACGGTTGATGTTTTTTCGCAATTCGCGCAAATTTCCGGTAGGTAAAACAAAATCGGTGAAAAATGGCTTTTTAAAATCGGTTAAAACCAGGTTCATTCCGGCCTTAAGTGCTCTGTGCTGATAGGCATCGTCGAGTAAAATCAAATCTGTGTCGGGGTGGTTGTTGACGATTTGAATGATGCCCTGAACGCGATTGGATTCAACAGCAACAGTAATTTCCGGATGCCTCTTTTTAAGTTGTAAAGGCTCGTCTCCACACTGATCGCTTGAGTCCTTTGTGCCTACTTCATGGTAACCCTTTGTTTTCCGTTTATATCCCCTGCTTAGCACGGCCATGGAATGCTGATTTTTCAACCTATCTACCAAATATTCGGTCATTGGCGATTTGCCGGTCCCACCAACCGATAAATTGCCGATTACTATAACTGGAATATCAAAACTGCTTGATTTTAAAATTCCACGCCAATAGAGGAAATTCCTGATTTCAGTGATCAGGACAAACAAAAAGGTAAAAGGAAAAAAAAGGAAGCGGAGGATGACCATGGTAGTTTACAAAAATAAGAGGATTACCTTTGTCCCGACAACAAGCGATTATGAAGATATCAGCACTCATTACCTTCCTTGAAGAACAAGCGCCTTTACGCTTACAGGAATCGTACGATAACAGCGGACTTATTTGCGGAAATCCCGATTCAGAAATCGAAAGTGTTTTAATTGCACTGGATTGCACGGAAGAAATCATTGAAGAAGCCCGGAAAAAAGGTTGTGGTATGGTAATCAGTCATCACCCAATTGTATTTAAAGGATTGAAGCGATTTACAGGGTCGAATTATGTTGAGCGGACGATCATTTCAGCAATAAAAAATGATATTGCCATTTATGCTATTCATACCAATCTTGATCATGTAAACCAGGGTGTAAATCGCAGGATTTGCGATAAGATTGGCTTGGATAATCAACGTATTCTTGAGCCGAAAACCGAACAATTACTAAAATTGGGGGTTTATGTACCTGCCGATCATGCAGAAGCGGTACGTTCCTCGCTTTTTGCAGCCGGCGCCGGTCGGATTGGGAATTATTCAGATTGCAGTTTTAACCTCATTGGGGAAGGCACGTTTAAGGCAACTGAAGGCGCAGATCCTTTCGTAGGCGAAGTTGGCAAAAGACATTCAGAAACAGAGATTCGAATAGAAGTTGTTTTTCCATTTTGGTTGGAAAAGGTCGTAATGAATCACCTCCGTAAATCTCATCCTTACGAAGAGATTGCTTATGATTTGATTCAGTTGAAAAACAGCCTGCAGACGGTTGGAGCTGGAATGATTGGGGAACTGCCTGAAAGTATGACGGAAGCCGAATTTCTGAGTCACTTGAAGCAAAATATGAACCTTAAAGTGATTCGTCACACTTCTTTTTGCGGCAAAAACGTAAAAAAAGTAGCCGTTTGTGGTGGATCAGGATCTTTTTTGATTGGCCCCGCAATTAGTTCTGGTTCAGATTTTTATGTCACTGCCGACGTAAAGTATCACGAGTTTTTTGATGCAGAGGGCAAATTGGTTATTGCCGACATTGGACACTTTGAAAGTGAGCGGTTTACAATCGATCTTTTAGGGGAGTGGATAAGCGAAAAATTTCCTACATTTGCCGTCCGTTTAACGGAAACCAACACGAATCCCATCAATTATTTTTAAATATGGCTAAAGCATCAGTCGACAAGGACGTTCCGGTAGAAGAGAAACTCCGTGCGCTTTTCAATCTCCAGCAGCTTCATTCGCAGATCGACAAAATCCGCACCGTTCGTGGTGAACTTCCATTGGAGGTTCAGGATCTTGAAGATGAAATCGCAGGATTGGAAACACGTATTCAGCGTCTTGAAGAGGAAGCAAACGAAGTGGAGACAGCTATTTCCGATCGTAAAAATGCAATTAAGGACGCACAGGCTGCTATTCGTAAATATGAAGAGCAACAAGCTAAAGTGCGTAACAATCGCGAGTATGATTCTATTTCAAAGGAGATGGAATTCCAGAACCTCGAGATTCAGCTTTCTGAGAAGAAAATTAAAGAGTTTAAAACCTCACATCTTGCAAAACAGGAGTTTGTGAATTCATCGCGTCTTGGATTGGAAGAACGTAAAAAGGACCTCGACGCTAAAAAGTCGGAGCTGAAAGAAATCACCGACGAAACACAAAAAGAGGAAGAAGATTTACTCGAAAAGGCAAGAAAAGCCGAAGAGATGATTGACGCTCGTCTTTTGGCTGCGTACAGCCGTTTGCGCGGTAATGCACGAAATGGTCTTGCTGTTGTTGCCGTAGAGCGTGATTCTTGCGGTGGTTGCTTTAACCACATTCCGCCACAGCGTCAGTTAGACATTCGTATGCACAAGAAAGTAATCGTTTGCGAACATTGCGGAAGAATTCTTGTCGATAAGGCAATCAGTGCAGAAACAGTTGAAGCATAATTGAAATTTCTTTATAGAAAAAAGCCCCGGAATATCCGGGGCTTTTTTTATGAAATGAAGATTGGTCTTAGAAGTTGATTCCACCGGAAAGAATAAATGAATGAATGGTGGAATGAAAGGTTGCAGCATTGGTTAGAGCTGGATTGTACATGTAGTAATCTTCTTTCCATTGCATATTCATATACGCTAGATCAACATAAAATATCCTGTTTCTGTAACCTATTCCTCCGGTAATTAAGGTTCGTTGTGGTTCTGTGAGCACAATTCCTGATTTGTAGGGTTGGCCATACAATGCGTAACCTGCTCTGAGGTAAATCGGCTTTATCCGCCATTCGGCACCTATTCTTAAATTTGATGCTGATCTGAAACTGTTTTTTATTGCTTGATTTTCCTCGTTGAAGGAGTAACCTGCAAGATCAAATCGATCAGGACGCATTTTTGAATTGGAATAGTTCACTCTTTCGTAATCAACAGAAATGGACCCTTGCTTAAGAAGGATTATTCCTAAGGAAAAAATGGCTCGGCCGGGTGTTCTTAGGCGGTAATTGTATGAGCCAAGGACTGAATATTCTTGGTAATCCGGATTTTCTCCCCCTTTAAAATCAGACGACACTGAGGTGCTCCAGCGATCGGATAATCCAAAAGCAGAGGCTGTATGTAAAGCAAGCCCTAAACGCAACCATTCTACAGGTTGAAAGATTATTCCGACTTTGAAATTTATACCAAGACCGCCTGTGACCAAGGATTCAGAAAATGTAAAACTATTAAGCGCATTGGAAGTGTCGAGAGGACGTTCTTCGTGGTCGTATTTTTCAGTGTAGCGTATTTTGGGGAAACCCAAAGATCCTCCAAAATAGAGTTTGTCGAGATAATTCCCTGATAAAGTAAAGTTGGTTTCACCAATGGACCCTTTTCGATCTATAGTTCTTGTTTGTTCTACACGTCCGTCAGGAATTGCAGAAATGTAGGTGTTTGCAATAGTATCGAGCGGATCGATAAGATAGGCCCAATAAGCAGGACCAGAGTAGAAGGGACGATCTGCTAACAGGTATTGTTCAGCAACTCCGTTCGCTTCTCCTACAAATGCATCCAGTAATGAACTGTTGTTTTCTCCGTTTATCGAAATTCTATTGTGAAACAAGGCATACCGTTCATACGACACACCAAATTGAATCTGTTTCCAGTCTTCGGAGTAGCTGGGTTTAAACGCGCCTATCAAAGCAAATTGGGAAACATTAAAGTTCCCTCTGCCTGCTTGCGATTCTGTACCGTTAAAACTGACTTTAGAGCCGGCATCCAGATAGTTTAATCCCAATGAAAATTCCGATCGTGTAAATCGTCCATAACCGGCCGGATTCGTTGAGGCGCAGGAAGCATCTGCACCGAGAGCACCCATTGAACCGGCCATTCCTACGAACCGGGCGGTACCTCCAAACTGAATCATGGAATACCGCAATGCATCATTTTCATTCTGGGAGAAACCCGAACAAAAAATGAAAGAAAAAGCAAGTGCAAAGATGTAACGTATCACTATTCAAACGATGTTAACGTGGACCACGAGTTCCCCCGCCACCGCTGCTGCGACTACCGCCACCTCCCGAAGAGCCTCCCGAAGAAGATCCTGAGCTGCGGCTTCCGCCGCCGCTACTTCCGGATCCGCCTGTAGAGCGGGTTGGTGCAGATTGGTAAGATCCTGAAGACCCTGAAGATTCTGTGCGTGTTGTGCGCGTTGGTGTTCCGGATGAACCTGAAGAAGTTGAACCTGAACGTGAAACTCCACTTGAGGTTGAAGTGCCGGAGTTGCTTCCACCTGAACGTGTTCCGCTCCAGGCAGATGAATTGGTAGTGTTACCTGAGTTGGTAGAACGACTAACTCCTGAGTTGGATGAATTGTAATTAGTTGCAGAACCAGATGACTGTGTTCTACTCACTGTATTACTCGAAGAAGGCATCATGTTCGTGCGATCAACCGGTCGCGACTGCACCACCGTTCCATTGTTGGTTGAGGTGGTAGCAGAACGGCTGACAAAAGATCCTTTTTGAGCTTCTGAATAAACAGAATTGCGCTCCGCGCTTTTGGTTTGGTAGCCGTTTGCAAGTTCAGGACTTGTTGATTCTACTCCCTCACTAGTACGTGGTCTTGCGGAATAAGATCCGGAAGAAGTAGAGCCTGTTCCGATTCCATTTCGGTGTCCATAATAATTATTGGAGCCCATCTCTGAACCTCCCCAGCCTCCATAGCTGTTCCCATATGAGCTATATCCATAGGGGTTATATCCATATCCGTAAGGGTTATAACCGTATCCATAAGGATTGTAGCCATATCCATAAGGGTTGTACGCGTAGCCATTACCCCAACTGTTGTAGCCATAAGAGCCGTATCCCCAGTTATTGTAGTTGTTGTATCCCCAATTGTTATATCCGTAAGGATTGTACCCCCAGCTATTGTTGCCCCAGTTATTGTACCCGTTTCCATAGGGATTGTATCCGTATCCACCGCAGCTGTAACAGGGAGATGTGTAGTAATGCGGACTGTAATAACCGTAGTTTCCACAAGAGCCGGATCTGCGCATTCGGTTGGAATAATAGTAATCGTCCTCGTCGTATGTGCTTCTGGTGTTAGTTGCTGCAGTAGCCCCTGAATAGGAAGGGTCATAATAATCCTGCTCTGTAGTATCGATAGTGCTTTTTGTGTTTGAGGTTGTTGCCACAGTTCCACCCTGCACATATCTGCCTCTCTGGGTGTACACATCATCGTGATCGGCATACAGATCTGATTTCCCTGACAATCCGCAGGACATCCAACTCATAGCCGTCAGCGAAAACCCTGCAACCGCAGCGATCATCCTGAAATTTGAATTCTTTGTTGCCATAGGAACCATCCTTTCTGTTAAAACGTGTGGAACGATTAATTGTTACTTTTGCAAAGTACAAAAAATGTACCATTTTAACGTCACAGAATTGTCAGATGAGCAAGGCGATTACCTCAAAAGAAAAGAATTACTCCGATTGGTACAATGACCTCGTAGTAGAAGCAGATATGGCCGAGCATTCGGATGTACGCGGATGTATGGTTATAAAGCCTCACGGATATGCTATTTGGGAAAAAATGCAGGCCACCCTTGATAAAATGTTCAAGGATACAGGACACGTGAATGCCTATTTTCCGCTTTTTATACCGAAGAGTTATCTAAGTAAAGAAGCAGCGCATGTTGAAGGTTTTGCCAAGGAATGTGCAGTTGTTACCCATTACAGACTTAAAAACGCTGAAGATGGAAGTGGTGTTGTTGTTGATCCGGAAGCCAAATTGGAAGAAGAGCTTATTGTACGCCCTACTTCCGAAACCATTATTTGGAATACATACAAAGGGTGGATTCAATCGTACCGCGACTTGCCCCTGCTTATTAACCAATGGGCAAATGTGGTTCGCTGGGAAATGCGTACACGTTTGTTTTTGCGCACCGCTGAGTTTCTCTGGCAAGAAGGCCACACAGCGCATGCTACTAGAGAAGAAGCAATCGAAGAAGCTGAAAAAATGTTAAATGTGTATGCTGAATTTGCCGAACATTTTTTAGCAATGCCAGTGATAAAGGGAATTAAAACAGCATCCGAACGATTTGCAGGTGCAGAAGAAACGTATTGCATCGAGGCATTAATGCAAGATGGCAAGGCTCTTCAAGCCGGGACATCCCATTTTCTTGGACAGAATTTTGCCAAAGCGTTTGATGTGAAATTTGCCAACAAAGAAGGGAAGCTTGATTTTGTTTGGGCAACATCATGGGGTGTTTCAACACGATTAATGGGAGCATTAATCATGACACATTCAGATGACAAAGGACTCGTATTACCTCCTCGATTGGCTCCTTTACAGGTTGTTATTGTACCGATTTATAAGGGCGAAGAAGAACTTGCAAAAATTTCTGAAAGAGCATTGGAATTTAAATCCGCACTTCAGAAAAAAGGTATCAGTGTAAAATACGATGATTCCGACAAGCAACGTTCAGGTTGGAAATTTGCAGAGTACGAACTGAAAGGAGTGCCTGTTCGCGTTGCAATTGGTCCACGAGATTTCCAAAATGGAACTGTGGAAATAGCTCGTCGTGATACATTAACTAAGGAAGTAGTTTCACACGAAGGCTTGGCAGATCGTATTGAGAAAATGCTTGAAGAGATTCAGCAAAGTTTGTTTGATAAAGCGAAATCCCGTTTGGTTGCGAGTACACGCAAGGCAGATTCTTACGATGCATTCAAAAAAATGCTTGATGAAGACGGTGGATTTATTCTTGCACATTGGGACGGCACTCCCGAAACGGAAGAACGCATAAAAGAAGAGACCAAAGCAACAATCCGTTGTATTCCATTGGATCAGGAAAAAGAAGATGGGAAATGTATGGTATCAGGTAAACCTTCGAACGGGAGAGTAGTATTTGCACGAGCATATTGATTGAACTATGGAAAACACTTCGCCATCTGCCAACGATCTGATACTGAAATCGCTCAAGGAGAAGTCCTCGGTTAAGCAGGATGTGTTCTATCTGTCGAAAGCCCGGTTTTCCGAATTCAAAAAAATTCTGGCAGAATTCGCCAATCTTGTAAGTAAAGAGGCCTCCAAAATCGATGAGCGATTAAAAGTTGTATTTACGGATAAAGGTGAATACGAAGCACAATTGCAGGTTGCGGGAGATGTTTTGGTTTTCCATTTGCATACCAACGTCTTTTTGTTCGATAGCGATCATTCACTTTGGAAGACATCCTATCTCAAAGATGATGCTAGCAGAGGGTATTGCGGGATAATTCATGTATATAATTTTCTTTCTGATTCGTTTAAATACAACAGGTTAGGAGATTTAGGATACCTGGTTGCCCGTGTTTTTGTGAACCGTGAAAACCATTTTATGGTACAGGGTAAACGGCAATTGGGCTTTTTGTACAACGATTTCATCAATTCCCAATTCAGTCCGGAGCAAATGAAGGCTGTTGTTGAGTCGATTGTGTTGTACACCATCGATTTTGATTTGTTTACCCCACCATACGACCTGATTAAGGAAGTTAGTTTAATGGAAATCAAGGAGTTGAGTGACACCTTGCAGATGAAGACCGGAAAGCGTCTTGGCTTTAAATTTCAGGCCGACTCAGATGATTTTTAATTTCTCAACAATTTTTTTCACCGATTTCTTCGCGGTTAATTTTCTTTTTACATACATTTGCACTCCCAAAATGAAGGGATGGCCCGTTCGTCTAGGGGTTAGGACACAAGATTTTCATTCTTGGAACAGGGGTTCGATTCCCCTACGGGCTACTAAAAATCTTCCGGGCAACCGGGTGAACATTTAAAGAAAAGACAATGGCAAACCACAAGTCAGCAATCAAGCGTATTCGTTCAAACGACGCCAAGCGTGTTCGTAATCGTTATTACCACCGCACTACACGTAACGCTGTTAAGGCAATTCGTACTTCCAACAATAAGAAAGAAGCTCTTGGATTGGTAAGCGCAGTATTTTCCATGCTTGATAAGCTGGCAAAGCGCAATGTCATCCACAAGAACAAAGCAGCGAACATCAAGTCCAGCATTCACCACCACGTGAACGCACTGGCATAATTCCAATACATTGTTTGAGAATGATAGGGCTCCCGAAACGGAGCCCTATTGTTTTTTACTCCCGGTCCAAACACTCAGTTAACACCAAAATTGGCCTGCAACTGTCTTTTTCTTTTACGTGGTTTGTGCAATGGAAGAACGAAAAAATACCATTCGCCAATGGGCAGAAGACGACCGTCCGCGTGAGAAACTAATTCGTTTGGGACGCAGAGCGCTTTCGGATGCTGAATTGCTGGCCATTCTGATTTCTTCAGGAAATGAACGTGAAACAGCATTGGATCTGTCCCGGAGGTTGTTATCAGAGGCTGCAGGAAACAGCTTGAACCGTCTCGCCCGATTAAGTGTTGGCGATCTTCAAAAATTCCGGGGGATAGGAGAAGCAAAAGCGATTACCATACTTGCTGCGCTTGAATTGAGCGTTCGCCGCAGAGCAGCTGAAAAGGAAATCCGCCCAACTATTTCAGGGAGTAAAGACGCTTTTCAGTATATCGAACCCTTGTTAAGTGATCTTAGCCACGAAGAATTCTATGTGATTTACCTTAATCGCGCGAATGTAGTAATAAGCCATGCCAGGGTAAGTTCAGGAGGGATTACAGGAACCGTTGTGGATGCACGAATGGTTTATAAAGGGGTGCTGGATGCGCAGGCAACTTCAATTATCCTTTGCCATAATCACCCTTCCGGTAATCTAAGGCCCAGTAATGAAGATATCTCCCTTACAAAAAAACTTAAGGAAGGCGGTAAATTACTTGATATAAATGTGCTGGACCATCTCATAGTGTGTAACAATGCCTTCTATAGTTTTGCGGATGATGGCCTGATTTGAATTGTAGTATACGAATTACCCTGTAGGTTCGTACTTTTAGGGTAATGAAAAAGATTCTTACCATAGTTGGTGCCCGACCGCAAATCATTAAAGCAGCAGCCCTAAGCAGGGTTATCCGTAATCAGTTTTCTGATGTTTTACAGGAAAAAATCCTGCACACTGGTCAGCATTACGACGATAGTATGTCCGCCGTTTTTTTTCGTGAGCTTGGCATTCCTCAACCGGATTTTCAGTTAAGTGTAGGTTCAGGATCGCATGGGCAGCAAACTGCAAAAATGCTGGAAGGAATTGAGAAGGTGTTATTGGACGAAGCAATTGATGCTCTTGTTGTTTATGGAGACACCAACTCTACGGTTGCAGGAGCACTTGCTGCGTCTAAGTTGCGGATTCCGGTTGTTCATATTGAGGCAGGATTAAGATCGTTCAATAAATCAATGCCTGAAGAAATCAATCGAATTCTTACCGATCATGTTTCTTCTTTATTGTTTACGCCTACTCAAACCGGCTTAAGGAATTTAGTTAAAGAAGGATTTAACCCGGGTTCAAAACCACCTTTTTCAGCCGATAATCCTGGTGTTTTTCATTGTGGGGATGTGATGTATGACAATAGTCTGTTTTTTGCATCGAAAGCAATTCAACACGAAACTATTTTTCGAGATTTGGGTTGTTCATCCGGCAATTTTGCCCTTGCTACAATTCATCGCGACAATAATACCGATCAGGTTGAGCGATTGCAATCAATTTTTACTGCATTACTACATATTGCGGAAGAAAAGTCGATGCCAATCATACTCCCATTGCATCCCCGTACAAAAGCAAGAATACAACAATCAAAAGGCGATACTTTGTTTGACAAGGTGAATGCGTCGCCGAATATCCACATCATTGAGCCGGCTTCTTTTCTTCAAATGATTGCGCTTGAAAAAAATGCGGCAATAATACTAACCGATTCGGGTGGTGTTCAGAAGGAAGCTTATTACTTTGGTAAGCCATGTGTCATCTTGCGTCCCGAAACCGAATGGGTTGAATTGATTACCGCAGGAGCCGCGGTTCTTGCTGATGCGGATACCGGACGAATCATTGGGGGTTATGAGCATTTGATCGGTAAAGATTTAAGTGAATCACCGGGTTTTTATGGCGATGGTAATGCAGCGGTTTTTATTGCTGAAACAATTATTGGTTTACTGAAATGATCTTAGTTTTCGCTGAACATATTGGTCCGCGTTTGCAATATACTTTGCGTGAAATTAGTCGTCGATGGATGTGTGAAATGGATGTAACTGATGATCTCGATTCTTTTAAAAAGTGCCAGGGCGTTAAAATAAATTATTCTTCGAGAACAGATTTGGCGAGTGCATTTTCAATTCGCCCATCCGGATTACTAAATGAGAACGGAGTCAAAAACGTTGAATTTCCCTATATACTGATTGATAAAATCCCTTGTTTTTTTCCTTTGGAAGAAGGTGATATTTCATTCGATGTTTTTTCTTCTATTTTCTTTTTATTGAGTCGATACGAAGAATACACTTGTGATAAGAAAGATAAACACGGTAGATTCCCGGTCGAATGTTCTGTTTTGTTTCGTGCCAATGTGCTTGAGAAGCCGGTTATAGAATATCAATTGAAATTGCTTTCCGAAAAAGTAAAAAGATATTTTCCGGAGTGGAATCCCGGAAAAAAAACTGCCCGAATTTGGATGACATTTGATATTGATAATGCCTGGGCATTCAAAAACAAATCGATTTTCGTAAGAGCAGGATCAGCATTTAGAGATTTACTTAAAGGTGATTTCACCACAATTAAATTACGCAGGAAAGTGATAAGCGGAAAGACTGAAGATCCTTACGATACTTATTCCCGCTGGATTCCGCAATTGAAAAATCCTGAACAATTGTACCGTTGCTTTTTCTTATTAGGCAACCGTGCGCAATTTGACCGTTCCATCCGTTTCGATCATCCGCAACTGGTTAAGTTGATTAAGGAAATTGAACAACAGATTCCGGTGGGCATCCATCCTTCTTATGCTTCGCATCAGGATTCGACTGTATTCCACAAAGAGGTCGCCAGATTGCAATCCATAATTGAAGATCCGGTTAGGTATTCACGATTCCATTATTTGAAATTTTCTCTTCCTGAATCATACCGCAATCTTGAAAATGCAGGTATTCTGGAAGATCACAGTATGGGACATGCATCGCACGCAGGTTTTCGGGCAGGCACCTGTTTTCCGTTTAAGTTTTATGATTTGGAGCAGGAGCGGATTTCTTCGCTGGAAATAATACCATTGACCGCTATGGATGGCACCCTCTGTGAGTATATGGGCATGTCGCCGGAAGCCGCAATGCAATTATCGAAGAAGCTATGGGATGAGGTTAGCCTTTTCGGAGGTGAATTGGTTTTTCTTTGGCATAACGAAACCTTAAACGATAAGGGTAAATGGCAGGGTTGGTATAATGTGTTCTTACATCAACTCAGGCTTTCTGCAATTCCGGGTTGAAGAAAATAGTTTTCTCTTTTTTCACGACCAATGGTTGTTAAAGGACCGTGTCCGGAATACACTTTATAGTTATCGCCCAATGGAAGTATCTTTTTTTGAATGCTTTCCATTAAAACTTTCATTGATCCGCCAGGAAGATCGGTTCTTCCAATACTGCCGGAAAAAAGGACATCACCTGAAATCACGTATTCTTCTGCTCTGTTGATGAAAGCAACGTGCCCCGGACAGTGTCCCGGAACAAACACTACATCGAAAACAGTTGACCCGAATTGAATTTTATCTCCTTCTTTCAAAAAGTTAGCAGGTTCCGGAGATTCCTCAATTGTTCCAACCCCGAAAATATGTGCATAATTGGGTAGTGAATGCAAGGTGACCAGATCCTCACGGTGGAGTTCCAGTCCCAACCCCCATTTTTCAGCAACAAAACGGTTCCCTAAAACATGATCAATGTGGGCATGAGTATTCAGAAGTTTAACCGGTTTCAGGTTGTTTGAACTGATGTAATCGGCCAATTCACGCTTTTCTGAGGGATCGAAACAGCCCGGATCGATGATAACACATTGACCTGAGGGATCAGCTACCACATATGTGTTTTCCTGAAAGGGGTTAAAGGTAAAAACCTTGACAGTACTCATTTGTTCTTCTTAGACTGTAAAAATACTAAGATTGGTTCTGATTAGTTATATTTACAATGCATTTTCGCCTATGAATCGTTTTCTGCGCTTTATTGTAATCAATCTTGTCGTTTTTGCCCTTTGCAACAAGGCAACTGCGCAGTTCTATAACGGTTCGCACATGCAATTCGGGAAAAATAGAGTTCAATACAATGGATTTACCTGGATGTCGCAGAATTATGAGCGGTTTAAGGTTTATTATTCCATGGGAGGGAAAATTCACGCTGAATATGTCGCTCAATCCGCCCACCGTCAGTTACAGGAGATTGAGAAGATGTTTGATTTTTACATCTCGGATAAACTTGAATTCATTATTTACAATTCACAATCTCAGTTTCGTCAGAGTAATGTTGGAATTACAGGCGATGAGACGTACAATATTGGCGGTGTTACACGAATGGTTGGTAACAAGGTTTTTCTTTTTTACGAAGGGGATCACCGTAAACTCGATCGACAGATTCGTGCAGGATTAGCTACTGTTCTGATCAACCAAATGATGTATGGCGCAAATTGGAGAGATGTCCTGAAGAATTCTGCGCTCTTAACATTGCCTGAGTGGTACCTGCAAGGTTTTGTCTCCTATGTTTCTGAGCCATGGAGCGTAGAAACAGAGGGATTTGTAAAGGACGGAGTAATGAGTGGTCGTTACGACAGATTTTACCGTCTTGAAGGTGTGCATGCACAGTATGCAGGACATGCGATGTGGAATTATATTGTTGAGGTTTACGGTCAGGCCGTAATCCCCAATATTCTATACATGACTCGTATTTCGAGAAATGTTGAAAGTGGGTTTGTCTTCGTTATTGGTTCAGGATTACGGAAACTATCGGCCGACTATGTAGCCTATTATAAAATGAAATTTGCCGATGACGCAAAAGTTCTTCAAACGCCTACACTAGAAGAATTGCCAATTAAAACAAAAAATAATATTGTCTACCAGCAATTCAGGGTTAGTCCTAATGGAAAGCATGCTGCTTTTGTTACAAATCAAATGGGGCAGTATAAGGTTTGGATTCAGGATCTGGAAACCCATTCGAAAAAGCGACTCTGTAAAGGCGAGCAAAAACTAAATAGAATAAACGATTATTCGTATCCAGTACTTGGATGGCATCCTACCGGTCAAGGTTTGGCTTATGTAGTTGAAAAGAAAGGTGAAGTTTTGTTCTGCCTATATTCGCTTGAAGACGGATCAACCACACGTAAAACGCTTGGAAAAGTAGATAAGGTTTTAAGTTTTGATTATAGTGATGATGGCAAAACTTTGGTGTTCTCTGCCGTATCAAATGGGCAGACCGATTTATACATCTACCGGCCAACTGCAAATGCGCTTGATCAGATTACTGATGATATTTACGATGATCTCCATCCTAAGTTCGTTCACGGTGGAACCGGAATTATTTTTTCCTCCAATAGAACAAGTGATACTTTGCGAAAAGACATAAAAGTAAAACCTTACGATGCCCAAAAAGATATTTTCGTTTACAATCTCCGCGATAAGGCAAGGGTACTTAAACGAATAACAAATACCCCAAACGCTGATGAGTCTTATCCTTCACAGTTGGATACACTCAACTATACTTTTTTAAGTGATGAAAATGGTGTTGTAAATCGATTTGCTGCAATTTATGACAGTGTAATCTCTTACATTGATACTGTGGTGCATTACCGTTATTTTACCAGCACAGCCCCGCTTTCAAACTTTAACAATAATATTCTGGAATACGACATAGTTGAAAAGAAGGGCAACTATTCTATCCTGATGTTAAATGAAGGACGATACCGGTTTTATACCGGACGTGTAAAAAACGATGTTCGTTATAATGGTAGTCTTCCAAATACACGATACAGAATACAGCAAAAGTTAGCGCAGTTACGTGCGGTTAAAACCAATAATCCGGATTCTATAAAACGGGAACAGGTTAAAGTTCAGATTTCAGATCAACGGGAAAAATTGGATAGCGGATTGATTGATATCAACAATTATATTTTCAGCGATGAATCACCTTCGTTCGAAAAAGAGACTATTAAAATTGCTGAGACAAAAACAGATACAAAGAAGGACAGCGCAAAAGTCAAGAAGAAGGTCGAAGATGAATTTAAACCTGCTCCGTTTTCACAATACAGAAGAAATTTCGCAACAGATCAAATTGTTTCGCAGCTCGATAACAATTACCTCAATCAAACCTATCAACGCTATATCCCGGGTGTTGGGTATTTTAATCCTGGGATAAATGTCCTGATGAAAATTGGTATTACTGATGTTTTTGAGGATTACAGAATCATAGGCGGCTTCAGGCTTGCAGGCAATATGGGGAGCAATGAAATGATGCTGACCTACATGGATAATTCCAAGCAGATTGATAAACAGTGGGTGGCCTATCGTCAAACATTTAATAATAATTCGCGTGATTTGGGAGTTACCAAAAACTATATTCACGATTTAAAATTTATCGCCAAATACCCTTTTAATGAAGTATTGAGTCTTAGAGGCAGTGTTAATTACAGAAACGATAGAATAGTTACGCTGGCAACCGATCGTGTGAATTTGGACCGTGAGAATGTGCATGATCATATGGTGGGAAGTAAACTTGAATTGGTGTTTGATAATACTATTTCAAAAGGGTTGAATTTGTACAATGGAATGCGATTTAAGGTGTGGACTGAGTATTACAGGCAGATCATAAACGAAGAATCAAATTTCATAGTTACCGGATTTGATTTTAGGTACTACCAAAAAATCCATCGTGATTTTATTTTCGCCGGCCGTGCAGCAGGGAGTGCTTCTTTTGGGGACAGACGATTGTTGTATTATTTAGGCGGTGTAGATAACTGGATAGCACCACGATTTGATCGTACTATTCAGGTTGCTCCCAATCAGAATTATGGATTCCAGACTATTGCCACTCCTGTTCGTGGGTTTTTTCAGAACGCACGAAATGGTTCCAATATGGGAGTAATCAATTCAGAGTTACGGATGCCACTTATTAAATATTTTGCTGAGAAGCCATTAAAATCCGACTTCTTGGAGAATTTCCAGGTTGTAGGATTTTTTGACGTTGGTTCCGCATGGACAGGGCCCAATCCGTATTCAGATGACAATGCATTTAACACCATTCAATATTCCAGTCAGGGGAATCCGGTTATCATCACAATTAAAAATCAACGAGAGCCAATCATTTACGGTTATGGCTGGGGATTGCGATCAAAATTATTCGGCTATTTCCTGCGTTTTGATTGGGCATGGGGTGTTGATGATGGTTTGCGTTTAGCTCCTGTTCGTTACTTCTCCCTCACGCTTGATTTCTAATGCGAATGGATGCTTCAACTATTCTAATCTTATCAATAATCGGATTTTCTGCCGGTTTACTTGGAGGATTTGTTGGAGTTGGCGGGGGAATAATAATTGTACCTGCGCTTATCTATTTTCTTGGCCTTAGTCAGCATATGGCAATTGGGACTTCTGTTGCTGTTATGCTTCCTCCAATAGGGATTGGTGCTGCTCTTGTATATTATAATAATGGGGATATCAATACGCCTTATGCTATTGTTATTGCAATTGCATTTATCCTGGGTGGATATCTTGGTGGCTTGGCTTCTCAATCGCTAAAAGAGTCGGTACATGTGATTAAACTTTTGTTTGGATTAGTCATGTTGTATTCTGCTGGAAAAATGATTTTTTCAGCGCTTAAAGTTTTTTTGGAAAAATGATTTCTGCAGGAGAGATAAGAAAACTTTCAGAAAAATATTTCTCAAAGGTTATTGCTATTCGAAGGCACTTGCATTCACATCCTGAATTGTCGTTTCAGGAGTATGCAACATCAGAATATGTTTGTTCCATACTTCGAGATCTAAAGATTGAATTTAAATCCGGAATTGCCGGAACCGGAATAATTGCCCACATCAATGGAAAGAATCCGGAATCGGGCCTAAAAGCTTTTCGTGCTGATTTGGATGCCTTGCCTATCCATGAAAAAAATGAGGTGGAATACAAGTCGTGCAATACAGGTGTTATGCATGCATGTGGTCACGATGTGCATACTGCCTGTTTGTTAGGTGCAGCCATGATTTTGCAGGAGACCCGGGATAAATGGAAAGGCACCATCCGAATGATCTTCCAACCGGGCGAAGAGCAATTACCCGGTGGGGCTTCTTTAATGATCAATGAAGGCGCATTAGAAAATCCTCGGCCGGAATTTATTATTGGTCAGCATGTTTTTCCGGAGCTGGAAGCAGGTAAAGTTGGTTTCAGAAAGGGAATGTACATGGCATCTACCGACGAATTGTTTTTGACAGTTAAAGGTAAAGGAGGACATGCAGCTTTACCTTCTCAATACACGAATCCTATTCTGATTGCCGCATCAATTTTGTTGCGCTTGCAAAATGAATTCATGCATCCGGAAATTCAACATCCAGCCCCAACAGTTTTGGCCTTTGGGAAAATTGAAGGTGCCGGAGCAACAAATGTTATTCCTTCAGAAGTAAAACTAGAAGGTACGTTCAGAACCATGAATGAAACATGGAGAACAATTGCTCATGAACGTATGATGGAAATTGCATCTTCAGTTGCTGCTGAGTTTGGTGGTTCTGTAGATTTTGAAATTAAAAAGGGATATCCATTTCTGGTAAACGATTTATCGACCACCCAAATGATGATTGATTCGGCACGTGAATATTTAGGAGCAGAAAATGTTGTTGAGCTTGATTTGCGAATGACTGCCGAAGATTTCGCTTGGTACTCACAGGTTTTGCCTTCTTGTTTTTACAGATTGGGAACCCGTAACGAATCAAAAGGAATTATCTCGCCTGTACACACCGCAACTTTTGATGTAGATGAAAACGCGATGTTGACCGGTATGGGATTGTTGGCTTTTGCTGCCAGCCGCTGATTATTTTTTTCGGAAGAAAATCCTGATTGGAACACCATTAAAGTCGAAGTGTTTTCTCAATTGATTTTCAATAAAACGCTTGTAAGAATCCTTAATGTATTGCGGCAGATTACAAAAGAATGCAAAACTTGGAACAGCTGTTGGTAACTGTGTTACGTATTTTATCCTGATGTATTTGCTTTTATACGATGGCGGAGGACTCTGCTCAAGAATAGGCAGCAGAATTTCGTTAAGCTGTGACGTTGGAATTTTACTGCTGCGTATTTGGTAAACACGCATCGCCTCTTCAAGAGCCTTATGTATGCGCTGTTTGGTTAGCGCAGAAATAAACAGAATGGGGACATCATTAAAAGGCGCTAGGGCCTGACGCAGATTGTCTTCGTAAGCTTTAAGTGTTTTGGTGTCTTTTTCAACAAGATCCCACTTATTTACCAGCACAACAACTCCTTTTTTGTTGCTTTCAATCATGTAGTAAATGTGGAGGTCTTGTTTTTGAATGCCTTCTTTTGCATCTATCATAAAAAGACAAACATCCGATTCTTCAATTGTACGGATTGAACGTAATACAGAATAAAACTCGATATCCTCGTGAACTTTTGCACGCTTTCGAATACCTGCAGTATCAATAAGGTCGAATTCGAATCCGAAAGCATTGTAGCGTGTTAAAATAGAATCGCGGGTAGTTCCTGAGATGGAAGTAACAATGTTTCTGTCCTGACCAACCAACGCATTTAACAATGATGATTTTCCAACATTAGGTTTTCCAACAATTGCAAATCGAGGCATTCGGGTTTTCTCTTCCTCATCATCAGATTTGTTGATGAAATCTTTTGTGACTTCATCAAGCAGTTCACCGGTTCCGGATCCGTTTTGTGCAGAAATATTCCAGATTTCACCGAGACCAAAACTGTAGAATTCTGCTGCAAAAGGGGCTTTATCCGGAGTGTCAATTTTGTTTGCAACCAACAATACTCTTTTTTTTGAACGGCGAAGAAGGTTGGCAACTTCACGATCCATGTCAGTGACACCGGCCATTACATCAACCATAAATAAAATTACAGTTGCCTCTTCAATAGCAAGCTTAACTTGCTTTCGAATTTCTTCTTCAAATACATCTTCACTACCAACAATATATCCACCGGTGTCGATCACAGAAAATTCATGGCCATTCCAAAATGATTTTCCATAATGGCGATCACGTGTAACACCTTCTGTTGGATCAACGATGGCATCTCTGCTCTCTGTAAGGCGGTTAAATAAGGTAGATTTCCCAACATTGGGCCGACCTACTATGGCGAGGATGTTTGACATGCGATTAATTAGTGTATCCGAAGTTTTTTAAATGACGTTCATCGTCCCGCCAGTTTTTCATCACTTTCACAAAGAGTTCCAGAAATACTTTTTTATTAAGCATTTCTTCCATTTCTTTTCGTGCCAAAGTGCCGAGTTTTTTAATCATTTTTCCCTGGTGACCAATAATGATCCCCTTTTGAGAGTCGCGTGAAACGTAAATCACAGCTGAGATCCGCGTTATTTCAGGTTCTTCTTTAAAGGAATCGACAATTACTTCGCATGAATAGGGGATTTCCTTATCATAAAGACGTAAAATTTTCTCACGGATAATTTCCGAAACCAGAAAGCGAAGTGATTTATCAGTGTATTCTTCTTTATCGAAAAACGCAGGGCTTTCCGGTAACTTTTCGAGTATCTTATCAAAAAGGACATCCAGATTGTATTTATGCAATGCTGAAACTCCGAATACCATTGCATTGGGAATTTGTTCTTTCCAATAGTCTAATCGCGCACCAACTTTTTCCTGATCGCTCAGATCAATTTTATTCACCAGCACAAAAACAGGTACCGATTGTTTTTTCAAACGCTCCAATACCTCAGGCACCTGTGGCTTGTCTTCATGAATATCAGTTACAAACAAGAATACATCCGCATCCTGAAAAGCCTGATTAACAAAGCTCATCATTCCTTCCTGAAGTTTGTATGCAGGCTTCAATACACCTGGTGTATCAGAATAAACAATTTGGAAATCTTCACCACTAGCAATACCCATGATCCGATGACGGGTTGTTTGCGCCTTTGCATTGATAATAGACACTTTCTCCCCAACCAATGCATTCATTAGTGTGGATTTCCCAACATTTGGACTTCCAATAATATTTACAAACCCTGCTTTATGGGCCATCTACTATTTTTTTACAAAGGTATCAATCTATTTCCTATATTTGCAGTCCAAAACAATGCGGGGTAGAGCAGAGGTAGCTCGTCGGGCTCATAACCCGAAGGTCATTGGTTCGAATCCAGTCCCCGCTACCAACAAAACGAAAAAGGCCACAGGAAACTGTGGCCTTTTTCGTTTTGTTGCCCTAAAGCGATCCGACAAAGGAGGATCTGCTTTAGGGGACAATTTCCATTTTATTGATCAAATCTTATGCATGAAACGAGGAAATGCTTTCGTTAAAATGTAAACGTAACAGGGTATAAAAAAGCTTTCATTGGAAAGCTTAGTAGCCCCAAGGGAATCGAATGCCGGCGTTTCGGTCGGCATCCAGACCGAAGCGTCTGGACCCCTACATTTTTTCAGAATATCTGTTAATAAAAGCGAATGTTTTTTCTGCGTTTAGGTTTTTGAGTTTTTTTTCAAGAATTACCGCCTCGGAACGATTAGGTTTTTCAATGACCAAACACAATTCCCATGGAGCAAACCGACTTGTTGATTTTTCCTTTAATGAATTGTGCTCTGCTAATCTTCGGTCAATATTATCAGTAGAACCTTTGTAAAAAGATCCGTTTTTCAGACTACGTAATATGTAAACATAGTAAGGCACAAAAAAAGCCTTCATTGGAAAGCTTAGTAGCCCCGAAGGGAATCGAACCCCTACCAAGAGTTCCGGAAACTCTCGTTCTATCCATTAAACTACGGAGCCAAAATGGAGTGCGAAGATACAAAATGAAATTCAGATGGATTGGGAATCGAATGCCGACGCTTCGGTCGGCATCCAGAACGAAGCGTCTGGACCCCTACCAAGAGTTCCGGAAACTCTCGTTCTATCCATTAAACTACGGAGCCAA
>ERZ761607.232-NODE-232-length-113652-cov-14.063602_pt1 | contig 113652 bp, 77 predicted proteins | sample MGYA00511164_ERZ761607 | MGnify/ENA primary metagenome ERZ761607 (study PRJEB28899, sample SAMN02445080) | bioreactor sludge metagenome | biome: EBPR sludge | place: Australia: Brisbane, Thorneside Wastewater Treatment Plant | collected 2011-06-22 ...
GGCGACGGCCACATCCCCGAGCTTGTTGAAGGACACGGAGAGGTCCCGCTGCCACTGGGTGTTGCCGGGGTCGTCCTCGGTGAGGCGGCGGGCGTGGCGGGCGGCCTCCTGGTAATGGGCGAGGGCGGCGGCGAGGGTCTCATGGGTCTGGGCGCGGGGGCCGAGCGTGTTAACGAGGAAGACGAGGTGGTCATGGCGCGCCTGAGCCCAGGCGGGGTCGGCGGCGAGGACGTCGCGGTAGAGGGAGTGGGCGCGGGCGGTGTCGCCCCCGGCTTCTGCGAGCTTGGCGCCGCTGAGGAGGGGCTGGAGCCTGGAGCGGGCGCGCTCTTTTTCCTGCTGGTAGTCCTGGAGGATGCCGCCGCGGCGGCTCTCAAGCCAGGCCAGGGCCTGGTCCACACCCTGGTCGGTGACGATGCGGGTGAGCTCGTCAAAGGCCCCGGTGGCCTCGGCGCTGCCCTCGAGGCGGGAGAACTCGGCGGCGAAGTCGTCCAGGCGGCTGAGGCGCTGCTGGTGGGCGGCGCGGGCGGCCTCCTGCAAGCGCTCGCGCTCCTGCCAGGTGGCCTGGGCCTGGGCGTGGGCGAGGTCTTTGTCCAGGGCGCGCTGGCTGGCCTCCTGGAGGTGGGCGCGGATGCGCTCGCGGGTGACTTTTTGACCGGCGGCGAGGCCGGCGAGCTGGGTGGTGGTGCGTGACTGGTAGGCGAGGACGCCGGCGAGAAGGAGGATGAGGAGGGCGAAGGCGGCGAGGACGGTGCGCTGCCAGCGGGCGAAGGCGCGGCGGAGGGCGGCGAGCTCGCCTTTGATGCTGTGGACGCAGAGCTGGAGCTGGGTGTCATCGGCGGCGGTGTGGCGCAGGTGGCCGGAGGCGTGGAGCGCGGCCACATAGTCCTGCTGGAGCCGGCGGCGGGCGTCCTGGTGGGCGCGGTCGGCCTCGGCGGGGTGGTCGGGGTCGGCGCCGGGGGGCAGATCGAGCTGGCCGGGGGGTGTGTCGCGCTGGCAGGCGGGGCCTGGGAGGATGAGCCAGGTCTTGAGGCCTTTCTTGCGGGCGTGGAGGAACTCGAACTGGGTGTAGGAGACGCGGCCGAACTCGGGGTCGGGCGGGTCCGGCGGCGGCTCGGCTCCGTATCCCTGGCCGACGAGCTGGATGAGGCCGTGGCAGGAGTCTATCTTGTCGCGCAGCATCTGGCGGAGGTCGCCGGGCTCGGTGCCGAAGATTTCCTGCTTCTCGGGCTCGTAGCCGAGGAAGGTGAGGACGTCGGCGACTTTTCCGCGGGCGGTGCGGAACTCGGGGGAGACGCAGGAGATGAAGATGCGGGGCTTCATGGGAGCGGGGAGAATCAAGGCTGGATGCGGCTGGATGCAAGAGGGGGCTGCGTGAACGGGGATGAACGGGGCTCCACAACGCGCGCGGATGTGCTATGGGTCGGGCGGGGCGCTTGTTTTCACGCCGCCCCGTGTCTTTCGCATGATCTCCAGCCCTCGCATTCCCATCATTGGCTTTTTCCTTCTGGCGGCCTGCGCGGCGGGGGCGGAGCCGGACAAGGGCGCGAGGGTCTCGACGCTGGAGGTGACGGAGCTGCGGGACTTTGACAAGAACCCGGAGCCGGTGCGGGAGCTGATCCGCGCGGCGCTGGCGCTGACCCGGATGAACCTGACGTACACCTTCGCCTCGCACGATCCGGGGCGCGGGGGCATGGACTGCTCGGGGACGATTTACCATCTGCTGCACAGCCGGGGTGTGACGGAGGCGCCGCGCCAGTCGGACCAGATGTGCCAGTGGGTGATGGACAAGGGGGCGTATCAGCGCGCGGAGAAGGCGGAGTCGCTGGAGGACGCGGTCTTTGCGAAGCTGGCGCCGGGGGATCTGCTGTTCTGGTCGGGCACTTACGAGTCCACCAAGCGGGCGCTGCCCGTGACGCATGTGATGCTTTTTCTCGGCCACCGGAAGGGCGACGGCAAGCCGGTCATCTTCGGCGCCAGCGACGGGCGCAGCTACGCGGGGCAGAAGCGGCGCGGGGTGAGTGTCTTTGACTTCCGCCTGCCCAAGCCGGGGGGCGCGGCGGCCCTGCACGGCTTCGGCGCGGTGCCCGGTCTGGTGAGGGAGGAAATCCGCAAACCGCTGCTGCCTTGGTTGCCGCCCTTTTTGAAGCGGTGAAATCCGCGCGCGGGGCGCTTCGTATCAGGGGGGATGCGCTCCGCCCCCGCCACCACCACCCTTCTGCTTTTGCTCGCCGCCTCCGCCCACGCGGCGGGCAAGCTGGACTTCAACCGGGACATCCGCCCGATCCTGAGCGACAACTGCTTCGCCTGCCACGGCTTCGATGAAAAGAAGCGCAAGGCGGACCTGCGGCTGGACACGGCGGAGGGGGCGCGCGCGGTGATTGACGGCGTGGCGGTCATCAAGCCGGGGGACCCGGCGCAAAGCTCGGTGATGCAGCGCATCGTGACCACGGACCCGGACGACATCATGCCGCCGCCGGAGTCGCACAAAAAGCTGACGCCGGCGCAGATCGAGACTTTGAAGAAGTGGATCGAGCAGGGCGCGGAATACCAGCAGCACTGGAGCTTCATCACGCCGCGGAAGCCGGCGGTGCCGGAAGTTCGAGATTCGAAATTCGAAATTCGAAATTCTGTGGATGCCTTCATTCAGGCGAGGCTGGGGCAGGAGAGGCTGGAGCCCGCGCCGGAGGCCTCGAAAGAGGCGCTGATCCGCCGGGTGACGCTGGACCTCACCGGCCTGCCGCCGACGCCGGCGGAGGTGGACGCTTTTCTCGCCGACACGAGCGCGGACGCCTACGGGCGCGTGGTGGAGCGCCTGCTGAAGTCCGCGCGCTACGGCGAGCACATGGCGCGCTACTGGCTGGACGCGGCGCGCTACGCGGACACGCACGGCCTGCACCTGGACAATGAGCGCAGCATGTGGCCCTACCGCGACTGGGTGGTGCGCGCCTTCAACGACAACCTGTCCTTTGCCGACTTCACGCGCTGGCAGATCGCGGGCGACCTGCTGCCCAATGCCACGATGGAGCAGCAGGTGGCCTCGGGCTTCAACCGCTGCAACGTGACGACGAGCGAGGGCGGCTCGATCAATGAGGAGTTCGTCTTCCGCTACGCGGTGGACCGCACGGAGACGACGGTGGCGGTGTGGATGGGGCTGACGGCGGGCTGCGCGGTGTGCCATGACCACAAGTTCGACCCCATCAGCCAGAAGGAGTTTTATTCGCTCTACTCCTTCTTCAACAGCGCGGCGGACCCGGCGATGGATGGCAACATTTTGCTCACGCCGCCCATCCTGCGCCTGAGCACGGACGAGCAGAAGAGCCAGCTCGCCAAGCTGGACGCGGACATTGCCGCCAAACAACAAGCGATTCGCGAGGCCATCGCCGCCATCCAATACACGGACCCCGCCGAGCTGACGCCGCCGCCGCCCGCGCAGACGAGCGAGGTGGTGTGGTTCGATGATGATTTCCCCGCCAAGGCGAAGGTGGAGCACGCGGGCGCGCCGACGAAGTTCGTCACGGCGGAGGACGGCCAGGTCTTCAGCGGCAAGCGCGCGCTGACCCGCACGGCGGAGCAGGTGGCGCAGGATTTCTTCTCGGGCGGCGCGTCCTTCGAGGTGCCGGCCAACGGCGTCATCAGCGTGCAGTGCTTCATTGACCCGGCCAACCCGCCCTCGGCGGTGATGCTGCAATTTCACACGGCGGGGTGGAATCACCGGGCGACGTGGGGCGAGGAGGGTGCCATCCCTTTTGGCAAAGTCCGCACGCCGGAGAATGTGAAGGTAGGCGCGCTGCCGGAGGCGGGCAAATGGGTGAAGCTGCAAGTGAACGCGGAGCGTCTGGCGCTGAAACCGGGCATGAAGGTGAACGGCTTCGCCTTCACGCAATACGGCGGCACGGTGACGTGGGACCGGCTGGCGATGAACTCGCGCGTGGAGCCGGCGAAGGACCCGCAGTGGTCGTGGAAGGTGTGGACGAAGAACAACCAGGGCAAGGCGCTGTCCTTCCTGGAGACGGAGTTGCGCAATCTCGTGCGCGGCAAGAAACCTGAGGAGTGGAGCGCGGAGGAGACGGCGAGGCTGAAGGCGTGGTGGTTCGAAAACGAATACCAGGGCGCGCGTGAGATCGTGGACGGCCCGCGCGCGGAGAAGCTGGCGCTGGAGGCGAAAAAGAAGGCGCTCGAAGAGACCATCCCGGCCACCTTTGTCATGGCCGACCTGCCCGAGCCGAGAGAGAGCTTTGTGATGGAGCGCGGACTCTATGACAAGCCGGGTGAAAAGGTGGCGCGCACGACACCGGCGGCATTTCCACCGCTGAAAACGAAGGCGCCGCAGCCCACGCGGCTCGACCTCGCGGACTGGCTGCTCGCTCCCGAGCATCCGCTGACGGCGCGCGTGACGGTGAACCGCTTCTGGCAGCAGTTCTTCGGCACCGGCATCGTGAAGACGAGCAATGACTTCGGCTCCCAGGGCGAGCCGCCGAGCCACCCGGAGCTGCTCGACTGGCTGGCGGTGACTTTCCGCGAGAGCGGCTGGGACATGAAGGCGCTCGTGCGCCTCATCGTGAACTCGCACACCTACCGCCAGAGCACGCGCTTCACGCCGGAGAGCGCGGTCAAAGATCCGCAGAACCGCCTGCTGGCGCGCGGTCCGCGCTTCCGCGCGGATGCGGAGGTGATCCGCGACAGCATTCTTTATATCAGCGGCCTGCTCAGCCCGAAGGTGGGCGGCAAAGGCGTGCGCCCCTACCAGCCGGAAAACATCTGGGAGCCGGTGGCCTTTGGCGGCAGCAACACGCGCTTCTATGTGCAGGACAAGGGCGAGAGCCTCTACCGGCGCAGCCTTTACACCTTCTACAAGCGCACCGCGCCGCCGCCTGCGATGACGAACTTCGACGCGCCGAACCGCGAGTCCGCCTGCCTCATCCGCGAGCGCAGCAACACGCCGCTTCAGGCACTCAACCTCATGAACGACGTGCAGTATGTGGAGGCGGCGCGCCATTTTGCGCAGCAGCTTTTAAAAATTCCCGGCTCCACGGATGACAGCCGCATCACTCATGCGTTCCGCTTTGCCACCTGCCGCCACCCGACTGCCGAGGAGGCCGAGCTGATCCGCCAGACGCTGGAGCAGCATCGCGCCGCCTACCGCGCCCGTGTGGAGGATGCGAAGCAGCTCATCTCCCAGGGCGAGTCAAAGCCGGACGATAGCCTCGACCCCGCCGAACTCGCCGCCTGGACGATGATCGCGAACCTGGTGCTGAACCTCGACGAACTCGTGACCAAAGGCTGACGCCGCCCAAGCTCCATGGAGCCCGCCTTGCCCACTCTGGAGGAGATCGAGTCCGCCGCCGCGCTCATCGCGCCGCATGTGCCGCCGACACCGGCTTACACCTGGCCTTTGCTCAGTGAGATGGCGGGAGCGGAAGTGTGGGTGAAGCACGAGAACCACACGCCGGTCGGCGCCTTCAAAGTGCGCGGCGGCATTGTGTATCTGGATGAATTGCTTCGCCGGGAGCCGGGCGTGCGTGGCGTCATCGCCGCCTCCACGGGCAACCACGGCCAGTCCATCGCGTGGTCGGCGCGGCGCTTGGGATTGCGCGCCGTGATCGTGGTGCCGCACGGGAACAATCCCGACAAAAACCGCGCCATGCGCGCGCTCGGGGCCGAGCTCGTGGAGCACGGGCGCGAGTTTCAGGAGGCGCTGGAGCATTCCAGCACACTGGCGGAGGCGCAGGGCCTGCACGCGGTGCCGTCCTTTCACCCCTGGCTGGTGCGCGGCGTGGCCACCTACGGGCTGGAGTTTCTGCGCTCGGTGCCGGACATGGAGGCGGTCTTTGTCCCCATCGGCCTCGGCTCCGGCATCTGCGGAATGGCGGCGGCCAAGGCGGCGCTGGGATTGAAGACGCGCCTCATCGGCGTGGTCAGCGCGCATGCGCCGGCGTATGCGCTGTCCTTTGCCAGCGGCAGTCTGCGCACGCAAACCAGCGCCACACGGGTGGCGGAGGGCGTGGCATGCAGCACGCCGAACGCCGGGGCACTGGCGCTGATCCGGCGTCATGTGGATGAAATCGTGACCGTGAATGATGACGAATGCCTTTTTGCCATGCGGGAGCTTTTGGAAAACACGCACAACCTCGTCGAAGGCGCCGGCGCGCTGTCCTGGGCGGCCTTGAAAAAAGCGTCCCCCGTGCGTCATGCCAAACGCCTGGGCTGTGTCATGAGCGGTGGCAATGCCGGCATGGAGTTGGTCATGAAATCCCTCGCCTCAGCCAGGAAGCAAGCCTTCAAGCCTGTCGAGTTCAGTCAATGAGATCAAGGTCGTGCCGGACGGCGCAGGCGGGAGCCTCGGGTGCCTGGGCGGCTGCGGAGAGCAGATCGGCGTCGCTTTTCATGCGCAGAAGTCGCGAGAGACCAACACGGTGGCAGGATATCCACTCCACCACGCGGCGTGCGGCGGCCTGCATGGCGGGCGCGGCGAGCCTGGCGGACCACGAGCGGTATTCACGCAGCGCCCAGAGGCACATGATCCAGGCGCCGGCACCCTGCCAGACCTCGCCCGAGTCGGCGAGCACGACGATCTCCCTGTCCGCGCGCAGGTGACGCAATCCGGGCAGGCGGCGCGCGGCTTCGGGGGAGTCGTAAGGCAGGAACTCCAGCCGGACGTGGGCGGGCTGCGCCAGAAGCCAGTGCCGCACCTGCGAGCAAAGTCCGCAGCGCGCGTCATAGAAGATGGTGAGTGTGTGCATGACTGTGGGGGAAGGCGCGAGTTCAGGCGCTGACGCGCAATACGGGGGGCACGGGCGGCGGCATGGCGGCGAGACGCGCGCGACGGCGCATGCGGGCAAGCAGAAGGAGATTCATGAAGTGCATGGCTCCCAGCACGAGCATGACGACGCCCATTTTCCCGCTGAGCATCTCAAAAACACCGCGCGCGCCATCCACTTCGCCGGCGGCGCGCAGAAAGAGGCAGATGAAGCCGATGTTCACGAGGTAGAATCCGACAACGAGAAGGTGATTCACACTGTCGGCCAGGTGGGTGTCGCCGTGAAAGCATTCGACGAGGAAGACGCGGCCGTTTTTGTGCAGGGTGCGTGCCACCCAGAAGGTCATGCAGAGTGCGAGCGCGAGGTAGAGGGTGTAGTGGATGATGATGGCGTGGTTCATGGCGGTATGTGGATTTGGGATTGGTTTAGAGGGTGAAGAAGGTGGTGGCGCGTGATTTCGGCGCGGCTGGCAGGCGCTTGCGCTCGGGGCGGTCAGGCAGGGTGGCGGGTGTCTTTGCCTCCCATGCCAGCCCGGCGGCCATGAGCATCCGCAGCGCCCACCAGCCAGGGTCGTGCTGCCCGGCAGCGAGGCCAAGCCGCGCGGAGCCTGGAAAGGCGTGGTGGTTGTTATGCCAGCACTCGCCCATCGTCAGCAAACCGAGGCGTGGGAGGTTGAAACCCTGAACCGAGTGTCCCTCCATGTGCCATTCCCGCCGCCCAACATTGTGCGCCAGCCAGCCGATCAACCAGTGGCCGGTGAGGGAGACAACGATGCGCACCGAAACACCCCACACGAGTCCCGGCACTCCCGCCAACGCATGGCACAGCACCGCCCAAGGGACCTGCTGGAGCATCCAGTGCCGCTCCATGAAGCGCAGAAATGGATCGTTTCGCACAGCCGGTTCGATCTTGAAAACGGGCGGATTCTCCAGGCGCAATTCGCAGTGCATCTGCCAGAACCAGTCCAGCCACCAATGCGCCTGGTTGGTGTAAAACGGATGGCTGCGCGGCTGCCGCTGGGCCCAGTCGCGGATGTCATGCAGAAGCAGCATGCGAAACGGCCCGCCCATGCCCACAACCACCCCCAGATGCACAAGCACCCGCTCCACCCAAAGCGGGCAGGAAAAACTGCGATGAATGAGCAGACGGTGCAGCCCGAGCGTGTGCCCTAGACAGAGCGTGAGCACGGTCAGCGCGCAGCACAGCGCCACAGGCCAGACACCCGCCGTCAGCCAGCCACCAGCCAGTGCCACGAGAGCATGGCCGGTGAACCAGAGGGACTTGACCGGACTCCAGACAATTTTTCCACGCAAAGGATTGGTCATTCGCGAATCGGGATGCATCCGCCCGACAGCATGCGCGGCGGGCGGAGGTGAAATGAGAGCGGGAGCATTCATGGCGGATTATTCTGTAGTTTCGATAATATATGAAAGTTACGGCCAAATAAAAAGATCATCCAAGCAGCCGCATGGCCCACTGGAGAGCGGAGGCGTGCTTCATGGAAGCCACTGTGTCGGACACCTTCATGCCGAATTCGACGAACTCCTGCAGCTCTCGCATTTGCCGGTGAAAGTCCAGACCCGCGCCGGTTTTTTCGCTTTGGGTCTGCTCGGCGCAGCTCCTCAGCACCATGAGCGCGGGATCAAGCTCCCGGCGCTTGCGCTCCTTGGCTATGGTGATGAACATCTGCCATACATCTTTCTCGGCCTCGAAATACTCGCGCCGCTCACCTTTCTTGAGCACCACGCGGATCAGGCCCCAGCCGACCAGCTCGCGCAGGTTGGTGTTGGCATTGCCCCGGCTCACACGCAGCCGTTCCATGATCTCGTCGGTGTGCATCGGCTCGGGCGCGGTCATGAGCAGGGCGTGAATTTGCGCCATCGTGCGGTTGATCCCCCAATGACTCCCCAGCGCCCCCCATTGCGCGACAAACTCGTCGCGGGCTTTTTCCCAGTTCGGAAGTGCGGCGCTCATGTTTTCATTAAATACTGAAAGTTCAATTCGTCAACAAAACGTCGCCGAAAATTTGACGCGCTCCCTCATGGCTTGTCCGCGTCATCAACACGCACCAGCGCACAGTTCGAAACCTCAAATTTTTCCTTCTCCCCGTTTGACAAGAACGAGCTATCCGATAGCCTCACGCTCTCGCAAGTATTTGCGCATTCCGAAACACCGGAATTGCACCCCTAGCTCAACGGATTAGAGCATCTGACTACGGATCAGAAGGTTTCAGGTTCGAATCCTGAGGGGTGCGCCAGAAAAATCCATCGCCAGCCGCACCCGGCGGACCGAATGCCGTGCATTGAGCTTTCATTTGGTCTGTGCTCCACTGGCGATCCTCCGACGGATGGCCGGCGTGAAAAGCAAAAGCACGAGGAGGATCAAACCAGCCATTGCAATTGCCTGACTTCCACTGCTTTCAGTGGACGATACAGTTTCTCCTGCGTCTCCCTCAACAGCAGCCGTTGCTTGCGGTATTTTATGCGGCCGGCTTGTTTCGCCGGGAAACAAAACCTGAGGGCGGTGCCCTGCCCTGCCCTCCTCACCGATGAGCAAAATGAGGCTGACGTTGGCTTCCGGACCAAATGCCAGCACGAAATCTCCTGCCTCGTCAGGCACGCGAGATTTGGCGACGGCCAGCAGGTGTGTCTCCGGCGTGGCCGGCAGCAAAGGTTCCAGCGTGGCTCCATCAATGGCGGTAAAGACACACTCCGGAAAGTCCGCCAACCGGCCGCTAAACGAGATTTGAAAGTTTTTTTTCAAGTAGTCCCACGCCATAAGGTGGGTCTGCTTTTTCTCCTCCTCCGACTGCTCCAGGTACCACGCGGCCTCCACGGGCGGCAGCGAGGCGGGCTGGGCGCTGAGGAAGACGCGCGGGTCCAGGTTCACGCGGAGGGTGCAGGTGTGGTCGGCGGCGAACATGGCCTCGACGGTGATGCTCGGCACCTGGTGCGCCCGCGTCAGGGTGGCGGGTAGCAGCAGGCAGGCTGCGGCGGTAAAAATACGGAGCGGTGAGTTCATCACAGGCGTCCGGGCGCTCGCGCGTTTTCGGGCACATTTCCAATGCCCAATCCCTCCCGGATGACCTCGATGCCTGAGAGCAGGGTGCCGCCTTCGAGGGCTTTGAGCTTTAATGTGAGGGTGCCGTCCCCGACTTCGATGCTCTCAAAGACATGAGTCATGGCGTTCATCCTCGCGGGAAGATCCAGGCGCTCAGCAACAACACGGCCCTGGATGGACACAAGCAGTGCGCGCTTCTCCCCGTCCGGGCAGGCAAAGGTGAGACGCACTACATAGGTTCCGGGTTTAAGCCCGCGCAGTGTGAGACGGCTCAAGTCTTTCATGCCACTTGAGGCCACCCAGGGCCAGCCTTCACCGCCTGCCATCCAGAGGGAATGGCGGTAAAACGTCTCCGGCGTTGCCGGTTCAGTCTCGACTTCGATTTCGGGAGAGGGGCCGCCGACATTCGGGTGGTCGAGCCAAAGGGTGCCGTCGCGCGTTTTGCGGTCGCCCGGCGCGCCGAGGTTTAGGCCGATGCGCTCGATCTTTCCGCGCAGTTCGTCCTTGGACTGAGCGCCCCAGGTGGCCCATTGCTCAAAGCGCTCGTCCATGCTGGTGAGGGCGAGCGCCACGGGCAGCGGGTAGGAGCAGGTGCAGCCCTCGTAATAATAGGGCACGTTCAGGATGCCGCCGGCGGGCACGACACTGTTCGTGCAGCCGCTGCGCGGGCCGCTGATGTGGATGGTGCCGCTTTCGATTTTCTTGTCGTAAAAGGCGGCCGTGCCGCTGCGGAAGGTGTAGATGCCGCCGTAATCGAAGCCGCCGTCGCAGCCGTAGCTCTTCGGGAAGACGCGCGGCTCCTCCAGTCCGGTGAGCGGGCTGATCCTCATGCCGGGCTGGGGCGCGCCGGGCTTCCAGTCGTCCTTCTGGGTGGGCGGGCGGTATTGGGCTGGCTGGATGCTTTCCATGTCCACGGTGCCGTGTTTGGCGCGCAGCTCCGGCGCCTCGTATTCATCGAGAACACGGCCGGTGTAGATGTCGCTGAACACGGGGGCCTGGAGGCGGTAGTCCACTTTGCCTTTGCGGTTCGACGCGTCGAGCCAGTCCTTGTCGCTGGTGATCATGACTCCGCCGATGATCTTCGGCTGCGGCGAGCGTTTGAAGTGGCTGAGCGCGTCGTCAAACCACAAGACGCCGAGCGGCGCCCGCACGAGCGCGTCCTGGCTCGGCTGCCAGTCGGCGAGGTAGTCGCTGGCCCCTTGCAATGGCCCGCGCGTGTGGATGACCTCCCCACCGGGACCGATGACCCTGCCGCTGCCGGGCCGCAGCGTGCGCAGGAAGTCTTCTTGACCGCCCTCCAGGGCAAAGATGACATCGGCGAAGTAAGGCGGCAGCGCTCCGGGTTGCGCGACAGCGTGGATGTCCACGACTGAGGCGCGCTCGCCGTAAAGTCCGGCTTCATTGAGCCGGTAATGCGCCGCCGCATCTGTGGCAAGGATGATCAAGTGGAGGTGGCTGTTGAGAATCAAGGACTCGATCAAGCCGGGTTCATTCGGGCCGATCATAAGTGCATAGCCACGCTCCGTGCCGGCGGCGGCGAGGCATTTTTTTGCAAGCGCCTCTCCGGCAGTCTGGACGCTGATCTCGCGCTTCCAGTGCCTCGCCTCGCCTTGGAGCGTGCCATAGGCGTGCAGGATGCCATCCTCGGTGACGACGAAGCATTTTTCATCGGCCACGATGGCGCTGTGGACCCTGCCTGCGAGTCCAGGCAGCTTCAGCGAGTCGAATCCCGCCTCCCTGCCTGCGGCGTGAAGACTGCGGCGGATGCCCGCGATGCCCTCGGCGCGCGGCTTGTCCTCATGGCGCTTGGCATTCACCCCGCTGTCAATGAGCAGGCCCCAGCGTTGCAGACGGAAGGCCTTCTTTTCCGCCGGTGTGGAGGCGAACCAGCCGCCGGTGAGCCGCCCGGCGGAGGGCAGCTCGAACTGCTTGAGCGCGCCGGTTTTCAGGTCGAGCCGCGCCGGGTAGGCGTTGCTGCACGGCACCACGAGATCCCCGCCATCCACCAGCAAGTAGCCTTGCGGCGCCAGGCCGCCCATGGCCTGAGTGTCGTGCGGGTGGATGCCATACAGGTAGGAGCAGCGATCGTTGCACCAAATTTCGTCCCCAGTGGCCGCATCCCAGCAAAAGACAAAGACCCCCTCCAGCGGCCAGACGCCCGCAGCAAAATAGACGCGCCCGTCCTCTGCCACTGGCCCGCCGCGCACCGGCCAGGCGGAAATAAGGCGTTGATTACCCAGCAGCATGCGGCCTGAAGGCACGGCGCGTTTTGTCCAGACCTGCGCGCCATCCTCCACTCGCACGCAGCGCACCACGCCATCGTCCGCGCCGAAGATGACAAGTTCGTCAACGATGACGGGTGCGCAGCGCACCGGGCCGCCGGCCAGGACGCGCCACAATTCGGCCCCGGTCTCGGTGTCATATGCCATGACGCAATCCTCGCGCGAACTGCCCAGGATGAGCCTGCCTCCCGCGCACACCGGCTCGTAGCCGCCATCGAACTGAAGGCGCGGGTCTTTGTAAGCCGGGCGCAGCGGAGGCAGCTCGCGGGACCAAAGCAGCGCGGGATTTTCCGGCATGGCCTGCGGTGAGAAGGCGGTGCGTCCAGCGTCGTAACGCCACACCGGCCAGTCGGCGGCGTGAATTGTGCTGGCGGCGAGGAATAGACCAATGAGGCGGTGCATGGCGGCGGCAGCAAATAACGCGCGAAACACCTGAAAGCTCTCGCGCCGAGATGCCTTCAAGAAAGAGCGTGAACCGCGCGCGCGATGCTGCTACCACTGGGCGTCCTGTTTTGTCATGCCCCTGAAAATCGTCCGCTATCCAGACCCCGTCCTGCGCGCGAAATGCCGCCCCGTCACAGAAGTCACGCCGGAGGTGCGCCGACTAGCGGCGGACATGATCGAGACGATGCGCGCCGCCAACGGCGTTGGCTTGGCCGCTCCGCAAGTCGGCCAGGATGTGCAACTCGCGGTCATAGATGTTTCACACAATCCCAAATGCGTCAGCTTTCTGCGCGTCAATGGCGAGCCGGCGGACATGTCCGCGCGCATGCCGGTCATTTTTCTCAATCCTGTGCTCGAACCCGGCAAAGACAAGGAGACCGACGAGGAAGGCTGCCTGAGCTTTCCCCGCCTGCGCGGCGACATCCGCCGCAGCGCGTCACTCAAAGTCACTTTCCAGACCTTGGACGGAGCAACACAGACCTGGGAGACCGACGGCCTGCTCGCGCGCGCTTTCCAGCATGAGACCGACCACCTCAACGGCGTGCTTTTCATAGACCGCATGTCCGCCGCCGCCAAGGTGGGGCTGAAACGCAAGCTGGCCCGACTCATGGAGGAGTGGGCAGAGGATGACGAAGCATGAGGCGGACAGAACACAATCAATCCGAAGTCAAAAAGGCCTCCGGCAATGCGGCGCATGCGGCCGGGGAGAAGCGCGAACTGGAAGCAAGGAGAGCCGCCGCGCATTACCGGGGCCTTTTTGAGAACAACACAGCCGGGGTGGTCTTTGTGGACCGCGGCATGGTCATCACAGGAGTCAACCGCACTTTCGTCAAACTGGTCGGCAGAAAAAAAGACGCCCTGGTTGGAGCCGGAATAATCGAGCTTTGCTCCGTCCCCACGCGCGGCTTGGTCTCCGGTCAGCTCCAGGAAGCGGCACGGAACACCCGAAGGAGGACCACTCTTGAGATGGAACTCGTCACAAAACGGGGAGAGATCCTCTGCACCCAGGTCTCACCGACTTTTTTCATGGATGAGGCGGGAGGTCTGGACGGCGGTGTCATGGTAATGACGGATGTGACAGCGCAGAAGCAGGCGCTTCAGGATCTGTGGGAAAAGAACCAGTTTTACGAGGCTCTCATCCGCGACGCCAGCGTCATGATCGTGATTCTTGATGAGAATGGCGTGGTCACCGGCATGAATCGCGCCGCAGAACGCATCTCCGGCTTCTCCGCGGCTGAAGTAAGCGGGCAGGAACTATGGCGGCTATTCCATCTGGATCCCTCCCAGGCTGACCTGGTGCGAGAGCGCATGGAGCAGCTCATCAGCGGCGAGGTGGAGCGTGTTGCGGACCCCTTCCGCTTCATCCGCAAGGACGGCAGCGTCTGTCATGCCGAGACTCAGACCTCCCTGCTGCGCCGCCCGGACGGCTCTCCGGGCGGTTTTGTCACCACCGCTGTGGATGTCACCGAGCGCATGAGGCTGGAGTCCGAACTGGTGCGCATCGTCGAGGACGAGCAGACCCGCATCGGCAACGACCTCCACGACGGCCTTGGCCAGATGCTCACCGGAGCGGCCACCCTGCTGGAGATGCTTGTCGCCGGACTCGAAGGCCAGCAAAAAAAAGATGGGGCGCGCGTGTATGAAATCCTGAGGGAGACGGTTCATGAGGCGCGGCGCATCTCCCACGGCCTCTCACCAGCCGCGGTCAAAAACCGCGGCCTGGCGGGAGGTTTGAAATTGCTGGCCGAGCATGTCAATGCCGCCGGACAAATCCACTGCGCCACTGACATAGATTCCTCTGTGCGTGTGAGCGACCCCGCGCAGGAGACACACATCTACCGCATCGCCCAGGAGGCGGTGAGCAACGCCGTCAGGCACTCCAGGACGGATCTTGTCAAAATCACCCTCCGCCGGCACGAAGGCGGATGCATTCTTGAGGTGCGCGACCGCGGCATCGGATTCGATCCTTCCCATCCAAAATCGGATGGCATTGGCCTTAGAGTCATGCGCCACCGCGCGAACATCATCGGCGCCAATCTCAGCATAGACAGCGCCCCGGGCTGGGAAACAGTGGTCCGCTGCCGTTTCCGCCCCTCTGAGAAAGACTCGTTGAGACAAAATGACAAGCGCCCCGCAAAGTCCGCGCCTCAGCGGCGGATGAGAAAAGCGCAAAAATGAAAACACCACGGCAGAAGCAATCCGCCGTGGTGTGCATCCAGAAATAAACGATCAACGCCTGCGCCTGAGGAACAGGCCCGTGAGGCCGAAGAACAGGAGCATCATGCGGCCCGGCTCCGGCACCACAAAGATCACGCCGTAGTCGGCGAACAGGTCCGTGTGCCAGGTGAGCTGGAAGGCTGTCAGGTCGGGAAGGTTCAGGTCGTAACCCACCTCCCCGCCGCTGCGCGGTGTCGGCCCCGCGTCAAAGCCGCCCACGCTCACGCTCGTCCAGTCCAGCAGGTTGAACACGTCCCCATACTGCGGCTGGTAGCCGTTGATGAGTGTCACGCCGATGCCGCCGTGCTCGTTGAGCGTCAACTCCCCGCCCACGTTCACATAGTCGTGCCCGCTGAGGTCGCCCGCCAAGCCGTTGAGCACATCCGGGGAGCTGTTTTCCAGCCAGTCGGCCACGTTGCTGCCGTCCCAGCCCAGCGCCGCCAGCGTGGAGGTCGGCGCGGACAGTTCCAGCGTCAGGCGCTCGGTCTTCGTGCTCGTGCCCCAGAGACCGCCGCCCAGTGTGAGATCACCGCTCACATACAGGTGCCCGGCCGAGTTGCCGGGGCTGATGCTGCCCTGCCGCGCGATAGTGCCCACGTTGTCGGTGACGGTGATGCTGCCCAGAATCTGCGCGCGGCTGCCGTTGTCCGCCCTCAGCGCTCCCACGCCGCCGCCGCTGATGCGGCCGTCGTAGCTGTAGCCGCCGGTCACAGCGCTGACGTCAAAGACGCTGCCCGCGCCGATCTGGATGCTGCGCGCCTCGTTGACGGAGCCCGCCGCACCGAGGATGACGCTGCCGCCGCTGATGACGAGGTCTCCCCTCATGCCGCTGGCACTGGTCAGTGTCAGGCTGCCGGTGTTGCTCTTGACCACGCTGACGTTGCCGTTGATCTGGCCGCCGTAGATGGTGCTGGCGCTCTGGTTGAGGGTGAGGGTGTTCAAGTCAAACGCGCCGTTGTTGACGCTGCCGTGGTCGCCGGAGAGCGAGGCCACCTCCTGGTTATAACCGTTGAGGTCGAACATGCCGCTGCTGGTCTCCGTGCTCAGGTCCGTGCCCACCGGCAGCGTGTTGTTGCGGCCTATCTGCAGGATGCCGTTTTCAACTGAGGTCGCTCCCGCATAAGTGTTGGCACCGTTGAGCACGATCATGTCCTGGCCCAGTTTGGTCAAGCCGCCGGGACCCGTGATGACGCCGTCAATTTGAAGGTAGCTGCCGCGCAGGCCGGGATCGTTCGGGTTGCTGGCTGTGGTCTGGTTGATCTTGCCGATGTCGTAGATGCGCGCCTGGTCCCAAATCGAGTTGTTCGAAGAGACAAAAGGCTGGCCGAGGAAGGAGTTGGAGGCGAGGTGGATGGTGACTCCGGAACCCAAGCTGTGGATGACGCCGACATGATCCCAGTCACGCGGGGTGTACCCCATGATGGAGCCGCCGTCGAGGGTGACGGTCTGCGTGCCGGTCTGGTTGTGCATGATCTGCCAGTGCACCCCCGAAGGCAGAGTCACATTCCCGCTGCGCGCTCCATCCACAGCCCAGCGCTCCATGGAGCCAGGCTGCTGCACGAGCGTGGCGGAGGGAGCCCAGCCAGCGGCGGCGATTTCCAGGGCGCCGCCCTGCTCGATGTTGCCGGTGTTGCCAGCGCCGCCAAAGGCGCCGCCGTGCAGCACGCGCACCGCGCCCTCGCCAATGGTGATGCTGCGGCTGCCGGTGAAACTGAGGCTGTTGTCGCCGAGAGTCAGCACGCCGTCGCCCACCTTGCGCAGGTCGAAGAGACCCTGGTTGTTGAGGCCGCCGACGCCAGTGCCCGACCCAAACTGAAAGCCGGATGTGGAGCCTGTGCCATAAGTGTTGGACTCCACCTGGACTTGGTAGTGGTCGTGGAGGGTGACCGTGCCGGTGCGAACTGTGCTGCGGGCACCGTCGAGCAGGAAGATCATCAAGCCTTCCTGCCCTGTGCCGGCCACTGTATTGGTGGTGCGCAAGTCAACGGCGGGGATCTGCTGAAGACGGTCATTGGCGGTGATGGCATAGATGCGGTTGAGGTTGTACCCGGTGATCTTGCCGCCAGTCCATGTGAAAAGGTCCGGGCTGCCGCTGTTGAAGTTGTAGCGGACCTCCGTGAGGTTGAAAGTGTTGTCGCGGTCATTCATGCGGCTTCCGTTGAGGATGACTTCGCCGCTGCTCTGCCCGCCCGGGGTGGTGAAACGAAGGGCGCCGCCGTTGACGATCCAGTTGCCGGTGAACTGGGGTTGGTTGCTACGAATGTAAACCTCCGCCGGACCGCTCTTGATGAAATTCGAGGCATGAATTTTGCCGTTGATCTGGCCGGTGGTGCCGTCAGAGAAGACATAGGCGTCCCCCGTGCCGTTGAGACCGAAGAACAAGTCGGCGTTGATCGTCGGGCTGCGGTTGGTGCCGCCGGTGTCAGCAAAGTTCAAGCCGCCGCTGCGGATGGTGATGCTGCTGAAGGAGCCGTCAGCGCTTTTGTTGATGCTGGCATTGATCTGGCGCGAAACACGCAGGGCATGCACATCCAGATTCGCCCCCAAAGTAACCGCTCCAGTCGCCTCAAGCCCGAGGATTTCCGTGCCGTCATTGAGAGGAAGCACCGCGCCGTCAATCGTGGTGGCAGTGCTCACGATGTAGTTGGGGGTATTGGCCGTGGTCAGGGGCTGGAAGCCGCCCGCGGCATCATAACGCAGAAAGTGGCCTCCAATGCGGCCGATGATCCACGGGTCCACCATGCCATTGTTCATGAGCGAAGCGCCGTTGGCGACGAGGAGGCGCATGGCGGTGGTTGCCGCCGTGGAACCCAGGCCGGAAATGGTGTTGGTGGTGTTATCCATGCCTGTCACCATGAGCGTGCCATTCCCCACGCGGGTCAGGTCACCCGCGATGATTTCAGCCAGAAACGCCCCGCGCCGGCGGACAACCACCTCGGACCCGCCCGCAACGGAGATGGCTCCCACCGTCTCGGTGTTGTAGGGGTGAGTCGCGCCGTCGCCAAACATCTCAAGAACCGTGGTGTTCAGGGCGATGGGAACATTGTCCGCCCAGCGGCCCTCGGTGCCGGCAGTGGCAAAAGGAGCGTCATTGTCAAAGCGGATGCGGCTGCCCGGGTGGAACACCCAGGCGTTGGCATTGGCATTGTCGGCATTGCGCGCCGTGCCGTTGGCCTGTTCAATTCGAACTTCGCCAAACACATCCACCAAGCCGCTGCCCAGCGGTGTGCGATAGGTGGTGTCCGTGGCGCGCCCACCCTGAATGCTCAGTGCCATGCCTCGGTAGCCCCCGTCCATGTTGCGGCTCACAGTCACCAGAGTGCCGCCGTCATAAGTGTTGTTGCCGTTGGCGTTAAAGACCACCGTGCTGTAGCCAAAGACATTGAGCGCGGATCCAATGATCATCTGGTTGCTGCCGGCAAACTGGGCGCTTCCGGCCGTCGGACTCAGCGTGATGGTGCCGCTGCCGCCGCCAATGAGGAACTTGTTGCCTCCAGGCCCCCAGGGAGCCACCGAGTTCGCGGCCAGAGTACCGCTGCCTGTGGCACCCCCGAAGAACCAGTTGCCGTTCTGGAAGTTGGCCATGTCCGGATCCACACTGACGCTCTGCCCGGCATCCATCGCCAGCACACCATTGCGGGTGCCAGTCGCAGTGAGTCCGTTATAATGCGCGCGCAAGGCAGTGAATTCGGTGCCCAGCGCTATGCCCAGCACAGGCAGGCTGGTGGCGCTGGTGGTGCGCAATTGTGTGATGCCATTTCCGGTGCCGAGGTTTGCCACCGTCCTGACGCTGAGTTGTGCCGCCGGGTTGAGGATGATGGAGCTGCCCACACCGCCAAGGGTGGTCTCACTGCGCAGCACACGCACGGTGCCCGCCTGCAGATCGAGCGTGCCCGACCAGTTGTCATTGGGCACCGTGTTGTCGAAATAGGTGTGCCAGATGCCCGTGCGTGTCAGGCGTCCGCCGCCCACGAGCTGGTCGCGGAACCATACCTCCGTGTTGTCCTGGAACCAGGCGGCGCTGTCGTTGATGATCAGCCTGCTTTCCAGGTAAAAGTCATCCCCGAAAGAAGCCGCGTTGAGACGGAGCGACGCGCCATTGGACGTGACGATGGTGTTGTCACCATTGTTGACGCCGATGGTGTAGTTCGCCGCGTTGCTGCCGCCGTTGCGGTTGGAGTTGATGCTCGCCGCGCCATTGACAAAGATGTCCTGCCCGGAGGCGTTGAAGTAGGTGCCCGCGTTGTTGTGCAGAATTTCCACCGTGCCAAAATTCAGTGTGTAATCACCCGTGCCGAAGAAGTTGTTGGCATTGTTGCCCTGGCCGCGAATGATGCCGCGGTTGAGCGTCACCGGACTGCTGAGGCCTGTGTTATCGGCCTGGAGCACGAGGTAGCCGTCCCCTGATTTGATGACTGGAGCCGTGCCGGTGACAGCGCCCGCCAGTGTCATGAAGCCGCCACCGCCCTGGATGTTGGTGCCACCGCGCTCAATGCGGAAACCGACGGGCGCGCTGCCGCCGAGCGTGGTCGCGCCACTGACAATCAAGTTGTAGTTGTTGGCGTTGTTGGTGTTGCTGGTCGTGCCGAAGATGAAGGTGGTGCCCTGTTGAGTGTTCGTGCCTTCGATCATCAGGCCGGGCAGCGTCTGGTTGCGCACACTGGTCAGCGAGGTGCCGTCCAGGGACTGGCCGAGCACGCGCACATACGGGGTGTGCTCCGCGACGATGATGCCGTTGGTCCAGGCGCCGTTGGCATTGAGTGTGCGCAGCAGTAGTTCCGGCATCTGGTTGCCGTCGTTGTTTTGCAGGTAATTGCCGGTCAGGGTGATGCTGGCGCCCGTGCCCGCTGTGCCGACTCCATCAAGGAACAGCCTGCCGCCGTTCATCTGGATGTTGCCGCTGATGGCGTTGGCAGTGTTGGTGAGCTGCAGATTGCCCGCGCCGTGCATGGTGAGGTTTGCCGCCGTGACCACGCCGCCCATGCGGGTGGTGATGTTGTTCTGGTCGGAGTAGATGATGCCTTCCACCGGAGTCGTGCCGTCACCGAAGAACACATTCGTGGTGTCAAAATTCACCCGCGCGTTGTCGCGGTTGTCCACGATGAGGCCGCCGCTGTGAATGTTGATCTGGCCGCCGGTGAGGACGGTGTCATTGCTGGCCGCCTCGTGGCTGATGCGAAGCGCATGCACATCAACTGTGCCCGCCAGAGTGGCATCACCGGTGCCCACACCGTAGCTGGCCACTGACGCGCTGGTGAGCCCGCCGAGGAAGGCGGCTCCGGTGCCAGCGGTTGTGGTGCTGCTGGTAAAAGCGGCGTTTTGCACCCCAAGATCTTCATTATAGGTGAGGAAGGTGTTGCGTGTCGGGTTGATCATCCACACCGGCAGCAGCCCCTGGGCGTCCTCCATGCTGCTGCCGTTGTTGATGAAGAACTTCTGGCTCTGCAAATCCACGCGGCCCAGTTCATCGGCGTTTTCGCGCACATCGAAGGTGGCCTGGCCGACGCGGGTGATGGAGGGCGTCTCCAAAATGATCTGGCCGTTGGTGCCATTGCGCTCCAGCAGCACAGCGGCGCCGCCTTTGACGCTGAGCACGCCGATCGTTTCACGATTCACTCGTCCACTGGAGCTGACCAGGTTGAGCGTGGCTCCGTTGAGCAGCATGGGCGTGGAGTCACCCCATTTGTTTTCAGTGGACTCAAGGCCCAGATTGGAGTTTTCCAGACGGGAGATCATGATGGTGTCGTTGACGTCCATGGCGTAGTCGAGACGCAGAATGGAGCCCGGATGCAGATTGACGGTGTTGACTTGCACCCCCGCGTCATTGGTGAAGCGGCCCGCGCCGCGCGCCATGAGGCGGCCATAGACATCGAAAACCGGGGAGGCGCTGTCACCGAGGATTTCCAGGAAGTTCTGCACGCTGCCAGCCTCGCGATTGCGGAAGACGAGCGTGTTGCCAGTGTAGCCCTGGTCACCATAAAGGCGCGCCTGGCCGTTGCCGCTGTTGATGGCAAAGCCCTGCGTCACTTGGGCCGTGCCCACCTGGAGTCCGGCCGGGCCGGAGAGAGCGTGTGACTGGGTTATCCCCAGGACGCCGTTCACGCCCGCGAAGCGGTAGAGATTGTCCACTCCATATCCCAGCGTTGACGCTGTGTAGAAAGTCGTCGCCCAGGCGCCAAGCCCCCACCTGCCATCTCCAATCAAGGACTGGTCAATGGCATGGGTGTAAAAGCCGTCGTTCAAGCCGATGGTCAGCGCTCCTTTGCTCGTGGAGCGCAGGGAATAATCGGTTAACGGCGCATCCACGCCGATGTCCACGCGCGGGAGACCCGCGCCATCCGAACCAAACAAGAGAACGCGCTGGCCGTCGTCCTTGAGAACGTTGGAAGGAGCGGTGAAGCGGGCGGCCGTGCTGCGGTTGACCACAATGTCGCGCGTCCCCAGGTTTGCGGTGGCGCTGTAGCTGAAGAGGTTGGTGCCGGCCATGTAGCGCTCCGAAACTTCAGGCACGCGCGAGCCGAAGAGTAGAAGGCCGTCATGCAAAACTGTGCCGCCATCCCAGCCGTTGTTGCTGCCACCGATTTCAAGGTTGCTGCCACCCGTCTTGGTCAGGGCGTAGTGGCCGGTGATCGAACCGTTGATCAGAAGCGGCGCGTCAATCTGCAGACGCGAGTTGGCCGTCATGGTGAAGGTGCCGTCAAAACGCGGATAGATGGCATTGCCACCGGTGATGGTGAGGATGTTTTTGTCCACCGTCAGGTTGTTGAAGCCAAGGATCTTGTTGGTGCCGCCGCCCTGCCACCGGTTGGTGTCAAGAACCGAGTTGCCGTCGCGCGCGGAAATGCTGTGACCCAGCGGGATGAACTGGAAATTGCTGGTGCTGTCGCCATTGACGTAGGCCTCAAACTCGCCGCCGCGCAGCAGGATTTCCGTGCTGGCAGGAATGGAGTTGGCAAAACCGATGGCTTGAGCCCAGGAGTTGTCATTGAGGCGGGACTGCACCGGTCCTTGCAGGACTTCAAGCGTGCCCAGCGAATTGGGCCGTGCGGGATCCCAGTTGTCCAGGATCAGCCGGCTGCCGCCGACTTTCACCAGGCGCGAACCCGCACCGCCGGTGATTTGGCCGGAGAAGGTGCGGTCCCCGGTGTTTCTGCCCACAGTGAGCGTGGCCGCGCCCAGTTCCAGCGTTCCGGCTGTGTTGAGCACAGGGCTGACCACCACTGAACCCGAGAGATTGCCGAACTCCTGGTCAAACCCGTTGAGGGAAACCGTCGCCCCCGGGCGGATGACAACCTCAGAGCCGATCACGGCATTGAGGTTTTCAAAAGTCGGCGCCAGATTGGCCGCGCTGAAGCTCAAAGTTCCCTGGTTAACCTGGACATTGCCTTGGAAGGACTGCTGGGCGGAGATTTCCAAATTACCCGGGCCGAACTTGATCAGTCCGGTTGACAGAGTGTTGTTGGTGTTGCCGCGGAAGTTCGTCACAGTCGCGCCGAGAGTGGAGACAGCCGCGTCATCGGTGTAGATGGAAAGCACGTTGGTTCCCAGGCTCAGCGTGCCGCCCGAGATGTCCGCGCCATTGTTGAGAATGATGCCCGCCTGGCCGCTGAAGCCGAGGAAAAGCGTGTTGCCGCCGAGAGCCACATCAGCAGAGGCGCGGAAAGCGTGGGCTGACCGGTTGCCGGTGAGCGTGCTGGCGGTGGCGCCTGCATCCCACACATCAGAGGCAGAGGTCAAGCCGTCGAGATCTCCCGTGCCCGAGTATGTGGCGGTCACCACATTACCTCCGGTAAACCCGGCATAGTGCCCGCTATTGTCGCTGAGGCCCGGACCTCCGATGACCGCCCAGGGTCCGATGATGCCGTTTGTCAGAGTGGGAGCGGCGGTGAATGAAACCATCTCGGTGGTTGCCCCGCCCAGATTCGTGGAGCCGCCTTTGAGGACAAGCGTGGCGTTATTCGCACGCGACAGTGAACCGAAGGTGAACGTGGTGGCACCCGCGGGAGCATTGACCGCAACCGTGGCATTGCCGCCGTCCACTGTGAGCGCGCCGGTCGTGCTTGTGGTGGTGGCACCGCCTCCTCCTTGAAGGGCGAGGGTGCCATTGGCCACATTGAAAGCATTGTTCTCGCCGAACGGGCTTCCCGACACGGCCTGCGCCAGGCCGACAAGCACGCCGCTGCTCACGGAGGTCACACCAGTGTAAGTGTTGCCCGTTCCCGATGCGGGAGCCAGTATGACGTTGCCGTCGCCGGTTTTGGTGACTCCCTGGGCACCGCTGACAGTGCCGGTGAATGTGGTGTCGCCTCCAGAAGCGGCAGTGAGGGAGATGCCGCGGGTTGAGAGGTTGATGTTTCCGGAGAAAGTCTTGGCTCCAGCGTCCAGGCCGCCAAGGGTCTGGGTGCTGCCAGTGGCGGTGTTGATGAAATTGCGGCTGATGGTGCGCGCGCCGGAGGCCAGGATCTGGGTGAAAGCGGTATTGCGGAAAACGACATCGGTGGACGCGGTTCCCAGCGCGTTGTCGTGACCGAGGACGAGGTAGCCGTTGGAGACGGTGGTGTTGCCCGCATAGGTGTTGTCTCCACTGAGCCAGAGAGTGCCTTGCTCGGATTTCTCCAGGTCGTTTGCCGCCGCTCCAGCGACCACACCGCTGATGGTGGTGAACGCGCCGCGGGTGCGCAGAACGATGTCACGGTTCAGATTCAGCGTCCCTGTAATCTCGAACTGGTAACCATTGAACCCGTCCAAAAACACCGCGCTGCTGCCTGAGCCATTCACCGTGAAGGCGCCCGAATGGCCGATGGTGAGAGTGGGAACTTGCACGACCTGGTTCGATGATGAACCGTTTTTCGAACCCACTGTGATCACACGGGTCGAGCCGTCATTGCCGCCCGTAGTGTTAATGACATTGTCGAACACAAAGGGCCCCGCGCCATCCAACCGGAACTCAAGGTCCGAGCGCCGGTCGTTGTTCGTGTTCATGTTGATCGTCGTGCCCGCATTGCCCGCGGCACCGGTGTGCGCGAGCACAAGCCTGCCCTGCTGGACATTGGTTGTGCCATTGTAGGTGTTGTCGCCTGCTAGAACGAGCACCCCGCCCTGGCGTTTTTGCAGGCTGACCGCGCCAGTGCCAGTCTGGCTGAGCGCTCCATTAAACACAAGCACTCCGACACCGGATTGGAAGCTGTTGTCGTTGCCCACGTTGAAAAACGCGCTGCGTGCCGTGGTGCCATTTTCGAGCACGCCATCACCATCGAAAACAGTCTGTGTGTAATGCGTGCCAATGGAGTTGAGGCTGAACGTGCGGTCGGCCGCGTCCATGCGCATGAGAAACTGGTTAAGCTTGAGCACGCCATTTGACGCGCCGGTGATGGGCTGGAGCCGCAGCACCGAGTTTGCGGATTTGGTGATGACGTTGCGCGCGGCGTACTGGCTGTCCACGCCACCAAGGAATGAGTTTGCCGAATCAACTCCCAATCTCAACTCGCCGGCACGAAGGGAGATGTTGTTGTTGGCGCTGTTGAGCGCGCCGTTTTGACCGACGACCAGTATCCCCCCAGCGCCGATCAGATTTCCCGCATCAAGTGGTGTGCCATCCGTCTGGCTGATGATCCCGCTGTAGTTTTGCGCCTTCGGCAGAAAAACGACACCGCCGATGTTGGTGCGCCCCGTCTGATCTTCCGCTCCGACGATGAGCGGGAACGCACCATCAAGGACATTTTCATTGGCGATGGTGAGCGTGCCGCCACCGGAACCCAGGCGGAATGCCTCGACGCCGCCTGTCTTATCGCGGCCAGTGGCAGGAATGGTGCTGCCAGCATAAGTGCCATTGCCTGTGTCAGCCCCCAACCATGCCTGCACATCCGGAGCCACCGCTTTGATCTGAGCCATCACATCTGTGGTGAAAACGTGGTTGCCACTGAGTTGCACAGCCACCCGGTTGCGACGATCGTTGCCCCGCTGCTGGTTGGCAAGGGTGATGTCGTACGCTCCAGTCTGCGGGATGCTGCTGCCGTTCGCGCTGATGATGCTGTGGAAGAGGATGTCTGATCCGTTCCCGTAGCCGGGTCCGAACGCGATCGCAGAAGCGCTGTTGTCATCCTGGTTCTGCATAATAATGCTCTGACGCGAGCCTATGCTGGAAGGAGCATCGATCTTCAGTCTTGAGGCCGCCCCGATCATGATATCGTTCCCGATCACGTTCGCACCGGCCGTTCCGGTTCCATTGCGCAGCCAGAGTTCGCCTTCGTGGATGATGGTGCTGTCGGTGTAGGACTGGGCACCATCAAAGAAAAGCACCCCGCCACCGCGTTTGACGATGCCGCCGTTGGTGATGTCGCCGGAGATCGTTCCCATGACGGCGCGGTTACCCGCGGAGGATCCCCCATCCAGACGGATGTAGCGCTGCTCACCGCCGAGATCGAGGTCGTTCACCAATGTGGCGACGTGGGTGGCACTCCCGCCATTGAGCGTGAAGATCCCAGGATTAAAGGTCGGGGAACCCCAGACGACGGTGGCACCGGAACCTCCGAAATTTATATCAATGGGAGCTCCGTAGGCGGAGAAGCCGACACTGCCTCCACCGCCTCCACCGCCTCCGGTCAGTTGCACGTCACCGGCGCCGGTTCCGAGCGCGCGGGTGAAGTCACGATCCGTTTCGTAGGCCGACTGGCCGATCGCGCCGCCCGCCATGTTGAAGTTTCCGGATCCCAGGGCCGTGAGATTGCGGGCACCGATGATGTCCCGGAACATCCCTTCGTTGAGGAAGGTGGTGCCGGTGTAGGTGTTGTTTCCGAGAAACGAAACGGTGCCACCGTCGTCCTTCACCAAGCTGACCGGATTTCCCCCGTTGTCGGTGATGATAGATCGGATGATGTTCGAACTCGGCGTGTGAAGGTAGAGCACGTGATCTCCTCCGGCTCCCGCGGTCAGGAAAGGTACGGAAATCACATGGGTCGCACCTTGGGAGATGAGCCCACCTGACTCGATTTCGAGTGTGGTGCCTGGGTTGCCTGTCAGGGTCCGGGCGGTCGTACTCTGAAGATTGAGCGACTGGACCGTGCGGTCCGCTGTGAGGGTCGTGGTCGCGGTCGTGGTGATCTTGACGTTCTGCCCGGAAGCCCAGGTTCCCTCCGCCGTGTTCGTCGCATAATCGCCGGATGCGAGCATGGTGTAACCACTGCCGAGCACATATTTGACGAACTCCATTAAGGAAGTGGTGCTCTGGCCGCCCGAGGTGCGTGCCCAACCGCCCAGGAACGGAACTCCTGCCCCGCCCTCCAACGCGGTGTTTAGGATCCGGTGCTTGGACCCGGTCACCCCGAGATTGTGGGCGGCACCACCGCTGAGACTGTCGATCTGGAACTCCAGCGTTGTGCCGGGATTCGGATTCAACAAATCGGTAAAGGTCATCGTCACACTACCCGCGTCGGCGGACCGGAAATTAATGTAGTTCGCCCCGGAGTGCATCGTTGTCGTGCCGAAAGTCTGGGCGACCGCATAGTCGAAAAAGTTCGTGCTGGTGCCGCTGAACGAGGCATTTTCGATGTTGATCTGGCTGGAGCGCATCGAAATCGGCGCGGTCGTGGAGAAGCGGCTGTCGGCAACATTCGGAGCGGTTCCGGCGGCGTTGGGATAGTTGAGGCGCAAGAGGGAGTTGCGCAGATCCAGTGCTGCGATGGTGTCATACGGGTTGTTGCCCGTTGTCGTGTCACCCGTATCCGCCCGGATCTCGCCGAGGTTGGATTTGATCGTGCCAGTGTAGGTGTTGCTGTTTCCCTGAAGGCGGAAACCCGCGAGGCCGTAGTGCACGATGTCTCCCGAACCCGCGACACTGCTGCTGCTCAGTGAAATGAACCCGCCGGCCCCGGTTGCAGTCAGTGTGTTCGCGCCAATCGCCACGGCCCCGGAAAGCGCCAGCGTGCCATAGTCCGCATGGAGGCGGGCATTGCCATCCAAGGTGACCGTGCCGCCGATCGTATCCTGCTCGCGACCCGTCATCTTGCGGATCGCACCCTGCCTGAGATAACCGTCCCCTGTGATGGTGAAGGCTTCGTTGATGGTTCCCCATCCCTCCGTGGTCTGAAGCCCGGCACCGCCCGAAAAGTCGTTGCCGCTTGCGAATGTCGCACCCGCATTGACGACGGTGCCCGCCCCGGTGGTGCCCAGCATCAGGAGGTTGTTCCCCTGCGGACGGGCCAGGGTGATTCCCCCGTTCAAGGTGATCACACCCGTGTAAGTGTTCGACACTGCGCCCGCGAGGATCAGCATGCCGTCCCCGGTCTTGGTCAACTCGTTGCTTCCGCTGATGATGCCGGTGAGCACCAGCCGGCCATCACCCACTGCCACTGTGTTGGAGACTCCGTCGGCGAAGACAATGTTGGAGGTGATCACATTGGTGGCGGCTCCAGTGTTGGAGAGCAGGGAACCGTTGTCGCCGTTGTCCATGGTCAGCGTGTTGGAGGACAGCAAAAAGGACTTCGCCTGGTTGGCAAAAATCAACGAGCCCAAAGTCACATCAGCGTCCAGGGTGATGACTTGGTTTTGATATGGGGAGAAACCAAACAACACAGACTCGCTCATGCCGCTGGGGATGACGCCAGTGCTCCAATTTGCGGTGGTCTGCCATGAGTGCACATCGCCTGTGAATGGCAGCCATTCCGTCTGAGCCGGCGCCATGAAAGGCAGGACCGAAAGCACCAGCGCCACATGGAGTCCCCAGGTCTTGCTGGTGAGGAAAGAATTTTGGCGGCAATTATTTTCTTTTATTTTCATGCGGCCGGCATTTTGAGCCGGGTCGCGAAAATGGGTCTATCAGACGATGGCTTGCTCTCGGGTAAGGCTCTGGCCGCCATCGCATAAAGGTTTGCCTTTCATGCTGTAAAGCATCGTAAACTGGTTGTGTCTGAAGCAAGGGCCGCCCCGCTCAGGCGAATCCCGCAAAACGAACTGTCAGCCACGGGCCTGCGCCGGCTCTTTGATGTCGAGCTTGCGCAGCTCAACCCAGCGGATGGCAAAGGCAGTCAGCGAGGTGCTCTCTGTGAGACTGAGCTTCTGGCGGATTTTCAGCTTGTGAACATCCACCGTCTTCGGGCTGATGCCCAGCTCGGCGGCGATCTGGGCGGTGCTGCGCGCCTCGCCGATCAACTGGAAGACCTCGAACTCGCGGTCGCTGAGATTATGGATGGCGCCCTCCGGCCCTGGATTTGTCCCCGATGAAAACGCCAGCAGGATGCTCTCGGACATCTTCTCGCTCAGGGCAATGCCGCCCGCGAGCACATGACGGATGGCTTTTTCAAAGACGCCGTGGGGTGCGTCCTTCATCACATACCCCTTGGCGCCGGCCTTCAGGGCGCGCTGCGCGTAGAGCGCCTCGTCATGCATCGAGACGACCAGCACGGCCAGATCGGGATACAGGGCGCGGATGTCCTTGATGAGCTCCAGGCCGTTGCGGCCGGGCATGGTGATGTCCACCACGAGGGCGTCGGGCATGTCTGCCTCCAGCAATCGCAGCGCCTCGGAAGTGTCTCCGGCGGTCCAGGCGCAGGAGAGGCCCTGGAGGTTTTCGAGGAGCATTTTCATGCCCTCGCGCATGAGGGTGTGGTCGTCCACGACGGCGACCCGGTGGGCGCGCGCGGCTGGGGTTGGGGATGGGGTGCTGCTCATGATGTCGGGGTATTGGGGGTGTCGTTCAAAGAAATACGGCATTCCTGAACCACGCCGCTCTCCTCGTCACAGATGACTCCGAGGGAGGCGCCGAGCGCGTCGAGTCGCTGGCGCACGAGGTGCATGCCCATGCCGTCGCCCTGGCTGTGCTGGGGGTCGTAGGGGCGTCCGTCATGGCGGATGCGCAGGCGGGCCTCGTGCGCGGCGGCTTCAAAAGCGATCTCAATCCACGAGCATCCGCCGTGTTTCGCGGCGTTGTTGGCCAGTTCCTGCGCCACCCGGAAGATGTGCGTGGCTGTCTCCGCGCCGCAGTTCAGCTCGGCTCCGGTGCACTCTACGCGGCAGGGGATGTTGAAAGCCCGGCTGATGAAATCTCCCAGATCGGCGAGTGCCGCCGGCAGGCCGAGCGCCTCGATGCTGACCGGTGCCAGCCCTCTGGCGAAGCGGCGGGAAAGGGCGGTCGCCTCCGACAGATCCCGCGCCAGTTCCGCAGCCAGCGCCTGCTGCGGAGACTCGGCCCGCTCCAGCGCGGCCTGCAGGATGCCTGTCTTCATCAGCACGGCGGCCAGCCTCTGGCAGAGGTCGTCATGCAAATCCACGCCCACGCGCTGGCGCTCTTTTTCCGCCGTGTCCAGCAGCCTTCGGTCGAGCATTTTGCGCTCGCTCACATCCATGGCGATGCCCCCCACCATGCGTCCGGCGCCCGCGTGGCCCGGCACGGAAAAACCGCGGCACCTCAGCCAGATCGTCTGGCCTGGGGAGGAAACCACGCGCGCCTCAAACTCCGGCACCACCTCCCCGGAGCGCAGACGCCGCAGCCGTTCCAGACATGGGCGGCGGTCCTCCCTGGCCAGCGCGTGAAGCCAGTCCCAGCGCCGAGCGGCCAGGCGCGCAGGGTCGCGCTTAAGCACGGACTGATAAGCCGGATTCACATATGGCTCCTGGGCGGCCTCCGCCGGCGCCAGCCAGAACACATCACGCATCGTCGCGGCCACCTGGCGCAGCCTCTGCTCTGACTGCCGCAGACGCGCGTGCGTCCGGCTGGCGGCCTGTGACACACGGGAAATCTCGTCCGCGCCCTCCAGCGGCGCGCCAGGATCACTCTCCAGGGAAATGTCCTCCACTTGCCGCACCAGCATGGAGACACGTTCGGTGACCACCACTTTTAGCAGCAGCCACAGCACGAGGCAGCCGCCGGCCAGCGCCAGCCCCTGAACCATGGAGGAATGCAGAGCCGCTGCCATCCCCTCGTCAAGCGGACGCTCCAGGTCGAAGTCCAGCAGTACGCAGCCCCGGCGCTCATTCAGCCCTTCGCGGAAGGGGAACACCGCGCGCATTTTTGTTCCAGCCTCGGCTTCCACGACCCTGCCTTCCATGGAAAAGCGCGCTTGATCCACCAGCTCGGCCGCCTCCGCCATGGGCGTCTCCGCCAGGGGCAGTCCGCGCAGATCCTGCCGGGTGGAGAGCCGCACCCTGCCCGTGTCGTCCAGGATCAGCCCAAGCTCCAGATCCTGCTGCGCGGAGGCATAACTCAACTCCAGATCCATCACATGCGGCGCCTGTCTGCGGATTAAATGCTGCGCCATGCCGGCAAGACGGCCGCCCTCCATGGACGCATGCGCCACCACCCGCGCATGGCGGGACTCAATGGCCCGGCTCGTCATGCGCGCCGCGCTGAGTGTGATGAGCACCACGCCCATCAGGAAAATCGAGGCCGAAACCTTGAACTGCAGGGATGTTAGCGCGCGCCTCATCGTGCCTCCTCCAAAAACCAGGGGTCAAAAACATCGGCCGCCCGCCGCGCCGGCTCCAGGCCGTCCGCAGGCAGCAGTTCCGCGCGCAACTGCTCAAGGCGCGACTCCAGCCAGCCGTCCTCGCACGCCAGCCAGCGCCGGTTCTGCTCCAGTGCCGGCACTTCCATCTTTTCCATGATCCGGGCGAACTCCTCCGCCGACACCCCCTCCCGGCGCAGCACTGGCTCCAACTCCGCGCCCGCCGCGGCAAGACGCGGCATTCCCTCCACATGCGCCCGCACCAGGACCAGCAACTCGTCCCTGTGGTCAGCCACCGCGTCCACATGTGCCACCAGCACTCTCACCACCTCCGCCCCCTTCTTCCCAGAGTCATAAAGCGGCCTCATGCCGCGCGCCACCAGCCTTTGCCGCCACGGCTCCGAGCACACCACCGCCTCGGCCGGACGGTCCATTCCCCCATCCTGCAGTTCCGTGGCGTTCATCACCACATGGCGGATGTCAGCCATGCTCAGTCCTGCTTCGGCGAGCGCCAGGCCCAGCAGCCGGGTTCCCGCCGTGCGCGGCTCGAAGCCAATCCGCCTGCCGCGCAGGTCCGCCAGAGATTCTATCCCCGGGTTGACCAGCAAGGCATCCGCCCCGCGTGACACATCCGTCACCATCAGGATCTTCAGTGGGTACCCTTGGTGGATCTGCAGCAGCGCCTCTTCCAGGGAAAGGATCGCCGCGTCCACCACGCGGTTGCCCACCGCGCGCATCGCCGCCGAGGTCCAGTTGATCTCAACGAGTTTGATTTGGTCCGGCCTCAGTTTCCCCTCGGCGCGCGCCATCACCCACGGCTCCGCTCCCGGCCACAGGGGCACCGCCACGCGCAGCGGCTGCGCCGGCACGGGCACCGGCAGCATGAAGGCGGCGGCCCACATCCCTGCGGACAGCGCCACCACAAGCAGATTGCCCGGTGTCAGCAGTCGGTGTTGTCCCGTGGTTTTCATGGCTTGCAGCGGCCTTTTCATCCTGGCAGGGGGTGCGCGTTTCATCAGCGCTCCGGCCTTCCGTAGTCTGACAACAATGCCAGCCTAGCGTCAATAAGGCGTTCCTTTATGATCCCGCCAAGATGCGAAGATTGCCCATTCCCCGGAACGCTCTGAAGGCGTCGCTAAGGTGGGCGGATATAACCCGTGAAACCACTTATTTCACAACCAAGGCCGCGCTCACCTCCCCGTTCTCACCGGTGGTGAAGACGCTGCGGACGCCCCGATTCTCATGGACGATGACGAGGGCTTTGTTCCAGCCAGGGGTTGGATCCGCCCCGAGCCAGTGCGGGTTGGCATGAAAGACAGCACCCGGCTCGTCGAGCAGCGCCTTCACACGTCCCGTGACATCCGTAAACTGGGTGCCCGATCCATAAACCGCGGAAACCAGTTTAACCGGCACCCGCTCAGGCCCGGGCGCGGGCGAGCCGTCGGGCTGGAGTTTGATGAAGGCGGCATTTCCTATGCCCAGGGAAAGCGAGTCGGTGTTCCAGAGATTTTCGAACTTTGCCAGATCACACAAACCCGTCATTTCGATGAGATCGCCCTTCCGCAGAGCGGCCAGCTTTGGCAGCATGTCCGCCTCCCTCCACTGACTGGCAAAAATGCGGATGGCATAGCCTTCGTCGGCTGGCAGATGCGACCACAAAACAAAACGCCCCCAGAAATCCACGCCATGCACCTTGAAGCGCATCCTCACCGGGCGTTTCGCGTCCACCAGCTTCTTTTTCAGGATGCCATTGGCCACCTCTTTCTGCGCCGCAGTCCAGTTCCGCGCGTCCCATGGCTCCATGTCTTTGGGGATCGCGGCGAGGAAATCATGGTAGCTGCGCAACGGCTTGGACTTCCCAGTTTCAGCCTGCGCAGCATCCGCCGCCCGCAGAAAAACTGGGGAGGCGAGGAAGAACAAGAGGATGAGTTTTTTCATGAGGATCGGAATATCGAAGACCAAAACGCGCCGTGGATGCAACCGCGGTTTTTCTTTGTCAGAGAGCTGTCACCATTTTGCGCAACGGCCCGCCTGGGCGCGCTTCGGTAAGCTGGCCGGCACGGATGACGGGCACACCATTGACAAGCACGTCGCTGAAGCCGGTGGCGTATTTGTGGGGGGCGTCAAAGCTGGAGGGATCGCTGACAGTGTCGGGATCAAATATGACGAGGTCAGCCCAGTAACCCTGGCGGATTTCGCCGCGCTGGTGCAGATGAAAAGTGCGCGCGGGCAGGCTGCTCATGCGGCGGATGGCGTCCTCAAGGGTCAGTGCTTTGAGATCGCGGACGTAGCGTCCAAGCACGCGGGCGTTGTTGCCGTAGCTGCGCGGGTGGGGAATGTCCTCGCCGAGGCGGCGGGGTCCGCCGTCGCTGGCGATCATGGTGAGGGGGTGGGCGAGGAAGACTTTCAAGTCGTCCTCATTCATGCTGTGATAGACGGCGCTGCCTCCGCCCTGGCGCTCGATGTCGAGGAGGAGCTCGATCTGGTCGTCGAGGCTGTCGCCGCCGCGCACTTTCAGGGCCGCCTCACGGATGTTGAGGCCGTTGAGTTCGGGCTGCTTCGGGTAGCGGGCAATGACAGCGTAGCTGTAGTCCTTGAAGCCGCGGTCGGAGAGCATCTTTTTCATGCGCTCGATGATGAGGCCCTTCTGGCCGGGGTCGTCGAGGCGCGCGGCGTAGTCCTCGCGGGTGCCCTCCAGGGCGCTGTCGGGGATGGTCTGGCGCAGGCCGGTGCTGGAGGCTGGGTAGGCATATTGATCATGGGTGATCTCCAGCCCCTCGGCGCGCGCTTTGTCCAGCCAGGCCAGCACCTCGCGCGCGCGGCCCCAAGCGCTGGGGCCGGAGAGCTTGATGTGGGAGACCTCGGCGCGGATGCGCGCCTCGCGGGCGATGCGTGCCAGCTCCTCCAGGGCCTCGAAGATGCGGTCAGTCTCGTAGCGCATGTGGCTGGCATAGACGCCGCCGTGGGCGGAAACGACTTTCGCCAGTTCGATGATCTCCTCGGTCCTGGCAAAGCTGCCCGGCACATAGATGAGGCCTGTGCTCATGCCCACGGCGCCGTCGCGCATGGCCTGGTCCACGAGCTTTTTCATGGCGTCGAGCTGCTCCGCGTTCGGCGGGCGGATGAAGCGTCCGCCCATGCCTTGCTCGCGCACGCTGCCGTGGCCGATGAGGGTGGCGACATTCAGAGTTGTGCCCGTCTTCCCGATCTCGTCGAAAAAGGCGGCCACATCGGTTTTTGAGTTGCCGCAGTTCCCGGTGATGATGGTGGTGACGCCCATGCGCAGGAAATTCTCCACCACGGGGTTTTCGCAGATTTTTTCCGAGTGCGTGTGCACATCCACAAAACCTGGCGCGACAACGCGGCCCTCCGCGTCAATGACGGTGTCCGCGCTGCCGGTGACGCTGCCGACCGCGGTGATGCGGCCGTCTTTGACACCGATGCCGCCGATGACTAGGGGCGCGCCTGTGCCGTCGGCGATGCGGGCATTCTGGATCAGGACATCAAAGTCGGCGGCGTGCGCGGACAAAGCGAGCAGTGGGAGAATGAGCAAAGGGCGCATGTGAGGGAAACGTTGGGGAAAATCGAATTTCGAATATTAAGCCGCGCATCCGCAGCACGCGCAGTCCGGGTTTCGTGGCAGGCGGGTTTTGCGGAAGCTCATGGTGGCGAGGTCCATGGAGAGCATGACGCCGGCGAGGAGTTCGCCGATGCCGGTGATGAGCTTGATGACCTCCGTGGCGCCGATGCAGGCTGCCGTGCCGGAGACGGCGCCGAAGACGGGGAACTGGCGCTTCCAACTCGGCGGCACTTCCGGCACATAACAGCGCAGGCAGCCGGTGCGGCCCGGAATGAAAGTGGTGACGGTGGCCTCCATGCCGCGCATGGCGCACTCCACCATGGGGCGGCGGCGGCGAACGGCGGCATCGTTCAAGGCCAGGCGCTCTTCAAAAAGCGGCGCGGCGTCCACGATGATGTCCGCCTGGCTGACCAGCGCGTCCGCAGTGTCCTGGCTGATGTTTTCCGGGATGCCGGTGAGGCGCACATGCGGGTTCAGCGCGCGCAGACGGCGGATGATGCTTTCCATGCGGCTGTGGCCGAGGTTGGCCGTGGTCTGGAGGAGCTGGCGGTTGAGATCCGCAGGCTTCAACGCGCCCGCGTGCGCGAGGATGAGGCGGCCGACTCCGGCGGCGGCGAGTTCATATGCGACGAGGCCGCCGAGGCCGCCGACGCGGGAGATGAGCACGGTGGCGGCTTTGAGTTTGCGCTGGCCCTCATCGCCCATGCCCTCGTGCCACATCTGCCACTCGTAGCGGGCGCGCTCCTCATCACTGAGTTCGGGCATGGGCGTGTCGTTCTGGATCATGCGGCGGTTTTTTCGATCTCGATGCCTCCGGGCTGCAGGCGCAGGATGACATCGGCCAGCGCTAGCGCTTCGGCTTTGGAGTGGGTGACGTGCAAAACGGTGATGGCGTGGTCTTTTTGCACCCGCTTAAGCAGGGATGTCATATCGCCGCGCACGTCCTCGTCGAGCGCGGAGAGAGGCTCGTCGAGGAGAAGAACTTTCGGTTCGGCGGCTAGCGCCCGCCCGAGAGCCACGCGCTGCTTTTCGCCGCCGGAGAGCCTGTCCGGCTGGCGGTCGAGCAGGTGGGTGATGCCGAGCTCGTCAGCGAGCTGGCCGACGCGCTCGCGGATTTCCTTTTCCGGCCGGCGGCGGATATCCAGGGCGAAGCTGATCTGCCGCCGCACGCTGAGTGTGGGGAAGAGCGCGATGTCCTGCGGCAGGTAACCGATGCCGCGCTGACGAGGCGGAAGGTCGGAGACATCCACGCCATCCACCCACACGCGGCCCTCCAGCGGGGGGCGCAGGCCGCAGAGGATTTCAAGAAGGGTCGTCTTGCCGCAGCCGGTGCGTCCCATGAGCACGCCGTAGCCGCGGGACGGCACTTCGAGGCAGATGCCGCGCATGTCGAAGGCGCCCGCGCGCCAGGAGATGTTTTCGAGCCGGATCATACGCGTTCTCCTGTGATGCGGACGATGACGAGCACGGCCACGGCGATGAGGATCATGAGCAGGCTCACGGCCACGGCGGCCTCCAGATTTCCCACGCTGAGCTCCAGCCAGACGGTGGTGGGCAGCACCTCGGTCCTCATGCGCGTGGCTCCGGCGAAGACGAGGATGGGGCCGAACTCGCCCAGGCTGCGCGCCCAGGAGATGCAAAACGCCGCCACCATGCCGCGCCGCGCCGCCGGCAGCGCCACACGGCGAAAGGCCTGCCCCGGCGTGCAGCCGAGGGTGAGCGCCACATCCTCCGGGCGCGCGGGCAGGTGATCGAAGGTGCCGCGCATGGTGCGGATGGCAAAGGCGGCGGCCACGGTGAACTGCGCCAGCACCACGCCGGCCACGGTGTAGGTGAAGACCATGAAGCCGGGCAGCTTCAGCGGCGAGGCGAACTCAAACCAGCCGAAGACACTGATGAGCTGGCCTTTCTCCACGCCGTGCTCGATGACGCGGCCCAGCGTGGTCTGGAAAAAAATGAGCAGGCACAGGCCTACGACCATGGGCGGCAGAACGATGGGGATGTCCAGCGCGGCATCGAGCAGCGCCTTGCCTTTGAAGTCCTTCCGCGCCAGCAAGTAGCCAATGGGCAGGGCGATGGCGAGAGCCAGCAGTGCGGCCCCCGTGCTGGTGGCGAGGCTCAACCAGCCGGCGTGGCGGATGGCGGGCGCGGAGAGCGCCTTCATCCAATGCTCAGGCGTGCTGTAGCCCGCCGTTGCTCCGATGAGCAGCGCCCAGAACAGCAGATAGCCCGCGCAGATGAGGGCGAGGGTGATCCAGAAGAGATTGTGGCGAAGGAAGGTCACGGCGACCGGGGTGTGCGAACCTGAAAGGCTGGCAGGGCGGATGTCAAACGGCGCGGCCTCTTGGAAATTGAAAATGCAAATTGAGGCATGACAGTCCGCCGCCGCCAGTCATCACCCCTTTCCCCCAACTTGCATGGACCTCCACGAACTCGTCAAACACCTGAACTCCACTCTGCGTGTGGCAGAGCTGCCGGACTACGGCAGCGCGGTCAACGGCCTCCAGCTAGCCAGCCGGAACGGCAGCGTCAGCAAAGTGGCCGCCGCCGTGGATGCCACCCTGCCCGTGGTGCGCAAAGCCATCGCGGAGGGGGCTGACCTGCTGATCGTGCACCACGGCATGTTTTGGAGCGGGTTGCAGCCCTGGACCGGCGCGGCCTTTGAGCGCATGAGCGCGGCCATCGGGGCCGGTCTCGCCATCTACAGCGCGCATCTGCCTCTCGACGCGCATCCTGATCTGGGAAACAACGCGCGCATCGCCGCGGCACTCGGCCTCACCCCAAGCGGCGGATTTTTAAATTACAAGGGCCTTGATGTCGGTGTCACCTGCGCGGCGGACTTGACGCTGGAGGAGGTCACCGCGCGCTTCTCCCGCGCGCTCGATGGCGGGCGCGTCCACGTCTGCGCCGGAGGTCCGCAGATCTGCCGGCGCATCGGCATTTCCTCAGGAGGCTCGGGCTCCGAGGTGGCCGCCGCCGCCGCTGCCGGAGTGGACACCTTTCTCACGGGCGAAGGGCCTCACTGGAGTTACACCCTGGCCGAGGAACTGGGCATCAACGTTCTCTATGGCGGCCACTACGCCACCGAGACCTTCGGCGTGAAGGCGCTGGCCATGCACCTTGAGGAGAAATTCGGCCTGCCCTGGCGCTTTGTGGACCATCCGACGGGAATGTGATGGTCATGGCACTTTTAGGCACCGATTTCTTTGAGAGGGATGTGCTCGCCGTGGCGCGTGATCTTGTGGGCGCGGAGCTGGTCTGGCAGGGCTGCTCGGGGGTCATCGTCGAGACGGAGGCCTACGCCGTGGAGGGAGACCCCGCCTGCCACACGGCCAGCCGCCCCAGCGCGCGCGAGTTTGTGAGCGAGCGCCCGCCTGGCGCGGCTTATGTTTACTTCAATTACGGCATGCACTGGCTGTTCAACCTGCTGGTCAAAGGCGGCGAGCGGGACGGCCTCATCCTCATCCGCGCGCTTGATCCCCGGCGCGGCATCGCGGAAATGCAAAGACGCAGGGGCAGGGACAAGATCGAGGACCTTTGCTCCGGTCCGGGCAAGCTGGCGCTGGCTCTCGGCATCGGCGGCGGGCACCACGGCACTCCGCTGGCAGGGCGCGGACGCCCGGCGGGTGTCGGATTGCGGCCGCCCGCCGGCCCCTTGGATGTGCTTGCGGATGTGCGCGTGGGCATCAGCAAGGCGGCGGACTTTCCCTGGCGCTTCCTGCTCGCGGGCAGCCCGCATGTCAGCGTGCCGCATGGCAGGGTGAAGCCCTGGAAGGCCTGAGCCGTGGCAGGCACAGGGTCAAGAATCCGCATCTGCTGTCCGCAAATACGCAGACGCCGGGCGTTGACTCGAATGCCCGCGTGCTGTGCGGTGGGCTGCCAGCCTCTCCAACCCGCCCGCCATGAAAAGCCTCATCCTGATCAGTTCTCTCGCCGCGCCCATCCTCTTCGCCGCCGCCCCCGCCGTGTGTGTCAGCGAGTTCATCTATGACACCGGTCCTTATCCGCAGATTCACGCCAGCACCATCGTCGAGACACCGGACGGCCTTGTCGCCGCGTGGTTTGGCGGCACGCATGAAAAGAATCCCGACGTCGGCATCTGGGTCTCCCGTCATGTGGATGGCAGGTGGACGGAAAGCATCGAAGTCGCCAACGGCGTCCAGCACACCCTCGCCGACGGCACCGTGGTGCGCCATCCCACCTGGAACCCCGTGCTTTTTCAGCCCAAGGACGGCCCGCTGCTGCTCTTTTACAAAGCAGGCCCCAACCCGCAGTCCTGGTGGGGCATGCTCACCACCTCCACCGACCAAGGCAAGACCTGGGACCAGCCCCGCCGCCTTCCCGAAGGCATCCTCGGTCCGGTGAAAAACAAGCCCGTGCAAATGGCCGACGGCAGCATTCTCTGCCCCACCAGCGAGGAAACTAAGGCCGCAAGCAAGGATGAAAAGGAAACCTGGACTGTCCATTTCGAGCGCACGCGCGACTTTGGCCGCACCTGGGAGCGCACACCTCCCCTGCATGACGGCAGGGAAATCCAGGCCATCCAGCCCAGCATCCTCTTTCTCGGCGGCGGCAACCTCCTCGCCCTCGGACGTTCGCGCCAGGACCGTGTCTTCGAAATCCACAGCAGCGATGGCGGCAAAAGCTGGGGCGAAATCAAGCTCGGCACCCTGCCCAACAACAACAGCGGCACCGATGCTGTCACGCTCGCAGACGGCACCCACCTCATCATCTACAATCACATCGGCGGCACACCGGGAAAATGGGGGGGCAAGCGCACGCCGCTGAACCTCGCATCCAGCAAAGACGCGCAAACCTGGAACGCCGCCCTCGTGCTGGAGAGCGATCCCGGCGAGTACAGCTACCCCGCCATCATCCAGACCCGTGACGGCCTCGTCCACGTCACCTACACCTGGAAGCGGCAGAAAGTGAAACACGTCGTCATAAATCCCGCGAAGTTGGAGTCGAAACCCATCGTGGACGGCCAGTGGCCGCAGTGAGCGGGGAAAATTCGAAGCTCGAAATTCGATTTTCGATTTTCCACCCGCAGTCCGCGTGTTTTCAAAACTTCAGCGAAGCCTGGAGCGCCGGAGCCTGAACCAGCGGAGGCAAGACCCCGCGCCCGTGTCGCGTTCCTTGCCCATGTCCAAGCCAGCCGCCACACGCCGTCAATTTCTTTTCCGCAGTTCTCTCGCAACCGCCGGCGCGCTCGGCTTCCCGGCCATCGTCAGCTCCCGTTCGCCGAATGCCAGGGTGAATCTCGCTTTCATCGGCGTGGGCGGGCGCGGCGCGGCAAACATTTTCGGCCTCACCGGCGTTCCTCTGGCACCCCGTAAAGACCCCAAGGCCGACCCGAAAGCCCCGCCGCCACCGCCGCCTGAGCCGACGGAAAACGTCGTGGCCATCTGCGACGTGAACGCGATGAACCTCGACAAAGCCGCGCAGTTTTTCCCCAAAGCGCACGCCTGCCGCGACTTCCGCGAACTTTATGACAAGTCGAAGGACTTCGACGCCGTCGTCGTCAGCACCACCGAGCACACGCACGCTTATGCCACCCTGCCCGCGCTGCTCATGAAGAAGCCCGTGTATTGTGAGAAACCCCTCACGCGCGATGTGGCCGAGGCGCGGCTCATCACCGCCGCCGCGGAGAAAGCCGGAGTCGCCACCCAGATGGGCACGCAGATTCACGGCATGCCGAACTACCGCCGCGTGGTCGAACTCGTGCAAAGCGGGGCCATCGGCGCGGTGAGCGAGGTCCACGTCTGCGTCTCCCGCGCCTGGGGTTTGCAAAGCCAGGAGGACGCGGAGAAGAACAAGGATGTCGTCTTTGTCACCGAACGCCCCAAGGAGGAGCAGACCCCGCCGCCTTATCTGGACTGGGACCTGTGGCTCGGCCCCGCGCCGTGGCGGCCCTACCATGAGATTTATTTCCCCGGCCCGAAGTGGTATCGCTGGTGGGACTTCGGCAACGGCACCATGTCCGACCTCGGCAGCCATTGGAATGACCTGCCCTTCTGGGCGCTGAACCTCGACGCCCCGCTCAGCGTGGAAGCCTTCGGCCCCGAGCCGCACCCCGAGATCGCCCCCGCCACCATGAGCGCCGTCTATGAATACGGCCCGCGCGACGGGCGCCCCGCCCTCAAGCTCCACTGGCACCAGGGCGCCACCAAGCCCGAAGTGTGGAAAAACGACCCCGTCATCAGCCAGTGGAACAGCGGCGTGCTCTTCATCGGCGAGAAAGGCATGATCCTCTCCGACTACGGCAAGCACCTCCTGCTGCCGGAGGAGAAGTTCAAAGACTTCCAGCCGCCCAAGCCCTTCATCGCCGACTCCCCCGGCCAGCATGTCGAGTGGCTCAACGCCATCAAAAACGGCACCCCCACAGGCAGCCCCTTCAGCTACGCCGGCCCGCTGAGCGAGGCCAACCACCTCGGCAACGTCGCCTTCCGCGCCGGAGGCAAAATCCTCTGGGACGCCCAAGCCATGCGCATCACCAACAACGAGTCCGCCAACCGCTTCCTCAGCCGCGAGCCGCGCAAAGGCTGGAGCCTGGGGTGAAGGTCCAGGCGGCTGCGCCGTCAAGGGGTCAACGAAGGGCCGTGCATTCCTGAAAGTGCGCGCGGTTCTGCTGCTGCGCCGAGCACTTGCGGCGCACACAAACGTTCGGACACCCTCCTCGTTCTGACAGGCTCTTGTCTCCGTCATCGAAACAGTTGCCTAAACCATTGGTAGAGAGTCTTTCGCCGCCGACTCAGGAGTTTCAGGCTTCGCGCATTCAGGAAAGAAGTTGGAACTGGCAATTCTCAAGAATCAAGCAGCCGTTCTCCTGTGGAAGTTGTTCGGAGCTTGGCACTGACCGTGCGGGATGGAACTGGAACCCGGGCCAGGGTGATTCCAGATGAGAGCAGGAATTTTCAACGCGAACCATGTTTCCAGCGTCCCAGAGGCGGCTCACTCGTAGGTTTTGACCGAAAAATTCACCACAATGCCCTCCCGATTCACCTTTCTGCAATATCCCCTCGGCTCATTTCAAGAAGCTGCCGCGCGTGTCAAAGGCGCGGGCACGAAGCTGACGGATCATTTGGGAAAAGCGGCTTATTCCTTCCGACTGCTGCGCTACTGGTGGGCGGGCTGCGCGATCGCCGCGGAGGCGCGCCGTGCGGGCCGGCCTCTGGTGGTGGTGGACGCGGGCTGCGAGAGGGGCTGGCTGAGGCACTTCACCCCGGTGGGCGCGGTGGAGCGCTGGATCGGCCTGGACTGGAACCCGCGTGAGGAAGTAAGACAGCTCGCCTGCTATGACGAGGTGCGGCACGCGAACTTCGACGATCCCCTGCCCCTGGCCTCCGGCATCGCGGACGTGGTGGTCAGCCTGCATGTCTTCGAGCATCTGCCGCGGCCCGGAGCGACACTGGCGGAGCTTTCCCGCGTGCTGAAGCCTGGCGGCATTTTCCTGGGTTGCACGCCGACGATGCCGGGCTGGCTGGCGCGCCTGCGCGAGGGCTATCTGCGCGCCAGCCTGCGGCGTGGAAAGGTGGTGCCCGGCGGCCACATCACGGTGCTCTCCCCCGGGCGCTGGCACTCCCTGGCCAGGGATGCCGGGCTGGAGCCGGAGTTTGTGACGGGCAGCCACGCCGTGCGGCGCACTGGCGGGTGGCTGGAGAATTTTCCCGCCTGGGTGCGGCTGAACCAGCTCTGGGGCGCGCTTTTTCCCGCGCTGGGCTCGGAGTGCTGCCTGCAGGCGCGGCGGCAGGATCCCTGGGACTACAAGGCAGCCAAGCTGGAATCCAGGGGCCGTCATTTGCGCCCGGTGTGGATTTCCCTCACCGCCGCTGCGGCGCTGGCACTGGGGTGGGCATGGCTTGCCGCCAGGGACGCCCACCAAAACCATCAGCGCGCCGCCATCATGAGCTGGCTGGAATCGCATCAAAAGGGAGGGGACGTGTTCATTCTGGCCGACTGCGTGAGCCATCTCGGAGACGCGACGCGGGAGGATGTCTTTGAAGCGCGCGACAGGGAAGAGCTTGAGTCAATCCTGCGGAAGCATCCTCATTCACACATCCTGGTCTCGGAGCACACGGCACGGCGTTTTGTCAGCCAGTATCCGCCGCTGACCTGGCGCGTGGATTCGTGGTTCGAGATCGGCGAGGAAGATTTCCTCATGCTGCGGACCTGGCCGGAAGGCACGCCGCTGGATGAGTATCTGCTCGGCATGGCCTCCGGCGCGAACCGTGCGGAATGAGGATGGAAGCCCGGCCTCCGGGTCACGCTGTCCATCCCCTCCCGCCTTTCACCCCCGCCCTTCCGTCGCCTCACCCGCCCACTCGGAACCTCCGCCGCAGGCGCTGGCGCAGAAGCTCGGCCGCTGTGTTCAGGGCAAAGGTGAGCACGAAGAGCACGAAGGCGCCGTCACTCCTTCTGCTTCTGCTCCTGAGCCTGCGTCCCACTCAAGGAGTTCACAGCCTTGAGCGCGAGTTCCATAAAATCCCCCCGATTCTCATAAGTGACCCGGAACTCATCTGTCAGTTGCCGCAACTCGCGGGTCACGTCCTCGTGCCGTCCCTCCTCCAGCGCGCCCGCGCACGAGTTCAACAGGACCGAAGTCGCAAGACTGTAATGAAGATTGTAGCCCAGGCTCCGTGCCCAACCGGCAAGCTGGTAAATCAGGCACGTCCAGGCAAACACAGTGCAGGCAAAAAGCAGCCTGCGGGATTTGCGTTCCGCCAGCGCCGTCCGCGCCAGGAGAAAAACCAGAATGCCAAAGAAAAAGGCATAAACGATGAGCACGGAAGGGTCAGGCATGGCGGAAAATGCGCGCCTTCATGCCAAGTGCCATCAAAGAAAACGGCGGATGCCCCCGCGCCAACACGCGCTTGCGTTCTGTCACTCAGGTCAATGAAGTCCCGCAGACGCCCCTGGGCTCGTCGCGCCCAGGAGCGGGCTTGGAATAGCCAATTCTCAACAAAAACGCCTCGAATCTCAAGACGACGGGTTTTACTCTCGATAAATCGGGGCCGAGTCTCAAGCACAGACGCCCTGGTTTCCGAAAATCCGGAGCTTCCCGCACCAAAACATTTGCGGATTTCCCCCCGCCGAATCCCTTCCCGCCATGCTCGGACTCATCGTCAACACCATCGCGCTCATGGCCATCCTGTGGATGCTGGCGCGCCATGAGGCGGATCTTTCTTTTGGCAAGACTGTGCTCGTGGTCTTTGGCATCACTTTCGGCTGCAGTTTGCTGGGGCTGTTGCTGCATCCCATGGCATCCCTCGCGGCTTTCGCCGTGGTCACGCCACTGGCGCTGAAGTTCTTCTTCTATCTACGCACGGGGCCGGCGTTCGCGGCCACGGGCCTGTTTCTGGTCTGGCTGGTCGTGTGGGAACTGCTCTGGGCCTGGCTGAGACGACCATGAGGCAGACTTTGCGCGCTTGCCAAAACCTGCCTCCCAAAGACTCAGCCCACTTTGAACTTCCGCCGCAGCCGCTGGCGCAGAAGCTCGGCCGCCGTGTTCAGGGCGAAGGTGAGCACGAAGAGCACGAAGGCGCCGAGAAAGAGGGTGCGGTAGTGGGTGGAGCCCTGGGGCGCCTCGGGCAGCTCCACGGCGAGGTTCGCGGAGAGGGTGCGCATGCCGTCAAAGGGGTTCCAATGCGCGGCCAGGGGGAATTTTCCGCCGCCCAGCAGCCCGTCTCCCAACAGCAGGCGGCCGGTCTCGTCCATGACGGGGGTGTTGCCGGTGGCCATGACGACGATCATGGTCTCGCCCACGGCGCGGCCGAGGCCGATCATGAGCGCGGAGAAGATGCCGGCGGAGGCCACGGGCAGGACGACGGTGCGCAGCACCTGCCAGCGGCTGGCGCCGAGCGCCTCGGAGGCGGCCACGAGCTCGCCGGGCACGTTGGAAAGCGCGTCCTCGGCAATGGTGAAGATGACCGGGATGACGGCGAAGCCCATCATGAAGCCGACGACCATGCCGTTGCGCTGGTCAAAGGGCAGGCCGGTGAACTGCGGCCACCAGAGGCGGAAGTCGGCCGCCTTTGACCCGTCCGGCAGCACGGCCACCATCCAGTGCCGCTCCAGCACCGGCCCCAGCTCCCAGCCGGCCCAGGCCAGCAGCAGCATGGGCGGCAGCAGCCAGAAGGGCTCCGCGCCATGAGGCAGGGCGGCGCGCAGGCGCAGGGGCAGCCGCCCCCAGAGCCAGCCGGTGAGCAGGGCGGCCAGCGGCAGCGCCAGCAGGGCCAGCAGCACGGAGGGCACGCGCCCCTCGATGAGCGGGGCCAGCCACAGCGCGGCCAGGAAGCCGAGCACCACGGAGGGCAGCGAGGCCATGATCTCCATGGCGGGCTTCACCACGCCCTTGAGCCGGGCATTCAAAAACTGCGCGGTGAACATGGCGGCCAGCAGCGCCACGGGAACGGCCACAAGCAGGGCGTAAAAGGTGCCTTTGAGCGTGCCGATGATGAGCGGCACGAGGGAGAGCTTCGGCTCGAAGTCATCCGTGCCGCTGGAGGACTGCCACTCATGCACCGGCTTCGGGTAGCCCTCATACCACACCCTGCCGAACCACGCGCGCCAGCCGCCCTCGGGGTGCGGATCATCCACGGCGTAGAGATGCGCGCGGCCTTCGGGGTCGAACAGCGCCAGCTCGCGCCCTTTGCCGCCGAGCGCGGCGCGCGCCACCTCGTGGCCGGGCTGGAACCGCAGGCGCACGGTGCCGGTGGTGGCCTGGCAGAGCGCCACCTCGCGCGCGTTGCCGAGCAAGAAGGATTTGTTCAGCGGCAGCGGCAGGCAAAAGGTGGCACGCGCTGACAGCGGGTGCAGTTCCTTCGTCTGCCCGAAGAGCCGCTGCGCGCCGCCCTCGGGAATATAGAGACTGAAAATGCGCGCCCGGCCCGTGGCATCGTGGCAGATGAGGCTGACGCCGCCGGCCAGCGGCTCAATGCCCGCCAGCTCCGTGTCAGTGAACGGACGAAACACCTGCCTCGCCTCCCAGCCCTGCGCGCCGAGGTGCAGATAGGCCACACGCCCGTCGGCGAGGCTCACGGCCAGGCCCTCGGCCAGCACGCGCACGGCCTGCGCGCGCGCGCCCTCCGGCAGCAGCGGGGCGGCGTTTTCCTCCCGCTCCAGGAGCCATTCGCCATCCCCCATAAGGGTGCGCTTTTGCCGGCGGACTTCGGTCTTTAAAGCGCCGTCCGGCTCCAGCCATGCGCGCACCCTGCGGCCGCTGTGCGCCGCCTCGACGAGCGCGGGGTCCACTGACGCCGCGCGCACCCAGCCCGGCAGCTCGTCAGCGGACAGCACCGCCTGAGGCGTGATGCGGGCGCTCTGAAACAGCGGCGCGATCTCCCGCAATATGAAGGCGAAGATGCCGAACACCGCGACGATGACCGCCACGCCGCCGAAGACGATGACACCGTGCATGACGCGCTCCATGCGCAGGATGCCGCGCGACACCTCGAAGCGGCGCGGCGCGGTCTGCGGTTCAGGATGGGGTTCGCTCTCCGGCATCACAGCAAGTGACAGCCATCATGCCCGCGCCGGTCCAAAAGCAACCCACATTCTCGTTGCCCGGGCAGTCCGTGACCAGGAAGCCGCATGATCATTCACGCGCCGCCCGCCGGTATTCCCCGGGGCTCATCCCCGTGGCGGCGCGAAACTGGCGGCTGAAGGCGGCCTGGTCATAAAAGCCGCACTCGAAAGCGATGCTGGACAGCGCATCGTCCGAGCCGCGCAGCATCCCGGCGGCCATTTCAATGCGCGACTTCGTCAAAAGCTGGCGCGGGGTCAGCCCGGTGATGCCACGCACACGGCGCTCAAACTGGCTCATGGAAAGGCCGGCCTTGCGCGCCAGAGCCTCAATGCGCAAAGGGCTGGCGCAGTCGCGGTGCAGCGTGTCCAACACCTCCGCCAGCGGCCCCAGTTCCGCGCCGCTGACCGCCGGGTGATGAAGGTCCCGCGAGATGCCCGCCAGGGCGATGATGCCGCCGTCGAGGGATTTCACTGCGATCTTCTGCGAGACAAACCAGCCCACACTGCCGCCCTTCGTGATCATTTCCAGCCGGTCACGCACGGTCGCTCCCCTGTGGAACACCTCGTCATCCTGCTGCTCATAGCCAGCGGCCAGAATGGGGGGGAAAACCTCGCGCGCCGTGCGCCCCAGGAGATCGCTCCGATGCACCAGCCCGGCACGACGTATAAATGCCTCGTTCGCCGCCACATAGCGGCGCTCGCGGTCCTTCACGCAAAAAAGCACATCCCCAACTGTGTCGAACAGAAACTCGGCGGCCTCCAGCGCGGGTGCCTGGGCAAAGATGGCGTCCCGTCGGGACAGCTTGCGGGCTTGGGTGGTCTTCATGGCGCGAAGCGGGTTTGGCAACAGCCCCATCTTGCAGGAAGCCGGCTGAAAGCTCCAGCACAGCCTGCGGCTTTGGCTTTTTTCGTCATGCGCCGAAGCGAAAAATGACACGACCTGGGCGCGCTTTTCCGGCATCATGGGGCCATGTCTCCCAGCCAGCCCGTGATCCGCCATGCTTCGACTTCCCATCCCGGCGCCGATGGGGAGGCAAGGACCGCCGAACAAGCCATCCAACTGGCGGAGCATTTGTTGAAGAGGGCGCTTGGGCAGCAGTCTGCCGGTGAAAAGCGCGAGGCGGAGAGACTCGGCAGGCTCATGAATGATCCGCAAGGCAGAGCCTTCACTTTTGCCATGGTGGACGAGGTTTTTCGCAGCCATGACGCCAGTGCCTCCGCCAAACGATGGAGAAGGCTGGTGGCACTGCATGGCCTTCCACAGTATCTGCCGCTGGCGGACCGGGCGCTCATGGGCATTGGCGCGGCAGGCAGCCTGATCCTGCCGAATGTCGTCATGAAGGCCGTGGCGGCGCGCCTGAGGGCGGACAGTGCGCGTGTCATCCTGCCCGGAGAAAGGGAGCCGCTGCACCGCTACCTTGCCTCGCGCAAAGAAGCGGGATTTCGCGTCAACCTCAACCATCTCGGCGAGGCCGTGCTGGGCGAGGAAGAGGCGCGGCGCCGTTTCGAGGCCGTGCTCGCGCATCTCGCGGACCCGGCGGTGGAGTACATCTCCGTGAAAATCTCCGCCATTTTCAGCCAGATCCATCTCATCGCCTGGGATGAGACGCTGCACGCCATTCAGGACAGGCTGCGCCCGCTTTACCGCGCCGCGCAAAAAGACGGCAAGTTCGTGAATCTCGACATGGAGGAGTATCGTGACCTCGCGCTGACCCTCGCCGCCTTTCGCGGTCTGCTGGATGAGCCGGAGTTTCAGCAGCTTCGCGCGGGCATCGCCCTCCAGGCTTATCTGCCGGACTCGTTTTCGGCCATGCAGGAGCTGACTCAATGGGCCAGGCGGCGCGTCGCCGCCGGTGGCGCGCCGGTCAAGATCCGCCTCGTCAAAGGCGCGAACCTCGCGATGGAAAAGGTCGAGGCCGAGATGCACGGCTGGCACCCCGCGCCGTATGCCACCAAGGCGGAGACCGATGCCAACTTCCGCCGCCTGCTCGACCACGGCTGCCGGCCGGAGAACGCGATGGCCGTGCGCCTTGGCGTCGCCAGCCACAATCTTTTCGATGTCGCCCTCGCCCTCACACTGCGCGAGCAAAATGGCGTGCGGGACCATGTGGAGATCGAGATGCTGGAAGGCATGGCCAACCACCAGGCCCGCGCCGTCCGCGATGCCGCCGGCGCCATGCTCCTGTACGCGCCCGCGGTGCGGAGCCATGATTTCCTCAGCGCCATGGCCTATCTGGTCCGCCGTCTGGATGAAAACACCGCGCCGGAAAATTTCCTGCGCGACATGTTCGCCATGCGCCCCGGCTCACCGGAGTGGGAGAACCAGAAACGGCGCTTCATCCAAGGCTGGCGCGACCGCCACATCGTCTCAGCAGACTCACGCCGCAGCCGCCCTCTGGAACTGCCCGCATCAGGTTTCCACAACGCCCCCGATACTGACTTCACCCAGCCATCCGCCCGCGCCGCTCTTCAAGAAGCCATTCACACCTGGCAGCCAGTCCCCCTCCCTGCCCTGCCCGATCTCGAAACCACCCTGCGCACCGCCTGCTCTGCCCAGAATGACTGGGAACTCCTCGGCGTCGCCGGCCGCGCCGCCATCATCCACCGCGCCGCCGATATCATGGAGCAGCAACGCTTCGCCGCCCTGGCCTGCCTGCGTGCGGACGGGAAAAAAGCGGCGGGAGACGCGGATGGCGAAGTCTCTGAGGCCATTGACTTCGCACGCTACTACGCCCGCACTGCCGGGGCGCCCGCAGGCCTCGCAGCGGAAGCCATGGGCGTCATCGCTGTCGTTTCTCCCTGGAACTTCCCTTATGCGATTCCGGCCGGCGGAGTGCTTGCCGCCTTGATGGCGGGAAACAGTGTCATCCTCAAACCCGCCCGTGCCACCGGGCAGACCGCCTGGCTCCTGATCAACCAACTCTGGCAAGCCGGCGTGCCGCGCGAGGTGCTGCATTTCTTCCCCTGTGACGGCCAGGCCGGCCGGAAAATGCTCACCGATGAACGCGTCGCGGCCTGCATCCTCACCGGCGGCTATGAGACCGCGCGCAAGTTCCAAAGCTGGCGTCCCTCCCTGCCGCTTTATGCCGAGACCAGTGGCAAAAACGCGCTCGTCATCACCGCGCAGGCGGATCGCGAGCTAGCCATCAAAGACCTCGTGCGTTCCGCGTTCGGTCACAGCGGCCAGAAATGCAGCGCCGCCAGCCTCGCCATTCTCGAAGCGGAGGTCTATGACGACCCCAACTTCCGCCGCCAGCTTCGCGATGCCGCAGCCAGCCTCCATGCCGGTCCTGCCTCCGACCCGCGCAGCATCGTCACCCCTCTTGTCAACCCGCCCGGCAAAGACCTGCACCGCGCCCTCACCACACTCGATGCCGGTGAAGAATGGCTGCTGGAGCCAAAACAACTCAGCGACGATCCCTGCCTCTGGTCTCCCGGCATCAAGCTTGGTGTCAAACCCGGCTCCTGGTTCCACCTCACGGAATGCTTCGGCCCCGTGCTCGGAGTCATGCGCGCGGACTCGCTCGCGCAGGCCACGGAATGGCAGAACGCCACCGACTTCGGACTCACCGCGGGCATTCACTCGCTCGATCCCGATGAGATCTCATGGTGGCGTGATCGTGTCCGCGCAGGCAACCTCTACATCAACCGCCCCATCACCGGCGCCATCGTGCGGCGCCAGCCCTTCGGCGGCTGGAAGAAGTCCTGCATCGGCCCCGGAGCCAAAGCCGGCGGGCCGAACTATGTGATGAGCTTCTGCCGTCTGCGTGAGGCGAACGGCGCGACTCCTGACTATGCGCAGGCATGGCAAAACCACTTCGCCAAGGATCACGACCCGAGCGCGCTGGCATGTGAATCGAACATCTTCCGCTACCGCCCCTGTCGCGGCGTCATCCTGCGGCTCGACACACCCGACGAGCACTTCATCAAGCTGGCCCGCCTGGCCTCCGAGACCACGGGCGCGCCGCTTGCGCTCAGCATTCGCTCCGAGGAAAGCGACACCGCTTTCATCGCCAGGCTGCCCGCCTTGGCAAAGCAAGCCGAGTTTCTCCGCACGCTGTCCGCACCGGGGGACGAGGTGCTTCATGCCGCGTTTGAGGCAAGTTTGAACTGGATCAACGCTCCCATCCTCTGCAACGGGCGCGTCGAGCTCGCCCGCTGGCTGCGCGAGCAAAGCGTGAGCCAGACCCTGCATCGCTACGGGCAGATCACCGCCCAAAACGGCGCGCCCCGCTCTTGATTCGCATTCATTACCGTCCCCTCGTTGCCTATCCCGCCATGAAAGCCCCCCTGACTGCGATCGCTCTCATTTTATTCTTCTGCCAGTTGCCGGCTCAGTCTCAAGGGCCGGAGATCATTCTCAATCAAGCCTCGGCGGACATCTTCCCCCAAGGCTGGCGGAGCGGACGCGTCAACGCCAGCGCGCAACCTCTTCTGGACACGGAGGTGGAACGGCTGCGCGGCATCGTGAAGCGCGCGTTAGGCAAGTACCCACCAGCCCTGCTGGAAACGACGCTGAAGAAGGTGCATGGCCTGGGGCATCTGGAGTATCACGGCGTGGCCACAGGCGGCACGCGCTCGGCCAGCGCCATCTATGTGGTCTGCAAGCCCCATTACAGTGACGCGGCGGTGGAGCGAATCATCCATGCGGAATACTCCAGTGTGCTGTTTCAAAAGTTCGCGCAAAACTTCGATGCCGGGGCTTGGCAGCGGCAGAATGCGGAGGGTTCCACTTATCTGGGCAGTGGTGTGGCGGCGGTGAAGGCGGGCAAGGTCTCTGGCCAGGCAACGCCAGAACTCCAAGAACAAGGTTTTATCAGCGAGTATGCCAAGGCGAGCATAGAGGAGGATTTTAACTCGCACGTCGCCCGCATTTTCATGGGCGATGAGACTTACTGGCAGACATTGGAGAAGCATCCTCGCCTCAAAGCCAAGACGGGCCTGCTGATAGCCTTTTACCAGAAGCTCGACCCGAGCATGAACCCGGCAAAGTTTGATGCGATCCGCAAGGAGGCGTCGAAGCTCACGCTGGACCGCATCTTCACCGACAAGGAGTTCGAGGAGGAGAAGATGGAGACTTTTCAATGGAGCAAGCTCGGCGCGCATTACTTCATCCTGGAAAAGCCGGCTGAGGGAAAGGAAGGCAAGGATTTGGTGAGGCACGACGCAGCCACTGGAGCGCGCACGGTCATCATCCCAGCGCGCGAGTTCACGCCGGATGGGGAAAAGAAGCCGCTCACAGTTTCAGACTTCGCCTTCTCAATGGACGAGCAGCGGCTCCTGATTTTCACCGACACGAAAAAGGTCTGGCGCAAAAATACGCGCGGTGACTACTGGCTACTCGATCTCGCGACAAAGAAGCTCGCCAAGCTCGGCGGTGATGCCGCGCCCTCGACCTTGATGTTTGCCAAGTTCTCGCCCGACGGCTCACGCGTGGCCTTTGTGCAAAAAAACAACCTGTACATGCAGAACCTGGCGGACATGAAAATCACCGCGCTGACTGCCGACGACTCCGGCAATCTGATCAACGGCACCTCAGACTGGGTGAACGAGGAGGAACTGGGGCTGCGGGATTGTTTCCGCTGGAGTCCTGACGGCACACGAATCTTATTCTGGCAGTTCGACACGAGTGAAGTGAAGCGCTTCACGCTCGTGAACCAGACGGATGGCAGCTACCCGCGCCTCACCACCTTTCCTTACCCCAAAGCCGGTGAAAAAAACTCGGCCACACGCCTTGGAGTGGTGCCTGCCAGCGGCGGCGCGGTGACCTGGCTGAAGGTTCCAGGCGACCCTCGTGAGCATTACCTGCCTTCCGCCGAGTGGACTCCGGATGGAGGCAGTATCCTCGTGCAGCAGTTCAACCGCCTGCAAAACACCCTGCTCGTCATGCTCGCCGATCCGGCATCCGGGGAGGTGGCGCCACTTTTCACTGAAACGGACCAAGCCTGGGTCGAGAACAGGAACAGCGAACCGCGCTGGCTGGGCGGCGAATTCCTTTGGCTGAGCGAGCGCAGCGGCTGGCGTCGGGTGTTGCGAGTGGATTTGACCGGCCAAACGCTGCCGGTGACACCTGACGGCCAGGATGTGATCGAAGTGACAGCCCTCGATGCCAAAGGCGGCTGGCTTTATTATCTGGCCTCGCCGGACAATGCCACGCAACGCTACCTGTACCGCGCCAGCCTGGACGGCATGGAGGAGCAGCGCATCACACCCGCCGGCCAGACGGGCACGCACAGCTACTCATGCTCCGAGGATGCCGCATGGGCCGTGCATACCCGCTCCAGCATGACCTCGCCTCCGGTCGTTGACCTCGTCTCGCTGCCGAAACATGAGACCGTGCGCAAGCTGAAGACACAGTCCGCATTGAAGGAAAAGCTGGCCAGCATGAGGCTGCCAAAGACCGAGTTTCTACGCGTGGACATCGGGGACGGCATCACACTGGACGGCTGGATGATGAGCGCGGCGGATCCCGGCTCCAAGTCAAAGCACCCGCTGCTCATGCATGTCTATGGCGAGCCCGCGGGCCAGACTGTCAGAGATTCGTGGGGCGGCCAGAAGACGCTCTGGCACTGGATGCTCGCTCAGCAGGGCTACATCGTCGCCAGTGTGGACACGCGCGGCACGCCCGCGCCTCGTGGGCGGGACTGGAGGAAGTCCGTTTACCGCCAGCTTGGCATCATCAATGCGCGGGAGGAGGCCGCCGCGGTGCGGATGCTTTTGCAACGCCATGACTTTCTCGATCCCAAACGTGTCGGCATCTGGGGCTGGAGCGGGGGCGGCAGCAGCAGCCTTGACGCCATTTTTCGTTATCCCGAACTTTACCACACCGCGATTGCCGTCGCCCCCGTGCCGGACCGCCGCCTCTATGACACGATTTACGAGGAGCGCTACATGGGCCTGCCGCAGGACAACGAGGAGGGCTACAAGGACGGCTCGCCCATCACCCACGCCGCGAATTTGCAAGGCAACCTCTTGATCGTTCATGGCACGGGGGACGACAACGTGCATTACCAGGGCGTGGAAAAGCTGATGGACGCGCTTATCGCGAACAACAAGTCCTTCACCGTCATGCCCTACCCGAACCGCGACCATTCCATCAACACCGGCAAAGGCACCACGCGTCATCTCCACGAGTTGATGACCCGCTTCCTGAACCAGCATCTGCCTGTGAAAACAAGCGCGACGACTGACCCCTATTTCAAACCCTGAGCACATGAAACGACAAGCCCTCGCACCGCCCATCCTCGCGCTCGCCTCGGTCTGCGTGTCCGCCTTCACCCGGCCGAGTTTCTGCCGCCTACGCCTCCGTGGAAGGGCGCCAGCGAGGCCTTGATCGTGCCGCAGGATCATCCCTGGATCACTCTTGCGAGCAGTCCGGAATGAGCGATTCGCCGCCTTATGCGGAGACTATAAGCTGGCTGGAAAAACTGGGCGTGCCTCGCCGCTGGTGCGTGTGATCACCTTCGACCACACTGCGCAAGGGCGTCCGCTATGCGCCGTCATCGCCAGTCACGAAGGCGTCTCCGAAACCGCGAAACTCCCCGCCAACGGCAAACCCGCCGTGCTCGCGCAAGGCGGCATTCACTCCGGAGAAATTGACGGAAAGGACGCGGGCATGATGCTGCTGCGCGGCATCGCCTTCGGCGGCAAAGAAACGCTGCTCGTCGAAAACTTCGAGGAAGGCACGCTGGAGGCATTGAAGCCGCGTTGGAATGAAATCGAGAACAAGGACGCCCGAGTGCTCGAAATCGTGAACGAGCATCCTGCGGCCAGTTCGGGCTCCAAATGCCTCCAAGTCACCGCGACGCTCGGCGAGAACACCGGCGGGCATCTTTTCAAGCGACTCGATCCCATTCAAACTCGCGTCTTCTCGCGCTTTTACGTGAAGTTCGCCAAGGACGCGCCTTACCTGCATCACTTCAGCGGCCTCGGCGGCTACAATCCGCCCACCAACTGGCCGCAAGGCAGCGCCGGCAAGCACGCCGCAGGCGACACACGTTTCAGCGCCCGCATCGAGCCGAATGGCAGCTACGGCACGCTCGCCGTGCCCGGCGGCTGGATGTTTTACACCTACTGGCACGACATGAAACAAAGCGCCGACGGCGGCTTCTGGGGCAACGGCCTGTGGCCCGAAGGCAAACCCGGCCCGCCACGCGGCCAGTGGCAGTGCGTCGAAATCATGGTGAAGTGCAACGATATCGGCCAGAGCAACGGCGAGCTCGCCCTGTGGCTCGATGGCAAGCTCACCACGCACATCGGCCCCGGCACAAAAACCGGAAAATGGACCGGCGAAGGCTTCGACGTGCTCAAGAACGGCCCGCAGACCTTCGAGGGCTTCCGCTGGCGCACCGTCCCCGAGCTCGCCGTCAGCTACTTCATGCTCAGCCACTACGTCACCGAAAACGCCTACCGCCAAAACAACGTCGCCAATCCGCCCAAGACCAATTGCGTGTGGTTCGATGACATTGTGATCGCCACGGAGTATGTCGGGCCCATCTCGAAGCGTTGATACGGTCATGTCTTCTTCGCGCTTCAGCACGGCTGCTCTGGCACTGGTCCTCTTTGGAGCTGTGCAAGCTGTTGGGCAGATGCCTCGCGCGTTCTTCTCGCAGCACTGCGAGAAATGCCACTCGGGCGCGAAACCCAAAGGCAAGTTCGACATCACGAAGCTGAGTGCGGATTTCAGCGATGCCAGCAATCGCGAGCACTGGCAGCGGGTGCTGGAGCAGATCCAAAGCGGTGACATGCCACCCGAGGACAAGCCGCGTCCATCGGAGCAGGACGCCAACACCGCCATGAAGTGGATTCGCGGCGAGGTGGACGCGATTGAACTGGCTCGTCGCGCCAAGGAAGGCCGTGTGGTGCTGCGGCGGCTGAATCGTGCCGAGTATGCCAACACGATGAGAGATTTGCTCGGCGTGGAGGTGGATCTGGCCGATCTGCTGCCGCCCGACACCTCGACCAATGGCTTCGACAACAACGCGGAGCTGCTGCACACCTCCTCTCATCTGCTGCGCAACTACCTCGACGCCGCCGACCGCGTGCTGGACGAGGCCATCGCCAGCAAACCGAAGCCCTGGATTCTCAACAAGCGCTTCGACATCAAGGACGAACGCACCGTGAAGCCGAACGGCAGCGTGTATCGCCATGTGCCGGACGGCGTGGCCATTTTTGCCGCGTGGGAGTCGGCGAACATCCGCGTGACGATGTGGAATTTCCGGAGCCATGTGCGCGGCAGGTATCGTTTCCGCATCTCCGCCTACGCCATCCAGAACGAGGGCAAGCCCGTCACCTACCGCGTCACCGCCGGCACGCTGAAGGAGGTCACCGAGGAGCGATTGGTCGGCTATTTTTCCGTGCCACAGGACAAACCGACGGTGATCGAGTTCACCGAGCAGTTGGAGCCGGAAAACCGCATCCGCATTCTCGCGGAAGGTCTGCCTGCCACGCCGCCGCAGGTGCAGCAGGTGGGCGTGGAGAATTACAAAGGCCCCGGTCTGGTGGTGCAGTGGGTGGACATCGAAGGCCCGCTGCTCGAATCCTGGCCGCCGCCGAGTCATCGTGCCTTGTTCGGTGATCTCAAGCAAGAGCGCGTGGAGCGCGAACGCTACGAGGTCGTCTCCTCACAACCCCTGGCGGATGCAGAGCGCTTGCTCACGGATTTCGCTCGTCGCGCTTTCCGTCGGCCCGTGTCCTCGCAGGAGATACAGCCCTTCCTCGCGCGTGTGCGCAGTGCCTTGAAAAACGGACGCAGCTTTGAGCAAGCCATGCGCCTTGGCTTCAAAGGGATCTTGGTTTCGCCCGACTTCCTCTTTCTGCGGGAGCGCGGACCGCGCCTCAGCGATTTCGAGCTGGCGAGCCGCCTCTCCTATTTCCTGTGGAGCTCGATGCCGGACGAGGAGCTTTTAAAACTTGCCACCGCCAACCAACTGCACGAGCCCGAGGTGTTGCGCGGCCAGCTCGAGCGCCTGCTGCGTGATCCGAAATCGAGATCCTTCACGGAGAACTTCACCGGTCAGTGGCTCAAACTCCGCGCCATCGACGATACCCTGCCGGATCGCACGCTCTACCCGGAGTATGACGACATCCTCAAAACCGCGATGCTGAAGGAGACCAAGCTCTTCTTTGATGAAGTGCTGAGCCAGGACCTGCCGCTGACAAACTTCGTCCACTCTGAATTCACCTTTCTCAATGAACGACTCGCACGGCATTACCGCATTCCCGGCGTGGAAGGCATGGACATGCGCAAAGTCACGCTGCCTGCGGGCAGTCATCGCGGCGGCTTGCTCACGATGGGCAGCATTTTGAAGGTCACGGCGAATGGCACGACCACCTCGCCCATCATCCGCGGCTCTTGGGTGCTGGAGCGCATCCTCGGCACGCCGCCGCCGAAACCGCCGCCAGATGTGGAGGCCATCGAGCCGGACATCCGCGGTGCCACCACCATCCGCGAACAGCTTGCGAAGCATCGCAACGTCGAAAGCTGCGCAAGCTGCCACAAGAAGATCGATCCGCCCGGCTTCGCGCTGGAGAGCTTTGATGTCATCGGCGGCTGGCGCACGCACTACCGTGCCACCGGCGAGCCACGCATCATCGACGGCCGCCGCCGTCGCTACTGGGACGGCCCCGCCGTCGATCCTGGTGATGTCACCCCCGACGGCCGCCGCTTTGAAAACATCGACGGCTACAAGCAACTGCTCATCGAGAACAAAGACCAGCTCGCCCGCAACCTCGCCGAAAAACTCCTCGCCTACGGCACCGGTGCCGCCCCCACGTCCACCGATGACACCCAGATCGAGAAAATTATCTCTCGCGTCCACGCCAGGAACTTTGGCTTCAAGTCGTTGATCCACGAAGTCGTGCAGAGCGATCTCTTTCAGACGAAGTGACTTCTACAAACATGAAACATGTCATCCTTATCCCAGTCTTCTACGCATTGACTTGTCCCCTATTGGCAGGTGAGTCTGCGCTAACTAAGACTTATCAGCCGCTGGATGGACTCGGTGCGGGTTCGATTGTCATTTCTCAGGTCACTTGTCATGACTGGTATTCACACAACGGTCAGCCCACTTCCATTGGTTTGATTTCTGCTGCCAACGTCCCGCCGACCAACAACCCAAAAGAAGCGATAGAAAATCTGAACCTCGCCTCAGTTTGTGGAGTCCGGTTTAGCTGTGGAGATATGGATCTGACCTCCGAGTTAACTTTGGATGCCACCGCGTTTGCAATCCCGGAGCGATTCGACCATCCGCGTGAAGAGATCGTTCGGGCTTCCCTGGAATGCCTGAGGCGCTGCCTTCCAGACAAACTGCGTCAAACTCCTGTCACTCTAAAGTCATCGAATGAGAACGAAGCTTGGTTAGCTGAGATCGTCCGTCAGTTTAACATGCATGACCGGAGCAAAGTCTTCTTCACGCCAGCTCAATAAACCAGCTCTCCATATCTCCTCTTCTCCCAGTCTCATTGTCTCATTGTCTGATTGTCTCCCTGTCTCATGAACACCCGCCGCCATTTCCTCCGCACCACGGGCATCTCGCTGGCTCTCCCGTGGCTGGACAAGCTTTCCGTCGGTCATGCCGCGAGCGCTTCGCCGACACCGCGGCGCATGATCTGCATCTGCGCGCCGCTGGGCTTTTATCCGGAGCACTTCTTTCCCAAGCAGGCGGGCAAAGACTACGCGCTCTCGACCTATCTCGACATCCTCAAGGATCACCGCGATGACTTCACAGTCATCTCCGGCCTGCAGCACGCAGGCATGGGCTCCAGCTTTGCACATCAGGCCTCGGCCAGCTTTTTGACCGGCGCTCCTGGCGCGGGCAGGCCGGGCTTTCGCAATGCCGTTTCACTCGACCAGTTCGCCGCCGAGCACCTCGGCGCCGCAACCCGCTTCCCCAGCCTCGTGCTGTCGGGTGAAGGTTCCGGCGGCCTGTCATGGACACGCACCGGCGCCTTGATCCCGGCGGACAACTCGCCCTCGAAGGTCTTCGCCCGGCTTTTCCTCGAAGGCGAGGCCGCCGAGGTGGCGCAGCAAATGCGCCAGCTGGAGGATGGCCGCAGCATTCTCGATGATGTGCGCTCGCAGGCGAAATCGCTGCTCTCCGGCCTCGGCAGCGAGGATCGTGACAAGCTCGACGAATACCTCACCAGCGTGCGCGAACTGGAGCAGCGCATGGTCAACGACGAGAGCTGGGCCCGGAAACCAAAGCCAAAGATCGACGTCAAGCCGCCGCAGGACATTCAGAATGCCGCCGATCTCATCGGTCGCACACGCCTGCTCTTTGATCTCAGTCATCTCGCGCTGCAAACCGACTCCACACGCCTCATCACCATCATGCTCGCAGGCAACACGCAGGTGCCGCCGATTGAGGGCGTGTCTCTCGGCCATCACGACCTCTCGCATCACGGCAAGGATCCCAGCAAGCTCTCGCAGCTTCAAATCGTCGAGCAGGAGACGATGAAAACCGTGCGCGATCTCCTCTCGAAACTCCAACAATCCAAGGAGGCCGACTCCAACCTGCTCGATCACACCACGGTCTTCCTCGGCAGCAACCTCGGCGATGGCAGCAGCCATTCGACCAAGAATCTGCCCGTGCTGCTCGCCGGCGGTGGTTTCAATCACGGCCAGCATCTCGCCTTCGATCCCGACAATCCGCCGCCGCTCTGCAATCTCTTCGTCAACATGCTCCAGCGCATGGGCATCGAGACCGACAAGTTCGGCACCAGCACGGGAACGCTCACCGGCGTGGAGATGAAACAGGTGTAAGAAAGCTCAAATGCTCTTCCTCACTCCACCACCTCGACCACGGCGGCGAGTTGATGCGGTTGAGCGCCCAGCTTCACGCGGGTGCCGTCAGTGCATTTGTTGACGATCGTCGAAGCCATGTCGCGAACGGCTTTTTGCAGCCGCGCCTCATCAGGATGCTGTTTGGCGAGCGCATGAAGCTCCGGCAAGGCCTCCACCGTGATGCCCATGGCATCGAATTCATCAAGCAAGGCGTGAATCGCCGGCAGCGCGACCGCATCGACCTCCGCTGAGCGGCCGAGATCGGCCAGCGCACGCAGAATGATCACATGGTAAACCGTGCGCGCGTTGTGCGCATCGAGCCAGCGACCGTTCTTCGCCTGACCAGGCGCGACACCGACACGAAACTTCTCCAACGCGGCCTCCTTCATGCCTGCACGAGCCAGCAGTGACACGGAGAAGGCATTGTAGTTGAAGTTCGCGCAGCATTTCTGCTTCGCCGCCCATTCTGCGGCACGACGACCCGCAGCGAGATAGCCTTCCTCCTTCAAAAACTCACCTGCCCGCAACAAGGCCACGCCGCACACACCCGTGTCGAATTGCGAACCACCATCGGGATCAGGCGTGATGATCCAGCCGTCTTGGATCTCGATGGTGCCGTTTTGGAGGTGTTTGGTCGTCATGTCGCCAAAACGGATGTTCTTGCCTCGCAGGTCCGGAAACGGAAAATGGCCCTGCGGCTGCTGAAGCCTCAAAAGCACACTCGCCGTGCCTCGCAGCAGCTTTTCGACATCCGCGACACGTTCCGGCACATGTTGCGCCACATGCGGATGCATCGTCACGCATGCGTCGAGCATGTAGGCATACACGCGGACCATTTGATCCGGCAAAAGCTCGCCCTTCATCAAGGTGCGCATCGCGCGGCCCTCCGTCTCCAGCGCGGCGAGGAGGAGCTTCACCACCTCCGCGCGGCTCAGTTTCAATTCAGAAGGCTTCTGCCCCATGCGGCGGCCATCCGGCACACCTGCTTGATCACCAAGGATGCCTTCCATCGCCCGCGTGATCTCGCGCACCGCCTTCGCATCGCCGGAAGCCATCGCGGCGGCCAGTTTCGGCCCCTCGGCCTTCAACGCGGCCTCCATCTCCGCCGTGGGATGAAACAACGGCTGCCCGGCCATCGACCAGCCACCCGGATCAATCCCCACCGCCTTCTCCGCCTCGCGCAATTGCTGCTCCGACTCCGCCGGAAGCCCCGCATTGAACTTACGCGCCAGTTTCTCCACCCGCTGCACCAGCTCCCGATCATTCTTCTCCCGCGCGATCTGCCGCGCCATGCGCAAACGAGCCTCCGATTCATCGGGCGCGAGCGCGTGGACGGTCGTGGAAACCAGGATTATCAGCAAAATGGAGCGGAGAAGATGCATGACGATCTGTGTCCAACAAACGCTTCGTGTATGACAACCGTAACCAAACATTTTTTTGTCACATAGCTTCGCGCAACCGAACCTGCGGCGGCGTGTTCTTGCGGGACGTGAAAACGCCCTTTCCCAAAACACACGCCCTCAACACAAACCACCGTCGAATGCCGCGGACGTTGACCTTGCTGGCCGCTTGCTTCTTGAGCATCGAACCCACCGCGATGGCGGAGCCGCTCGCCGCCGGAGATCACACGCGCACGGTGAAGGTCGGCGATTTGCAGCGCCGCTACCAGGTGCATGTGCCGGGCAGGTATGAATCATCGAAGGCGATGCCGGTGGTGATCGCGTTTCACGGTGGTGGTGGCAATCCCGCGAGCATGGTGCGGCTCAGCGGGATGAATGTGAAGTCGGAGGAGGCCGGTTTCATCGTGGTGTATCCGTTTGGCACCGGACGATTGGAGAACCAGTTGCTCACCTTCAACGGTGGCGGGTGCTGCGGCTATGCGATGGAGAACAAGATAGACGATGTCGCCTTCACGGCGGCGCTGCTCGATGATCTCGCCACGGTGGTGAAGGTCGATGCGAACCGTGTCTATGCCACGGGCCTCTCGAATGGCGGCATCGTGTCGCATTACGTCGCCTCCGAGTTGAGCGACCGCATCGCCGCCATCGCGCCGGTCGGCGGTCCGCTCATGATTGACGCGGTGAACGCGAAGCGCGCCGTGCCGGTGATGCATTTCCACGGCACCGCGGACGCCTTCGCGCCATTCCAAGGCGGCTACGGCAAAGGATCGTTCGGACGAAGCAAGGGCGTGACGGACTTCCGTTCCGTCGAGCACACGATCCAAACCTGGGTGAAAAACAACGGCTGTAATGCAACGCCTGAAGTCGTCCCACTGCCCGACAAGGCCGCTGACGGCATGAAATGCACCCGCAAGACCTGGAGCGGTGGCCGCGACGGCAGCGAGGTCGTGCTCATCGAGATCGAAGGCGGCGGTCACACCTGGCCCGGCATGAAACCCATAGTTGAGATGCTAGGCCCATCCACCATGGACATCTCGGCCAATCACTTGATGTGGGATTTTTTCCAAAAGCACCCGCTAAAGCCCGCCACTGCCGCGAAAGGAACCTCGAAACCATGAAGCTCATCCTCCTGCTCTTCTTTGCATTGTTCGTGTCTATCGCCGGGGCTCAGGGCCCGTCGTGGGTGACCCCTGCGGTGCGGGCACCGCATGTGGCGCATCACACGTTCGAGAGCAGCGCGCTTCAATCGAAGGTGAGCTTTCACGCTTACACGCCGGAGGTTTACGAATTGGAGAAAGAGCGGCGCTTTCCCGTGCTCTACTGGCTGCATGGCACGGGCGGAGGCCTCGCGGGCATTGCGCCGGTGTCCGCCTGGTTTGATGCGGCGATTCGTGAAGGCAAAATGCCGCCGGTCGTCGTCGTGTTTCCAAATGGACTGGCCACGAGCATGTGGTGTGACTCCAAGGATGGCGCGGTTCCGATGGAGACGCTCGTCGTGAAGGAACTCGTGCCGCATATCGACGCGACCTTCCGCACCTTCGCGAAACGTGAAGGCCGAATCGTCGAAGGCTTCAGCATGGGAGGCTACGGCGCGGCTCGGCTTGGGCTGAAGTTCCCCGAGGTCTTTGGAGCCGCGTCCTGCCTCGCGGGCGGGCCTCTCGACCTCGACTTCCAAGGCCCGCGCACGAGGGCGAATCCTGCGGAGCGGGAGAACATACTGCGCATGACCTTCGGCGGCGATCTCGACTACTTTCGTGTCCAAAGTCCGGTGACTCTCGCGGAGAAACAGGCCGCCGCCGTGCGCGGAAAAGTGTTCATGCGAGTGGCCGCGGGATCGCGTGACTTCACCGCGGCGCTGAACCGTGAATTCTCCAGCCATCTGAAGAGGCTGAACATTGACCACACCTTTATCGGGGTGCCCGGCGTCGGTCATGAAACCCTTCCGCTTCTTCGCGGCATGGGCAATGAGCAGTGGCAGTTTTATCGTGCCGCGCTCGCGGCTGTCTCGCCGACGATCCGCTGATGAAAACGGCCGCCCGCTTGTCATCTTCCTGTCATCCGCACGTTTCAAAGACCCGCGCATGAAAACCTTCCTCCTCCTTCTTGCGATCAGCAGCCTCGCGGCGCAAACGCCGATCATCTTCCCCAAAGACGGCGGTGTGCTCGATGTGCGGGAGTTTGGAGCGAAGGCGAATGATGACGTGGATGACACGGCATCCATCCAGAAGGCGTTGGATGCGTTTCCGAATGGAAATCGCATCGTGTATCTGCCGGCGGGCATATGGATCGTCACGGACACGCTCCACTGGCCGAAGGGCGAGGGCGGGAATGGTGAGAAGCGGACGATTTTGCAAGGCGCGGGCATGGCGTTGACGAAAATCGTCGTGCCGCCCTCCACGCCAGCTTTTGGCGACCAACCGAAGGCGGTGCTGTGGACGGGCGTGAAGCCCGCGCAGCGGTTTCGCAATGCGGTGCGCGATTTGACGATCGAGATCGGCGCGGGCAATCCGCAGGCCATTGGCATGCAGTTCAACGCGAGCAACCAGGGCACGATTCGCAACGTGACGCTGCGTGCGGCGAAGGACAGCGGCCTCATCGGGATCGACATGGGCTTCACGGATGAGATCGGGCCGCTGCTGGTGCGAAACCTCACCGTGGAGGGCTTTGAAACCGGCATCGTGACCAAGTGGCCGGTGAACTCGAACACGCTGGAGCACATCACGCTGCGAGGTCAGCGCAAGCTTGGCTGGCACAACTACCACCAGATGATATTCGTGCGCGGCCTGACCAGCGAGAACGCCGTGACGACGCTCTACAACGAAAAGGACTCGATGGGCACGGTGACGCTCGTGGACTCCAAAATCACCGGCACCGGCATCGACGCGCCCGGTTTGCTGAACCAACGCCAGATGTATCTGCGCGATGTCGAGATCACCGGACATGCCACTTCGGTCGATCACGCCGACAAAGGTCGCGACAAGGGCGATGTGAAGGATGCAGGCCGCATCGCGGAAGACACCTCGCATGCGAACGTGGCCGCGCCGTTTCGGTTTGAAGGCGAGAAAACCTTTGCGGAGGCTGGCAAGGTCACTCACTAGCCGGTCAAAGAAACGCCCGAAGTGCCGTGGGAAGGCAAGTGGGCGAACATCGAAGCCTTTGGAGCTGATCCAGACGGCAAAACAGATGCGAGCGAGGCTTTGCAGCTCGCCATCGATTCCGGCGCGGAGACGATTTACCTGCCAGCAGGCAAAGAATTCTTCTTTGACGGTGAAGTGGTCATTCGCGGCCCTGTGAGGCGCATCATCGGCCTCGAAGGAAAATTCCGCAGCGAAGGAAAAGCCGTGTGGAAGCTGGCGGACGGTCAAAACGATGCTGCCGTCGTCATCATCGAGCGCATGAACAACCGCAGCGGCGGACACGGCGTCGAAATCCAGCATGAATCGAAGCGCACGCTCATCGTGAGCAGCGTGATCGGCTTCACCGTCGAAGGCAACGGCAGCGGCGACATTTTTCTCGATGACTACTGCGGCAGGCTGAATCTGAACGCAAAAGGCCAGAGCGCCTGGTGTCGCCAGCTCAACACCGAGCACGACGGCGTCATGTGCCGAAACAACGGCGGCAGGCTGTGGATCCTCGGCATGAAGACGGAGAAAATCGGCACGATCATCGAGACAGTGGGCGGCGGTATCACGGATGTGAGCGGTGTCTTCATCTACGCGAACCGCGGTTGGGAGCCTGATCTGCCCGCCTTCATCTGCCACGACAGCACGCTGACACTGTCTGGCATCAACGACCGCAACTACTCCCAGCGCCCCATCGTCATCTGGACCCGCGAAACGCAAAAAGGCGAGACGCGTGATCTCAAAGAGCGTCCATGGGTGTATCTCAGCCGGTGAACCAACACTCAGCGGTTTACTGAGAGAGCTGATCGGACTTTTGTCGTTTGAAGGTCCATTCATGAAAGTACTCCTCTGCCTATCACTGACCAGCTTGGCCCTCGCCCAGCATCCGCAGCTCAAAACCGGTCCGAATGCCGATCTCGGCGGCGTTTTGCTCATGCCGGCGAATGACAAATGGAATCGCGATGTCTCCAAAGACGAGGTCGATCCGCTCAGCGATGCGATCATCGCCTCCATTGGCGCGGAGACGGGCCTGCATGAGGACTTTGGCATCGTGTGGAAGGGCCAGCCGGGCGGCATTCCGTATTACGTCGTCAGCGGTGACCAGCCAAAGGTGCCGGTGAGCTTTGAGTATGCGGACGAGAGCGATCCGGGGCCGTATCCGATCCCGCCGAATGCTCACATCGAAGGCGGACCGCAGAGCGAGGGCGACCGCCATGTGCTCGTGCTCGACAAGGACAACTGGAAGCTATACGAGCTTTTTCACAGCTTCCCGCTGGATGGTGGCAAGTCGTGGAAGGCCGGCAGCGGAGCCATCTTCGATTTGAAGAACCCCAAGCCGCGTCCCGCTGGCTGGACGAGCGCTGATGCGGCCGGTTTGCCCATTCTGCCCGGTCTCGCCCGCTACGATGAAATCTGCGGCACGAAGAAGCTCACGCATGCGCTGCGCTTCACCGTGAAAAAGAGCCGACGCGCCTACGTGCCGCCCGCCACGCACTTCGCCAGTCCACACAAAGACGAGAACCTCCCGCCGATGGGCATGCGCGTGCGTTTGAAGGCCAGCTTCGATACCTCGAAGTTCACCGGAGCCGCCAAAGTGATCCTCGAAGGCCTCAAAACCCACGGCATGATCCTCGCCGACAACGGCGGCGACTGGTTCATCAGCGGCGCGCCCGATGATCGCTGGAACCACGAGGAGCTTTTGCCCATCCGCAAAGTGAAGGGCAAAGATCTCGAAGTCGTGAAAATGGGGCCGATGACAACGCGGTGAAGCGTTGAGGTTGGCAAGAAAATTGGGATTCAGATGTTTGGGCTAATTTTCTTGCCCCCAAATTTTCCTGCCAAAAGTAAGCCGTATGACTCCCACCCGTCCGTCCCGACCTCGCGTGCAGCTTTGGATGCTGCGCCTCATGATTGCCATCTTGCTCACGGGTTTGCCCGGAGCGCTGCTGCCAGAGATCGCCTTCCAAAAGTTCGCGTGGCTCATGGGCTACGGCAAACAGCCCATCACACCGCTCATCGTTTACCTTTCGGGAAACGCTGGCTTTGCCTACGTCACCATCGCCGTGCTGATCTGGGCCATCTCGCGAGACGTCACCCGCTACCAGCCGCTCGTGCGCCTCTGCGGCTGGACGATGGTGCTCGCAGGCCCGGCCTATCTCTCGATTGATCTCCAATGCCCGCTGCCGCTGTGGTGGATCTTGATGGACAGCGTGGGCTGCTTCCTCATCGGCATCACGCTGCTGTGGGCCTGTCCCCGACAAACAACTGCCTGAGTCGCATGCGCTTCCTCCTTCTGTTCCTTTTTGGACTGCGGCTCTCCGCGGCTGAATCAATGCAACCCGGTGAGATCACCACGCCGTTTCCGACAATCAACCACCTCGCTGTCGAATGGCAGATCGAGGGCGATGGCGATCTCGACGCGACTTGTGAGGTGAAAGTGCGAAAAGAAGGCGAAGCGGCCTGGCGCGATGCTGAAGCATTGCGGCGTGTGCCTGCCGGCAAGAGCTAAAAGACCTCGCCGATCTTCACTTGGACGAATCGACTCAGCGGCAGCGTGTTCGATTTGGAGGCGGGAACGAGCTACGAGATCGAATTGAAGCTCCATGACCCCGATGGCGGCTCCGCGACGAAAGTCGTTCAGGCAAGCACCCGGCCCGAACCCATCGCCAAAGCCGATGCGGTGGTCAAAAACGGCTCGAAGGGCGATTTGAATGCCGTGAAGCCCGGCGAGGTGCTGTTGCTGGCGGATGGCGATTACGGTGCGGCGACGTTCAATCGCGATGGAGAGCCTGGAAGGCCGATTGTTTATCGCAGCACGAGCGGAAAGGCTGTTTTCAGCGAGATCAGCCTGACGAATCGCAAGTGGGTGTATCTCGAAGGCGTCACCGTGAACGGGCCGGTGCGCTTGAATGGCTCGGAGCACTGCGTGGTGCGGTGTTGCCGCATCAACGCGCAGTTTGGCATCAAGGCTTATAAGCCGGGCATGATGAACGGCTGCATCGAGGACAACGTCATCACCGGCATCCGCGAGTGGAAGCCGCAGATCATGGGCGCGGGCGGCGACAACGAGGGCGAGGGCATCCAGTTCACCGGCAGCGGCAATGTGATCCGCCACAACCGCGTCAGCGGCTTCCGTGACTGCATCAGCCACATGGAAGACGACGGCGCGGCACCGCAGATGTGCAATGACATCCTCAACAACGATCTCAGCGCCGGTCTCGACGACGGCATCGAGGCCGATTTCGCCCTGCACAACTGCCGCGTGATGCGGAATCGCCTCACGAACTGCTTCGTCGGCATCTCCTCGCAACCCGGACTCGGCGGGCCGAACTACTTCCGGCGCAACGTGATGTTCAACATCATCCTCGAGCCCTTCAAACTGCACCGTTTCAGCCAGGGCGATGTCATCCAGCACAACACCGTCGTGAAAGCCGGCGACGGCCTCGGCATTCACACCAGCGAGCCATTTGATCACGCCGTGATCACCCACAACCTCATCATCGGCGGCAAACCACCCGAAGGCGCAAAATACGGCGGCTACGGTCCTGGACGAGGCCGCGCCGTCGATGCGCAGAGCTTCGGCGACCACTGCCTCATCGACCACAATGCCTACGCCGTCCTCGGCATGCCCTTTGAAGGCAAAATCCGCTCCTGGACCTTCCAAAAGCTTCCGGGCACCGAGTTCGAAAAACACGGCCGCGAGCTCAAAGTCCCCGTTTCACTCCCCGAAGACCCCGCAAGGCTCTACGAGCCACCTGACTTCTCCGCACTGACTGAAGCGGGTGCGTATTCGGGCGAAAAAATTCCCGTGTATGGGCCGAGGCAGTAGTTTTCACTTCCGCTTCATCAGCTCACGGAGAATCGGATTCGGGAAGCGGCGGCTTGGAGTAATGGCATAGAAGCTCTCCTTGATCTGGGGGAAACAGTGTCGCTCGACGAGCGCACCGCTTTCCAACTCGTCACGAACGACGACGGGCGGGACGAGGGTGACACCATTCGTTTCACAGGCCATGAGGCGGAGCATGGCCATGTCATCGACTTCGGCTGCGATGATGGGACGAATGCCGGTTTGATCCATGAGGACGTCAAATGGGGCACGGATGCTGCTTTCGAGGCTGGGGAGCACGACAGGCGTTTTGCGCATGTCCTCGGGAAAGCGAAAGGGCTTCATGCCGCGTGTTTTGTGCCCCACGAGACTCACTGTTTGTTCGTCGAGCAAATGACTGTGCCAGCCGGTCTCGGCATCGCGGCGCACAGGCGTGTTGGAAAGCACGACATCGAGCGTGCGGGCCTGGAGCTGGGTCAAAAGCTCGCGCAGTGTGCCGGAGTGGATGATGAGCTCGACATCATCGCGGGTGATGAGCGGTCACAGGAAGGTGAGCTGGAAGTTGCGCGACAAATTCGACGCCGCGCCGACACGGAGGAAGCCGCGGCTGCGTTTGGCGCGGTTTTGCAGCAGGTCGGTGAGTTCCTCGCCGCTGCGGAAGATGGAGTCGGCATATTCCAGCGCGATCTGGCCGGCCTCGGTGAGCACGAGGGCCTTGTGCTTCCGCTCAAACAGCGGCTGGCCGAGGTTTTCCTCCAAACTGCGAAGCTGCACGCTGAGGGCCGATTGCGAGAGTTTGAGATGCTTCGCGGCCTTCGTGAGGCTGCCCTCATGGGTGATGGCGCGGAAGTAGCGGAGGTGGTGGTACTTGAAGTGCCATCCTGAGCGGAAACATCCACAGCAAAACCGTGAATATGAGTCTGTTGAAAGCGGCCAGCTCATTCAGAGCACCTCAACATATAATCTTATTCTTCATGGCCTCCAAATATTGCGATCTTGAAAGGCGTAAAGCTAGCCCATCAACCATGAAACCGACCCTCCTTGCCCTCACACTGGCTTTTTTGAGCACCTCCGCTTTCGCCAAAGTCGAGCGCATCTGGATGACGCACCAGTCGCCGGACAACTCGAAAATCGTCATCTCTTGGGAAACCACCAACCCTGGCGATTCCGTGGTCGAGTTTGGCACATCGCCACAGCTTGGTGAAAGCGCGAAGGTGGACGGCAGCCGCACGCTGCATCATGTGGAGATCCCGATCCCGCAGAAGGATGTCGTTTATCACTACCGCGTGAAGAGTGGTGATCAGGTTTCGGACATCAACACCTTCAAAGGCTATCCATCGAAGCTGCTGCGCATCGCTGTCGTGACGAACATCCGCGCGGACGCGAAGCTGAACTTCGCCGCGATCAAGAAGGACGACCCGCACCTGCTCATCTCCGCGGGCGACACGGCCATGCAGTATCAATTTGCCACGCAGGCGGACAAGGAGGCCACCAAGTCCCACAGCACGGCCATTGACACGCAGGCGGACCTTTTCCGCAGCACGCCCTTCATGGTCTCACTCGGCAATCTTGACCGCAAGATCCGCCCCAACGGCATCAGCATGGAGGAGCCGGGCTACGACATCGCCGCCACCGGCTACAGGAAGTTCTTCGCGCTGCCCGGCAAGGAATGGATCTGGGCCTGGGACGTACCGGACTTCGATCTACGCCTCATCAGCGTGGACATGAGTCACACCGGCGACTTCGGCAAACCCAACCAGGCCTGCAACGCCTTCGACAAGGACTCCGAGCAATTCAAATGGTTCGAGGAGACGATGAACAGCACGAAGGCGGGCTTTGTGATCACCGTCTATGGCGAGACCAGCGGCACGGTGCGCCGCCATGCCGAAGGCGGCTGGAAGCGCGTCATTGAAAAAAGCAGCATCGCCATCTCCGGCGAGTGCTACCACGCCGAGCGCACCGAGCTGGACGGCATGACCTACTACAACAGCTCCGTGCGCGGCAACGGCACCTTCGGCCACGACACCAAGGCCGCCTTCTCCGACAAGTCTGCCAGCTACAAGCTCATCACCCTCGACCGCGACGCCGGAACGATGACCGTCGAGATCAAGGCCCTGGACGACGGCCGCGTGCTCGACAGCAAGACTTTCAAGAAGCGCGCGCAGTGAGCATTGCTGGATGGGGCCGGGCACCGATTTCTCTCCGGCAATCAAGCGCTCCTGGATGCAATACAGCGGCGCCTGCATCGGTTTACCTCATTGCCAATCATTAGCCGGTCATGAGAAGCTCCCTTCCAGTTCTCTTTGCGATCCTTGCGGTCTTTTGCGGCCAGTCATTCGCGGCTCCGCCGAACATCGTCTTCATGTATGCCGACAATGTCGGTTACGGCGATCTCGGCTGCTATGGCAACAAGGAGGTCAAAACGCCATACCTCGACCGGCTTGCGGCAGACGGCGCGCTCTGCACGGATTTTTACGTCGTCACCTCCACCTGCACCGTGTCGCGCGGTGCGGTGCTGACAGGTCGGCATCCGCTGCGCAACGGTTTGCTGCATCAGCTCGTGGTCGAGGAGAACTGGCATGGCGTCGGCCTGCCGCACCGCGAGCGCATCATGCCGCAGTATTTAAAAGACGCGGGCTACGCCACCGCCTGCATCGGCAAGTGGAACATCGGCTTTGCGCCCGGCAGCCGCCCCACGGAGCGCGGCTTCGACGAGTTCCTCGGCTGCCGCAGTGGCAACATCCATTACTTCGCCCACACCTACCACGGCGAATACGACCTGTTTCGCGGCACCGAGCTGCAACGCATGGAAGGTTACAGCGGCGACCTCTTCGCCGAGGCCTCCGCTGATTTCATCCAGCGCCAAAGCAAGGGCGGCAAGCCGTTCTTCCTCTACCTGCCCTTCAACGCCCCGCACTACGTCAGCAAGATCAACGTCGCCGAGGGCGAGATACCGCAATGGCAGGCCCCTGACCGCGCCTTTGCCGCCTACGGCTGGGATCCCTCCGAGCAGAATGAAAAACGCCGCTACCTCGCGGTCATCACCGCCATGGATGACAACGTCGGCCGCGTGCTCGCCGCGCTTGATGCCGCCGGCCAGCGCGACAACACGCTCGTCGTCTTTGTCTCCGACATGGGCCCCATCCTGCGGCCCACGCACGGCCTCGGCGTCGCCAGCGCCGACATCTATCGCGATGGCGCGCCCACCTTGTATGAAGGCGGCATCCGCGTGCCTGCAATCTTCCGCTGGCCCGGCAAAATCAAACCCGGCACCGTCTCGAAGGCCATGCTCAGCCACCTGGACCTTCTGCCAATGTTTTTGAAGGCCGCAGGATTGCCCGCGCCCAAGGATCGCATCCTCGACGGCCGCGACTGTCTCCCAGCGCTGGACGGGGACGCCCCCTCACCCCACGAACGCCTCTTTTACCATCTGCGCGACACCGTCGCCGTGCGTGAAGGCAGCCTCAAACTCATCCGCCCGAAAGCCAAAGCCCCCTGGGAGCTCTACGACCTCGCCACCGATCCCTCCGAGAAGCAGGACCTTGCCGTCAAACGTCCGCAGGAAGTCGAACGCCTCGCAAACCTGATCACCAACTGGCAGCTTGATGTGAAAAACGACGCGAGCGAGCCGGTGAAATACAAGCCGGCAAAAAAGCAGAATTAGTCGACATTTACAAATGACTCCCGACAAGCAGCAGGCGATTCACCGTTTCAGAACGACACCAGACAATCTGTTGATTGTAGGGCAAGCTGGAACGGGAAAGTCCTTTTTGCTAAAGCATTTGACCGAAGGGATTCCACCAAATAAATACGCAATAGTAGCCCCTACGGGCATGGCTGCCTTGAATTGTGAAGGAAGCACCATTCACGGAATGTTCCATCTTCCTGTCGGTCGGTTTCCATTTGGTATCATTTCCCGTGATGGAGATTGGTTGAAAAACCTCAAGCGTAATGGGGAGTTCGAGGGGCTTGAAATTTTGTTTATCGACGAAATATCCATGGTGCGCTCAGATGTTCTTGATGCATTGGATCATGTGCTTCGTACACAAGGGCCTAATCCTGCCGCGCCGTTTGGTGGAGTGAGGTTGGTGGCGCTTGGTGATCCACTTCAGCTTCCACCGGTTGAGAAGATAAATCACAAGCCTTGGTTCGATGGCAGTAAACGAAATGCATGGAGGTCACCCTGGTTCTTTGGTGCCAAAGCTTGGGCTGATGCTGCATTCAAAACAGTCGAACTAACTACAAATCACCGCCAGGAAAGCGATCCTGAGTATGCCAAGTTGCTTGACTGGGCTAGGCTGGGTGATCTGATCGAAATGCATCACGAACTGCTTGATGGGCTGAAGCGATCGTTGCCAGACCAGAATCGTGCCCTCCGCGTTATGTGCACAAACAAGCAGGTTGCTGACTACAACTCCCAACAGTTGTACAAACTGGAAGGAGATGCTCTGCGGTTTATCGCCACCGAACAACGTTGGACTGGGGACACTCCCGTCGAAAAGGACATACTCCTGAAGGTGGGTGCTCGCGTTATGCTAAGGGCTAATATATCCGTTGCGGAGAACTGGGTAAACGGCACACTTGCTGAGGTTGTTGAAATAGACAAAAGCAATGAGCGTGTAGTAATTCAAAATCAAATCGGCGATAAGAAGACAGTGGCGCGCCACACCTGGACTTATGAACTCAGCTGTAGGAGAGCAAATAAAGAGCCTGATGAAGCGACATTCACTCAGATCCCACTGACACTGGCCTGGGCGATTACGATCCACAAGATGCAAGGTCAGACCGCCACGTCGCCAATTGTTCTCGAAGCTGACAATGCTTTTGTTGGCGGGCAGGTTTATGTGGGCCTTTCGCGAGTCTGTTCGCGCAGCCAAATCTGCATTCCCAATACCCTAAGGCGCATCTGGCCTGAAAGAAGGGCGCTGAATTATCTGAAGAAAACTCTTCCCCATCGTTATTGGTGAAGAGTCGTCCAAGGCGAACATTCCAACTTCCCACATGAAGTCCCACCGAACGCTCTTGCTCTCTTTTTTTGTGATCCTTGCGATCTCTTGCGGCCTGTCTTTCGCGGCTCCACCAAACATCATCGTCATCATGGCGGATGACATGGGTTTCTCCGACCTGGGCTGCTATGGCGGAGAGATTCAGACGCCGAATCTCGACCGGCTTGCAGCCGAAGGTGTGAGGTTCACGCAGTTTTACAACTGCGCACTCTGCGGTCCTTCGCGCGCCGCATTGATGACCGGGCAGCATCCGCATCAGGTCGGCATCACGCTGTGGACTGGCCTGCTCAATGACCGCTGCGTGACGATGTTCGAGCTGCTGAACCGCGCGGGCTACGAGACCTGCGCCGTCGGCCGGCTTGACATGCTCACGGCGGAGGACTGGCACGAGCCGGAGAACCTCTCGCGGCATGTCGGGCGCTACTTTGGCACCACCGGCCACCAAGGGCCGGGCAATTACTTCGCCGATGTGCGCAACACGGCTTTTTACCGCGACGGAAAGCCGTACTCCATTCCCGAGGGCGGCTACAAAACCGATCTCATCACCGATTTCACCCTCGAGTTCCTCCAGCAGCGCGACAAGCAGAAACCCTTTCTTCTCTACATGTCCCACTACGCGCCACACTGGCCGCTGCATGCGAAGGAGGCGGACATCGCGAAGTATCGGAAGCTCTACCGCGAACTTGGCTGGGACACCGCGCGCGAGCAGCGGCTGAAGCGGCTCATCGAAAAAGGCCTGCTGCCAGCCAGCTCACAGCTCGCCGCGCGCGATGCCAAAGCCAAGCCCTGGGGCGAGGCGCAGAACCTCGACTGGGAGGCCGAGCGCATGGCGGTCTTCGCCGCGCAGATTGACTGCCTGGATCAAAGCGTGGGCCGTGTGATGGAGGCGGTGCGCGGCACGAACACGCTCGTCTTTTTCCTCAGCGACAACGGCGCCTCCGACCGGTCCGTGGGCCAGCTCGACAAGCCGGACCGCACCTGGCGCAGCGATGGCACCCTCACGCGAGTGGGCAACAAGCCCGGCATCATGCCGGGTCCGGCAGACACCTTTGTCACCGCCGGCCCGGCCTGGTCCTGCCTGTCAAACACGCCGTTCCGGGATCACAAGCAGTCGAACTACGAAGGCGGCATCGCCTCCCCGCTGATCGCCTGGTGGCCCGGCGTGACGAAAGCCGGGCAGATCACCCATGAGCTGAGCCACATCACCGACATCACCGCCACCGTGCTGGATGTCGCCGGGCAGACTTGCCCGCAAAAGTTCGACAACCGAGTCATCGCCCCGCCGGCCGGAAAATCTTTGCGCCCGGTGCTCGAAGGAAAGCCGCGAGCAGGCCATGAAAGCCTCTGCTGGGCCACCAGCGGCCACCGGGCCGTGCGCAGGGGCCCATGGAAGATCGTCTCCCCGCCGAAGGGCGCGTGGGAACTCTACAACCTCAGCCAGGATCGCGCCGAAACCCGCAATCTCTCCAGCGAACATCCCGAACGTGTCGCCGCGATGGCCAAGGAGTTCGAAGCTTGGCACCGCCCCTGGCAGCCTAACTGAAGAACTGACAAAAACCCGCCATGAAACGCCGCCTCTTCACCCAAAGCCTTCTCGCCGCGCCTTTGCTGAATCTCCATGCTGCGGAAGGCGGTTTGCGCATCGCCACGTTTGAGGTGGATGTCACGCCGCCGCTGGAGTCGCCGCTGTGCCATGGCAATGTGATGCCGGTCATACAGATCGTCACGCCGCTGCTGGCGCGGGGCATCGTCATTCTCGGCTCCGGGCAGCCCATCGTGCTGTGCGCGCTGGACTGGGTGGCTCTGGCCAATGCGAGCCATGTCCTGATTCGCGAGACCATCGCCAAGGCCGTCGGCACGACGAGTGATCGCGTGGCGGTGCATACGGTGCATCAGCATGACGCGCCGGGCAGCGATTTGGATACGGAGAGACTCCTCACCGAGCACGGGCTTGGCGGGCGATTTTCCAACGCGCAGCTCGACCAGCGTGTGTTCGAGGCGATTGCCGATGCGGCGCGGAATTGTCTGACACAGGCGGAGAGTATCACGCAGGTCGGCTTTGGTTCGGGGAAGATCGAGAAAGTGGCCTCCAACCGCCGCGTGCTCGGCCCGGACGGCAAGGTGTCCTTCACCCGCATGAGCGCGTCGAAGCATCCGCAGGCCGCCACCGCGCCGGAGGGCGTGATTGATCCGCTGCTGCGCATGGTGACCTTCTGGCAGGGCGAAAGGCCCCTCGCCGCGCTCAGCTACTACGCCACGCATCCGATGAGCTACTATGGCAAAGGCGGCGTGAACTGGGACTTCATCGGCGGAGCCCGTGCTTTGATGGACAAGGCCGCGCCCGGCGTGCGCTTCATTCATTTCAACGGCGCGGGCGGCAACATCACCGCCGGCAAATACAACGATGGCAGCCCGGAAAACCGCCCCGTGCTCGCCGAACGTGTCTTTGCGGGCATGAAGGCCGCGTGGGAGTCGCAAAAGAAGCAAATCATCACCGCTGCCGACATCGAATGGCGCATCGAACCGGTGGCGCTGCCGTTGCGCAACCCGGAGGCTGCCGGCGCATTGCTCAAAACCCTCGCGGACTCATCGCTCCCGTTTGCCAAGCGGGCCTTCGCCACGCGTGAGGCGGTGTTCATTCAGCGCGCCCGTGAAGGCGTCAAAATCCCATTGACCTGCCTGCGCCTCGGCGGCGCGCGCATCCTGCACATGCCCGCCGAGCTGTTCATCGAATACCAGATCGCCGCGCAGCAGACGAGCCCCGGTGATTTCATCGCCATGGCCGCCTATGGCGACAACGCGCCCGGCTACATCGGCACGCGCATTTCCTACACCCAGGGCGGCTACGAGGTCGGCCCGGTGTCGCGCGTGAGTCCTGATGTGGAGGATGTGCTGCACTCCGCCATGAGAGCGTTGCTTGCAACCCCGGCATGAAATCTGAGCCGGTGCGCGAAACAGACAAGGACGGCAATGCCTCCAGAATGGATGCCATGCTTTTCAGCGATGCCTAAACCCCATCAAATGGATTACAACCGCCCGCGATATTCGCCCGGAGCCACTCCCACCCATCTTTTGAAAACCCGCGAGAAAATAACCGCGTTCGCATAACCCACGCCTGCCGCCACGGCCTCCAGCTTGTCGCTGCTGGATTCGAGCATTTGACGCGCTTTTTCCATGCGCAGACAGGTCAGGTGCTGCATCGGGCTGCGGCCCATTTCCCTCATGCATAGCCGCCTCAGATGCTCCGAGCTGCAATGGCAGCGATGAGCGAGTTCCTCCAGAGTCCAGTCGCGCGCCAAATCCTCCCCCACCTCGGTCCACAACTTCGTCACGCGCGGCTCGCGGCTTCGCCACGGCTGCGCGAAGCGGCGGACAGTCGCCTGGATCAGCTCCAGCCAATGATGGATCATGCGCGGCTCCCTTTCCCCCTCCCATTCGGCACGGAGACCGGACACAAGACGGGAAGCCTCATCCGCGCGGGCTTTGGACACCACCGGCGAGGATGCCCCAACGACAGGCGCCACAAAGGCAGGCTCGTCATAGCGCACCCATGCGAAGGACCAGCGCTCGCTTCCCGCGGCGTAAAAAGCGTTAAGCACCCTCGGTGGGGCCAGGCAGACCATTCCTGGCCTCACCCGTTGCCACTTGCCGTCCAAAAGGATGAATCCACTCCCGCTCACACAGGCCAGCACAAAGCTGCCACCGGGGCTGATTCTGACACGACGATAGGGAGGCAGCGCTTCGTCGAACCCGAGCCGTGCGATTCGACTGCGGGCAAGCTCCACGCAAGCGGAGGCATCCAGCATCCACCGCCTCAGGCGGGGGCCGTCGAGGGTGGTCTCCTGCCAATTCCCGTTCCCTGTGTTGATGGCGCGCTTCATTGCTCCCACACTGTTGAGCGACTCGGAGAACGAGGCAAGAAGCTCATGCGCAGATGATCCATTGGGAAGCCGGAGTTCCTGCGGTTTTGCCTGGTTCTCACTTAGCCACCTTCTCCTTCTCATCACCATGGGCGTCGGCGTCTTGCTTCGGAGCGGTGGTGTGGTCGCGGGTGCGGAGGTAGGCGACGAGGTCGCGGAGCATCGGCGGCGGCAGGGCCATGGCCATCGGCGGCATGGCGGACACGGGCGGGGTGACGGTCTTGACCTGGCTGCGAGGGTAAGTGCCCGCCTTGCCGTCCAGGCCGATGACGGTGAGCTTCTCAGGCGTGTCTTCGGTGATGCGGCCTGCCACGAGCGCGCCATCCGCGAGCGTCACCGAGGACATGCCGTAACCGGCGGTGATCTCGGCATTTGGATTCAGGAGGGACTCGACGATTTTCTCGGGCTTCAAGCGCTCGGCCACGAGATCAAGCGCAGGCCCTTGGATGCCGCCATCGTTGCCGACCTTGTGGCATTGGAGGCAGGCGCCTTGATTGCGAAAGACGACCTCGCCAGCCTTCGGATCGCCGCCGGTGATGCTGAGCATGGGCACGGCATCCATGGCGCTTGCAGCAAAGGTGGCCGCAGCCTGCTGCGCGGTGGCGTCCTTGGAAGTTTGCAGGGCGAGGAAGAGATCGAGCCATAGTTCGCGCCGCAGGCCGCTGGCCTCGCGCTTCGTCCAGCGCTCCAGAGCCTCGGCGGGATGCAGGGCGGCGATGACTTCCAATCCCGCACGCGCTGCAGGCAGAGGACCGCTGTCGGCGGCCTTGCGGGCGGCATCGGCGAGGCCTTCGAGCTTCATCGCGAGGCCGTGGCGCAGCGCCGCGGCGGCGACCTCGGCGTTCGTGTCTGTCAGATGCGCGGTGACGAGCCTGCGGGCTTCATCGGGCGCTGATTTGACGAGGCTGTCGAGCGCGGCGGTGCGAACAGCGGCTTGCTGCTTCGTGTCGGCGACAAGGCTGGCCAGCGTGGTGGTTTCAAGCTGGGTGCCGGTGTCATCAGCGAGCTTCAAAGCGAGCGCGGCAAGCTTCTGCGGAGGCTGGCTGGCGAGGAACTGCTTCAAGGCGCCGCCGATGCTGCCGCCGAGTTCCTTGAGGCTTCGCGCCCCGCCAGGGATCGCGCGGTAACCACCGAGCACAGGATCGGTGGTGATACGTTTTTCCCAAAGGCGCAGTCCATGCAGCGCGGCCTCGCGCACGCTGATGTCGAGCGCGGCATTGGCGGCGTGTTGCAAAAGAAGCTCCGCATTTCCGCGTCGATAGCTGGCGCAAACGATGCGGCGCTGCACGAGCAGGGGCATTTCGGCGGTGGGCGACAGTTTTGACAAAGCCTCGCCAGCAGCCGTGTAGAGCGCGGCGGTGTCGTAGATGGCGCGAATGGCTTCATCGCGGATCATGACGTCGCGATCAGCGAGGAAGCGGGCCAGCTCCGCGCTTTCCTGATGGCGAAGCTGGAGCACGGCGAGCAGGCGCAACTCCGCGCTGGCATCGCTGGCGAGCGCGATGGCGCTTTCGATGGTGCCGAGGCGCTTCAACGCGGTGCCGCAGGCATGACGCAGCACGATGTCAGTGCCTGCGTTGGCTTTCGCCGCTGCATGAATGGCCGCGATGGCGGCAGCATCTCCTGTTTTGGCGACACGGCTCAGTGCGATGATGGCGAGCGACTTCACGCGTGGCGATTCATCGGCAGTCATTTCAAGCAGACGGGCCTGCACGTCTTCGCCACCAGCATCGCCGAGCACACGGGCGGCATTGGCGCGGATTTCGGCATCTGTGTCTTTGGAAAGCTCGATGAGCGCGGCCCGAGCCGCTGCTTCGTTCTGTCGTGCGAACTGTCCAAGACCCCAGACACCATTCAAACGGCTCGCGACTGGCTGGGCGGCATTTTTGGCTGCGGCGAGCAGCGCTGCCTGTCCGGCCACACCGCGTTTGACGAGCTCGAACTGCGCCATCTGGCGCAAGCGGCGGTCGGGCGATGCCAGCGCGGTGGCGAGCTGATCTGGCGAATTGGCGGTGAGGCCGCGCTTGAACATCGCGGCGAGTTCTGCGGCCGCTTTTTGCAGAGCTGCATCCTTGGGGGTGAGCTTATGGATCGCGCCATTGGAGTTCACGGACCAGCCGCCGCCGAAATCGCAGATGTAGATGCTGCCGTCGAAGCCCTGCTCCACATCGCTGGCACCCACGCCTTCGACGATGACTTCCTCGCTCGCGAGTGAATAGCCCGCACCGCTGCCCTTCACGCCATAAGCGGTGATCTTGCAGCTCTGCGGCGCACCGCCGTAGTCAGCCAGCAGGAACTTCCCACGCAGATCCTCCGGCGCGGTCTGTCCCGTGATCCAGGCGAGGCCGGAGGGACCGCGGCTCACATTTGCCGCAGGCGGATAGGCCCAATGGGGACGGTTTTCGCCCTCCGTGGCAAACATCTTCTCCGCCACCCACACGCTGACCTTGGGATGAAACTCCTCCCAGTCCATGTGATCGACATACTGATGCGCGCACTGGTGGCTCATGTCCCAGCCGGAGTCCGTACCTTCGAGCGCATAGACCATGCGCGCCTTGTCACCGATGTCGCCGGTGTTGTCGAAGGTGAAAAGATTGCCGTTCTCGTCGAAGGCCAGCTCGGTGGGGTTGCGCAGGCCATTGCAGAAGACCTCGAAGCCCGTGCCATCCGACTCGCAGCGGAAGATCGCACCCTTGCCTCCAGCCTCGAAAACTTTGCCCTCCTTCGTGGTCACATGATAGCCACGGTCGCCGACGCTGAAATACAGCCGTCCATCCGGCCCGCGCACGATGCCGTGCAGATCGTGGCCGATAAAGGAAACGCGTACGCCGAAGCCGGTGACCAGCGATTCATTCGTGTCGGCGACGCCATCATCGTTCGCGTCGGTGAGCTTCCTCACACTCGGGATGCAGGTGAAATACACCGCATCATCCTCCGGCAGCACGGAGAAGCCGAGGCCGTCGAGTTGCTCGTAAAAGCTGTCCGCAAAGACCGAGCGCTTGTCCGCCGCGCCGTTGCCATCAGCGTCCTCCAGGCGGATGAGCCGGTCGGCGGTGTTGGTCCAAAAACCCTCCGGCACACGGCCTGGGATGGAGTTTTGCAGCTTCACGCGGTCCTCCAGCGACCGGGACTGAAAGTCGCCGCGGATGAATTCATTGATGCCGCGCAGGTCCGCCACGCCCTGCCAGAAACGGTTCACCTCGGCCACGAAGATGCGGCCTTTGCGATCCATGCCGAGGCTGCCGGGGTTCTGCACAAAGGGAAAGCGCACCCATGTGCTGGCGCTGAGCCCGGGATGCTTCACCAGGCCGGAAAAGGACTCCGGCTGGTTTTTCATCGCAGGGATCTCGGTCACGATCTCCTGGCGGCGCTGCTGCATCTCCTGGGGCGTGAGAGCATGCGCGGATACAACGGCAAGGAGAGTGGCAAGGCAGGCGGGCGTTTTCATGCGTTGAAGGAAGCTATGCAAAAGCCATTATACGGCTGTGGCCATGATTCCAGCCAGCCGAATTTGGCAGGCACCGGCAGTCATTTCACAACTACAGCCGAAACCAGCCAAAACTATTGCGGTATTTCGAGCTTGAAAGGCATGCCAGATGCGGGCTTGAAAGCGCATCTTTTCGTGAGGCGGGAGACTTGAGTCCGCATCACTTCCCGCCATAAACCGGCGGCTGCCAGTCTTTGGGCAGCTTGCCCTGCGGTTTCACACCGGGTGAGCCGGCGGGAATGGGGTGATCCTCAAATTTCAGCAGTGGCAGGTCATCGGGCAGGTGCTGGATTTTGAAATCCTTGAACTGGATCTTCATCGCGGGGCCGACATGCACCTGCACGCCGAGCACGCCGTCGAGCGAGCGGCCTTTTTCGTCGAAGTCCATGAGGTCGGCGGTCATGTGGCCGTCAATCCAGTGCTGGTGATGATTGCCGCGCACGAGCACGCGGTAGTCGTGCCATTCATCCGGCGCGAACTGTTTGACCTCCATTTTCCCAACGATCCACGGCCTGCCATCCGGCGCGACGATGACCTTCTCCCCGGTGTGCGCGAGGATGCGGCGTCCGCGCTCCTCATAGAGCATGCCGTTGTAGTCCGGGTTGTTCGCCACGATGTCGCACTGGTAGCCGCTGACGATGTCCAGCCCGACTTCCGGCAGCATGGCGCCGCGATATTGCAGGCCGCTGTTGCCGCCGGCGGTGACCTTCACCTTCACGCGCAAATCAAAGTTGCGGATGGTGGAGCCTTTCCAGGTGAGGAAACGGTTCATCTTCAGCGTGCCGTCGGTTTTGCCGGTGATGGCACCATCCTCGACGGACCAGTATTGCGGATCGCCGTCCCAGCCGTTGAGGTTTTTGCCATTGAAGAGATTCACCCAGCCATCCGGACCGGGCGGCACGGAAACGGCCGCGCTGGCCACGGGATGCGCGTCGGTGGACTTTTGAAACTGGCCCTTCATCGCTGGCAGCGGACCGCCGTATTGGGCGACAAGCTCATCCGTGCGCTGGCGCAGCTTTTTCAGCGTGCCGGCGTGCGCAGGATCGCTGGCTAGGTTTTTCAGCTCGTCGGGATCGTTTTGAAGGTCATGCAGGTACTCGTGATTGTGGTCAAAGTAGCGCACATACTTGAAGCGCTCCGTGCGCACGCCTTCGTAAGCGGGGATGCGGTTCCGCACGGCGAAGTGCTCGTGAAACGTCTCCGTGCGCCAGCCGGCGGGTTTGGCGCTTTCGACCAGCGGTTTGAGGCTGCGGCCATGATAGGCCGCGGGCACGGGCACGCCCGCCCAGTCGAGGAAGGAAGCGGGCAGGTCCACATTCAGCGCGGCGGCCTCGCTGACCTTGCCGCGCTGCGGTTTATCCACGCGCGGATCGGCGATGATGAGCGGCACCCGCAGGGATTCCTCAAAGTGCGACCATTTGCCGGTGAGGCCGCGGTTGGCCATGTGATAGCCGTTGTCGGCGGAATAAACGACGATGGTGTTGTCCGCGAGTCCGGCCTCTTCAAGCGCCTTGAGGAAGCGGCCGATGGCGTTGTCGATGCCGGTGACCTGGCGCAGGTAGGCGCGCATGTTCGTCTGATACTTCTCCGGCGTGTTCCAGCGCCAGAAGTAGCGCTCGCGGGTGATGCTGGTTTTGAAAAAGTCCGGCAGCGCCTCAAAGATGGCCGGATCATCGAGACGCGGGCGGTACATCTCCTGGTCGGCATACAATCCGTTTGCGGACTGCGGCCAGGCGAAGTGCAGGCCGGGGCGGCGGTCGGCGTCCTCGGCATGGCAGGCGTTGAACCACATGTTGAGCGCGAAGGGCTTGTCCTTCGGCTGCTGCTTCACGAACTCGATGCCACGGTCCACGATGAGGTCCGTCTCATGCCGCAGGGTGCCGTCCGGCAGCTTTTTGAAGAAGGGATTGCGGCCAATATCCTCGAACACATCGAAATGATCCGCCGGCTTGCTGCCTTTGGGCAGCTTGGTGTGCCATTTGCCGTAGTGGCCGGTGCGGTAGCCCGCCTGGCGAAGCAGATCGGTGTAAAACGCCCGCGCATTTTCTGCTGTGAGGTGCTCCGGCTCCTCCTTTGTCCCATGGCTGCGGCCCATGAGGCCGGTGAGCATGGTGGTGCGGCTGACCCAGCAGATGGAGTGGCTGACGAAGGCGTTCTGAAAGCGCGTGCCGCGCGCCGCGAGGGAGTCGAGATTCGGCGTCTGCGCCAGCGGATGGCCGTAGCAGCCCAGCGAGCCGGATGTCTGGTCATCGGTGAGGAAGAAGACGATGTTGGGGCGGTCCGCCGCGGACGCGAAAGCGCCGAGCAGGGCAGTGAAAACGGGCGGAAGGAGCTTCATGATTGGTCTCCGATTGAAACGCCATATGCGGGATGATCCTGCTGGCAAAGAGTGTGTCGCATTCGGCAGTGGCTGCGCGGCTTCTCATCCGGCACCATTCATGAGGAATGGCTGGCGCGGAGTACGGGCTTGTGCTTTGCGCGCGCGCCGTCCAGACTCCGCCGCCATGCGTTACCCGCCCCTGCCAGCCGACCTCTTCACAAGCAACCGCCAGCGTCTCAAGGCCATGCTGCCTCCGCGTTCGCTGGTGATCCTGCACGCCAACGATGTGATGCCCGCGAACGCTGACGGCACGCTCGGCTTTGTCCAAAACAGCGACCTGTATCATCTCAGCGGCGTGGACCAGGAGGAAACCATCCTCATGCTCTGCCCGGACGCGCCCGACCCCAAGCAGCGGGAGATGATCTTCGTGCGCGAGACCAACGAGCAGGTCGCCCTTTGGGAGGGTGAAAAACTCACGCAGGAGCAGGCCGCGGAGCGCTCGGGCATCCAGCGCGTGAGCTGGCTTCAGGACTTCGAGACCGCCTTCCGCCAGCTCATGTGCTACGCGGACCAGGTGTTCCTAAACTCCAACGAGCACCCGCGCGCCACCAGCCCGGTGGAGACGCGCGAAACCCGCTTCACACGCCGCGTCCGCCGGGAGTATCCGCTGCACGACCTGCGCCGCCTGGCCCCGCTCATGCACCGCCTGCGCAGTGAGAAGCACCCCGCCGAGATAGCGGCCTTGCGCGAGGCCGCGCGCATCACGGGCGACGGCTTCAGGCGCGTGTGCCGGTTTGTGAAACCCGGCGCGCATGAGTTTGAAGTCGAGGCCGAGCTGGCCCACGAGTTCCTCCGCCAGCGGGCGCGCGGCTTTGCCTACACGCCCATCATCGCCGCCGGAGCGAACGCCTGCGTGCTCCATTACATCACGAACCACCAGGAATGCAAAGACGGCGACCTCTTGCTGCTCGACGTGGCCGCGAACTTTGCCAACTATAACGCCGACCTCACGCGCACGATACCGGTCAACGGCCGCTTCACCCCGCGCCAGCGCCAGGTCTATGATGCCGTGCTGCGCGTCTTCCGCGCCGCCTGCTCCATGCTCCGGCCGGGTGTCATCCTGCGGGAGTACCAGGATGAGGTGGGCCGTCTCATGACCACTGAGCTACTGGGCCTCGGCTTGCTGGACCGAGATGCCGTGGAGAAGCAGGATCCCGACAAGCCGCTCTTTAAAAAATACTTTCCGCACGGCACCAGCCACCATCTGGGTGTGGATGTGCATGATGTCGGCGCCACCTGGGAGCCCCTGCGCGCCGGCATGGTCCTCACCGTCGAACCCGGCATTTACATCCGCGAGGAAGGGCTGGGCATTCGCCTGGAAAACGACATCCTCATCGGCGAGACCGAAAACACCGACCTCATGGCGGACATACCCATCGAGGCGGAGGAGATCGAGTCATTGATGGCAGCGCGCGCTCGGTGACGGCGTCAGAGGAAAAAATAGGAATCCCCGCTTGCAAAGCACGGCTTCTCGTTGAGCTTTCGCCGTCCACCTGTTTGAAGGTCAGGTCAGAAGATTCATCAGGTGAGCGTTTCGTCGGTGAGGTTTCTGGCAGGTCACGATCAGAGACACATTCAGCATCACCGACAATGAACACCAAAATGTATGTGGGGAATCTCCCCTTCAAGGCATCCGAAGCGGATCTGCGCGATCTGTTTTCCCAGTTTGGAGGCGTCACCGACGTCTTCCTCCCGATGGATCGTGAGAGCGGCCGCCCGCGCGGCTTCGCCTTCGTCTCCATGGACACTCCCGAAGCCATGAATGCCGCCATCGCGGGTCTCAATGGCAAAGACTTTGGCGGCCGCGTGCTGACCATCAACGAAGCCCGCCCGAAAGAGGAGCGCCCCGCTTATGGAGGCGGCGGCGGTGGTGGTCGCGGCGGTTACGGCGGCGGCGGCGGTGGTCGCGGCGGCTATGGCGGCGGCGGCGGTGGTCGTGGCGGCAAGAGCTGGGACCGCGGCGGTCGTGGCGGTCGTGAAGAAGAAGGCGAGCGCTGGTAAGCGCCACTCCTGATTCCCTTTCAAATCGGCGGAATCCTGCTACCGGCAGGATTCCGCTTTTTGTTTCTCCTTCGAACGCGGCCGTCAAAGCCGCGCCTGCCATTCCCCCAGACCGCGTGCTCACCGCCGACTTCGACTACACCCTGCCGCCCGAACTCATCGCCTCCGAGCCTCTGGCCGGCAGGGCGGATTCGCGCATGATGGTCGTGCAGCGCGACAGCGGGGTCGTGGAGCACCGTCATTTCAGCGAGCTGCCTGGCTTCATGCGGGAAGGCGACCTTCTCGTGCTCAATGACACCCGTGTCGTCCCCGCGCGCTTCTTCTCCAATGACGGAAAAAAAGAGCTGCTGCGCGTGGACAGCCTCACCGCCACACGCTGGCGCTGCATGGTAAAGCCCGGTCGCCGCCTCAGGCCGGGCCACACCGTCGGGATCGGCGGCGCCACCGGCACCGTGGTCGAAGTCCTGGAAAATGGCGACCGCGTCATCGAATTCGACCAGCCCGTGGATGAGGACGCGCACGGCCACCTGGCCCTGCCGCATTACATGGGCCGGATGGACCGGGCGGAGGATCGCGAGCGTTACCAGACCGTCTATGCGCGCGCTTCGGGCGCCATCGCCGCGCCCACAGCCGGGCTTCACTTCACACCGGATCTGCTGGCCGCGCTGCCGCATGCCTTTGTCACCCTGCATGTCGGCGCGGGCACCTTTCAGCCCGTGAAAGCGGAGCGTGTCGAGGACCATGTCATGCACTCCGAGCGCTACCAGGTGCCTGAGGAAACCGCCGCCGCCATCGCCGCCGCGCGCCGCGTCATCGCCGTCGGCACCACCTCCATGCGCACTCTCGAATCCGTAACCCGCGACCACGGACGCATCACCGCAGCTGGTGGCAGCACGGACATTTTCATTTATCCAGGATTCAAGTTCCGCGCCTGCGGCGCGCTGCTGACAAACTTCCACCTGCCAAAGTCCACCCTGCTCATGCTCGTCAGCGCCTTCGCCGGCAAAGACCTCATTTTGAGCGCCTACGCCGAAGCCGTGCGGGAAAAATACCGCTTCTTCAGCTACGGAGACTGCATGTTGATTTTGTGAGTTCTCCCTCACCTCCGCACGCCCTTGAACTCACGCGTCAGGCTCGTCAGGGAGTCCTCCACGCCCATGCGTTCCAGGCTGCTGGCGCCGACAAAGCCGTCCGCCGTGGTTTTGCCGAGGATGTATTCCACATCTTTCGGCGTGTTGATGGGTCCGCCGTGGGTGAGAGTGAAAATGTCCGGCTTCACGCTTTTGGCCGCGTCTATGATCTCCTGCGTGCGGTTCACCGTGAAGTCCCAGTCCACCACGGCATTCACCACGCCGATGCTGCCGCCGACGGTGGTGCCGACGTGGGCGATGACGGCATCCGCGCCGTTTTTCGCCATTTCCACAGCCTCCTCCGGCGTGGCCACATAGACGATGCTGAAAAGGTCCATGCGCGAGGCCAGGCCCACCATTTCAAACTCCTTCCGCACGCTCATGCCCGTCTCCTCCAACACGCCGCGGAAGTGCCCGTCCACGATCGTGTGCGTGGGGAAGTTGTTCACGCCGCTGAAGCCCATCTCCTTCACCCGGCCCAGCCAGTGCCACATGCGGCGGCGCGGGTCCGTGGCATGCACGCCGCAGATCACGGGGATCTCCTTCACCACGGGCAGCACCTCGTATTCGCCGATCTCCATGGCGATGGCGTTCGCATCTCCATACGCCATCAGGCCGCAGGTGCTGCCGTGGCCCATCATGCGGAAGCGCCCGCTGTTGTAGATGATGATGAGGTCGGCGCCGCCTTTCTCGATGAACTTGGCGCTGATGCCAGTGCCCGCGCCCGCGGCAATGATGGGCTCCCCCTTGGCCAGGGTGGCTTTCAGGCGGTCAATGACTTCCTGCTTCGTGTAGGGGTTGCCGATTCCGGTCCAAGGGTTGGGCATGGTGGTGGTGGATTTGGGATTGATATTGGATGGTCACGCGCGGCACACTGCCGGATGACACATGCTATAAAGCGACAAGCAGCGTAAACCACAAGTCCCGCCACCATGCACGCCTCCGCCGCCATCCATGAACTATCCGAAACGCACACCCACGGCCCGGACACCGACTATCGCGTGGTGCGCGCCGACGAAGCCGACCGCCGCCCCTGGCTGCGCGGTGCTCCGGTTTGCGGCAGCCTGCGCGCGCACCGTATTTCCCACGCCGGCGTCATGACGGCGCGCGCGCCCTACCGCATCGTGCGCATGCACCAGGGCGGCCTGTATTTCCTGGCCTGCCTGGAGGGGGAGGGCCGCGTGCTGGTGGACGGCCGCTGGCAGAAATGCGGCTCGGGCATGGCCGTGGCGCTGCCGCCTTTCATGGTGAACGCCTTCGAGGCCGTCAAAGGCAAAGCCTGGCGCTGCTGCTGGGTGCGCTATGAGCAGGAGCCCGGCCAGCGCCCCATCCTCAGCAGCAGCTCCCCGCAGATGGCCGCCTTCCACGGCAGGCCGCTGTGGAGCGCCATCGAGGGCCTTATCGAAGAGGCCGCGCACGAGGCCAAGCCCGCCGCCATGTTTCACTGGGTGGAGCTCATTCAAAGCTACATCGAGCGCTTCGCCCAGCCCTGGCAGCAGGACGACCGCCTCTGGCGCGTGTGGGAAAAGGTGGCCGCCGATGTCGGCCGGGACTGGACGCTCGACGAACTGGCCCACCAGGCCCACGTCAGCTCCGAGCACCTCCGCCGCCTCTGCCGCAAGACCCTCGGCCGCACCCCCATGCACCACGTCACCTGGCTGCGCATGAGGAAGGCCTGCGAGCTGCTCTCCACCACCAACCTCAAAGTCGAGACCGTCTCCCACACCGTCGGCTACCAAAACCCCTTCGTCTTCAGCAACACCTTCAAAAAGTGGATCGGCTGGCGCCCCAGCGAGCACCGGAGCCGCATGGGGTCGTGATCAACATTCCACGCCCCAAGCCTGGAGACCCCGGCGCAGGCAGGATGAGGCTTGGCGGATGATGCGTCAGGCTCTACCATTCACCATGCAGCCGCGAACCGTGATCAATCTGGACGAGCCTATCGGCAAGACCGTGGGACGGCGCAAGCCGCCTGTCTCCCCTGCCGGAATGCAGGAGACTCGGAACCAGTTTTTCGCCAGCCAGGGGCACTTTCTTTGTCTGCGCGGGGTTTACAGATTCAAAACTCACCGCGAGAAGGACATTCCCGACCTGATCTTCCTGCGCCAGCAATACCCCGAAGTCGTGACTGACTGACCGCTCATGGAACTCCGACTCCTGCGCTCCTTCATCGCCGCCGCCGAGGATGGCAACATCAGCAAGGCGGCCGCGCGCCTGAGCCTCACGCAGCCCGCGCTGAGCCGGCAGATCAAGTCGCTGGAGGATGATCTCGGGGTGCCGCTGCTGGAGCGTGGCGCGCATTCGTTTTCTTTGACGGCCTCAGGGGAGCTGCTGCTGCGGGAGGGGCGCGCGCTGCTGGAGCGGGCGGATCATTTGGAGCAGCGCATCAAGACGGCGGCGCGGGCGCAGACGCTGCGTGTGGGCTATTCGCCCTCCCTCACAGCGGGCATCCTGGCGCCGGCGATGGAGGCCTTCTCCCAGCTTCATCCGAAGGCGCGCGTGGAACTGAGCGATCTCAGTTCGACCGAAATGGTCGAGGGACTGCAAAAAGGCGCGCTCGATGTCATCGTCACTGTGCCGCCCGGCAAAGAGGTGCCGGAGATGGTTTGGACGCCCGTGCAGAAGCAGCGCTGGTGCGTGGCCGTGCCGCGCCAGCATGCCCTGGCCGGCAAAACGACCCTGCTGCCCGCCGATCTCGATGGACAGCGCCTCGTGGTTTACAATCAGCGCGAGTATCCCGACTACTGGGCGCTGCTTTCAGGCTGGTTCAAAAGCCAGGGCATCAAAGCCCGCGTCGCCAGCGAATGCGACGGCGTGACCAGCCTCATCAGCGCCGTGGAGGCAGGCCTCGGCGTGGCGCTCGTGGTGGAGCGCATCGCCTGCCTCGTGCCGGAGCGCATCGTCTTGAAGACACTCCAGCCGCAACCCGCGCCCGTCTGCATTTCCGCAGGCGTCACCACGCGCCAGGCCAGGGACAAAGTGCTGGCCGTTTTTGTCGAGGAACTGAAAAGGGCGGGGGAGGTGTTTGCCAGTGGTTCTCATCACGGGGAGTGAGCCTTCGGCGTCAATCACGGTCGGGGCGCAGACTTGCCAGCCGCCGCTGGATTTCCTCATGATCCACATCCTGAACGGTGCCGAGGGCTTGGCGTGCGGGCTTTAAAATTTCATTCTCGATGTCCAAACCGCGGCCGAACACGGAGCGAAATAAATCGAGCACATTCAGGCGGAAGGCATTCGGCTCTTCGGCTGCCTGGATGAGGAGATCCTGGCTGCAAAGCCGGAGATCCTCAATGACATCCGCCTCGGTGGGATGACCGCCACAGAGTTCGCGCACGCGTTGGAAGGCGCGCCTGTCCTTGGGCGCCAGACCTTCCTGGTCAGGCGCGCGGGAACGGTGCAGCTTCGCCAGCAGCACATCCCGCAAATGCGGCAGGATGACTTTGATGCCATGTCTGCGCTCCATACGCGCCCGAAGCAGATAATGAGGCGTGGTGCGGAACAGTTGCGGCGGGCAAATCTGGATGCCGTAGGCGGCGCGGATGCTGCCTGTGGCGCCCAAGCCCGCCGTCTTTGCGATCTCGCGCAGGCGCTCGTTTCCTGTGAGCGCCATCACATCCACATCGGCGCTGGTGAAGGACTCGTCCAGGCAGAGCTGGATGGCGGCGGAGCCGAAAATGGTGAGGGGTTCGCTGTAACCGGGCGCGTCCTTTTTTAGCGCTGCCAGAAAGGCATCCAGCATTCTGCCCGCGGGCGTGTCCCACACCGGGGGTGGAGTTTCCCAGCTCATGATTTCACAGGGAAGTTTGCGGCTGCGCCGGGATCAAAGCGCCGCAGCGCCTGCATGATGAGACGCGCCTCGACTCCTGATGAGGCGGCGAGTGCATGCGCCAGCTCGCACCATTTGCGGCGGCGGCGCAGGCTTTGGCTGGTCAAAACACGCGCCACCATGCGCGCCAGCCGGTAATAGGAATCTGGACGTCCTGTTTCCGCGAGTGCGAGCAACCGCGCGGCGGAGGCGCCCGCGGCGGGGGGCTGGTGCGGACTCGGATTTGCAGGCTGGGACATGGGCGGCCATTTTAGCCGCGTCCCGCCTGGAGACGAGAGGAAAGATGCGGCTCACACTAGCATCGCCTTGAGCACATGGCCGTGGACGTCGGTGAGGCGTCGGTCAATGCTGTTGTGGCGGACGGTGAGACGCTCGTGGTTGATGCCGAGCTGGTGCAGGAGGGTGGCGTGGATGTCATGGGCGGTGGTGGCATTGGCGGTGTCCTGCGGGCGGAATCCCCATTCATCACTTTCGCCATAGGTGCCGCCCAAGATGCCGCCGCCGCAGAGCCAGTTGGTGAAGACGAAGGGGTTGTGGTCCCGGCCCTTGCTGCCCTGGGAGCAGGGCATGCGACCGAATTCTGTGGTCCAGAGGATGATCGTGTCCTCCAGCATGCCGCGCTGTTTGAGGTCTTTGATCAGCGCCGCCGTGCCATGCGCCATGCCGAGGGAGAGCGGCTCGTGATCGCGCTTCACGTCCTCATGGCTGTCCCAGTTGCGCCGGGGGAAGCCGTTGTCGTTGCCGCTCCAGATCTGCACAAAACGCACGCCGCGCTCCAGCAGACGGCGGGCGACGAGGCATTTGCGGCCAAAGAATTCGGTCTCGGCTTTGACGTTGATCGTGGTGTCATCCACGCCGGGGCCTTCGGAGGCGAGACCGTAGAGGTCCTGGATGTGCCGCGGCTCCTTGGAGACATCCAGAGCGTCGGTGGCGCTGAGCTGCATGGCGGCGGCCAGTTCGTAGCTGCGAACGCGCGCCAGCAGGCGGTCATCACCGGGGCGCGCTTGCGCGTGGGCAGTGTTCAGTTTGGCCAGTACATCCAGCCCGGCGCGGTCGGAGCCGGGGGTAATGAACTCGCTCTGCGGCGGCAGCAGATCGGCGACGGGTTCGGCGCTGCCGGGGCGGATGGCGGTGCCCTGGTGCTGCGCGGGCAAGAAGGCGCTGGCCCAGTTTTTGGCGCCGTTGGAGGCGAGGCCGCGGTGGTCCGGCAGGACGACGAAAGAGGGCAGGTTGTCGCTCTCACTGCCAAGCGCGTAGCTGACCCAGGAACCCGCGCTGGGGAAGCCTGGGAGTTGGAAGCCGGTGGTTTGCAGCAGCGTGCCCTGGCTGTGGACGCCGGTCTTGCCGACGACGTTGTGAACGAAGGCGATGTCGTCCACCACGCCGCCGAGCGGGGCCACGATCTCGCTGAGCATTTTGCCGGACTGTCCATGCGGTTTGAAGGCCCAAGGGCTGCCGAAGCAGGCGCCGGGGGTGCTTTGAAAGAGCTCCACCTTCTCTCCAGGGTCCCAGGGCTGGCCGTCTTTTTGGGTGAGCAGCGGCTTGTGGTCCCACATGTCCACATGGCTGGCCGCTCCCGCCATGAAGAGCTGGATGACGCGCTTTGCCTTCGGCGGATGATGCAGCCCGCCGCGCAGCGTGCCGGGCGCGCCGAGCGCGGCGTCCCGCAGCAGCAGGTCGGTCAGCGCGAGGCCGGTGAGGGAGGTGAGGAACTGACGGCGGTTCATGGTGTCAATCCAAATAGACGAAGGCATTGAGGTTGTAGAGAACGCGGGCGAGGGCGGCGGGGCCGTGGGCTTGAAGATGGGCGGTGAGGACGGTGCGCTCTTCGGCGGTGGGGGGGCGGGAGAGGGCGCGGGTGAAGGCGGCGTTGACGGGGTCTTTTTCCTGCCCGAGACGCTGGCCGAAGGTGTCGCTCATGGCTTCGACGAGGCGGTTGTTCCACTGGGTGAGGGCCTGGAGGGCGGTGGTGGATTCATCGCGCTGGGGAACGCTTTGGGAGGGGTCGGCGCAGTCGAGGCTGGTGAGGAAAGGCTGCGGCTGGCTGCGGACGATGAAGCGGTAGATGCTGCGGCGGTGGGCGGAGGGGTCGCGCGGATCGTGGAGGTGGTATTGATAATGCGGGGAGTGCTGCGGTTTTTCGATGACGAAATCCTGGAAGCTGGGTCCGCCGCGATCCTCCATCCGCAGGACACCGCTGACGGCGAGCAGGCTGTCGCGATATTCCTCGGCGCTGAGGCGGCGGCGGTTGGCGCGCCAGAGGCAGGCGTTGCTGGCGTCAAGGGCGGCGTTGGCTTCGTGATGGGTGCTGGCGCGTCGGTAGGCGCGGCTGGTGACGAGCAGGCGGACGAGGTTTTTCAACGAGTGCTGAGGGTCATCGCGCAGGGTGGCGGCGAGGTGGTCGAGCAGCTCGGGGTGGGTAGGCGGCTGGCCCATGCGGCCGAAGTCATTGGCGCTGGTGACGAGGCCCTGGCCGAAGGTCCAGAGCCAGAGGCGGTTGACAATGCTGCGCCAGAAGAGCGGGTTGTCACGCGCGGTGATGGCTTTGGCCAGCTCGGCGCGCGCGGCGGACTCGGGGGCTTCTGGAGGAAGGTTGAACTGCTCGGGCGCGCCGGGCCAGAGCGGGGGAAGGCCGGGTTGCATGAGACCTCCGGGGGCGCGGATATCACCGCGGTTCAGGAGCCGGATTTCGCGCGGCTTGCCGGCGGTGGCGATGAAGCGGCCCTGCGCGGTGAAGTCGGTTGAGGCGGCATAAACGAGCTCGCCTTTGGGGTAGGTGGCGAGCTTGGGATTGAGGTCGGCGAGCTGTTTTTCGATCTCGGCAAGGCGGGCGTCGCGCCGAGGATCGGCGAGTTCCTTTTCAATGGCGGCTTTCTGAACTTCAAGCTCGCGCATCTCGACGAGCGCGGCGGGGTCGCCGACTTCGCGGTGGTAGATGCCGTCGGTGAGGTTGGCGCGGCCCCAGCGCGGGGCGGCCTCAATGCTGTCGAGCGCGGTGACGGCGGCGCCCTGGGCCAGGTTGTCGTGGTTTTCACCACCGATGGCCTGCATCTCGCCGAGAGCGAAAATGTAGTCGTTTTTGCGCGGGGCCAGGCGGGTGGCGGTGACGCGGAGGTAGCGCACAGCATCGCGGCCCACATCAAGGACGATCTCGCTGTTGCGGGGATTGGGCTGGTCGGCGGCGGTGGCGTCGTGGATGAGGCGGACGCCGGTATTGAAGCCGGGGTCGTTGCCCGCCTCGACCTTGTAGCGCAGAGGAAAGCCGAAGCCGGCGCCGATGCTGTTGTAGTCGTCGTAGGCGGGGATAAGGCGGACTTGCTCGACGCCCTGCGGCTTGCCGAGGTCCACCTGGACCCACTTTTCGGCGGCCTGGATTTTGGAAATGTGGCTGTGCCATCCATACTGCGGGCGCAGCGGAGAGCCGTGCTTTTGTTTGAGTTCGGCGAGGCGGCGCTCGATGCCTGAGGTGCGCGCACCGAGTTCGCGCTTGGCGTCGGTGGTGAGTTTCGTTTGCTCGGCTTTGAGGGCGTTGATTTGGGCGAGCAGAGTATTGCGCTCCTTTTCCTTTTCAGGCGGCAGGCCGGTGAAGACGCGGTCGGCGCGATCCACGGCGGCAAAGACGGCGTGCAGGCGGTAGTAGTCCGTCATGGTGACGGGGTCGAACTTGTGGTGATGGCACTGCGCGCACTGGACGGTGGTGCTGGTGAAGATGTTGAAGACAGCGGAGACCATTTCGTCGCGGTCCAGGTGCTTGGCGATGCGGCCGTCCACTTTGCCTTCGCCCACCTCGCTGTGGCCGATGTAATCCCACGGTCCTGCTGCAAGGAAGCCGAGGCCGAGGATGCCGTCGGGCTGGCCGGGAAAAAGCGCGTCTCCGGCGATCTGCTCCTGCACGAAGCGGTCGTAGGGTTTGTCATCGTTGAGGCTGCGGATGACGTAGTCGCGGTAAGGCCAGGCGTTCATGCGCGGCTTGTCCTTGTCGTAGCCGTGGGTCTCGGCGTAGCGGACGAGGTCGAGCCAGTGCTGCGCCCATTTTTCGCCGAAGGCGGGGCTGCTCAGGAGGCGGTCCACGAGGGAGTCAAAATCGAAACTCGAAGCTCGAAATTCGAAGTTGTGCGCGCTGGGCGGCAGGCCGGTGAGGTCGTAGCTGAGACGGCGGATGAGGGTGGCGGGGTCGGCTTCGGGGACGGGTTTGAGGCCCTTCTCGGCAAGCTTGGCCTCAATGAAATAATCCACGGTATTTCGGATTGCGGATTGCGGATTGCGGATTGGCTGGAGACTCCACCAATCGAAGTCACGCGCTGGTTTGTCAGCAAGCACGCGCCCCTCGGACCAGACGGCGCCGGATTGCACCCATTGGCGGAGGGTCTCGACCTGGACGGGGGTGAGGGGTTTTTCCTTTTTCGGCATTTCGGGCTCGGGGCCGCTGACTTGCTCGATGAGCGGGCTGGTGTCTGGCTTGCCGGGCTGGAGGTGCTCCATCAAGGCCGCGCGGGTGTCGAGGCGGACGCCGCCCTTGGCATTGGCGGCGTCATGGCAGGAGAGGCAGCGAGATTCCAGAATGGGTGCCACCTCGCGCTCAAAGTCAGGCGCGGCGTACAGGGGGATGGCGGCAAGCAGGAGGGCTGGGCTGGCACGAAACATTGGCAAAGAAAACGCGCGGCACCGGTGATTTTCACGTCACGGCATCGCGTCACAAACCGGGAATGAGGGATTTTCGCGGCGGGAGATATTCGGTTGACGGTGTTGCCGCCTATGCAAGAATGGCGGCCCTCACGCCCCGGCGAAAGCGGCCCGCGCCCCTCGACGGACATCCCGTGAGCCTTCACACCATGAAAGAACAAGGCCACCCCACCACCTACGAGACCACGATCACCTGCACCTGCGGCGCGGTCTATCCCACCATCTCCACCGTGCAGAACCTGCGCGTCGGCATCTGCGCCGCGTGCCATCCCTTCTTCACTGGCGAGCAGCGCTTCATTGACACCGCCGGGCGCGTTGACAAGTTCGCCCAGCGCTATGGCAGCACCCGCGCCCGCCGCTCCGCTCCGAAAGTCAGCGAGGCCGCCGCCTCCTAGACCGCGACAATTTGATTTCCGAAAACGGTGCCCGCGCCTTCCCGGCCGGCACCGTTTTTCTTTGCCCGACTCCGCCTGACCCATGGACTACAGCTCCATCATCACCAGCAAACGCGCCCGTCTCGACCTCCTCGGCGAACTGATGGGCCAGCCCGGTTTTTTTGACGACCCCAAAAAAGCGGGCGAACTCACGCGCGAACACCGCCAGTTGACCGGGCTGCTGAGCGACTGGGACGCGCTGCAAAAGCTCAGGACCGAGTTCGAGGAAAGCCAGACCCTGGCGCGCGGCGAGGATGACGAGTTCGCGGCGATGGTGCGGCAGGAGCTGCCGCTGCTGGAGCAAAAAATCGCGGAGCTGGAGAAGGCGGTGCAGTTCGCCATCCTGCCGCCGGACCCGCTGGAAGGGCGCGACGCGCTGGTGGAAATCCGCGCGGGCACCGGCGGGGATGAGGCATCGCTTTTCGCCGCCGACCTGGTGCGGATGTACTCGCGTTTCGCCGAGACGCGCGGCTGGAAGGTGGAGACGCTGGAGTCCAGCCCCTCTGACGTGGGCGGCTTCAAGGAGATCGTGATGAAAGTGAGCGGGGAGGACGTCTTCCGCGTGCTGAAGTATGAAAGCGGCGTCCACCGCGTTCAGCGCGTGCCCGCGACTGAAGCGCAGGGCCGCATTCACACCTCGGCGGCCACGGTGGCGGTGCTTCCGGAGGCGGAGGAGGTGGATCTGGACCTGCGCGCCGAGGACATTCGCGTGGAAGTTTGCCGCTCCTCGGGCGCGGGCGGCCAGGGCGTGAACACCACGGACTCAGCCGTGCAGGTGCTGCACCTCCCCACGGGCATGATCGTGCGCTGCCAGGACGGACGCAGCCAGATCAAGAACAAGGAAAAAGCCCTCACCATCCTGCGCTCGCGTCTGCTGGAGAAGAAGCAGCAGGAGGAGGCGGAAAAATATTCAGCACACCGGAAAAGCCTCATCGGCTCGGGCGGACGCGAAGAGAAAATCCGCACCTACAATTACCCGCAAAACCGCGTCACCGACCACCGCATTGACATGACTTTGTACAATCTGGACATGTTCATGGAAGGCCGCATGGAGGCGATGACCCAGGCTTTGCTGGCCAGCGATCTTGAGGAGCGGCTGGCGGAGGCCGGGCTGAAATAAAGACGCGCTCACTTCCGGCTGGCGAGGTACTCCAGCAGATCGGCGGCCTCCTGCGCGGAGAGGGATTGCAGCAGCCCCTCCGGCATGAGGGAGGCGGGCAGCGGCGTGAGCTGGATGCCCTCGCGGGCGTAGGTGAGCGTTTCGCCGGTGAGCAGTTTCACGGTGACTTCGGGGTCCGTGCCATTCACCACAAAGCAAGTCCGCACCTCGCCGCCGGCGGTGACGAGGCTGTGCGCGCGATACTCCGGGGCAATGGTCTTCGAGGGCTGCAGCAGGCTTTCGAGCAACTGCTCCCGCGTGAGCCGCGCGCCGACATGCGTGAGGTCGGGGCCGATGCTAATGCCGTGGTCACGATGACGGTGGCAGGCCAGGCAGGAGGCCAGCGCGCCAAACGGTGAAAGCAGCGCGGCCCCGCGCGCAGGATCTCCTTTCAAAGCCAGGATGGCTGCGGAATCGGGCGCGGCACCGAGGCGGACTCGTCTTTTTTCAGGCGGCATGAAGCGCTCGAACAGGGCGGCGATGAAAGCATTAGGATGCGCGTCCAGATGGTGGGTGGATTCCATGAATGCGAGCCGCAGTACGCCATCCGCATCAAGCAGCCGCGCCAGGACCAGCGCGCGCTCTGGCTGGTCGTTGACGAGTTTGTTCCAGGAGTCCCGCGTGCCGTCAGCGAGCGCCTGCTTGAGCGCGGCAGCGAAATCTGTGTCTCCCTCCTCTCTTCCGGCAGGCGCGGGCAGGCTCTCGATCCAGCGCCAGAGCAGGTCCAGTCCGCGCGTGTCCACCTCGCGCGCGCCAATGAGGGGCATGTGGCCGGGGCCACCCTGGGCGATGCGCGCGATGAGCGTGCTGGCCCAGGGACGCCCCGGCGCCACGATGCGCGCTCCGGGCAGGCCGAAGTCTCCTCGCAAAGGCGCGCCATCGAGCATTTCCATGGCGTCGAGTTCCAGTTCGATATTGGCTTTGAAGGCCACGGAGCCGCCGCCGTGCAGGCGGTGGCAGTGCGCGCAATTGGCATGCAGCCAGGCACGCGCGCGGTCTTCGAGCGGCGCGTCATCCGCGCCGGCCAGACGCGCGCTGGAGGTCTCGAAAAACTCCGCGTTCACCAGGCCGAGCCGCAGGGCGTCATCCGCGCGCAGCACATCAGCTCCAGCGCCAGGCGCGAGCTGTTGCGGGCAGAAGGCGAGGGCGTGCCCGGTCCACGGCGTGTGGCAGCGCATGCACTCGGCGCGCGCGGGGTAGGCGTGGGCGCGTCCGTGGAGCTGCTTTTGCGCGCCCTCCGCCGGGACGAGTTCCGCGTCCGTGCCCGCTTCATTCCAGGCGTAGCTGTAGCCCTGCCAGTGAGCGCCATCATAATGCAGGAGCTGGGTTTCGACGGGGCGGGACTCGTTGATGAGGGTTTTGACCAGCACGCTGTCAGCGGGCCACTGCGTGCTGGCGCGTTGAACGGTGCCGTCAGCGCGGCGCTGAATCGTGGAGGCCACCGCGCCCGCGCCCGGCAGAGCGATGAAGCGCCGCGCCTCAAGTCCGTCCTGCCACACAGGCTCGGCGACATCGAATTCATAAACCCCCGGCGCGAGTGTCTGCGCGGCCGTGTTTTGGAAGATGCCGGTGCCGTTGAGACGGCGTGGAAATTCTTCCGCGCGCCCGGTTTCGGGGTTGGGAACCAGTTCGAAAAACGCCGCTGTTTTGTCCCAGTGCGCATAAACCAGCTCCCCGTCCGGCAGCAGGCCGAAGCTGACGATGCGGTGCGGCGTGTCGGCGATCTCCTCGTGCCGCGTGACTTTGCCGCCATCATGCCAGAGCGCCCAGATTTTGCCCGTCTCGTAGTCGCCGTAAATGCAGGCGCCGCGCAGGGCGGGCAGCTTTTTGCCCTCATACACATAACCGCCCGTGATGGAGGCCGCCTCGGTGTGCGGATGCGCGGCCACCGGCGCTGTCACGGGCGCCAGAGCGCTGAGTGTTTCCAGTTTGATGGGCTGCGGCCCTTCCAAAGCGCTCCAGCCGTGGTTGCTGCCGCGTGTGACGAGATGGATCATCTCCCACAGCTCCCAGCCGACATCGCCGCACCACAGCCGCCCGCGCGAGTCGAAGCTCATCTTCCACGGATTGCGAAAACCGAATGCCCATATCTCCGGGCGGACGCCGCTTTTACCGACAAAAGGATTGTCCGGCGGGATGCGGTAGGGCAGGGCTGGCCCGGTGGGATCCACGTCAATGCGCAGGATGGCGGAAAGCAGGTCGCTGTTGTCCTGGCCGGTGTTCAGCAGGTCCGGCGGAGCGGGCGCTTCGGCATCGCCGGTGGAGATGTAAAGCATGCCGTCAGGCCCGAACTGAAGATGCGCGCCATTATGCCCGCCGGAGAGCCAGGTCAGCAGCACCTGCTCGCTTTCGAGGACGAGGCGCGGCGGGTCATTTTCATCCAGCAGAAAACGCGAGAGCCGGGTGCCGTCCGCGATCTTCGCCCCGACGGTGTAGGTGACAAAGACCTGCCGGTTCTCCCGCCAGCGCGGATGGAAGGCGATGCCGTAGAGATGGTCCAGCGCCGGGTGCTTCACTTTGAGATCGGCCATCAGAAATGGCGGGCCGGGATCGCGCGGATGGTTTTCGAAGCACCAGACCCTGCCGCGATTTTCCAAAACGACCACGCTCCCGTCATGCGGAACGATCTCCAGCACCTCGGAAAGCTCCAGGGTCTCGAAAACCGGCGCGGCCACATAAGGCGGCGGCGGCTCCGGGGATCCCTTGACGCGGGAACCGGACCAGGGAGCGCGCGGCTCCGCACCCGCGCAGGCGGCAGTGGCGGCGAGGCAGAGGCAAATGGCAAAGCGGCCCTTCATGCGGGCGGGAAAGTGGAGCGCTCCAAGCGGCGGGCAACGCCGGAAAACACCCCCGAAATTGAGCGGAAAATGCGGTTGCAAACAGCTTCTCAACGCTCATACTCCCCGCCCCTTGCGAGCCGTCACACTCCCGCCGTCGGTCTCCAGGTCCGGCCATTCCTTGCGAATGAACCGGAGCTCGCCCTGGAGGAAACCCGGCAACCCCATCCACCCACATGTCCGTCCGTCTAGCCAGATTCGAAATGCCCAACCGCCTCGTGCGCAACGAGGCCACCGCCACCGACACCTACGCCCAGTTTGTCGCCGAGCCCTTTGACAAAGGCTACGGACACACCATCGGCAACTCCCTGCGCCGCGTGCTGCTCTCCTCCCTGGAGGGCGCGGCCATCACCTCCGTGAAAATCCGCGGCGTCGAGCACGAGTTCAGCACCATCCCCGGAGTCGTCGAAGACGTGGTGCAGATCGTTCTGAATCTGAAAAAAGTCCGCTTCAAGCACCACAGCGAGACCAAGGAACCCCGCCTTCTTTCCGTCACAGCCGACAAGGAAGGTGTCGTCACCGCCGGCGACATCAAGGACGACAATCACTACGAGATCATCAACAAGGACCAGGTCATCTGCACGCTCGACCGCAAAACCAAATTCGAATGCGAGTTCGAGGTGCGCGTCGGTCGCGGCTTCTCCTCCTGGGAGGAGAACAAGCGCCCGGACACCCCCATCGGCGTCATCCCGATTGACTCCATCTACAGCCCGGTGACCCGCGTGAAATACGCCGTGGAAAACACCCGCGTCGGCCAGAACACCGACTATGACAAGCTGGTGCTCGACATCTGGACCGACGGCCGCATTTCCCCCAGCGACGCCCTTCTCCAGTCCGCCGCCATCCTGCGCCACCACCTTGATGTCTTCGTCAACTATGACGACAAGGCCATCGAGTTCGAGGCCGCCCCCGAAGCCCAGACCGAGGAGAACAGCGAGCTGCGCAAGCTGCTCAACATGAGCGTCAACGAGATCGAGCTCTCCGTCCGCGCCGCCAACTGCCTCAACAACGCCAACATCACCTCCGTCGGCCAGCTCGCCATGAAGAGCGAGGCCGAGATGCTGCGCTACCGCAACTTCGGCAAGAAGTCCCTCACCGAGATCAAGGAAAAGCTCTCCGAGCTCGGTCTCTCCCTCGGCATGAAATTCGACGCATCCCTGCTCGAACCCTCCGCCGGCGGCGTGTCCCTGCTCGCACGCAGCAGCATGATCACCGACGAGGACGAGGACGCAGACGTGGTGGACTTCACCAACCTTGTGGACAGCAACCTGCCCGACGTGGAAGACGACGAATAAACCCGGCAAACCCGCCCTTTGAAAGCCAAACATCATGAAACACGGAAGAAAAGTCCCCAAGCTCCAGCGTGACGCCTCCCACCGGAAAGCCCTGCTGGCCAACCTCACCTGCGCGCTCATCGAACACCGCCGCATCCGCACCACCCTGGCCAAGGCCAAGGCGCTGCGCCCATACGCGGAGAAGCTCGTCACCCTCGGCAAGCGTGGCGACCTCCACGCGCGCCGCCTCGCCGTCGGCACTCTCCACAGCAAGGCCATGGTGAAGAAACTCTTCGAAGAAATCGCCGTCGCCTCCAAAGACCGCGCCGGCGGTTACACCCGCATCACCAAGCTCGGCCAGCGCCGCAGCGATTCCGCCCCGATGGCCTACATCGAGTGGGTGGACGCTTATGTGCCTGCCACCGTCAAGGAGGAGACCGTTCAGCCCGCCACCGCCGAAGCGGCGGCATAAGGACGGTCCCATGGAATGCACGAGGCGCGGGCATCGAAAGGTGTCCGCGCTTTTCTTTTCGAGACTGCGTGACGTGGCCTGTCCCGTGCTTCCTGACGGGAATGGCGCTTGAATCCCCCCGCGCCGTCCCCACCATGCCGCACATGCGCAAAACCAAAATCCTCTGCACCCTCGGACCCGCCACCGAATCCGCCGAACGAATCAGCGAGCTGATCTCCAAGGGAGCTGACATTTTCCGGCTGAACATGAGCCACGCCTCCCACGACTGGGTGCGGACCGTCTATGGCCGTGTGCGCGAGGCCGCCACCAGGGGTTCCAAGGAAATCTCCGTGCTCATGGACCTCACCGGACCGAGCATCCGCACCGGCGATCTCGACCAGCCCTGGCAGCTTCAGCCGGGCGATCAGGTCGAGCTGCGCTGCAAGCCCGAAGCCGCTCCGACCGTCCCGCTTTCTGTCACGGTCAACTACCCCGAACTCGGCAAAGACCTCCGCCCGGGTGACATCATCATGGTGGACGGCGGCATGATCCAGATCAAAGCCGCCGAAGTCTGCTCCAGCCGCGTGCTCGGCACCGTGCTCACCAAGGGGGAGATGAAGTCCCGCCGCCACATCAACCTGCCCGGCGTGCCCGTGCGGCTGCCGCCGCTCACGCAGAAGGACTACGCCGACCTTGATCTCGGCGTCGAGCTCGGCGTGGACTTTTTCGCCCTCAGCTTTGCCCGCGAGCCGGGCCACATCCAGCATTTGCAGCTTCTGCTGGAGCAGAAGAACAGCAAGGCTCGTGTCATCGCCAAGATCGAGAACCAGCAGGCGCTGCAAAACATAGACACGCTCGTCGAGGCCAGCGCCGGCATCATGGTCGCGCGCGGCGACCTGGGCAGCGAATGCCCCATTGAGGAGCTGCCCATCATCCAGCGCCAGATCGTCGAACGCTGCTCCTACCACGGGCGCAAGGTCATCGTCGCCACCCAGATGCTGGAGAGCATGATCGAAAACCCCGTGCCCACCCGCGCGGAGGTCACGGACATTTTCAACGCCGTCATCGAGCAGGTGGACTGCGTCATGCTCAGCGGCGAGACCAGTGTCGGGCGCTACCCGGAGAAATGCGTCGAGGTGCTCGACACCGTCATCCGCCGCATCGAAAAGAAATATCCCTCGGGCCGTTTCGCCTCGGATGCGCCCTTGAAAACGAACAAGCACAAGACCGTGAAGGCCGCCATCCTGCTGGCCAACAGCATCCCTGGATCCAAGCTGCTGGTCTTCACTCTGCGCGGCGTCATGGCGCACCTGCTCGCGCATCAGAGGCCGGAGTTCGCGCCCATCTTCGCCTTCACGCCGCACCGGCATGTGAGCCGCACCCTGGTCACCGCACGCGGCGTGCAGCCCTTCGTCCTGCCCTTTGCCGAAGGCGAGCCCGAGGCCGCCATCCGCGACGCCATCAACCTGCTGCGCCGGGAGGACCTCATCAAGCCCGGCGACCCCCTCGTCATTCTCAGCGACGCGCTTTACGACGGAGTCAACGTGGATGCCATCCTTCTGCGCGAGGCATAGCCTGCCAAACCGGCAAAATCTCACTGAGGGAGAACCCGCCAGGACAAATGGCGGGTAGTCCACAAGCACGAGGAATTCCAATGTCGGTTTGGTTGATAGTTAGGCCTCCCCATCCGCCAGATCATCGACGACCGCGATGAGACTCTGCACTTCAATCGCGAGTTCAAGCAGCATCTCGACGCTTTGAAGATCCCGCATACTTACCGCCAGTTCCCCGGCATCCCTCACGACCCCAACATGGTCCTCGACACGCTCGGCGAGGACAACCGGGCTTTTTACCGGCGGACCTTGTCGGGTGAAGCGACCATTGACTCTACAGACTCGGCAAGACGGAGCACTCACACTTCCCCATCGAACATGCTTTCCAACCTCGCCGCCGTCTCCGCCTTATCGAACTCCCCCGAAGCCCGCCCGCAAGAGTTCTACGAGCGCAGCCCGTGCAATGATCGCGAATTCCCGCGCCATCCGGCGGGCGTTGAACGCTGAGCGGTAGCGGGATGTGAGTTCGCTGAAATCGGGCTGGCCTTGTGTCGTTCCGTCGTGATGCCAGACTTCTCGAACCGCTCCGTTCTTTTGATCCTCGCCCCATGCCTGCTGCTCGCCTTTGACGCGGCGGCGAAGCCGAACATTCTTTTCATCTACACGGACGATCACTCCTACCGCACGCTCTCCTGCTACGAAGGCGCGGAGTCTTGGGCAAAGACGCCGAACATGGACCGCCTCGCTGCTCGTGGCGTGCGTTTCACACATGCTTACATCGGCACCTGGTGCATGCCCTCCCGCACCACCATGCTCACCGGCCTGCATCAATACGGCGTGCGCACGATGCGCATGACGCCGCCGTATCCCGGTGCGACGTATGATCCGCGGCAGTGCCGCTTCTGGCCCGCCGTTTTCCGCCAGCAGGGCTACCACACCGCGCAGATCGGCAAATGGCATGCCGGCAACGACGCCGGCTACGGCCGCGACTGGGATCATCAGATCGTCTGGAACCGCCCGCGTCATCCCGACAACGCGCCGAACTACTACCATGATCAACTCCTCTCCATCAATGGCGGCGAGCCGCATGTGGTGAAGGGCTACTCCACCGACAACTACACACTCTGGGCCGTGGATTACATCAAGGGCGCGAATCGCGACGCGGACAAACCGTGGTATCTCTGGCTCTGCTACGGCGGTGTGCATGCGCCGTATCAGCCGGCGGAACGTCATCTCAACGATTATCCTGGTGTCACCGTGGCGACGCCTGCTGACATCTATCCACCGCGCCCAGGCAAGCCCGGTTACATGCAAAAGATCGCCGCGTGGGAAAAAGGCCCCGACGGCGAACCCGTGCTCAGTGACAAGGCCATCGGCAGCGAGGTGGGCGATGACTTTGACCGTGATCGCGGCCGCTCGCTTTCGAAGTGGTCGCGCCAGTATCATCAAGCCGTGCGTTCGCTCGATGAAGGCATCGGCCAGGTGCTCGCCGCGCTGGAGGAGAGCGGGCAGTTGCGCAACACGCTCGTCGTCCTCACCGCTGATCAAGGTTACGCATGGGGCCACCACGGTTTCCGCGCCAAGCTCGCGCCCTACGATGCCAACATCCGCAGCCCGCTCATAGTCTCGATGCCCGGCACACTGCCTGAGGGCAAAGTCTGCCGCACGCCCGTCGGCGGCGCGGATCTGCCGCCCACCTTCTTCAGCTTCGCCGGTCTGGATCTGCCGTGGGAAATGCACGGACACGACCTCACGCCGCTGCTGAAGAATCCGGACGGCGCCTGGCCGCACACGACGATCATGCCCTTCACCGCCGACAAATTCGGCGCGGATTGCGATGTGGTGCCCGCTCCGCCCGGCAATCACCACAAAACCGGCATCCCGTGGTATGTGATGCTTGCCAGCGGTCATCACAAATACATCCGCACGCTCGAAGCTGGCGAACCCGAGGAACTCTACGACCTGCTGTCCGATCCTGACGAACTCACCAACATCGCCGGACAACCTGGGAACGCGGAGTTGCTGAACAAACTCCGCGCCGCCGCCGCCGCCGAACTTCAACGCACAGGCGCAAAGATGGTGGACTCCCTGCCGCCGGTGAAAGCGCAGTGACGCATTGAATTTTCCCGGTCAATGAGACGGGTTGCAGCCCTGTGGCCTCTCCGCATGAGTCAAGCCATTCGCGCTCCCATGCTGATGCAGGGCAGCTCCAATCGGCATCCGTGTGCGCATTTTTCAAAATATACCGCGCCGTCACCTTTTCCCTCCAAAACCTCAGGGACTTATGGCAGTCTGGCCGCCGGACCATGAACCCTGAGCTGAAAGCCGACTCTACCGCCGCGCCGTTCCTCACCACGCGCTGGACGCGTGTGCGTCTCGCGAAGGGCGATTCCGAGGAGGGCCGTCTTGCGCTCGCGGATTTGTGCGAGGCCTACTATGAGCCTGTCGTCGCCTACTTGCGCTGCGTGCTGAGGGACGCGGACGAGGCGCGCGACCTGAGTCATGCGTTCTTTGCGGAAATCCTCGCCGGAGGCCGCCTCGGCACGGCGGACGCGGGCCGCGGCCGCTTCCGCTCCTACCTGCTCGGCGCGGTGAAGCATTTCGTCTCGCATCAACGTGAGGCCGCGCGCCGCTTGAAGCGCGGTGGAGGCGCCAGCGTGATCGGGCTGGATGATGAGGAAGCCGCCGGGGTGGCGGACGCGCGGCAGCCCTCTCCCGACACGGAGTTTGACCGGCAATGGGCCATCACCGTCATCACCCGCTCCATGGCCGCGCTGCGCGCCTGGTGCGAGGCGGAGGGGCGCGGGGAGTTCTTTGAGAAAGTGGGCGGGCTGCTCAGCGGACAGGCGGCGCACGGTGACCAGACCGCGCTCGCCGCCGGATGCGGCATGACTTCCGACGCCTTCCGCATGGCCGTCACCCGGTTAAAAAAGCGCCTGCGCCAGTCTGTGCAGGAGGAGGTGGCCGGCACGCTGGATGACCCCGCCACCGTGCAGGACGAGATGGCGGCGCTCTTCGCCGCCCTGAGCGGATGACATTTTTTTGTTCGGTTTCCAGAGCGGACGCGTCAGTTTACAGCCATGAGCGCTTCATCTCCCGATCCCGCCTGCTCCCACTGCGGCACCGTGCTCCCCCCCGGCGTGCCGGAAAGCCAGTGCCCCCGCTGCCTCATGGCCGAGGTCATGCTACCCGCGCCGGATGACGAAGCCCCCACACTGCCGGTGGCACGGCCTGCGCCCTCCCAGCCAGTGAATCAAGTTCCCGATCTGCCCCTGCCCGAGGAGCTGACCGCCCTGCTGCCCGGCGGGAACTACCACGTCGAGAGCTTCCTCGGCCAGGGCGGCATGGGTGCCGTCTATAAAGGCATGCAGGTGCGCCTGAAGCGCCCCGTGGCCATCAAGATCATGCACCGCGCCCTCGGGAAGGATTTTGATTTTGCCGCCCGCTTCGAGCGCGAGGCCCAGGCCATGGCCAAGCTCAACCACCCGAACATCGTCAGCGTCATTGACTACGGCGAGGCCGGCCCTGACTACCTCTTCATCGTAATGGAGCTGGTGGATGGCGCGGACATGATGGACGTGATCCGCACCGGCCGGATGACGCAGGAGATGGCGCTCACTCTGCTGCCGCAGATCTGTGACGCGCTGCAGTTCGCGCACGACCACGGCATCGTGCATCGCGACATCAAGCCCAGCAACATCATGCTCACCCGCGACGGGCGCGTGAAGATGGCCGACTTTGGCCTGGCCAAGCACTTCGATGCCGAGAGCAGCTTCCGCACACAGACCGGCACCGGCATGGGCACGCCCGACTACGCCGCCCCCGAGCAGTTCGATCCCGACGGCCACATTGACCACCGCGCCGACATCTACGCGCTCGGCGTCATGATCTACCAGATGATCACCGGCCAGCTTCCGCGCGGCGTGTGGAAGCCGCCCTCGCAGCGAGCGGAGGTCGCTCCCCAGTGGGACGACATCGTGGAGCACGCCATGCAGAACGATCCAAAGGACCGCTACCAGCATGCCAGCGAAATCAAGACAGATGTCACCAGCATCCCGCTGGCGGGTAGCCGCGTCCGCAAGGACGTGGCCGAAACGCCACAATCAGCCGCCAAGCTCCACGCTCTTGCGAGCGCGGCTACGAAATCCCGCGCCCTTCTCCTCTTCGGCCTTGTCGTCGGTGCGGTCCTCGCAGTCGGCGCGTTCTTCGCGCTACGCGACTCAGGCGATGGCAGGGCGGCTGGTCCCCCAGCCGCCGCGAGCGGCCCAGTGCGCACGAGTGATGTGAAACCACCCGCCTCACCCAGCGCGGCGCTTGGAGGACCAAGCGCCCTACCCGCGACAGCGACCAAAGACGCCCCCTTCGTCAACACCCTCGGCATGAAGTTCGTCCCCGTGCCCATCACCGGCGGGCCGACGGACAAGCAGCGCGTGCTCTTCTCCATCTGGGAGACGCGAGTGCAGGACTACGAGGCGTTTGTGAAGGAGACGAAGCGCGAGTGGCCTAAGCCGCAATTCGAGCAAGGCCCAACGCATCCGGCTGTGAACGTGACCTGGGAGGAAGCGCAGCTTTTCTGCCAATGGCTGACGACGCGCGACCGTGCGGCGGGCAAGCTCGGCGCGAACGAACACTACCGGCTGCCGAGCGATCACGAGTGGAGCTGTGCCGTGGAGCTTGGGACGCGGGAGGATCCGGCGATGCTGCCGCTCACGAAGAGCGCGAAGATCAACGATGTGTTCCCATGGGGCACGCAATGGCCGCCGCCCAAGGGAGCGGGCAATTATGCCGGAGAGGAAATGCAGCCCGACCGGGACGCCGGGAAATTCCCGGCCGTCAAGGGCGTGATCGCGGGTTACAACGATGGTTTTGTGACCACCTCCCCGGTGGGCAGCTTCGCGGCGAATCGGTTTGGCCTTTATGACATGGGTGGCAACGTCGCTCAGTGGTGTGAGGATTGGGGTGACAAGGACCGAACGCGTGTGCTGCGTGGCGAGTCTTGGGGGGGCGACGTTCGCGGCCGTCTGCTGTCGTCCCACCGCGAACGCGTGCCCTCGGGCCGCTACAACAGCTTTGGGTTCCGTTGCGTGCTGTCTGCGGTGGCAGCCCCGGCGCAATCCTCGGCCGCCGCCACCAAGGACGCCCCCTTCGTCAACACCCTCGGCATGAAGTTCGTCCCCGTTCCCATCACCGGCGGGCCGACGGATGGAAAGCGTGTGCTCTTCAGCGTGTGGGAGACGCGGGTGCAGGACTATGAAGCATTTGTGAAGGAGACGAGGCGCGCGTGGCCGAAGCCGGATTTCGAGCAGGGGGCGACACATCCCGCAGTGAACCTGAATGAGGAGGACGCCGCCGCCTTCTGCGTGTGGCTCACGGAGCGCGAGCGGAAGGCCGGCCAGCTCGGCACGGACAAGTCCTATCGCCTGCCGGGCGATCACGAGTGGAGCTGCGCGGCGGGGATCGGCGACAGGGAGGACGCCGCAAAGCCGCCGAAGGAAAAGAGCGGGAGAATTTCAACCCACTATCCATGGGGCGCCCAGTGGCCGCCACCACCGGACGCAGGCAATTACAGCGGGGAGGAGTTCCGGGACGACCCGCAGTCTGGAAAGGGCGGCAGGATCATGCTCGAGGGCTACAACGACGGCTTTGCGCACAGTTCGCCCGTGGGGCGCTTCGCGGTGAATCCGCACGGCCTTTACGACCTGGGCGGCAATGCTTGGGAATGGTGCGCGGACTCGCAGGAGGGCTGCCTGGTGCGCGGCGCTTCCTGTGTTGACGGGAAAGAACGCGTCATGCTGTCCTCATGGCGCATCACGCCCCCGCCGGCGACTCGCCAGCCCAACTATGGCTTCCGCTGCGTGCTGGCGCCGGCGGCGCAGTGAGCCGCGCAGCCGCCGGCAGGCAAACACCCGGCGAAACCGCCATCTTTCCCCTCCACAATGTCAGGGACTTGTGGCAGCATGCCCGCCGGACCATGACCCCTGAGCCGAGACCCGCCTCAAACGCCGCCGCCTTCCACACCACGCGCTGGACGCGCGTCTGCGCGGCCAAGGCGGACACCGAGGACGGCCGCAAGGCACTGGCGGACCTTTGTGATGCCTACTACGAGCCCGTCGTCGCCTTTCTCCGCTGCGAGCTGAGGGATGCCGACGCGGCGCGGGACATGAGCCACGCCTTCTTTGCCGAAATGCTCGGCGGCGGCACGATTGACCATGCGGAGCGTGAGCGCGGGCGCTTCCGCTCCTACCTGCTGGGCGCGGTGAAGCATTTCCTCCTCCGCCAGCGCCTCCATGCCAGCCGCATGAAGCGAGGCGGCGGCGTGGAGGCCGCGTCGCTCGATGACGAGGAAGCGCGCGAGGTGGCGGACGCGGCGCAGCCCGCCGCCGACCGCATCTTCGACCGCCTGTGGGCGCGCACCTTGCTGGATCATGCGCTTGATGCCTTGCAGGCGGAATGCACCGCGAAAGGCAAGGCGGCGCTCCACGATGCCGCGAAACCGTGGCTCGCCGGCGAGTCCGAGCACGGCGACCAGCTCGCGCTCGCCGCGCAACTCGGCATGAACCTCAACACGCTCAAGAGCGAGATCCACCGCCTGAAGCGCCGCTACCGCGAGCTGGTGCGGCAGGAGGTTTCCGGCACGCTGAATGCGGGGGACTCCATCGAGGAGGAGATGGCCGCCCTCTTCGCCGCGCTGCGCCGCGCATGAGATTGCCTGCAACTTTTCCCTCGGCACGATTCAGCACACCGGCATGAGCGATCCCGTTTCCCCAGACTCCCCGATCACCTGCCCGAAGTGCGGCTCACCCCTGGCGGACCCGGATGCCAAAGGACTCTGCCACGCCTGCCTCATGGCGGAGGCCATGCGGCCCGCCGCGGAGGGGGACGCCGCCACCATCCCCATGGCGCGGTCCGCGCCCGCCCAGCCGGCGCATCAGGCGCCGGATCTGCCGCTGCCGGAGGAGCTGACCGCCCTGCTGCCGCACGGCATGTATCATGTCGAGGGCTTCCTCGGCCAGGGCGGCATGGGCGCGGTGTATCAAGGCATCCATGTGAAGCTCAAGCGCCCTGTCGCCATCAAGATCATGCACCGCGAGGCCGGGCGGGATTACGACTTCGCGATGCGCTTCGAGCGCGAGGCGCAGGCCATGGCGAAGCTCAGCCACCCGAACATCGTCGGTGTGCATGACTACGGCGAGGCCGGGCCGGATTACCTCTACATCGTCATGGAGCTGGTGGACGGCGCGGACCTCATGGACGTGATCCGCACCGGCCGGATGACGCAGGAGATGGCGCTCACTCTGCTGCCGCAGATCTGTGACGCGCTGCAGTTCGCGCACGACCACGGCATCGTCCACCGCGACATCAAGCCCAGCAACATCATGCTCACCCGCGAGGGGCGCGTGAAGATAGCGGATTTCGGCCTCGCCAAGCATTTCGATGCCGAGAGCAGCTTCCGCACTCAGACCGGCACCGGAATGGGCACGCCCGACTACGCCGCGCCGGAGCAGTTCGATCCCAACGCCACCATCGACCACCGCGCGGACATCTATGCGCTCGGCGTCATGATCTACCAGATGATCACCGGCCAGCTCCCGCGCGGCGCGTGGAAGGCACCCTCCGAGCGCGCGCCGGTGGCCCCGCAGTGGGACGACATCGTCTCCCGCGCCATGCAGAACGATCCCGGCGACCGCTACCAGCAGGCCCGCGAAGTAAAAACGGATGTCACCAGCATTCCGCTGGCGGGCAGCCGCGTCCGCAAGGACGCGGCCGAAACGCCACAAGCAGCCACCAAGCCCCGCGCTCTTGCGAGCGCGGCTGCGAAATCCCGCGCCCCGCTGATCTTCGGCCTTGTTGTCGGTGCGGTCCTCGCAGTCGGTGCGTTCTTCGCGCTACGCGACCCAGGCGATGGCAGGGCGGCTGGTCCCCCAGCCGCCGCGAGCGGCCCAGTGCGCACGAGTGATGTGAAACCACCCGCCTCGCCCAGCGCGGCAACGAAGGACTCCCCCTTCGTGAACACCCTCGGCATGAAGTTCGTCCCCGTGCCCGTCACCGGCGGACCGACGGACAAACAACGGGTGCTTTTCAGCGTGTGGGAGACGCGGGTGCAGGACTTCGAGGCGTTCGTAAAGGAGAGCGGGCATTCGTGGGCCAAGCGCCCGGATGTGGAGCAAAGGCCCGGCCACGCCGTCGCTGGCGTCAGTTGGGAGGACGCGAAGGCGTTTTGCGACTGGCTCACGCAGCGCGAACGCGCCGCGGGCAGGCTTGCCGCGGGCGAGACCTACAGACTGCCCACCGACCACGAATGGAGCTGCGCAGCGGGCATCGGCGGGCGCGAAGATGCGGCGCAGTTGCCGCACGAGAAGGATGGCAAGCTCGCCGATGTCTATCCCTGGGGCAGCCAGTGGCCGCCGCCCGCCAACTCCGGCAATTACTGGAGCGAGGAACTGCGCCCGCTGCTGGCGGCAGGGAAGTACGCCTTCATCAGCGGGGAACTGCCGGGCTATCAGGATGGCCAGGCCACGGTGGGCCCCGCGGGAGCGCAGGCGCCGGACCGCTCCGGCCTCCACGACCTCGGAGGCAACGTGTGGGAGTGGTGCGAAGACTGGTTCGACCAGAGGAAAACGTCCCGCGTGAGTCGCGGGGCCTCGTGGGACATGAGCGACCGCACCGCCCTGCTCTCCTCCAAACGCAACCACAACGCCCCCAACATGCGTGTCTTCAGCGGCTTCCGCTGCGTGCTGTCCGCCGCGCCTGTTGGCACCAGTTCTGTCTCCCCGTCTCCGAGTCTTCCATCGCGGCAGCGACCAAAGACGCCCCCTTCGTCAACACCCCCGGCATGAAGTTCGTCCCCGTGCCCATCACCGGCGGGCCGGCGGACAAGCAGCGCCAACAGCTTCGGCGTCGCCACGCTGGGCCTGAGCATCAGCGACCCGCCGACGCAGTCGGAGGTGCGGCAGCTCGCCGACAAGCTCGACGAGCTGATCACGGCGCTGCGGAGGTGAGGCGGGGCGTGCTTTTCGCTTGGCAAAGGCGCGGGCGCATGCTTTTTGAGCGCCGAAACCCAAGCCAGACATGAAACCCCGCCTTCCGGTCCTCGCCGCCTTTGCCGCCGCACTGGCCGGCTTGACCGGTCCAACCCCAGCCCAGGAAACACCCGCCGTGAGCGAAGCCAAACCCGTGACCATTGTGATGGAGACCAGCAAGGGAACCATCGAACTTGAACTCGACGCCGCCAAGGCCCCGGGCACCGTCGCCAACTTTGTCAGTTATGTGAAAAAAGGGCATTACGACGGTGTCGTCTTCCACCGCGTGATCCCGGATTTCATGATCCAGGGCGGCGGCTTCACGCCGGACATGGAGCAGAAGGCCACGGACGCCCCGATCCAAAATGAGGCGAAGAACGGGCTGAAAAACGCGCGCGGCTCCATCGCCATGGCGCGCACGCCGAACCCGCACAGCGCGTCCTCGCAGTTTTTCATCAACCTGAAGGACAACGGCTTCCTGGACTATCCCGGCGGCGATGGCTGGGGCTACTGCGTGTTTGGCAAGGTGAGCGCTGGAATGGAGGTGGTGGACCAGATCGCCCAGGTGCCCACTGGCACAAAAAGCGGCCACGCCAACGTGCCCACCGAGCCGGTGCTCATCAAGAGCGCCAAGGTGAGGGAATAAGCCGCATGCTTTTCCAAAGGGCGGCCTCCGCGAGGAGGCCGCCTTTTTCATGCGCATAAGGCGGCGGGGAGATTCATGCTTGTCGCGCGCGGTGAATTGTCCCAAGAATGCCGTTTCCCGCCCGTAATTCACGCTCCCCAAAAATCATCATGTCCAGACCCAAGACCACCGCCACCGGCCGCAACATGGCGCTCATCGCCGCCTTTCTGGGGTGGATGTTCGACGGGTTTGAGATGGGGCTTTTCCCGTTGATCGGCGTGCCCGCGCTCAAGGATCTGCTGCCAGGGCAGGAGCCGGTGGTCATCACGAACTGGTTCTCGGTGATCATCGCCACCTTCCTCGTGGGCGCGGCCACGGGCGGCGTGCTCTTTGGCTGGCTGGGGGACCGCATCGGGCGCGTGCGGGCGATGAGTTTCTCCATTTTCACCTACGCTGTTTTCACGGGCCTGTGCGGCTTTGCCACGGAGGCCTGGCACATCGCCATCCTGCGCTTCATCGCCTCCCTGGGCATGGGCGGGGAGTGGGCGCTGGGAGTGGCGCTGGTCAACGAGTTGTGGACGAAAGGCAACCGCGTCTGGGTGGCCGGGGCCATCGGCGCGGCGGCGAACATCGGCTACCTGCTGGTGGCCTTCCTGAGCCTGGGGCTGAACAGCTATGTGGAGTCCTGGCATGGCATGAGCATGAGCCTTGGCCTGTCGAAGGAATGGGCGGACAGCCTTTTCCACAACAGCGCCTGGCGCTTCCTGATGATCAGCGGCGCCTTCCCCGCGCTGCTCATCTTTTTCATCCGCCTCTTCGTCCCTGAGTCGGAGAAGTGGCACGAGGAAAAGGAGGCTGGGAACACCTCGCACTGGAGCAACACGGACCTCTATGGCGTGCTCACTGGCGGCATGGCGGGCATGGTCATCATCTGGGCGTGGTCGCCCATGGGCCTGGACTCGGCGGCGCAAGCCGGCGTGGTGACGCTCTTCGGCCTGGCGGCGGTGCTGTGGGGCTACCTCTTCCCGGTGCGCCGGTATCTGGCGCGCGCGGCCCTGGCCGGGGCGCTGGGCACGGTGGACCGCAAGGTGGTGATCCGCCACATGCTCATCGGCGCGAGCCTGGCGGGCGTGGCGCTGCTGGGCACCTGGGGCGCGGCGCAGCAGGCGCCGAAATGGTCCACCGAGCTGGCTGCGAACGGCTGGCTGCATCCGCGCGAGTACACCCAGCTCGCCACCTCCTTTGGCGCCATCCTGGCCACCTTCTTCATGCCGGTGGTGGCGGACATCTTCGGGCGCAGGCTGACCTACTCGCTGACCTGCCTGGCCGCTTTCGGCAGCGCGGTGCTGTTTTACAAGACCAATGCCGAAATCTCGAACTGGTTCTTCATCTCCGCCTTCATCATCGGCGGTGTGAGCGCCTCGTTCTACGGCTTCTTCCCGCTTTATCTGCCGGAGCTGTTCCCCACCCGCGTGCGCGCCACCGGCCAGGGCTTCTGCTTCAATGTGGGCCGCATCATCGCCGCCGTCGGCGCGCTCCAGCTCGCAAATCTCGTGGGCCTCTTCGGCGGCAATGGCGCCGCGTCCTCGGCCAATGCCTACATCGCCTTGTGCATGGTGTACTTCGTCGGCGTGGCCATCGTCTGGCTGGCGCCTGAGACGAAGGGCAAGCCGCTGGAGTGAGGGATGGCCTGGCGCTCCAGGACGGGGGAGGGATCAACCAACGATCAGTCCCCTGGACTTGCGCTCTTTCTCGCGCTCCAAAATGGGGACAGTCTCGCCAATCTCGATCACCGGCGTGCCGAGCGAGCCGATTTTGGCGAAACTGAGCCCGGCGAAGCAGGGCACTTCCGCGGCGAGCTGGTGGAACACATCCTCGATGCTGTGCAGTCCGTTCGAGCCGCCGCAGGCGACGTTGAGGTCGCGCAGGATTTCCCAGGTGTCACCCGCGTTGCCGGGGCTGTTGACCGCTTTGTTGAGGCGCTGGAGACGGCCGGTGACGTTGATCATGCTGCCGCTTTTCTCAGCGTATGAGCTGCCGGGCAGGACCACTTGAGCCAGTTCGGCGGAGGCATGGGCCAGGATGTGGAGCGAGGCGAAGAAGCCTGCTTTTTCGATTTCCTCCCTGGTGAAACCGGCCTTGAGCAAATCCTCACCCAGAGCGAGCAGGAGGCGGACTTTGCCGGAGGCGAGAAGGCCGCGCAGGCTGTCGAGCCTGGAGCCGGGTTCGACGCCAAGGATCTGGCGGACGCCGTTGGAATTGGGGTTCAAGTCGTCCGCGCGCAGATATGCGTCCGCGCCACCGGTGCGGGGGACGACATCCACGTTTTCGGTGCCGAGTGTCCTGGCGAGCTGCCTGACAAGGTAAAGTTCCTCATTGGTCATTCGGGCGCTGGCGATGATGACGACCTCGCCGCCTTTGGCTCCGGGGGCGGCGGATGCGATGGTCTGCATGGCTTTTTTCCACGAGGCGGACTCGTGTTTGCCGCCGGTCTTGATGAGAGGCTCGGTGAGGCGGAACTCGCTGTTCACGAAGTGAAAGTCGAGACGGCCCTGGTCGCACATCCAGGTGGAGTTCACGTCGTTGTTCTCGCGCGGTGTCTGGCGGTATAGGGTGTCGCCGCGCGCGCCGATCTCCATGTTGCAGCCGCGGCCGCATTTGGTGCAGATGCTTTCCGTCTCGCTCAGGAACCAGACGCGCTGCTGGAAGCGGAAGTCGGTGCTGGTCAGCGCGCCGACGGGGCAGATGTCCACCGTGTTGAGGGAGTAGTTGTTTTCCAGGCGGCGGCCGGGATGCACGGCGAGCGTGGTGTGGCTGCCGCGCTCGGTGAAGCCGAGCACGGGGTCGTCGGCGATCTCGGCGGTGAAGCGGATGCAGCGGCTGCACATGATGCAGCGCTCGTCGTCGAGGCGCACGCGCGGGCCGATGTCCACATTCTTCGGCTTCTTGACCTTGTCCTCGCGGAAGCGGCTCTCGCCTTTGCCATGCTCGACGCTGAACTCCTGGAGGCGGCACTCGCCGGCCTGGTCGCAGATGGGGCAGTCGAGCGGGTGGTTGATCAGGAGGAACTCCATCACGCCCTTGCGGCACTCCTGGGTGAGCAGGGAGTCGGTGCGGATGCCCATGCCCTCGGCCACGGTGTTCGCGCAGGCGATGACGGCGCGCGGCATCCAGGAGATTTTGGGCATTCCGTTCGCGTCTTTTTCCGGCTCCTGGCCGGGTTGGGGACGCGGTGGCATGCCCATCTCCACCAGGCACATGCGGCAGTTGCCGGGACTGGTGAGCTTGGGATGGTAGCAGTAATGCGGCACGTCCTTTTTCGCCTGCTTGCACGCCTCGATCATGCGCGTGCCCTTGGGGAACTTGTGCCAGACTCCGTCAATCTGCACATTCACCAGGTCAACAGGCGGTGGCGCGGCGGGCGTGTCGGCGG
>ERZ761607.234-NODE-234-length-113197-cov-75.853953_pt1 | contig 113197 bp, 97 predicted proteins | sample MGYA00511164_ERZ761607 | MGnify/ENA primary metagenome ERZ761607 (study PRJEB28899, sample SAMN02445080) | bioreactor sludge metagenome | biome: EBPR sludge | place: Australia: Brisbane, Thorneside Wastewater Treatment Plant | collected 2011-06-22 ...
ATTGCGCGTCGCTGCCCAGCGCTTCACGGTAAATCCCAAGCAGGTCTTCAGACCAACATGGGCCGCTCACCAGGCCAACCAGGCACAACACCAGCGCGCGCTTGCGTTTGTTCATGCGAATCACATGCATCTTGCTCACCGAAAAAGGGAAGGGGAAGAATGATTGGCAGCGGCCCGGCCATTTCGCCTCACCCGGACGGTCTCCACGGTGATCGTTCGCAGCGCTTGAGGGCATTTACGGCATTCTTTGCAGAATGCGTATTCGACGCGCGGAGTTTGCACCCCGAAAATTACGCCGTCAATCCCGGGCAACACTTCCATGCTGCGCCGCAATGTCTGTCTATGACGCTCATTTCCGCTAGAAATCAAGTGTGTGGCGTTTCTGCAATAGATTGGACTGTGGTGCCAATTGCGATGCAGTACAATCCGGGCGATGTGGTTTAGCCATGCTCCGGGGTCTTTTTCGCCTTGCTGCATCTGATAGCTTTCACACGTTTCATGAGCGCAGTGCGGCGTGCTTGGATCGCATGGCCCGGGGCACTGAAAAATTCAACCGTTGCATAAGAGTAAGGCCATGATCAGATTGAAATTTCCTCCGACGTTCAGCTTTGAAATCCGTCGCATCGCGGCCATGCGCGATGCGGGAAAATTTCTTTTCATCGGCACCGCCTCGCTGTTGACCCTGTCCGCGTGCCAACAGGAAGCGCCGGTAGAGGTCGTCGACATCCGGCCGGTGCGCGCCGTGGTCGTGACGCGCGGTGTCGAACCGGCTCCGGTCAGCCTGAGCGGACGCCTTGCGGCCGAAAACGAAGCCGCCGTGGCCTTCCGCATCGGCGGGCGCATGGTCGCCCGCCATGTCAATGTCGGTGACATCGTCAAGCCCGGCACCCCGATCGCGAACCTCGACGCGCAAGATGAAACCAACGCCGAGATCTCGGCCCGCGCCGCGCTCGATGCCGCCCTCGGACGCCAGGTGCAGGCGCGCGGCGCCTATCAACGCCAATCGACGCTGCTCAAGGACGGCTTCACCACCCGCGGCCTGTACGACGAAGCGCAGGAAGCGCTGAACTCATCCACCGCCGCGGTCGAAAGCGCTCGCGCCCAACTGCAGATCGCGCGCGATCGCGTCGGCTTCACCAGGCTGGTCGCCAACGTCCATGGCACCGTGACCGCACGTGGCGCCGAGCCCGGCGAAGTCGTGCAGGCGGGCCAGATGGTCGTGCGCGTCGCGCGTCCCACCGAAGGCATCGACGCCGTGGTGCATGTGCCCGCCAGCATGCTGCGGGCACCGCCGCAGTACCCGACGATCACCGTGCACCTAAGTGACGCGCCCGAAATCTCGGTGTTCGGCAGAGTACGCGAGATCGCGCCACAGGCCGATCCGATGACCGGCACCTTCGAGATCCGCATCGCGCTGCAGAACCCGCCGCCCGAGATGCGTCTGGGCGCGGTCGTGACCGCCCAGATGCGCCTCGATGCGCAAGACATCATCACGGTCCCGGCCAACGCGTTGACTTCGTTCAACTCGCAGCCCGCCGTGTGGGTGCTCGACCGGGCCACCGAAACCGTCTCGATGCGCAACATCGAGATCGCCGGTTATCAGATCAACGACGTGGTGGTGAAGGACGGCCTGAACAGCGGCGATGTGGTGGTCACCGCAGGCGTGCAGTCACTCCGGCCGGGTCAACAGGTGCGTCTGGTCGGAGCGAACCAATGAATCGCCTGAATCTTTCCGAATGGGCGCTCAGCCACCGCTCGTTTGTCATCTTCATCATGATCGTGTCCATGCTCGCGGGCGCGATCGCGTTCCGTGACCTGGGCCGCAACGAAGATCCCCCGTTCACCTTCCGGACGATGGTCGTGCAGGCCGCGTGGCCGGGCGCGACGATGGACGAAACCCTGTTGCAAGTCACCGAGCGGCTGGAGCGCAAGCTGCAGGAAACCAACGGGCTGGATTCGCTGCGCAGCATCACCGTGCCGGGGCGCGCCACCATCTTCGTGAACCTCCGGGGCGACACCTCGCCGAAGCAGGTCGAAGACACCTGGTATCGCGTGCGCCGCGACGTCGCCGACATCCGCCATACCCTGCCGGCCGGCATCGTCGGGCCGGGCTTCAACGATTCCTTCGGCGACACCTTCGGCCTGATCTACGGCTTCAACGCCGACGGCTTCACCCACCGCGAACTGCGTGACCAGGTCGAGATCGCCCGGTCGCGGCTGCTGCTGGTGCCCGACGTCTCGATCATCGACCTCATCGGCGCGCAGGAAGAGCGCGTCCACATCGAATTCTCGGTCGATCAGCTCGCCGCGCTCGGACTGAATCAGGCTCAACTGCTCACGGCGCTGGCGGCGCAGAACGTCGTCCGCCCCGCCGGCACCGTCATCACCGATCAGGAACGCCTGACGGTGCGGGTCTCGGGCGTATTCGATTCCGAGGAAGATATCCTCGACGTGAACTTCGTCAGCAACGGCCGCCTGGTTCGCTTGCGCGACATCGCCACGGTGAAGCGCGAGCTCGCCGATCCGCCCCAGCCGATGTTCCGGGTCAACGGCAAACCCTCGATCGGCCTGGCGATCGCGATGCGCGACGGCGGCGACGTGCTCGCGCTGGGCAAGAACATCGCGAGCGCGATGCGCGAGATCACCGCCGAGCTGCCGGTGGGCATCGAGGCGACACTGGTCGCCAACCAGCCCGAGGTGGTCGACGAGGCGATCAACGACTTCATGCTGTCGCTGTGGCAGTCGATCGCGATCATCCTCGCGGTGAGCTTCATCAGCCTCGGGGTGCGCGCGGGGCTGGTGGTGGCGCTGTCGTTTCCGCTCACGCTCGGCATCGTTTTTCCGCTGATGATGGTCGCGGGCATCGACCTGCAACGGATCTCGCTCGGCGCGCTCATCATTGCCCTCACGTTGCTGGTCGACAACGCGATGACCACCGTGGACGCGATGACCAGCCGCATCGCGCAGGGCCACGACAAGAAGGAGGCGGCGTCGTTCGCCTATCGCACGCTGGCGGTGCCGATGCTCACCGGCACCTTCATCTCGGCGGCGGGCTTCCTGCCGATCGGCTTCGCGCGCAGCGCGGCGGGCGAGTACACCTTCTCGATCTTCGCGGTCGTGGCGATCTCGCTGGTGGTATCGTGGTTCGTCGCGGTCATCTTCTCGCCACTGGTCGGCGTGGCCGCGCTCAAGGAATCCAAGGGCGGCGAACCCGCCGGGCCGGGGCCGGTGATGAAGGCGTTTCGCGGCATATTGGTCACGGCGATGCGCGCGCGCTGGCTCACCGTGATCGTGACGCTCGTGGTGTTCGCTGTCGCGCTTGCGGCGACGCCTTTGCTGCCGCGGCAGTTCTTCCCCGCTTCCGACCGGCCCGAGCTGCTGGTCGATGTCGCGCTGCCCGCCAACGCCTCCATCCATACCAGCGCAGCAGCGGTCGACAAGGTGGAAAAATTCCTCTCCGAGCAAGAGGAAGTCGACCATTGGAGCACCTACATCGGCCAAGGCGCGATCCGCTTCTACCTGCCGCTCAATGTCGAGCTCGCCAACGACGCGTTCAGCCAGCTCGTCGTCGTCGCGCACGACATGGAGTCGCGCCTGAGCCTCGAACCCAAGCTGGTAAAGTTCCTCGCCGAGGAACTACCCGAATCGGTGTCGCGGGTTTCACCGCTCGAACTGGGGCCGCCGGTGGGGTGGCCGATTCAGTACCGGGTGGCCGGGCCGGATGTCGAGAAGGTGCGCAACTACGCCGTCGATCTCGCCAAGCTGATGGCAGACAACCCCAACATGCACAGCATCAGCTTCGACTGGATCGAGCCTTCGCGGGTCGTGCATGTGCATATCGACCAGGATCAGGCACGCCGCCTCGGACTGAGTTCGAGCGCGCTCGCGAGTGCCCTCCAGACCACGATCTCGGGCGTACCGATCACGCAACTGCGTGATGACATCTACCTGATCGACGTGGTCGCCCGTGCCGAGGCCGACGTGCGCACCTCGCTCGCGGCGCTGCGTTCGCTGCAAGTGCCGCTGCCGGACGGGCGCAGCATCCCGATCACCCAGTTCGCCAGCTTCAGCTTCGGGCAGGAGCAGCCGCTGGTGTGGCGCCGCGACCGCGTGCCCACGCTGACCGTGCAGGCCGATCTGGTCGGCGACATCCAGCCCGCCACCGTCGTGGGTCAGATGACCGAGACCGTCGCCGCCTTCAACGCCAGCCTGCCCGTCGGCTACAGCGTGGTCGCGGGCGGCTCGGTGGAGGAAAGCGCCAATTCGCAGGCCTCGGTGATCGCGGTGGTACCGATGATGGTGCTGATGATGCTCACCTTCCTGATGATGCAGTTGCAGAGCTTCAACCGCATGTTCCTGGTGTTGAGCGTGATTCCGCTGGGCCTCATCGGCATTGTCGGCGCGCTGCTGATCGCCAACCGGCCGCTGGGCTTCGTCGCGATACTCGGGATACTCGCGCTGATCGGCATGATCGCGCGTAACGCGGTGATCCTGATCGAGCAGGTCGAGGCCGACCGCAACGACGGCATGCACGGCTGGGATGCGGTGATCGCCGCGTCGATGTCACGCTTCAGGCCGATCACGCTGACCGCGATCTCGACCGTGCTGGGCATGATCCCGATCGCGGGTACCATTTTCTGGGGGCCGATGGCGATCGCGATCATGGGCGGCCTCACCGTGGCCACGGTGCTGACGCTGATCTTCCTCCCCACGCTCTACGTGGTCTGGTTCGGCATCCGGGAGCCAACCGAGAAAACCTGACCGAAGTAGCGGTCCGGCCTGCTGGCCGGATCGTAAACGGCAAATGGCCCGGTCATCGTTCGAGACCGGGCCATTTGCCGTTTACGGGGTACTCCCCGGGCGTCTAGGGGCGGGCGGCCTCACATGTTGTTGACCACAAGCCGGCGGCCGAGGCGCATCGGCCGGGGACCGGATCCTTCAGTCGGCGCTACCCGCCTCGAACGCGGCGACCTCATCCCCCGCAGCATCCAGCAGCAACAGGGTCCGGCCTTCCAGCCGGTGGGCGCGGGTCGCGGCCAACGCCTCATGCAGGGCGTGCTCCTGCTCCATACCCTCTTCGCAGAACATCCGCGTTCCCGCCAGCGGCGGAAAACTCAGGCTGTCGCCGCTGCGCACGAAGCCACCGAAAATGCGGTTGCAGCCCGACGAGCCGGAGACCTGAGGGTCGGGCTCGCTCTTGAACACGAGATAAGCCGGCTTGGGCGTCACCGCGACCGGCTTGCCGCCCAGGCGGCTGAGGGTCCAATGGGTGCCGGCAAAAGCAGGGATCACGGCCACCGGTCCGATGCTCTTGCGCCGCTCGGGGCAGGTCTCGCCCGGATGCACGCCGTCGAAGCGCTCGACCACCAGCGTCGGGCGCGCCGGCCCCTCCATGTTCACCCGGTTTTCGATACGGCCCTCGACGCTCGCCAGCACCGCGTCGCCCGGACTCGTGCGAGCTTTCGACCAGGCACGCTCGAGCTGGCGGTGCGCGCCCTCCATCGCGACCGGCATGTTGCGGCCGGTCTGGCAGTCAGTGAAGCTCGACACGTCGGCGAAATGGGTAAACATCCCGCGCAGCTTGACCCGAGGCACCAGCGGGCTTAGCAGTTCGGACCGGTACAGCGAATAATTGAATGGGGACTCGATCCGCTGGCCATCGCGGTCGAGCAGGGTGAGCCGATCATCGCCATCCACCGAAAGGCGTAGCGGCTGCTCATCCTTGCCGCTGAGCACGAGCGTGTTGCGCTGATCGACCGACCAGGTTCCGATCTCGTAGAACGAACCGGCGCGCTCGCGGTAAACCATGCGCAGATGGAACACGCCGTCAGGAAGGAGGTCGAGCCGGTACTCGAGACCGGGGCAGTCGGCGCAGGGCAGAATCCCCACGTACGCGCCCGCCGGCGCGGCAACGGCAGGCGTGCCCAGCGTCGCGAAGCAGAGAGCCGAAGTGGCGAAAAGCTGCTTGATTGGATGCATCGTCGAGGATATCCGCAAGTTGAAAACGTTGTGCACGGCAGAACGCCTGCCTGCTTACCAGAGCATGTCGGTGAGGATGATCCCCACGCCCAGCGTCGTCTGCGACCAGTTGTAATCGATCATGCTCTCGCCGTACCCGTTGAATACCCGCACGTAACCCCGCAGGCTCCCCGCCACCGGGAAGCTCCAGTCCGCCGTGACCGAGCCCCTGTTCTCGTTCAGGCTGAAATTGTTGCGCACCACGGTCGAGAAGATGTTGTCTCCATGGCGATACGCCGCGACGATCTCGCCGCGCCCGATGTACTTTTCGATGTCCGGGTTGTCGTCGTCTTCCGCGTCTTCCTCGATGCGGAACCAGGGCCTGAACCAGAGCGCGAAGTTGCCGCTCTCGCCACCAATTTCGGCAAACACGCGGTTCCAGCTACGGGAGAGCGGATCGGCCCGGCCGTTCGACTGGTGGTTCAGGCCCAGTGTCGCGTAACGCAGCTTGAAGCTGCCCAGCGACACGTCGAGCGGCGTCACCCACATGATCTCCGGCTCGTAATTGGTTTCGCGGAAGGGCCGCGAGGTGTCGGAGTTGAAGACCTGCCAGTTGCTCTGCTGGGTATAGGCGAACCAGATGTTGCTGCCGGTGCCGAACACGTCGCTCGCGAGCTTGCTCTTGAACGAGAGCTGGAATTTCACTTCCTGGTCGTCTACCTCGAGGCTGTTCGAGGGTTGTGTCGGCGCGAGCTCGCGGAACGGGTAATCGTTGGAGCGGTTCATCAGCTTGACCACCGCGTAGTTCTGGCGATACGGGCTGAAGCCGAAAGTGCCGCGATCGGTTCCCGGGTCGAGTTCCCAACGCTGACCCAATGCGCTCGTCGGGACGGCCGCGACGCGCAGGCCCGGCTCGGCCGCGGCGGTTGCGGGCCGCAATCCGGCCGGCGCAGCAGCGTCTCCACCGGTCGCGGGTGCAGGCGCCGCTGTCCTGCCCATCACCTGGTCATAACACGCCAGCCGGCTCGCATCGTCCGCGACCGCGGCACACGTGCTGAAGCTATCCGAGATCTGGGCGCCGGCCAACTGCGGCGCGCCGAGCGCCACCATCACTGCAACGAACTTGCGCATCTGAGTCTTCATCCTTGCCCGTCGGGCTCTTTGAATCATTCGATATCAGGGCCGGGCGCCCGGGCCGCCCGCGTGAGCGATGCTGCCCTGCTCGACCGTCCATGCGACGATCGCAGCCGAGACCACGTCCGCGGCGCGCCCGAAGGCTTCGACCACCTCGGGCACCATCACCCCCACGACCGGCTCGCGCGCTTCGAAGCGCCGCACCGACACGATCCGGTTGGAACTGTTCTCCACCAAGCGCGCATCGAACCGTACCACGGCGTCGACCGCGGCGTCGCGATACTCGCTCTGGAAAGCCACCAGATCGCCATCGAGTTCGAAATCCGCATGCAGGCCGGCTTGATCGCTGCTCAACTGCAGCACCCGGCCATCGGCCCGAAAAGCCTCCAGCACGCGGTTGCGCACCAGATCGGGCGTTGGCTCGCTCCAGCGGACCCCTTCGTACACACTGGTGCGCTGCGCCTGGGGCATGACCGCGATCCGGCTTCCAGCGATCGCCCCGGGGGCGAGCGGCGTCACGACCCGGAGCGCCCACGGCACCGGCGCCGGAGCATCGTTGCCGGCCACCGCGGTCGCCGGCAACGGCAGCACGTAAACGTCCAGGCGTTCACTGCCGGGCAGGATCGAGCAGCCCGACACGATTGCGGCCAGCGCCAGCACCGCTGCGCTGGCAAGCGTAGTGCCGGGAAGTCTTGATTTTTTCATGGCTTGAACTCGGTACTTTGCTCGCGGTTGAGCAGGAAGCCTGAGGGATTGTCCTCGAAACGGCGGGTGATGACCCGCAAGGACCCGAGCACGCTGCGCAGCTCGCGGATCGCCGGACCCATCTCGGTCATGCCCTGCAGGCTGGTATCGAGCTGGACACGGTTGTCGGCCACCAGCGTATCGACCGAGGTGAGCGTGCGCTCGAGCGCCGCCATCGCGTGGCGCGCACTGTCGAAGGTGGCGCGGCCCTGGTCATCCAGCAGCCCATTGACGGTGCTCAACACCTTGGTGGCCTCGGCCAGCGCACGTGTGGCCTGCTCGCTCGCCTTGTTCACCGACTGCAGCGCCAGATTCACGTCGGAACGCTGAGCGGCCACGGTCGTGGAGATCGCCTCCAGATTGACGAGCGTGCGCCCGACGGTCGCGATGTTTTCGTCGGAGAGCAGGGTCTGCGCCGCAAGCACCAGGTGATTGACGTTGAGCATCATGTCCTCGCCGCCCGACAGCAGGCGCGAAAACGGCGAGGGCGCGGCGACGATGACCGGCACCTCGTCACCGGACGCGACCAGCCGCGCGCCCCGCTGCTCGCCACTGGAGAGCTGGATGGTCGAGAGGCCGGTGATCCCCGCCATGGCCAGACGCGCAACGGTGGTGGTGGTGACCGGCGTGTCGGACGCGACCCGGATGCGCGCCCGGACTCGACGCGGATCCTCGGGGTCGAGGCGCAGACGCGCGACATCGCCGACCCGGATGCCGTTGAACTGGACCGTACTGCCCTGCGACAGGCCCTGCACGCCTTCGGTGAATACGACGTCGTAATCGTTGAAGGCACGGTCACTGCCGCTCTTGCCGAGCCACAGCCCGAAGACGATGCCGGCGGTGACGACGCCGACCACGAACAGGCCGATCAGGATGTGATGCGCCCGTGTTTCCATTTCAATGACTCTCCTCGCCAACAGCGGCCACGGACGCCGCGCGCCCCCGCGGCCCGTGAAAATATTCCTGGATCCAGTCGTCATCCAGGGCCGCGACCGCCGCCAGGCTGTCATTGATCAGCACCCGCTTCTGCGCCAGCACGGCCACCCGGTCGGTGATCGTATAGATCGTGTCGAGGTCATGCGTCACCAGGAACACGGTCAGGCCCAGCGCATTGCGCAAGGTCAGGATCAGTTGATCGAAAGCGGCCGCACCGATCGGATCGAGCCCCGCGGTCGGTTCGTCAAGAAACAGGATGTCCGGATCGAGCGCCAGAGCACGTGCAAGCGCGGCCCGCTTGATCATGCCACCCGAAAGCTCCGAAGGATACTTGTCGCCCGCATTGGCGGGCAAGCCGGCCAACGCGATCTTGACTTCGGCCAGGCGGATCGCCTCCGGCCGCGACAGACGCGCATGCTCGATCAGCGGCAGGACGACGTTCTCGGTCACGGTCAGGGACGAAAACAGTGCCCCCTTCTGGAACAACACCCCGAAGCGTCGTTCGAGCAGCGAACGCTGCGCCGCCGGCAGCGCGAGCAGATCCTCGCCGAACACCCGTACGCTGCCCGACGCGGCCCGAATGAGTCCGATGATGCTCCTGAGCAGCACCGACTTGCCGGTGCCCGACCCGCCGACCACCGACAGGATCTCGCCACGGCGTACATCGAGATCGAGATTCTCGTGCACCACATGCGTCCCGAAGCGATTGACCAGCCCGCGGACCTGAATGATGGTTTCGCTCGCCGCCGCACTCACCAGCCCATCTCCATGCAGATCATCGCCGCGATGGCATTGACCAGGATCACGACGAAGATCGACTGCACCACGCTCGACGTGGTGTGCGTCCCGACCGACTGCGCGCTGCCCTCCACCTTGAATCCCTCCATGCAGCCAATCAGCGCGATCAGGAAGGCGAATATCGGCGCCTTGGCCATGCCGACGATGAAATGCGAGACGCCGACATCGTTCGCGATGATCGACATGAACATCGGCACCGGAATCCCCAGGCTGAGCACGCACACCAGCATGCCGCCGAGAATGCCCGAGATCATCGCGATGAAGGTCAGCATCGGCAGGGCGAACAGCAGCGCCCACATGCGCGGCAGCACCAGCAGTTCGACCGGGTCCAGTCCGAGCGCGCGAATCGCGTCGACTTCTTCGTTGGCGCGCATCGATCCGATCTGCGCGGTATAGGCGCTGGCGGTCCGCCCGGCCACCAGGATCGCGGTCAGCAACACCCCGAACTCGCGTAAGAACGAAAACGCGACCAGATTGACGGTAAACACGCTCGCACCGAAATCGGCCAGCACCGTCGCCCCCAGAAATGCCACCACCGCACCCACGAGAAAAGTCAGCAGCGCGACAATGGGCACCGCGTGGAGGCCGGTCTGCTCGAGATTGGCCACCAGCGAGGTCAGCCGCCAGCGTGACGGCCGTAGGCCGACCCGAAGCATGGCCGAAAGGGTGAGGCCGACGAAGCCGAGCAGGTCGACCGCATGACGCCAGAAGGTACCGACCCCCTCGCCGATGTGCGCGAGCACATCGCCGACCGCCGATCCCTTGCGGGCGGCCGGCGCCGCGCCACGCCCCACCATCGCATCACCCACCGCCGCCAGGAGCGCCCGCCCGCCTTCCGAAAGACCACTGTCGCTACCGACGAGCTTGTGCACCCCTTCACCGCCCAGCAAGCGCAGCAACAAGGCCGCGCCGGCCGTGTCGAGAACCCGCAGTTCGCTGGCATCGACCATCACCCGGGCATCGATGCGGGAACGCAATCCGTTTACCTGTCCGAGCAGTACCGCGTGGTGAGCCAGCGTCCAGTCGCCCACCAGGCGAAGGCGCGCCACGCCCTCGCGATCGTCGAACACGGCCGCGCCGCTCACCGCCGCGCTCATGTCGGCAGGCCTGCGCTCGGCATACGAGACCGGACGATCGGGAACAAGGACAGTTTCAAGGTCGTTTCCAGATGAATGCGGGTTAAGTCGATCACGCTGCGGTACCGCGGACGCGCTCGATGCGCCCCCCGCTCGACGCGGCGAGGCCGGCATCGCGAGTCGCCTCGCAAATGCCGGCCTCAGCCGCGCAGCATACCGAAGCGGATCGCCGATGACTAGAACGAACCGAAGGCGCCGCCCAGCACGATGACGCCGATCAGGGCCAGGATGGCACCCACGATCGCGACCATCACAATGTCGAAATAGCTCTTGCTGTGGGTCGCGCCGCAGACCGCGAGCAGCGTCACCACCGCGCCGTTGTGCGGCAGGCTGTCGAGCGTACCCGCACCGATCACCGCGACACGATGCAGCAGATCCGGATTCATGCCGACTTCGGCGGCGAGCTGCATGTAGGTCGGACCCAGCGCCTCGAGCGCGATCGTCATCCCGCCCGAAGCGGAGCCGGTCAGCGCCGACAGCAGGTTGGTTGCGACCGCGAGCGACACCAGCGGACCGCCCTCGATCGACACCACCCACTCGCGCACCGCCTCGAACGCCGGCATCGCGGCAACCACAGCGCCGAAACCGACCAGGCTCGCGACGCTCAGGACCGGCAACACCGAAGCATTCGCACCGGCGTCGACGGTCGCCTTGAGCGCCGGCAGGCGGTCGCGGTTGAGCGCGATCATGACGAAGATCGCCGCGGTGAGCGCGACCAGCACCGACCACACCCCGCCGACCGACGCGATCGTGATGCCGCCCCACTGGTATTCCTCGAGGAAGCTCGTATCCATGCGCGGCAACACCAGCATCGACATGATCAGGTTGACCCCGACCACCACCACCAGCGGCGCCATCGCCACCGTGATGCTCGGACCGGCCGACTCCGCCTGGGCCTTGACCTCGCGCGGATCGAACGTACTCGCGGTGGTCGCGCGCTCACGCACGAGCGGGTCGGCAGCGGCCTCTTCAGCCGAGCCGATCGGCACGCCGAAACCCTCGCCGGCACGCCGCGCCGCCGCTTCGCGCCGATTGAGCCACCACAAGCCGAAGGACAGCATGATCGCCGCGGCGATGATGCCCAGACCCGGCGCCGCGAACGGCGTGGTGCCGAAGAACGGCATCGGGATCGCGTTCTGGATCGCGGGCGTACCCGGCAACGCCGACATCGTGAAAGTCGCGGTACCCAGCATGATCGCGGCCGGCAGCAGGCGGTTGGGCACGTTGGCGGCGCGGAACATCGCCTGTCCCATCGGCCCGATCACGAAGAACGCGACGAACAGGCTCACGCCACCATAGGTGACCATCGCCCCCGCCAGCACGACCGACAGCACCGCCCGCGTCGGGCCGAGCTTCTCGGTCATGAAGCGCGCGATCGCGGCGACCGAACCGCTGTCTTCCATCAGCTTGCCGAACACCGCGCCGAGCAGGAACAGCGGAAAGAACTGCGCCAGAAAACCCGCGGCCGAGCCCATGAAGGTCTGGGTCCAATGCGCCAGCAACGGTTCGCTCGCGGCCAGCGCCGCGATCAATGCCCCCGCAGGCGCGAGGATGAGCACGCTCCATCCACGAAACGAAAACCACATGATCAGCCCCAGGCCGATCAAGATGCCGAGCAAGCCCATGCCTTAACCCTCCAGCAGTGAATCGAGATCGAGTGTGCCGCGCACGCCGATATCGTCCCCATGTTCGGCGAGGAAGGTCTCGGCCGCACGCCGGCCCTCGTCGCGCAACATGCACAGGAACGACCATTCGGCGAGCATTTTCGACGACATGCTCAACTCGGTCATCATCGCGCTGGAAATACGGTGGATACGCAGCCTGGCCCAGGTCGCGCCCTCACCCGAACTGGCGGGATCGGCGCAGCGGCGCAGCAGCGCGGCCATGCGCAGTTCTTTCATCAGCGGCGCATTGAACGAAACCTCGTTGAGGCGGTTCTGGATCTCCGCCGCAGTGCGCGGCACGCCGGCGCGCTCGATCGGGTTGATCTGCACCAGGATCGTGTCGGTCGAATCGCACTCGCGCACCAGCGGAGTGAGGGTCGGGTTGCCGGCATAACCACCATCCCAGTATGGATCACCGTCGATCTCGACCGCCTGGAAGAGCGTCGGCAGGCAGGCCGAGGCGAGCACCGCGTCGACCGAGAGATCGTTGTTGCGAAACACCCGGCCCCGGCCGGTGCGCACGTTGGTTGCCGTCACGAACAGCTTGATCGGCGATTCGGACAAGTGTTTGAAGTCGACGCAGTCTTCGAGTACGGCACGCAGCGGATTGGTGCCTTGCAGCGCGAAATCGTAAGGCGAGAATAGCCGCGATGCGATGTCGCTCGCGATGAACGCGGGCGAATACTCAAGCGTCCACTTGCCGGTGAGGATCTCGAACGGACCGCGCTGGAAAGGACTCAAGCGGGCGGCTTCCGAAACCTTGCGCCAGAAATTCTCGAGCGCTGCCTTGGCGCCCTCACGCGAATAACGGTCCGTGCCGACACTCTTGCCCTCGAGCATGCCTTGCGCCATCACGACCGCATTCATGGCACCTGCGGAAGTGCCCGAAATGCCATCGAGCTTGAGCCAGGGCACTTCGATCATCCGGTCGAGCACCCCCCAGGTGAACGCCCCGTGCGCACCGCCGCCTTGCAGCGCCAGATCGACCAGCACAGGCTCCCGGTTTGCGTCACTCATGGCAGTGCTCCTTGCGTTGGCGTGGCATTGGATTGGAACCGGCGACAGAGCGGATGCCCGGACCGGCCCGCTCGGAGAAATCGTTCATGTCATTTTCCATCGTGTTCGGTGTCCGGCATCATAGCGGAAAACAGATTGCGATATTGCATTGCGGCAAAAAAACGACCCGAACCCTTTACCACCCGCACCCAACGAACAAGTACGCGTGATCAAGCGCTTGCAGGGCGCCGTCGGCACCCGCAAGGCGATTCCATTTGAATGAAACGGCGGCCGCTCTACGGAGCGCTCGGACGGTATCCGGGTCGCGGCCGGCGGTATCAGTCCTGCGCCTCGAGGAAGGCGCGCAGGCTGGCCTCTTCATCCTTGTTCAGCGAGGTCTGTATGACCTTGCCCTTGCCCTTGAACTTCTCGAGTCCATCGAGCACCTTGTCGCCGGTCACCTTCTTGACCAGGATGAACACCGTCGTGCAACCGGTGTTGAAGCTCTCCGCGAGTTCCTTCATGAACTGATCATTGATGCCTAAATCGGTGAATCGACCCGACAGCGCGCCCGCGCCGGCGCCGACCGCCGCACCGAGCAAGGGGTTGAGAAACAGCACCCCGATCAGCATGCCCCAGAACCCGCCGCTCACCGCCCCGATCGCGGTCGTATTGACCGCCTGATGCAGTTTGGCCTTGCCGTCGGCATCCTTGGTCACGACGACCACGTCCTCCATCTCGATCAGGTATTCCTTCTGCAACTGGACGAGCGAGGCACGCAGGTCGAAAGCGAGCTTTTCTTCGGGAAACGAAACAACGATCAGGGTACCCATGTTTTTCCTTTGAACCATCAGGTTATGACAAGACCGGACGACAGCCCGGCCCCGGACTCCGCACCGAATTCATCGCGACAGCGAAGGGCGAAGCAGCGTATCACAGCTGCTGCACAGCCATGTCGTACGTCCCCCGGGTATCGGCGATACCCGGCACCTGCCGCCATCCGCGCGCCAACCACCGGCCTCGCGGGCGCCGCAATTTGCACCGATACCGCCCGCAGTGCGAAACTGGCCGCCCATCCCGCCCAGACGCGCGCAATGCCCCCGATCGATGCCCCACGCCCCCGGCAGCCGTCCGAGGCCACACCGTATGCGCCGCCGGCGGCCACCCGCCCGCAAGCCCTGCTGTTTGCGGGCCCGAAGCGCTTCTTCCGATGAACGGTTCGAGCAAGCACCCGCCGCATCGGCGCGACCGCATCACCGGCGTGCTGCTGGCGGGCGGCCAGGGCAGCCGCATGGGCGGCGTCGACAAAGGCCTGGTGCCCCTGTACGGGCGACCGATGGCCGAATGGGTGATCGAGCGCTTGGTTCCGCAGGTCGACGAACTCATCATCAGTGCCAACCGGAATGGCGATCGCTATGCCGCATTCGGTTATCGCGTATGCGTCGACCGGATCGGCGGTTTTGCCGGGCCGCTGGCCGGACTGCATGCCGCGCTCGCGGTGGCGAGCCATCCGTTGGTGGCGACCGCGCCGTGCGATTCACCCTTTCTGCCCACCGACCTGGTCGAGCGGCTGCATGCGGCCTTGCGTGCCCAGTCCGCCGATCTTGCGGTGGCCTGCACCTTCGACCAGGCACACCCGGTATTCTGCCTGTGCCGGCGCGAGGTCCTGCCACACCTGAGCGCCTTTCTCGAATCCGGCGGACGCACGATCGGCCGCTGGCACGCCACCCTCAAGGTTGCGCGGGTCGGCTTCGACGACCAGGAAAGCGCGTTTCGCAACATCAACACCCGCGCCGAACTACGCGATCTCGAACCCTGAACCCGGGCGGACCGCGGCCCTGCAGTTCATGCGTGCCACCGGCGCATGAAACCCGGCGCTTCCGGGGTCGCGTCGAAAACCGCTTCGCGACGCAGCCGGATCTCGAATTGCGCCCCCTGTCCGGGTACGCTGGCCACGCTGATGCGTCCGCCATAGCGCTCGATGAGCGTATAGCTGATCGACAGGCCGAGCCCGGTGCCGCTTTCCTTTTTGGTCGTGAAGAACGGGTCGAAGATCGTGGTCAGGTTTTCGGGCGCGATACCGTGCCCGGTGTCGCAGATCCGCAGCAAGGCGCCCAGCCGCTGTCCGGCCGCATCCTGCCAGTCCTCGCTCGCCAAGGTCAGCCGGCCGCCGTCCGGCATGGCATGGAGCGCATTGAGGATGAGGTTGATCAACACCTGTTGCAGTTCGCCGCGATTGATTTCGACCGACGTGCGCGCCGCGAGATGGGTCGCGACCACCACATTGCCTTTCTCGAGACTGTGAGTGGACAACAGCAGGCTGTCGGCGATGACTTCGTTGACGTCGACGGCCTCGGTGTAGCCGGCGAAGTCGCCAGGCCGCGCAAACTGCAGCAACCTGGTGACGATCTGGCGGATCCGCTCAGTCTGCTCCTGAATCAGCCGGATCTCGCCGCCGACCGGCTCGGCGGCCGGCCCGAGCACATCGCGCAACAGGTCCAGATTACCCTGGATGACCGCCACCGGATTGTTGACCTCGTGGGCGACACCGGCCGTCAACTCACCGATGGCCGCGAGTTTTTCGCTCATCGCGAGCTGGCGCTGCGCCCGGCGCAGGCTCTCGTTGGTCTCGTGCAGTTCGCGGGTGCGTTCGGCCACCTTGTGGTCGAGTTCGGTCGCCCAGCGCCGCAGCTCATCCTGCTTCGCCGACAAGGTATCGAGCAGATGATCGAACTTGCCCGCGAGCCGTCCGAGCTCGTCACGACTGCTGACCGTCCCCACCCGGGCGGCGGCGTCGCCGCCTTCGATCTGCTGCATGACCCGGTTCATGCGCTCGATCGGCTCGAAGATGCTGCGGGCCCAACGCAGGCAGAAAACGCTGCCAAGCGCACTGACCACGACGAAAACCGCGAACAATGCCGCCATCGCGGCATGGAACGCGGCTCGCAGGGGCGCTTCGAGAAACCCGACGTAGAGCATGCCGATGCGCTCGCCGGCGCCATCGAGCACCGGTTCGTAACCTGACACGTAATCGTCATTGACGACGAAGGCCGTCCCCAGCCAGTTCTCGCCGCGGCCCAGCACCTGCTCCCTGACCGCCATCGAAACCCGCGTGCCAAGCGCACGCTCACCTTCGAAAAGGCGCACGTTGGTCGCGATCCGGGTATCGCCCAGGAACAGGGTGGCGGTGCCGCGGCTGTTCAAGGGCAGGGAGCCGTCGCGATAGACGATGGCGTTGATGCTGTCGACCAGTTCCAGATTGCCGTTCAGCAGGACGCCCCCCTCGAGCACCCCGACCTGAATTCCCCGGCGGTCGAACACCGGCGAGGCGGCCTGAATCACCATTCCGTGGTCTTCCGCCGTCCGCGCGTCGGGCGCGGCACCCTGCGTCGGCACCAGGGCTTGCACCGCCCTCGCACGCAACTCGGGCGAAATCGCCGCAAGTGCGTCCGGCGAGAAGCGTTCCACGGTGGTGTGGGTCGCGCCATCGAGTGCGGCGGAGACCGCCGGCCAGTCCTGGCGCGCCCCCGTCGGCAGCATGGCATTCGGCGCCGAACCGGCGATCGCGCGGCCCTGCCGGTCGAGAAACAGCAGATAGTCAAGCCGATACCGGCGCGCCAGATCCTCGAGCATCACCGCAAAGGCGACGTCATGCACGCCGTCCAGACTCGCGACCAACCGGCTCGACTCGGCGACGGCCCCCACGTCGCCGCCGACGCTGCCGCGGACCCGCTCGAAGAATTCGTGCGCGGTCACGAGGTCGGAGCTCACCTTGTAGGTAATCAGGCGTTCATACGCCTGGTTACCCCAGGTCCACACCAGCCCGAGCAGCGCCGGCACCCCGATCAGCAGGGGCGAGAGAACCAGCACGAGCAGCTTGAGGCGGACCGAGCTGCGAATCCGCGCGAGCAATCCGCTCGGCTCCGCCACGACTACGGTCAGCGCACCATCGCGCGCAGCCGCGCAATGCGATCCTGAGTGGCGGGATGGGTGGAGAACAAGCCACGCAAACCACCGCCGGACAGCGGATTCATGATCATCATCTGGGCAGTCTCGGGATGGTGCTCGGCCGTGCCCATCGGAATTCCGCGCGCGTAGGATTCGATCTTGGCAAGCGCGCTCGCGAGCGCCTCCGGATCGCCCGATATCTCGGCACCACCGCGATCCGCGCCAAACTCGCGCGTGCGCGAAATCGCCATCTGAATGACCATCGCGGCCAGCGGCGCGAGAATCATCACGAGGATCTGCAGCACCGGGTTGGGCCGATCGTCGCCACGGCCGCCGAAGAACATCCCGAACTGCGCGAGCATCGAGATCGCGCCGGCAATCGTGGCCGAAATCGTGGAAATCAGGATGTCGCGGTTCTTCACGTGCGCCAGTTCATGCGCCATCACCCCTCGCAACTCGCGCTCGGACAACAGCCGCACGATGCCGGTCGTGGCCGCCACGGCCGCGTTGTCGGGATTGCGGCCGGTCGCGAACGCATTGGGTTGGGCCTCGTCGATGAGATACACCTTGGGCATCGGCAGGCCGCCGCGCTGTGCGAGTTCGCGCACCATGTTGTAAAGATACGGCGAGCTAGTCTCGTCCACCTGGCGCGCCTTGTACATCTTGAGCACCATCTTGTCGGAGAACCAGTAGGCCCAGACATTCATCGCCCCCCCCAGCACCAGCGCCATCAACATGCCGTCGCGACCACCGAGCATGGCGCCCACCGCGCCGAACAGGGCGACGATACCGGCCATCAGTATCGAAGTCTTCATCCAGTTGCCAAACATTGCCTTGTCTTCCCGTTCAAGTTGAAGGTGCCCCCGAGATGAGGGCAAAGCCCCGAGGATTCAAGTGCTTCCCGCTCGTTCAAACGACTGTCGACACCTATCCGGGCAGCGCAAACCGGTCTCCCTCGGAGATTTCGAAGCCGCGCAGGAACTCACCGGCCGGCAATCGGCGACTGCCGGGCCGCTGCAACTCGACCAGCCTCAGCGCCCCCTCGCCGCAGGCGACCACCACCCCCGCGCCATCCGCACCGATCACCCGCCCCGGCTCACCGCCCGCGACAACCGGCTCGCACCGCCACACCTTTACCGGCACCGACCCGAGCATTCCAAACGCGCCCGGGAAAGGGTTGAACGCCCGTACCATGCGGTCGATTACGTCGGCAGGACGACGCCAGTCGATCGCGGCCTCGGTCTTGCCGATCTTGGCCGCGTAGGTCACGCCTTGCTCGGGCTGCACGACCGGGTCGAGCGCGCCGCGCGGCAACGCGTCGAGTGCCGCCACGACCATGTCGGCGCCCAGCGCCGCCAAACGATCGTGCAGGGATCCGGTGGTATCCGCGGGCAGGATCGGGATCGCTCGCCGCATCAGCATCGCGCCGGTATCGAGTCCCCGATCCATCTGCATGATCGTAATCCCGGTTTCACCGTCGCCTACCTCGACCGCCCGATGTATCGGCGCCGCCCCCCGCCATCTGGGCAACAGCGAGGCATGGATGTTGATACAGCCGAGACGGGGCAGCGCAAGTACCTCGGGCGGCAGGAGCAACCCGTAGGCCGCGACCACCAGCACGTCGGGCCGGCACGCTTCGAGGGCCGCGCGCTGCTCGATGGTGCGCAGGCGCTCCGGCTGGTCGACCAAGAGCCCATGCTGTGCGGCAAGTTTCTTGACGGGCCCCGGCATCAGCTTCATGCCCCGCCCGGCCGGACGATCGGGCTGGGTGAGCACCAGCGGCACCTCGAATCCGGCGGCAAGAATCGCCGCCAGAGCGGTGGCGGCGAACTCGGGCGTCCCCGCGAAAGCGACCCGCAACCCGTGCGTGCTCACGCCGTGATCCGCGCTTTCTTGGCCAGCCGGGTCTTGATCCGGCCAAGCTTGAGCTGCGACAGATACTCGATGAAGACCTTGCCGTCCAGATGGTCGAGCTCATGTTGCACGCACACCGCCAGCAGGCCGTCGGCCTCGAGCTCGAACGCCTCGCCACGCTCGTTCATGGCGCGCACCCGTACCCGCTCGGCGCGCGTCACCGTCTCATAGACCCCCGGTACCGACAGGCATCCCTCTTCGCAGCTTTGTTCGCCACTCTTTTCGACGATCTCGGGATTGACGAGCACCCGCAGCTCGCTCTTGTCTTCGGAGACATCAATGATGACGATGCGCTTGTGCACGTTGACTTGGGTCGCGGCCAAGCCGATGCCGGGCGCTTCGTACATGGTCTCGGCCATGTCGGCCACCAGTTGCCGCAGCGCAGCATCGAACTCGGACACCGGTGTCGCGCGGGTATGCAGACGGGGGTCGGGATAACGGAGAATCGGTAGTAGGGCCATAGAAAATGAGAATGCTTGCCGGGTTAAGTCACTACGTGCAGAATTTCAAGTGTTTTGGCATGTTAGTGGACATCCTATACACTACATGCGCTCTAATTCGCTTTTTTGGACCTGCGACCGGTCGGAGCGTTCCGGTTTCAGGATGGTAGAGCTGCTCCCACCGGAAGCGTGCAATGACCCGCATTATATTCCCTCTGATACTCGCCACAGCGGCACTGGTGAGCAGCCCCGCGGCCGCTCAGGCAGTCGAGATCGCGAATGACGCGCCAGACGTCCATGTCGTCGTTCCGGGTGACACCCTGTGGAGCATCTCGGGGCGATTTCTGCGTGAGCCGTGGCGCTGGCCGGAAGTCTGGCGCCTGAACAGCGAGCAGATCAGCAATCCGCACCTCATCTTTCCCGGGCAGGTCATCATGCTCGACCGCAGCGGCCCGTATCTGACCCTGGGGCAGCGGATCACCTCCGACCAGCGCCTGTCGCCGCGCGTGATCGATGAACCGATCGAATCCGCGATCCCCAGCATTCCGGTACATCTGATCGCCCCCTTCCTGACCCGGCCGCTGGTCGTCGACGAACGCAACATGGCAGACGCCGGTACGGTCGTCGCGACGGAGACGAGCCGTGTGATCATGGGCAGCGGCGACATCATCTTCGCCAAGAACGTCGTCCCGGGAGACCCCAACTGGCAGGTGGTTCGTCCCGCCCAGCCGCTCGTCGACCCCGTCACCCGCGAAACCCTCGGTTACGAGGCCGCCTTCCTGGGCAATGCCCGCGTCACCGAATACGGCACCCCGGCGACGCTCAGGATTTCCGACGCGGCCGAGGAAATCGGCACGGGCGATCTGCTGGTGCAGATGGACCCGCCGCGGGTGTTCTCCTACGTTCCGCATCCGGCTCCGGTCGATCTGGAAGGGCGGGTGATCAGTCTGCCGCGCGGCGTGGTGGAAACCGGCCGGCACAACGTGATCACCTTGAACGTGGGCGGCCACGACGGTATCGATGAAGGCCATGTGGTGGCACTCTATCGCAATCGCGGCAACGTGGTCTTCAAGGAGCCGAACGCTCGTCGCGGCGAGACGTTCGTCCTGCCCGAGCACCGCTACGGACTAGCGTTCGTGTTCCGCGTGTTCAATCGCGTCTCCTACGCGCTGGTGATGGACGCGGACGGTCCGGTGACGATCGGCGATTCGGTGCGCACCCCCTGAAGAAACACACCGCGGCATGACCGGTGAACTCGAGGGCTGGCTGCGCCTCGGCCTGACAAAAGGCGTCGGGTCCGCAACCCAGCGAACGCTGCTCGCCACATTCGGTCTGCCCGAGCAGATCTTCAATGTCGACCGCAGCGCCATTGCCGCGGTCGTGGGCACCGCGCTCGCCGACCAGGTTCTTGCCCAGCCCGATCGCGCCATGCTCGCCAAGACCATGGCATGGGCGGAAACGGCCGGCAACCATGTACTCACGCTCGCCGATGCGGACTACCCCCAGTCGCTGCTGCAGATCCCCGACCCCCCGGTATTGTTGTATGCCACTGGCGAACCCGCGCTGCTTCGGCGGCCCGCCCTGGCGATCGTCGGCGCGCGCTCGGCCACCCCTCAGGGCATCGCCAACGCCGAAGCGTTTGCCCGCTACCTCGGCGACGCCGGGCTGACGATCATCAGCGGGCTCGCATTGGGCATCGATACCGCCGCACATCGGGGCGCGCTGGCTGGCGGCGCGCCCACGATTGCGGTCGTCGGCACCGGCGCCGACCGGGTCTATCCGGCGCGCAATCGCGAACTGGCGCATGCGATCGCGGCCCAGGGCGTGATCCTGAGCGAATTTCCGCTCGGCACCCCGCCGCTGCCGCACAACTTCCCCAAGCGCAATCGGCTGATCGCCGGGCTTTCAAAAGGCGTGCTGATCGTCGAGGCCGCGGTAGGCAGCGGTTCGCTGATCACCGCCCGCCTCGCAGCCGAATGCGGGCGCGAGGTCTTCGCGATTCCAGGCTCGATCCACTCTCCGCTCGCACGCGGCTGCCATCGCTTGATCCGGGAAGGCGCGAAGCTCGTCGAAACGGCTCAGGACGTGATCGAGGAACTCGCCGGCGCGCTCCCGCCACAGCCTCGCACGGTCACCGCGGAGCCCGCATCGTCACGTGCCCGCCCGCCGAACCGGACGCCTCCGGCAGCGGCACCCCGAGCCGCGTCCGACACCGCTCCGGTCGATGACGATGCCCTCAAACTGCTGGAATCGATCGGCCACGATCCGGTCGATATTGACACACTTGCAACACGGTCCGGGTTGACGCTCGATGCGCTCTACGCCATTCTGCTGCCATTGGAGCTCGACGGTCACGTCGCGCGTCTTCCGGGCGGACGTTTCCAACGCCTTTGACTACCGGGTTGATGCCATGTTCGACATCTTTGTGTACCTGTTCGAGAACTATGTCCACGCGGGCGCCTGTCCCGAATCGGACCAGCTCGCGCGCAAGCTGTCCGCGGCCGGTTTCGAGGACGAAGACATTTCCGAAGCCCTCGAATGGCTGAACGGCCTGCGCGAAACCGCCAGCGCCGCATCGGTGGTCGCGGCCCCCAGCGAGGATTCGATACGCGTCTATGCGCCCGAGGAAGAAGCACGCATCGACACCGAGTGTCGCGGCTTTCTGCTCTTTCTGGAGAATGCAGGCGTGCTCGAAGCCCCGACGCGCGAATTGATCATCGAGCGCGCGCTTGCGCTCTCGAGCTTCAACCTCAACCTTCACAGACTCAAGGTCATCGTACTGATGGTCCTGTGGCAGCAAGACCGGGCGCTCGACACCCTGATCCTCGACGAGCTGCTGGCCGACGAGGACGACGAGGACTACACCGCCTTCCAGTAGCGGCCGCACACCCGATTGCTTGCGCGCAGGCGACGAGCCTGCTTATCATGCGGCGCACGGAGTGGTCTTGATCGCGTCCATCATAGGTCTGCCGGCGATGGCCCGGCATGATGTCTGTTCGACCCCTGCGCACCCGGACAACACAACAAGGGGAGCATGCGAGCCCCCAAGGTAGCCCCACAGGCATGAGCAAGCAACTTATCATCGCGGAGAAGCCATCGGTCGCGCAGGACATCGCACGGGCGCTGGGCGGTTTCACCAAGGAAAAGGACTACTTCGAATCCGACCACTACGTGCTGTCGTCCGCGGTCGGCCATCTGCTCGAACTGGCGGTGCCCGAAGAGTACGAAGTCAAGCGCGGCAAATGGACTTTCGCCCATCTGCCGGTGATCCCGCCCGAATTTGCGCTCCGGCCGATCGAGAAGACCGAGGATCGCCTCAAATTGCTGGTAAGGCTGATCAAGCGCAAGGATGTCGTCGGCTTGATCAACGCCTGCGACGCCGGGCGCGAAGGCGAGTTGATCTTCAACTTCATCGCCGAGCATGCCAAGACCGGCAAGCCGGTTCAGCGCCTGTGGCTGCAGTCGATGACCCCCGCCGCCATCCGCGACGGCTTCGCCCAGCTACGCTCCGCCGCCGACGTCGAAGGGCTTCGCTCCGCGGCGGTATGCCGGGCCGAGAGCGACTGGCTGGTCGGCATCAACGGCACCCGCGCCATGACGGCGTTCAATTCCAAGACCGGCGGCTTTCACCTGACCACGGTCGGGCGGGTACAGACGCCGACGTTGGCAATCCTGGTCGAGCGCGAAGAGCGCATCCGCAAATTCAAGCCGCGTGACTACTGGGAGCTCGAGGCCAGCTTCGCCTGCGCGGCCGGACATTACCCGGGGCGCTGGTTCGACGAGGCCTTCAAGAAGCGCGACGGCGACGAGCACGCCACCGCCTTCCGGCTGTGGGACAAAGCCCGGGCCGAGGCGATCCGCGACAAATGCCTAGGCAAACCGGGCACGGTCGAGGAGGAAGCCAAACCGTCGACCCAGTTGTCGCCACTGCTTTTCGACCTCACCAGCCTGCAGCGCGAAGCCAACGGCCGTTTCGGCTTTTCAGCACGGGCGACCCTGCAGGTGGCGCAGGCGCTCTACGAGCGCCACAAAGTCCTGACTTACCCGCGAACCGATGCGCGCGCACTGCCCGAGGACTACCTCGGCACCGTCGCGCAGGTGATGCGCGATCTGCCCGACAGCTATGCGCCGTTCGCGAACGAGATCGCCGAGAACGGCTGGGTGAAGCCGAACAAGCGGATCTTCAACAACACCAAGATTTCCGATCACTTCGCGATCATCCCCACCGGCACCCAGCCCAAGAGCCTGTCCGAACCGGAGCAGAAGATCTACGACCTGGTGACCCGGCGCTTCCTGGCGGTGTTCTACCCCGCCGCCGAGTACCGCATCACCACCCGCATCACCCGCGTCGCGGGCGAGGCCTTCAAGACCGAGGGCAAGGTGCTGGTGAATCCGGGCTGGCTCGCGGTCTACGGCAAGGAAGCCGCACGCGACGACGACAAGGAAGAGGGCGGCAACACCCAACTGGTCGCGGTGGCCGCCGGTGAAACGGTGCGCGCCGACGAGGTGCTGCTCAAGTCGCTTGCAACCAAACCGCCCGCCCGATTCAACGAAGCAACCTTGCTGTCGGCGATGGAAGGCGCGGGCAAGATGGTCGACGACGAAGAATTGCGCGCCGCCATGGGGGAGCGTGGCCTGGGCACCCCGGCGACCCGCGCCCAGACCATCGAGGGTCTGATTCTCGAACAATATGTCCATCGCGAAGGGCGTGAGCTGATTCCCAGCGCCAAGGCCTTCTCGCTGATCACGCTGCTCAAGGGCCTGGGTGTATCGTCGCTGACCTCGCCCGAGCTGACCGGCGAATGGGAACACAAGCTGGCGCAGATGGAGCGCGGCAGCCTCTCGCGGCCTGCGTTCATGCACGAGATCGCCGAGATGGCGCGCGAGATCGTCGAGCGCGCCAAGCGCTTCGAGTCCGACACCGTGCCGGGCGATTTCGTCACCCTCGCGACGCCGTGCCCGAAATGCGCTGGGGTGGTCAAGGAAAACTACAAGAAATTCGCCTGCCAGGCCTGCGACTGGAGCACCTGGAAAATCGTCGCCGGACGGCAGTTCGAGATCGACGAAATCGAGACGCTGCTGCGCGAGGGCAGGGTCGGACCGCTGCTCGGCTTCCGCAACAAGATGGGGCGTTTGTTCAATGCCGAGATTCGGCTCAATGACGACAAGCAGCCCGAGTTCGACTTCGGCCAGCCCAAGGATGACGAAAGTGCCGAGCCGGTGGACTTTTCGGGCCAGCAGTCGCTCGGCCCGTGCCCGAAATGCAACAGCGCCGTCTATGAGCACGGCCTGTCTTTCGTGTGCGAAAAATCCGTCGGCCCCGGCAAGAGTTGCGATTTCCGTTCGGGCAAGATCATCCTGCAGCAGCCGATCGAACGCGACCAGATGGTGAAACTGCTTGCCGAGGGGCGTACCGAACTCTTGAAGGGCTTCGTCTCGTCACGCACGCGGCGCAAGTTTTCGGCCTTCCTGGTACGGGGCACCGATGGCAAGGTAGGCTTCGAGTTCGAGGCGAAGAAGCCGCGCGCGACCGCAAAGCGTGAAGACGAGGGCGCGGACGCAAGCACCGCGGCCGCTGCAAGCAAACCGGCCCCTCGGAAGCGTACCGCCAAGAAGGCGGAGTGAGCCTAGGCGGAGAGAGCAGGGGATGCCGGTGCGATCCCCGCGCCCGGTCACCCGCCCGGTCAATGGGCCATGCGACGCAGCAGGCGCTCGCTGTCGCCGCTGGCCGTGCCCATCAGCGCAAATCCGCGCAAGTCGCCCTCGCGGTCATGAAACTCGGCGGTCACGCCGTGGTGGGTTGCACGCTCGTGCCATTCGCCCGCCACGTTCGGCGGCTCGCAAATGATTGCGGGGCAGCGCGCCAGGCGCGCCCGCCTGAGTGTCGGACGCCAGACCATCATGCGCCCCGGCTCCCCACCAAGCACGCTTGCGAGAACTCTCGCGGCCTGATCGATATCCTCGGGTAGATCGATCGTTCGCTTCTCGAATTCTGCGCATTCACCGATCGCGAAGATGCTTGGATCGGAGGTCGCCAGACGCTTGTCGACCCGTACGCCATGGCCGACCTCGAGACCTGCCGCAAGCGCAAGCGCCGTGCGCGGCGTGCTGCCAAGCGCGGCGACCACGACATCCGTCGAGCACCGCGCACCGGCAAGCGTGAGCAGGTCAAGCGCATCCGCGCCCTGATCGACGCGCTGCAAGCCTTCCTCGCACAGTATCCGCACACCGCTCGCCGCCAGCGCACGCTCGCCGAACTTTGCGCACAAGGTGGGCAACAAATCCTGCGCCAACTGAGCGGCCGGTTCGAACAGGGTCACCTGCAACCCGGCGGCGCATAGGTTGCCCGCGAGTTCGCACCCCGCCAGACTGCCACCCAGCACGGCCACACGCCTGCGCCCGGCGATCACGGTGTTGAAATAGCTGTACTCGGCCAAGCTGGAAATGGTCAGCAGCTGATCGGTGGCCGACCCCTTGAGCCAGCCCGGCCGACGCGGCTCTCCACCAGTCGCGATTACCAGCCGCTCGTAGGCGATCTCGCCGTCCTGCATTCTGATCAGCCTGTGCTCGCGATCGATCTCATGCACCGCTTGCTGGGTGATGATCTCGGCTTCGAGCCGATATGCCATTTGCGCGGCGGTGGCCAACCTGAGGTCGCGCGCGTCGCGCCGGCCGGCCAGGCCCGGCGCAAGATCGCTGCGCAGGTAGGCCGCGCCGTCATCGCGCGTGATCAGCGTTACCGCCGTCGGCACGCCACTCCGGCGCATTGCCCGCAACAACCCGTAGCCCGCCATGCCGCTGCCGAGAATGACCAGCCCCGCGCGCTTCACCGCGTCATGCCTGTGCCAGTTATCGTTTTGGCGTCCGTGTTCAGCCTTCGAGCAGGCTTCTGAGCATCCACGCGGTCTTTTCGTGCACCTGCATGCGTTGCGTCAGCAGATCGGCGGTGGGCTCGTCGCTCGCCTTATCGACCAGGGGCAGGATACTGCGCGCGGTTCGAACCACGGTTTCCTGGCCGACCACGAGCTGCTTGATCATGTCCGTCGCCGCGGGCACGCCCTTGGGCTCCTTCAGGCTCGCGAGCTCGACGAACTCGCGATAAGTGCCGGGCGCCGGAAACCCGAGCGCCCGGATACGTTCGGCGATCAGGTCGACCGCCAGCGCAAGCTCGTTGTACTGCTGCTCGAACATCAGGTGCAGCGTGTTGAACATCGGCCCCGTCACGTTCCAGTGAAAATTGTGGGTCGTGAGGTACAGCGTGTAAGTATCGGCCAGCAGATGCGACAGGCCCTGTGCGATTTTTTCACGATCTTTCTTGTTGATACCGATATCGATTTCCATTCTTCAACACTCCATCAAGTGGGGCACGGCCCCGAAAACTCAGTCCACGACGTCGACACTAAACGACGCCACCCGCCGCATCCAGTTGCCCGATCGTATCGTCGTCATATCCGCGGATCATCACGCTCGCCGCTTTCGACCGACGGCATGCCGCCGACCGGCTTCACGCCAGGTAGCGCGCTCTCGATGATTGCGGTGCGCAGTACGTCGATCGCGCCGCTGCGGGGATAGGTTACGCGCCATGCCAGCGCAACCCGGCGCGTAGGCTCGGGTTGCGAAAACGGCCGCACCGCGACCAGCGCATTCTGTGTCGGCAACGCGTCCGCCGCGGAGCTCGGCAGCACGGTCAGGCCCAGACCGGTCGCGACCATGTGCCGGATGGTCTCGAGCGAGCTGCCTTCGAGCGTTCGCTGCAAACCACTCACGTTGCGGCAATGGGGGCAGACTTCGAGGACCTGATCGCGAAAGCAGTTGCCGGACCCAAGCAGCAGCAACTGGTCGTCGGCGAGGCTGTCGGGCTCGATCTGGTCGAGTTCGGCCCAAGGATGACCGACCGGGAGCAGCACCCGGAACGGTTCGTCATAGACCGGCTGCGCAACGATGCCGGCCTCGTCGAGCGGGAGCGAAATCACGATCACGTCGAGTTCGCCGCGTTTCAGCAGCTCGACCAGGCGATTGGTGTAATTCTCCTGGATCACCAGCGGCATGCGCGGCGCATGGTGATGCACAAGCGGGATCAGGCGCGGCAACAGGTAGGGCCCGATCGTGTAGATGACGCCCAGGCGCAGCGGGCCGGAAAGGGGATCGCGCCCTGCCGAGGCGATCTCGGGTATGCGCGCCGCTTCCAGCAACACTTTCTCGGCCTGATTGACGATGCGCTGACCGGTGGCGGTGATCTTGACCTCGGTCGCGCTGCGCTCGAACAGCTGCACCCCGAGTTCGTCCTCGACCTTCTTGATCGCAACCGAAAGCGTCGGCTGGCTGACATGGCATTTTTCGGCTGCCCGCCCGAAATGCCTCTCTCTTGCCAGCGCGACCAGGTATCGAAGATCGGTAAGCGTCATGACGCGGTATTTCCTGCAATGACACGGGGCGAGTTGTCCGTCGCGACAGTTTAACCCCAGCACGTTGCAAACACAGCTTTCCGGGCGTCCGGACGGGGTGCCGCCAACCGGCGCAGGGCGCGGATCGCCCCCGGATGCCGTTTCAGGGCCGGTGGCGAGACGGTGCCGGCGGGAACGCTTGGGCACCGGCTTCGTCTACCCACAGCCTGGCGGCCCGAACACACCCAGGGCATCCCCGCAGCACGACGCGAACACACCACGGGGCGCCCGTCGGGTCGCCTTGGCATGCGATCATCCCCCCAGTCCGACAGCAAAGGTTTGAACAATGAGTCGAAACGTTGCGATACACAAGGTCGTTGCGAGCGCGGCAACCGCCGTCCTGCTGGCAACGCTGTTTCCCGGATCCGGGCTGGCCCAATCGCCGGCCGCCGCGACGGCCCCGGCGGCGGTCGCGCTCAACAAGTTCGGATTACCCGATTTCGGCGACCTGGTCGAGAGCGTGGGGCCCGCGGTGGTGAACATCAGCGTCGCGAGCGAAAGCCAGCGCCCGAGCGCCGAGATGCTCTCGCCGGACGATCCGTTCTACGATTTCCTGCGCCGCTTCGGCGTGCCGTTTCCGGGCGGTCCGGGCCAGGGCGAGCGGGGACCCCGCATCAGCCGCGGCATCGGGTCGGGCTTCATCATCAGCGACGATGGCTATGTGCTGACCAACGCACATGTGGTGAGCGAGGGCAAGGTCGAGGTGACGGTGCGCCTGATCGACAAGCGCGAGTTCAAGGCCGAGGTCATCGGCACCGATGCCCGCACCGACATCGCGTTGCTCAAGATCGATGCCAAGGGGCTACCCACGGTCAAGACCGCCGACGCCGACCGGACACGGGTCGGTGAATGGGTGGTCGCGATGGGCTCGCCATTCGGGTTCGACAATACCGTCACCGCGGGCATCATTTCGGCCAAGGCGCGCCGGCTGCAATCCGAAAACTACGTACCGTTCATCCAGACCGACGTCGCGATCAACCCGGGCAACTCCGGGGGGCCGCTGTTCAACCTCGAAGGCGAAGTGATCGGCATCAATTCGCAAATCTACTCGCGCTCCGGCGGCTTCATGGGCATTTCGTTCGCGATCCCGATCGACGTCGCCCTCAACATCAAGAACCAGCTGATCGAATTCGGCCGGGTACAGCGCGGCAAGCTCGGGATCACCATCCAGACGGTCGACCGGGATCTCGCCCAGACCTTCGGCCTGGCCGAACCGACGGGCGCCCTGGTTGCCCGCGTCGAACCCGACAGCGCCGCCGACAAGGCGGGGCTCAAGGCCGGAGACGTGGTTCTCGGCGTCGATGGCGTCAAGGTCGGAGAATCCGCCGACCTGCCCCGCATCATTGGCGACAAGCGTCCCGACACGGCCGTCAAGCTCGAAATCTGGCGCGACGGCGCAAGACAGATCATCGATGCCCGGCTGGACGAAATGCCTTCGGGCAGCACGGCCTTGGCTTCCGGCCCGGGCCGGGGCGATGCGGCCGACACACTCGGCCTGACCGGCCGCTCGCTGACACCGGACGAAGCCAGCCGGTTCGGCGTGCCGGGCGGCGTGCTGGTCGAAGGCGCGACCGGCCCCGCGGCACAGTTCGGGATTCAGCCCGGCGACCTGATACTCGCGATCAACAATCAACGCATAAGCAACGCGGCGGAGTTCAGAACCCTGGTGGAACGCTCGGGCAAGCGCTTTGCATTGCTGGTCCAGCGCGGCGACTCCCGCATCTTCGTTCCGATCCGGATCGAATGAGCCTGCCTGACGGCGGAGCCGTTTCCGGATATCGCCGCCGGCCCCGGTCTTCAGACCCTGAAGTGTGATACCGCGGTCTGAAGGTCGGCGGCGAGGCGTTGCAGGCGGCGGGCGGCATCGAGCGTCGAGTCGATGGCTTGGTTGTTGTCTTTCGCCATGCGCGCAATCTCGTCGATGCTCATCGTGACCGTATCGCTGGAGCGACGCTGCGCCTCGGTGGCGCTCGCGATCGCGTCGAGTCCGGCACCGACCTCGACCACCAGGCCATTCGCCGCATCGAGCACCCCGGACACCACGCCCGCCGCCTCACGACTCGTTTCGAGGTGGCTCAGACCCCGCACGATCGACTGCTGGACCGCCGCCGACTGACGGGTGATCTCCTGGGTGATGGCATCGATCTCGCCAGCCGACCGGGCCGATTTTTCAGCAAGTTTGCGCACCTCGTCGGCGACCACCGCAAAGCCGCGTCCCTGCTCGCCGGCCCGCGCCGCCTCGATCGCGGCATTCAGCGCCAGCAGATTGGTCTGCTCGGCGATCTCGCGCACCTCCTGGGTCATGCCGGTGATCGACTGGGTCGACTTCACGAACGCCGACACCAGGTCAGCCATGTTCTGGACGGCCTGCTCGACATGTGCGACCTCGCCGATCAGGTGCTGAAGACTCGCCTGGCCCTCATTGGATCGCGCCAGGCTCTCGCGCGATTTTGCCCGCACATGCTCGGTACTCGACGCGATATGGGTAATGTTGTCGGCCAGGCCCTCGACTGCCGCGGCTGCGCTCGCCGACTGCTCGTTCTGACGGTGCGAGCTCTTCGCGACACTCTCGGCGTTGTCTACCAGGCCGCCGGCGGAACTGGTGACCGCGCTGGCGGAATTGCCGACCTGGCGCACCAGGTCGGCGATCGTACCGAGCATCTTGTTGAACACCCCGGCGGTCCTGCCGATCTCGTCGTCACCCTCGGCCGACAGGCGGCGGGTAAGATCGCCGCCGCCCTGGGCGATCTCGGCAAGACTGCCCGACAGGTGCGACAACGGGTTGACCACCACGCGGCGAATGAAGAAGTACACGAAGAACAGCAGCGGCAAGGATGCCAGCACCGCGAACACGATGCTCTCGTTGCGCAGGCTGGTGACCGCCTGATTGACCTGGTCGAGCGAAACCCGCATCGACACGACGCCCAGCGGCGTTCCCTCCGGCACCTGATGACAGGCGATGCAATCCTTGCCGAGATAATTGGTGCTGGCCAGCGACGGGATCACGGCACGCAGATGCTCGCCGTGGGCCGTATCGGACTCGACCCGGATCACCGTCTTGCCCGAGGTCATGACCTCGTGCTCGAGCGCGTCCGGGGCCACGTTGCCCGCGGAGCCGGGACCGAAAATCTGCGTCACCCCGTCGGCGCGCAGCACCCGCAGTCCGCGCACGACCGACAGCTCCTGGATCTGGTCGAGAAACACGTCGCGCTGCGCGACCGTCCCGGTAATCATCATCCCGGTCAGGCCCGCCATGGTCATCTCGTTGATCGTGCGGGCAAACTCCTCGGCCTGCCTCACCGCATTCTCGCGATTGCTCCTGGTCTCCCAGGCAATCATGCTGCCCCAGGCAATCACCAGCATCAGCCAGATCACGCCGGTAAGGCGCACCCAGATCGGGGTATCGGACAGACGACGCATTTTGCTCTCCTGCTGCCGACGCCAAGCCACGCCAGCCGATTGAACGCATTTCTAACACTTGCTGACTATTCTACGGCCTCGCGATTACCGGACTTGAGCACGATTTGAGGTGTTTTGCGACAAACAAGGCCGACCGGGCCCTGTAAACCGCGCTTTAGACAATGATAATATGATCGTTTATTGATATTTATTGCCGGCAATGGAACGTTTTGCATCGCAGCAAAGTCCACCCCACCCGGCATACGCCACAACTTCGCAACATCAACCAACCTGGAGTTCGCATATGAAGAAGAAACTGACCAGCGCCGCACTCGGCCTTTTCGCGCTGACACTCGCCACCACGGCTTCGGCCCAGTCGAATGAGGACATGATCAAATACCGCCAGTCCGGCTACGCCTTCATGGCGTGGAACATGGGCAAGATCAAGGCGCAAGTGGTCGATGGCTCGGTACCCTTCGATCAGGGCCAGGTGCTCGCGGCGGCAAGCGTCATCGCCGCAACCGCCAACTCGGGCATGGGCGCGCTCTACGGCCCGGGCACCGACAGCGGCAGCGGCTGGAAGCCGACCCGCCTCAAGAGTGCATTCTTCACCGACGGCGACAAGGTTCGCGACATCGCGGTGAATTTCATGCAACAGGCCAACCAGCTTCAGGAAGTCGCCGCCACCGGCGACAAGGCTGCGATCGCAGCCCAGTTCGGCGAGGTCGGCAAAGCCTGCAAGGCCTGTCACGACAACTACCGCGGCCCAGAGAAGTAAGTCGCGCCCCCAGAGTGCGCGCCGGCCACGGCGCGCACTCTGATCACCACCCGAGCGCCGGCGGGGGAGGCGGTGGCGGCGGAACGAGCGCGCCGCTCGTCGCCCACAGCGCCGCGCCCGCAATCACGACCGCCGCCGCGAAAGCGATCAGACCGCCTCCCCGGGCGGATTCGAGCGCGGGATCGGTCACCGCCTTGCGGCCCACCACCATCGGTTTGACCAGGTTGTCGCCGCGGACATGGGCGTAATAGAGCACCGCCGCCACATGCAGCCCCACCAGGCCATAGATGAACCATTCGGCCTGGCGATGCCAGTCGCTCAGCAGATTGCTGGCATCGGTGGATACCAGCGCCGCCAGCGGACCACGAAACGCGATGTCGTCGTTTGCGAACAGCCCGGTCGTGGCCTGGAACCCGGTGAGCGCGAGCAGCGCCAGCACCGACAGGGCACCCAGCGGGTTATGACCGATACCGCGCCAGCGGCCCTGCAGATAGGCGCGTATCGCGCCCGGACCACGCACGAAGTGGGTGAATCGCGCCGTGGTCGAGCCCACCACGCCCCACACCAGGCGAAACACGATCAGGCCAAAGATCAGATGCCCCAGGCGCCCGTGCCATTCCATTGCGTTGCCGCCGACCTTGGCCGCCACGATCGCGGCCACCATCAACACGAACAACAGCCAGTGAAACAGCCGCGTGGGCAGGTCCCACACCCGAATCGTCCTTTCACTCATTACCCGCTCTCCTATCCAGTTTCCACGGATCCGGGCTTCCGTGCCCGACCCGGAATCGATACATGCCGCCCCGCCCCGCGACCTGGCGCCTCAACCCGCCCGTAGCAGCACCGCGCGCCGGTCGGCAAGAAATGCCGCCAGAATTCTGAGCGTATGCGAGCGCCCATGCCCCGCCTGGGCCCCGATCGGCCCCTCCGCGACCACCTCGCCACCGTTCTCGCCCCCTTCCGGCCCGAGGTCGATCAACCAGTCCGCCTCGGCGATGACATCGAGATCATGCTCGATCACCAGCACGGTGTGTCCCGCATCGACCAGGCGATGCAGCACATGGATCAGTTTTTCGACATCGGCCATGTGCAAGCCGACCGTGGGCTCGTCGAGCACATACAGCGTATGCCGGTCTGGTGGCAGCGGCATCGCGCCGGCCGCGACCGCGTCACCCGGGCGCGAGCGCACCTTTGCCAACTCGGTCACCAGCTTGATCCGCTGGGCCTCGCCACCCGACAGGGTCGGGCTGGGTTGCCCCAGGGTGAGATAGCCCAGTCCGACATCCTGAAGCAGCTTCAGCGGATGACTGATCGCCGGATGGGCGGCGAAGAATTCGACCGCATCGTCGACCGGCAGCGCCAGCACATCGGCGACGGATTTGCCCCGCCATTCGACGGCCAGCGTCTCGACATTGAAACGACCGCCCCCGCAGGCCTCGCATGGGAGTTTCACGTCGGGCAGAAAGTTCATTTCGACCGTGATCCGGCCTTGGCCCTCGCACACCGGACAACGCCCGGCCCCGGTGTTGAACGAGAAGCGCGACGCATTCCAGCCGCGCGTGCGGGCATCGAACGTGTCGGCGAACAGCTTGCGAATCGCATCCCAGAAACCCACATAGGTCGCCGGGCACGAGCGCGGCGTCTTGCCGATCGGGGTCTGGTCGACTTCGAGCACCCGGCCCACCGCCGCCCAGCCCTCGAGCGCGGCGCACCCCGTCAAACTGGGCGACGGCGCGCCATGCGCGGCGAGCTGCGCGCGCAGGTTGGCCAGCAGCACGTCACGCGCCAGCGTCGATTTGCCCGACCCCGACACGCCGGTCACCACGGTGAGCCGCGCCAGCGGCACGCGCGCGCTGACCGCCTTGAGGTTGTGCAGGCTGGCACCGCGCACGACGATGGCGGGGTGCGCATCGTCGACCGCGCGCACCGGACCGAGCGGATGCTGGAGCGGCGCGCGCAGGCATTGCCCGGTCGCCGAGCCGGGCGCCGCGATCAGATCCGCCAGCCGCCCCTCGGCCATCACCTCGCCCCCTCGCACACCGGCGCCGGGGCCGAGATCGATGACATGGTCGGCGCGCCGGATGGTGTCCTCATCGTGCTCGACCACCAGCAGCGTGTTGCCGCGGTCGCGCAAGGCCTCGAGCGTGTCGAGCAGCAACTGGTTGTCGCGCGGATGCAGGCCGATGGTCGGCTCGTCGAGGATGTAGCACACGCCGCGCAGGTTCGACCCCAGTTGCGCCGCCAGGCGAATGCGCTGCGCCTCGCCGCCGGACAGCGTGGGTGCCCCCCGGTCCAGCGCAAGATACCCCAGGCCGACCTTGTGGAGAAAATCGAGCCGGCCGCGGATCTCGCTCACCAGGTCGCGGCCGATCTCGAGCTCGCGCCCCACGAGCGCGAGACCGGCGAAGAACGCGATCCCGCGCTCGACCGACAACGCCGACAAACGGTCGATGCCCAGCCCGCGAAAACGCACCGCGCGCGCGACCGGGTTGAGGCGTGCGCCGTCGCAGCTCGGGCAGATTTCGCCATCCGCGTCGGCCAGGCCTTCCGCATCGCCCAGATCGAGCGCATCCGGGTCTTCGACCCGTCCGCCGATCTTCACGCCGGTGCCATAGCAGCTCGGGCACCAGCCATGCTTGGCGTTGTACGAAAACAGGCGCGGATCGGGCTCGGGAAAACTGGTGCCGCAGCTCGGGCAGGCGCGCTTGGTCGAGAACGTCAGCGCCTGCGCCCCGACTTCGCCCAGCGCCAGCACCCTGACCACGCCCTTGCCATGTTCGAGCGCGTCGTGCAGATGCGCACGCAGGCTGGCCTCGGTGGCCGCCGCCGGCACCAGCATGCCCACCGGCAGCTCGATGTTGTGCTCCTTGTAGCGATCCAGGCGCGGCCACTTGCGGGTCGGCAGATAGTCGCCATCGACGCGCAGCTGCTCGAACCCCTTGTTGCGCGCCCACTTGGCCAGGTCGGTGTACAGGCCTTTGCGCGCCACCACCAGCGGCGCCAGGATCTCGATCGAGCGGCCGGCATAGTCGCGCATGATCTGGGCGCTGATCGCGTCGAAGCTCTGCGGCACCACCGCGACATCGCAGCCGGGGCAATACTGGGTGCCGAGCTTGACATACAGCAGGCGCAGAAAGGGCTGGATCTCGGTCAGGGTGCCGACCGTGCTCTTGCGCCCGCCACGACTCACACGCTGCTCGATCGCGACCGTCGGCGGAATGCCGAACAGCGCGTCGACGTCCGGCCGGCTGGCGGGCTGGGCGAACTGGCGCGCATAGGCATTGAGCGATTCGAGGTAGCGCCGCTGCCCTTCGCCGAACACGATGTCGAACGCCAGCGTCGACTTGCCCGAACCGGACAGGCCGGTGATCACGGTGAACGTGTCGCGTGGAATGCTCAGGCTGACGTTCTTGAGGTTGTGCTCGCGCGCATGCCGGATCTCGATCAGCGGCGGCGGCACGGCCCGATAGGTCGCCGCAACCTCGGCGACCCCGGGGCCGGACGCGCACCCAGTCGCGGCCTCGCCCGCCGCCTGCAAGGCTTCGACATACGCACGCAACGCCCGCCCGGTGTGGGAGCGGTCGCAAGCCATGACGGTCTCGGGCGGACCGGCCACCACCAGCTCGCCGCCTGCTTCACCACCCTCGGGCCCCAGGTCGATCAGCCAGTCCGCCGCCAGCAGCATATCGAGGTTGTGTTCGATCACCACCAGCGCATGGCCCGCGTCGAGCAGTTTCTCGAACGCGCGCAGCAACTGCGCGACATCCGAGAAGTGCAGCCCGGTGGTCGGCTCGTCGAACAGGAACAACAGCCGCTCGGGCACACCCGGCGCCACCCCGGCCCGCGGTTTCTTGCCCGCCAGCCGGCTGGCCTCGGCAAGATGGCCGGCCAGTTTCAGGCGCTGCGCTTCCCCGCCCGACAGGGTCGGCACCGGCTGGCCCAGGCGCAGGTATTCCAGCCCGACGTCGGCGAGCGGCGCAAGCGCCGCCTGCACCGCCTTCTGGTCGGCAAAGAACGCCAAGGCTTCGGAAACGGTCATCGCGAGGACGTCGGCCACCGATTTGCCGCGCCAGTCGAGCGCCAGCACTTCCGGCCGATAGCGCTTGCCGTCACAGTCCGGACAGCGCAGGTACACGTCGGACAGGAACTGCATCTCGACATGCTCGAAGCCCGAACCGGTGCAGGTGGGACAACGTCCGGTGCCGGAATTGAAGCTGAAGGTGCCGGGCGTATAGCCAAGACTCTTGGCATCCGGCAGGTTGGCGAACAGTTTGCGGATCGCGTCCCAGGCGCCCACATGGCTCACCGGCATCGAGCGCGCGCTCTTGCCGATCGGCGACTGGTCGACCATCACCACGCCGGCGAGGTGTTCGAGGCCCGCGAGTCCGCCATGGCTGCCGGGCGCCAGTTCGACCTGGCCCGGCTGGCCGAACTGGCGCGCGAGCGCCGGGTACAGCACGTCCTGGATGAGCGTCGACTTGCCCGAACCCGAGACCCCGGATACGCACACCAGCTGCTGCAACGGAAAGCGCAAGTCGATACCGCGCAGGTTGTGCAGCCGCGCGCCGGCGAGCGCCAGCACCGGCGCGGCGGCGTCGACCGGGCGCGGCCGGCGGCCGGCATCCACGCGCTTGCGCCCGGCAAGATAGGCGCCGGTGATGGACTCGGGATTGGCGGCGATCACCGCCGGGGGAGCGAACGCCACGATCTCGCCGCCGCGTTCGCCCGGGCCCGGGCCGATGTCGAGCAAGCGGTCGGCGGCGAGCATCATCTGGGGATCGTGCTCGACCACCACCAGGGTGTTGCCCGCGTCGCGCAGCCGCGTCATCACCCCGAGGATGCGGTCGATGTCGCGCGGATGCAGACCGATCGAGGGCTCGTCGAGCACGAACAGCGTATTCACCAGCGAGGTGCCGAGCGCGGTGGTGAGATTGATCCGCTGAACCTCGCCGCCGGACAGGGTCCGCGACTGGCGATCCAGGGTCAGGTAGGCGAGGCCGACATCGCCGAGATAGTCGAGGCGGCTGCGAATCTCGGCCATCAGCAGCGCGGTGGCTTCATCCAGCTGCCCGGGCAACGCCAGTTCGGCGACGAAGCGCCGCACCCGGCTGATCGGCAGAGCCATCAGTTGATGCACGGCGAGTGCCTCGCCGCCGCTGCCCAGGCGCCACAACAGGGCTTCGGGCTTGAGGCGCGCGCCGTGGCAGGCCGGGCATTCGGTATAGCTGCGGTAGCGCGACAGCAGCACCCGGATGTGCATCTTGTAGGCCTTGCTCTCCAGCCAGTCGAAGAAATGGCGCACGCCGTACCAGTAACGCGGCCATGAACTGTCCCAGTTCTTCCACTTGGCATCGCCCTCGAGCACCCATTGGCGGTGCTCGGGCGGCAGGTCGCGAAAGGGCACATCCATCGCCACGCCGGCCTTCTTCGCCATCTTGGCCATGTCGTCCTGGCATTCACGAAAGCTCGCGGTCTGCCACGGTTTCACCGCGCCTTCGGCCAGGGTCTTCGACTCGTCCGGAATCACCAAGCCGAAATCGACCCCGATCACCCGCCCGAAGCCCCGGCAGGTTTCGCACGCGCCGATGGCCGAATTGAACGAGAACAGGCCCGGCGTGGGGTCGTTGTAGTGGATATCGCAATCCGGGCAATGCAGGTCGCGCGAATAACGCCATACCTGCTCGGCGCCGTCACCGAGCGCCCGCACCGCCATCCGGCCCTTGCCGTTGTGCAACGCGGTCTCGATCGCCTCGGCGATCCGGGCGGGCTCGGCGCCACTGCGCCGGAAGCGGTCCTGCACCACCTGCAACACATCGCCAGCAAGCGTGGATTCGCGCGCGTGCACGCGGGTATAGCCTTGCTGGTTCAGCAACGCGGCGATCTCGTCGTCGCTGAAACCCGCCGGCACCGGCACCGGAAAGGTCACGACCAGGCGCGGATCGTCGGCCGCGCTGCGCTCGGCCAGGCTGACGGCGATGCTTTGCGGGTCGTCGCGCCGCACCGGCTTGCCGCAGCCGCGACAGCACAAGTGTGCCGCCCGCGCGTACAGCAGCTTGAAGTGGTCGGCCAGTTCGGTCATCGTGCCGACGGTCGAGCGCGAGGTGCGGACCGGGTTGGTCTGGTCGATCGCGATCGCGGGCGGCACGCCCTCGATGCGGTCGACTTGCGGACGGTCCATGCGGTCGAGAAACTGGCGCGCATAGGGCGAAAAGGTCTCGACATAGCGACGCTGACCTTCGGCATAGAGCGTGTCGAACACCAGCGACGACTTTCCCGACCCCGAGACGCCGGTCACCACCGTCAGTTGATTGAGCGGGATATCGAGCGACAGATTCTTGAGATTGTTCTGGCGGGCGCCGGTGATGCGGATCGAGTCGGACATGGGGCCTGGCAAACAGTGTGGGAACCGACTCGGATTCTAGCTGGGCCACGGGCGTTCCACCCGGGGTGTTTCACCACCGCCGACCGCGGGCTGCAGGGTGCCCGCCCATTCGTGTAACAGGATATCGGGTAGAGTGGCGGCCCGAAGCGCGTGACCGCGCGTCGGCATCCCAACTTTCCGTGCGCTCACTCATGACTTCTGAAATGGCCTGGGTCTTCGGCCTGCTCGCGGCCTGCATCGGCTGCTTCATCGCGAATCGCCCGCGCATGGATGTGGTCGCGCTGATCGCGCTCGTCGCGCTGGTGGTCAGCGGCACCCTCGAGGTCGGCGAAGCGCTCGCCGGCTTCAGCGAGCCGAGCGTGATCCTGATCGCCGCCTTCTTCGTGATCGGCGAAGGCCTGGTGCGGACCGGAGTCGCGCATCTCGTCGGCGAGTGGCTGGTGGCCCGGGCCGGCAACAGCGAGACCCGCTTGCTGACATTGCTGATGCTGGCAGTCGCCGGGTTGGGATCGGTGATGAGTTCGACCGGCGTGGTGGCATTGTTCATCCCGGTCGCGCTGAGCGTCGCTAGGCGCATCGAGGCGGCGCCCGGGCGGCTGATGATGCCGCTCGCGTTCGCCGGCCTGATCAGCGGCATGCTCACCCTGGTCGGGACGCCCCCCAACATGGTGGTCAACAGCGAGCTCGCACGCGCCGGCCACGTCGGTTTCGCCTTTTTCGATTTCACCCCGACCGGCCTGATCGTGCTCGCGCTGGGCATCGCCTACATGCTGATCGCACGCCGCTGGCTGGCCGACCAGGCGCCGAAACAACCCGGGTCGCAGCGGCGCCAGCGGCGGCTGCGCGAGCTCGCGGACGACTATCGGCTGGTCGATAGCGCGCGCCGCATGCTGGTTTCGCAGGCTTCGCCGATGCTCGGCCGCACCCTGGGCGAACTGCAGCTGCGGGCGCGCTTCGGCGCCAATGTGGTTGCCATCGAACGCCAGCGCCAGTTCGGGCGCGTGATGCTGACCACGTCGGCCAACCGGGAGATTCTCGCGGGCGACATCCTGCTGGTGCACTTCGCCAATACCGACATCGACTTCGAACGCTTCCGCGCCGACATGCGCTTGCAGGAGCGCGCCTTCAGAAGCGACTACTTCGCCGACCTGACCCGCGAGATCGGCCTCGCCGAACTGATCATCCCGCCCGGATCGAGCTTGATCGGCAAGTCGATACTCGCGCTGCGCCTGCGCTCGCAGCGCGGGCTCAACGTCATGGGCTTGCGCCGCAACGGGAATCCGCTCGGCGACGAGTTCCCGCATGAAAAACTGAAGATGGGCGACACCCTGCTGATCGCCGGCACCTGGAAGTCGATCCGGCTGCTGCAGACCGAAGCCAGCGACTTTCTGGTGCTCAGCCTGCCGGCCGAGATCCACGACGTCGCGCCGGCCGCGCACCGTGCGCCGCTCGCGCTGCTGAGCCTGGCGATCACGATCGGGCTGATGATCGCCGGCGCCGTGCCGAACGTCATTGCCGCGCTGATCGGCTGCCTGCTGATGGGTGCATTCCGGTGCATCGACATGGACAGCGCCTATCGTTCGATTCACTGGCAAAGCCTGATCCTGATCGTCGGCATGCTGCCTTTCGCCGCGGCCCTGCAGAAAACCGGCGGCATCGATCTCGTGGTCAACGGCCTGATCGCGTTGAGCGGCGAAGGCTCGCCCAGGGCCGCGCTCGCGACCCTGTTCGTGCTCACCGCGGCGGTCGGCCTGTTCATCTCGAACACCGCCACCGCGGTGCTGATGGCGCCGATCGGCATCGGCCTGGCCCAGCAGCTCGGCGCCTCGCCCTATCCGTTCGCGATGACGGTGGCGCTCGCAGCATCGGCCGCCTTCATGACGCCGGTGTCGTCCCCGGTCAACACCCTGGTCCTCGGCCCGGGCAACTACCGTTTCGGCGACTTCGTCCGCATCGGTGTACCGTTCACGGTGCTGGTCCTGCTGGTATGCGTCGGCGTGCTGCCGGTGCTGTTTCCGTTCTGAGTGCCGCCGCGGCGCATTGCGCCGGCCCGGATCAGTCCGCCGGGCGCAGCACGAACACCACCTGGCCGGTGGCGGCACCCTGGTCGGTGCGAAAGTCGATCCAGCGGCATGCCTCCGGATCGCGGTCCACCGGATCGCGGCGCTCGCGGGCCGTGCCCAGCTCGTCCTTCCAGTAAGTCTGGGTCACCAGCGCGCGGTGACCATCGGCGACGATCCGCCAGTGCAGGTGGCGCCTGCGGCTGCCGTAGTGCGCCGGCACGATGCTGGTGAACGTGAACCTGCCGTCGCCATCACAGACGACCTGGCCACGCAGATTGATTTCGTCGGCGCGATAGCGGGCGATGTCGCCGCTGTTCTCCGGGTGGTAGCGGCCTTCGCTGTCGGCATGCCACAGCTCGACGCGTGCGCCTGCCTGCACGCGGCGCCCATCGCGGCCGCCCAGTACGATTCCGTCCACACGCAAGGGCGTGCCCGGCATGCGCAACAGGTTGATGTCCATCGCCGCCGGCGAATTGGCCACGTAGAAGGGGCCGGCGGTGGTGCTGCCGGTGGGACCGCAGGTGACGCAGTCGGCGGGCAGGCACAGGCCGGCGGCCGTGCTCGCGAATGCACGCGGGCCGGCGGCGAGCAGCAGGCCCGCGCCCAGCGAGGTGATCAGGGTACGGCGGTCGGTCATGGCGGCGGCTCCGGGGGATGTCTCGCTTTGTTCCGATCGCGGCACACAGGTTCCGTACGCACGGAACGATCGCGCGCGGGCGTGGGGCGGCGTGCGGGCGTTTTGACTGATCGGGCCGATCACTGCAGAATCGGCGGCCCGCATCCTCGACCCGAGATCCTGATTGCTCGCCTCCACGTCCACTCACCGCTCCCCCTGGTCCCTTTCGCGCGCCGAATGGGTGTTGGTCGCCATCACGATGTTCTGGGGCGGAACCTTCATCACCGTCCAGCACGCGCTCAGCGTGACCGGGCCGATGTTCTTCGTCGGGCTGCGCTTCGCCACCGCCGCGCTGGTGATGGCCGTGCTGTCGGCGCGCATCCTGCGCGGGTTGACCTGGCTCGAGATCAAGGCGGGCTGCCTGATCGGGCTGGGCATCGCGCTCGGCTACGGCTTGCAGACGGTCGGCTTGCAGACCATCACCAGCAGCCAGTCGGCCTTCATCACCGCGCTGTACGTTCCGATCGTGCCGCTGCTGCAGTGGCTGATACTGCGCCGCCCACCGCGGCGGATGACGCTGGTGGGCGTCGCGATGGCCTTCGTCGGGCTGGTATTGCTGGCGGGGCCCGAGGGCAGCCAGCTCCGGCTGAGCCTCGGCGAGGTGCTGACCTTGCTGAGCGCACTGGCGATCGCGGCCGAGATCCTGCTGATCGGCACCTTCGCCGGCAAGGTCGATGTGCGGCGGGTGACCGTGGTGCAGCTCGCGGTGGCGTCGCTGTGCGGTTTCGCGGCGATGGCGCCGAGCGGTGAATCCGTGCCGCCGATGTCGATTCTGCTGCTCGCCAGCGCGTTGGGCCTGGGATTGGCGAGCGCGCTGATCCAGTTCGGCATGAACTGGGCGCAGCGCTCGGTGTCGCCAACCCGCGCGACTCTGATCTATGCCGGCGAGCCGGTCTGGGCCGGCCTGATCGGCCGCATCGCCGGCGAGCGCCTGCCGTTCCTGGGGCTGGTGGGCGGCGCGCTGATCGTCGCGAGCATCGTGGTCAGCCAGCTCGGCGGGCGGAACGGCAAGCCGCGCCAATCGCCCAGCGACGAGCACTGACCGCGGCGGCCGGCCGCCGCCGCACGCCGCCGGCACTCAATCGGCCGCCAACGCTTCGAACCGGTCCGCGAGGTGGTCGATCAGCGCCCGCACCGCGGGCAGCAGGCAGCGGCGCGACGGATAGACGACATGGATCAGCTGGCGCCGCGGCGCCCACCCGGGAAGCAGGCGGACGAGGCGGCCGGCCGCGAGGTCGCCGCCCAGCATCAGGGTCGGCAGCTGCACGACGCCGACGCCTGCGATCGCCGCGCGGTGCAGCGCGACCATGTCGCTGGTGATGAGCCGGGGCAGGTGGTGCAGGGTGGCTTCGGCGCCGTTCGGGCCGAACAGCGCCCACAGGTGCTCGTCCTGCGGCGGGCCGAGCGACAGGCTGGGAAAGGCAGCGAGATCGGCGGGGCCGGCCGGCAGGCCGTGAAGGCCGATCAGCGCGGGACTGGCGACCAGGCACTGGCCGCTTTCGGCGAGCACACGCAGCGCCAGGTCGCTGTCCTCCAGCGGCGGCGGGCGCACCCGGATCGCCAGGTCCAGCCGTTCGCTGACCGGCGCCATCCTGCGATTGGTGGCTTCCAGATGTACCGTCACGCGCGGATGGCGCGCAAGAAACTCGGCCAGCATGCCCCCCACGTGCGCGTGCAGCAACGCGATCGGACAACTCAGGCGCACCGTGCCCGCCGGCTCGGCACGGGTGGCGTCGACCGCCTCACGCGCGGCCTCGGCCTCGACAAGCATGGCACGGCAGTGCTCGTAAAAGGTCTGGCCCAGTTCGGTGACCGAGAAATGGCGGCTGGAGCGCTGCAGCAGACGGGCACCGAGGCGGTCTTCGAGCAGCGCGATACGGCGGCTGAGCTTGGACTTGGGCACGCCCAGGGCGCGACCCGCAGCGGCGAATCCACGATTCTCGACGACGCGGGCAAAGTAGTAGAAATCGTTGAGGTCTTCCATTCCTGGCTCCGGGTAAGCGCTATGCGTCTGCGGCATTGTTCTATGAATGGAACGCTGCATGTGAAATTTACGGACTTCCGGTGACGCCGTTTCAAATCTACTGTTGACCCGTGCAACATCAATCCATGCAAGGAGGTCATCATGAAGCGAGTCCTGGGTGTATACAGTGCGCCGCGTTCGCACTGGGTCGGCGACGGTTTCCCGGTGCGGTCGCTGTTCAGCTACGACAGCCACGGCAAGCAGCTGAGCCCGTTCCTGCTGCTCGACTACGCCGGCCCGGCGACGTTCGAGCCCACCGCGCACCGCCGCGGCGTCGGCCAGCATCCCCACCGCGGCTTCGAGACAGTCACCATCGTGTATGCGGGCGAGGTGTCGCATCGCGACTCGACCGGTGCGGGCGGGGTGATCGGCGCGGGCGACGTGCAGTGGATGACGGCGGGCGCCGGCATTCTGCACGAGGAGTTCCATGGCGAGCGCTTCGCACGCAATGGCGGCGCGCTGGAGATGGTTCAACTGTGGGTCAACCTGCCGGCCCGCGACAAGCTCGCCCCGCCGCGCTATCAAGCCATCACCGCCGCGGATATCCCCACGGTGGCGCTGCCACAGAATGCCGGCACGGCGCGCATCATTGCCGGCGAGCTCGGCGGCAGGCGCGGCCCGGCGGCGACGTTTACGCCGATGAACGTGTGGGATCTGCGCCTGGCCCGCGGCGTCGAGACCGAACTTGCCCTGCCCGACGGCTGGACGGCCGCGCTGGTGGTCTTGCACGGCACGGTACAGGTCAATGGCCACGCGATCGCCCGCGACGCACAGATGGTGGTGCTCGATCGCGCCGGCACAAGCCTGACCATCGAGGCCAACGGCGATGCCGTCGTGCTGCTGCTCGCCGGCGCGCCGATCGACGAACCCATCGTCGGCTACGGGCCTTTCGTGATGAACAGCCAGGCCGAGATCGCGGAGGCGATCGACGACTTCAACAGCGGCCGCTTCGGCGGCATTCCGCACCCAACGCAAGCGGAACCCGCCCCCACAGCGCAATGAGCCGGTGCACGGCGCGGGTTTCGGCAGCACCGCCCGGGCCGGCGGGCCCGGGCCGCACTACACTCCGGGGTGGCCGAGCGGCGCTGGCCGCGACGCGGCAACCCCACGGATACGACCCACCTGAGAGGATTCGACCATGAGCAACGTCACCACCGAACTTGAACACGAATGCGCGGCCACCGATGGCTGTGATGCGATCGAACGCGTGCTGCGGCCGCGCGACAAGGACCTGGGCGGTTTTTCGGTACGCCGGCTGCTGCCGACCGCGCAACACAAGACGGTCGGGCCGTGGATCTTTTTCGACCACATGGGGCCGGCGGATTTTCCCGCCGGCCGGGGCATCGACGTGCGCCCGCACCCGCATGTGAATCTCGCCACGGTCACCTATCTGTTCGAGGGCGAGATCCTGCACCGCGACTCGCTCGGCAGCCTCCAGCCGATACGCCCGGGCGACATCAACCTGATGGTGGCCGGCCGCGGCATCGTCCATTCCGAGCGCGAACGCCCGGAACACACCGCCGTGCCCCATCGTCTGCACGGCCTGCAGCTGTGGCTGGCGCTACCCGAGGCCGACGAAGAGATCGAACCGGCCTTCCACCACTACCCCTCGGCGGACATCCCGGCGCTCGACATCGGCGGCGTGCCGGTGCGGGTCATGATGGGTAGCGCCTGGGGCGCCCACTCGCCGGTGCGCATCTTCGCCGACACGCTGTACGTCGAGGCCCACCTGCAGCCGGGCCAGAAACTGCTACTGCCGGACGCCCCGGAGCGCGCGGTATACGTCGCGCACGGCGGGCTGAAAGCGCACGGCGTGGACATCCCCGAACACGCACTGGCGATCGTCGCGGACCAGCCGGGCGTGGTGGTGGAAGCCACGGTGGAATCCCGCATCGCGCTGATCGGCGGCGCACCGGTGGGCAAGCGCTTCATCGACTGGAACTTCGTCTCCAGCCGCAAGGCGCGCATCGAACAGGCCAAGAGCGACTGGCGCGCGGGCCGCTTCCCCAAAGTGCCCGGGGACGAGGTGGAGTTCATTCCATTGCCGGAATAGCGACGATCGGTATGGCATCGTGCTCGCGGGACCGGGCTGAGGACGGCGCCGGCCCGGTTTCAGCACCATTGCGCTTCGCATGGTATGCCATCGTTATCGCCGTCCATCAGCGTGCCTGGGCAGTTTCTCTGGAAATAAGTCGCCTCCTCGCAAGAAGTCATCTGCGAACAATGCGTACGGCCATCGCAGCGAAACGCACTCGCCCGCGGCGTTTCGGCTACCGGCGTACGGGTGAACGGCGACACTGCACCATCCAGATTGACTGAGCTGTCCGGGGTGTACCAGGCCATGAAATCGCCACCAAAGCGGTCATAGCCAACTGCCAACAACGCGATCACCAACAACGGCAGCAAACGTCCGAACAGACCACGCCTGGGGCGGGATTGCGCCGGCGGGCGGGGCGCGGGGCGGGCGGACGACGCCCGCTGCGGCCTGGTCAACGCCGTTGCCCGCTTGCGCCCATCCGGGCCGGTCTCGATCTCGAAACCCAGGATTTCGCCTACGCGCGGTCGCTGCCCGTCACGCGGGAAAGCCGAAACATGCACGAAAATCTCCGCGCCGCCCTGCGCGGGTGTAATGAAGCCAAAGCCGCGATCGTCGTTCCATTTGCTCAGGGTACCGTGGATTTTCATGTTTCTTCACGGAAGGGCTTCGGATCTGCTTCCAGGTTGAACGGCGACGCAGGGATTACCGGGCTACCACAATTACGCATATATCGTTACCCCAAACTCGATGTAATCATTCGAACATCCCAACACGGTCTGGTTTTCGCTATCGACTACGAAACGGGCCGGTGGACGACGGCGCATAATGTCATACGCCTAGATTGGCAAAATCTTGGTATCATGATCGATGTTATGGTCATTTGTCCGATGCCATCGGCGAACCGGAACAGGCAGCGTATACCCGAATCTGTATCAGATCACTCACAATGGAATCAAACCGTGGATTCTTCTGTCATCCAGGAACCGCATCGATCCTTTTTCAAGGATTTTATTCTGAGTAATTACTCCGATCCAGGCCGGTTTAATGATGAAATCGCTAAGGATGACGAAATGTTCTACAAGGCGATCGTCCCCGGCTACGCGAATGTGGGGGATGCGTACCTTGCATACATGCAATCGGGAAAGCGAATGCTGGACGCACTTAGCCAGTTGATCAGGTTCAATTTTGGGGATGAGTTCGCAAACAAGTCAATACTTGAATTTGCCTGTGGATATGGCCGCTTTACGCGCCATCTCGTAATGAGGCACCCGACGGATAGAACAGTCGTCTCCGACATATACCGCGGTGCAGTAGATTGGCAAAACGAAAAGAATGGGATGACCGGTATATATTCAGTGGCAAAACCCGAGGATTTTGCGCTGATATCCAAGTTTGACGTCATATTCGTGGGTTCCCTGTTCAGCCATCTCCCCAAAGATCTTTTCGTGGGCTGGCTCGATCGCCTGTTCCGAATGCTTTCACCGGACGGGTTCATTGCGTTCAGTGTACATGACGTGCATCTGGCTCCAAACACGGCTGCAGATTTCGTCTATGACCGTTCGAGCGAAAGCGCTAGCCTTTCGCACGATATCTACGGAATGACATATGTTTCGGAAGGCTATGTACGGGAGGCGATTGAACAGGCATGCGGACCAGGCAAGGTGTATCGACGATATTTCAAGGGCCTCTATGAGAATCAAGATCTTTACGTCGTCCCGAAATCCAATGCGGCATCCTGGGCTGGATTTCAACTGCAGCCTTCGCCCATCGGTGGATCTTTGTTCGCAAAACGTGATGGCGATAGATTCATGGGGTCCGGCTGGGCATTGAATATTGGCGCAGAATCTGAGATTGAGAACGTCACGGTAATCGTTGGCGGTCGCGCCATCGATACCGTTTACACCACACCCGATGATACGGGCGAGATTGCGAAATACTTTCCGGGCATTCAATCCAGGCCGGTGCACTTTAAGGTGGACCTGCCCATTGGCGCATTCCCGAAGAAATCGGTTGTAAAGTGCCGCGTTACAAGCGGCCTGCATCAAACTTTCGACGTCTACCTCGGCCTGACATGATCACTCAAAGTGGCGCTCCCGGAGATCAGCCATGGCGACGGGGTGGCCCGGCAGGCGGGTAGGCCACACCGGCGACAGGCAGTTTTCTTCAGCACGCTGTCGCCGCCACATCACCACGCGCCGTTCATTGCCGTTCTGCGCCCCAGTCAGACCGACTCCGGCCCGGTCCATCATTTCATGTAGGCGCGCAGGGCGCGGACGACCTGTTCGACGTCGTCCGCGCGTTCGCGCTCGGACGCATCCATTCGTCCGAGGTGTTCGCGGATATGTCCCTCCAACACTTCGGCCATCAATCCATTCACCGCGCCGCGAATCGCCGCGATCTGCTGCAGCACGGCCGCGCATTCGGCTTGCTGGCTCAGCGCCTTCTCCAGCGCTTCGGCCTGCCCCTTGATCCGTCGAACACGGGTCAGCAACTGCTTCTGGTTGCGGATGGTGTGCGCCATCGCCTCTCCTTTGTTTCATGGATATATACTGGGGTATAGTATGTAAACTCCTTACCGCCGAGCAGAATCTACCATGTCGCAAGCCGCCTCTTCCGACGAATGGACACATAGCCACGTATTCGACCGGGGCAACCCTCTGGCGGAACGCAACACTTTGCGCGCCGTGCTGCTGACCACCGCGATGATGGTGATCGAAATCGTGGGGGGCTACGTGTTCAACTCGATGGCGCTGCTCGCCGACGGCTGGCACATGAGTTCGCATGCGCTCGCGCTGGGTCTGGCACTGTTCGCCTATGCTTCGGCGCGCCGCTTCGCACACGATGCCCGTTTCGCGTTCGGCACCTGGAAGATCGAGATCCTGGCCGGCTACACCAGCGCGCTGCTCCTGGTGGGGGTGGCCGGCCTGATGCTGTACGAGTCGATTTCACGCTTGATCGCGCCGTCGCCGATCCACTACGACCAGGCGATCGCGATAGCGGCGCTCGGGCTGGCGGTGAATCTGATCTGCGCATGGCTGCTCAGGGGTGGCGACCACCATCACGCGCACGGGCATCAACACCACCATGACGACGACCACCGCCACGACGACCTCAATCTGCGCTCGGCCTACCTGCATGTGCTTGCGGACGCCGCAACTTCGATCCTCGCGATCGTCGCCTTGTTCGGCGGCAAACTGTGGGGCGCGAGCTGGCTCGACCCGGCCATGGGCATCGTCGGCTCCGCCCTGGTCGCGATCTGGGCCGGCGGATTGCTGCGCGATACCAGCCGCATCCTGCTCGACGCGCAGATGGATGCGCCAGTGGTGGCCGAAGTTCGAGAGGCCATCGAGACCGGCGATTCGGATGCCCGCATCACCGATCTGCACGTCTGGCAGGTCGGCAGGGGCAAGTACGCCTGCATTCTGTGCATCGCGACCGGCACCGACGCCACCCCGTCGGATTTCCGCCAGCGCTTGGCCATTCACGAAGAACTGGTGCATGTGACGATCGAGATCAACCGGCCGCCGCCGGCCGCGTCCTGATCGCGTTTTCGCACTTGGCGCTGGCGGGCTCGGCGCGGGCTGGCCATAATCGCGCTCCTGCTCCTGCCAGGCGAATGCCCGATGCCCTCCATGACCGCTCCATCCCACACGGCACACCCGCGTCGCGCCGGCCGGCGCGAGTGGTGGGGCCTGGCAGTGCTCGTCCTGCCCACGCTGCTGCTCGCGCTCGACCTCACCGTGCTGCATCTCGCCGCCCCGCACCTGGCCGCGGACCTGCGGCCCAGCAGTACCGCGCTGTTGTGGATCCTGGACATCTACGGGTTCATGATCGCCGGCTTCCTGATCACCATGGGCACGCTCGGCGATCGCATCGGGCGCCGCAAGCTGCTGTTGTACGGCGCTTTCGCGTTCGGCGTGGCCTCGGTGCTGGCGGCCTTCTCGACCAGTTCGGGGATGCTGATCGCGACGCGCGCCCTGCTCGGCATCGCCGGCGCAACCCTGATGCCTTCCACGCTGTCGCTGATCCGCAATATGTTCCATGACGAAAGCGAGCGCAGGCTCGCGATCACGGTATGGATAAACGGTTTCATCTTCGGCAGCGCGATCGGGCCGCTGGTCGGCGGGGTAATTCTGGAGTTCTTCCCCTGGAACACGGTCTTCCTGCTGGGCGTGCCGGTGATGCTGTTGCTGCTGATCGCCGGGCCGCTGCTGTTGCCGGAATTCCGCGACGAGGCGGCCGGCCCCCTGGATCTGCCCAGCGCACTGCAATGCATCGGCATGATCCTGGCCGTCATCTTCGGCATCAAGACGCTGGCGCGCGACGGTATCGGGCTCCTGCCGGTGGCGGCCATCGTCGCCGGGCTTGCGATCGGTGCCGTGTTCATTCGCCGCCAGCAGCGGCTCGAACAGCCGATGTTCGACCTCGGCCTGTTCGCCAACCGCGGCTTCTCGGTCTCGGTGGCGGCAATGATGCTGACGATCCTGTCGCTTTCCGGCGCCTGGCTGATGGTGTTCCAGTACCTTCAGGGCGTGGCCGGCCTGTCGCCGCTGCAGGCCGGCATCGTGATGCTGCCGCCGGCACTCGGGCAGGTGGCCGCGTCCATGTTCGTGCCCCGCCTGGCCGGGCGGATGGCGCCATCGCGGCTGGTGAGCCTGGGCCTGCTGCTGGCGGTGCCGGGTTTGGGCGCGATGATGCTGGTCGGCGGACCGGCGTCGGTATGGCTGCTGGTCGGCGGCACCCTGCTGATGGGAATGGGCGTGATGCCGATGATGATTCTGGGCACCGATCTCGTGATCGGTTCGGCGCCGCCCAACAAGACCGGCGCAGCCTCCGCCACGTCCGAAACCGCCACCGAACTGGGCATGGCACTCGGCATCGCCATCATCGGCAGCATCGGAGCGGCAATCTATCGCAAGCACATGCAGGCCAGCCTGCCCGCCGGCCTGCCGCCGGATCAAGCCGCCGCCGCCACCGACACGCTGGGCGGCGCCGTGGGTGTGGCCGCGACACTGGCCGACCCCGGCACGGCCGACGCCCTGCTCGCCGCGGCCCATGCGGCGTTTTCACAGGCGCTGCATGTCAATGCGATGATCGGCGCGGCCTTCATGCTGGCCACGGCACTGATTGCCGCGCGCTTTCTGCCGCGCACGCTGCCGGGCGGCCACGGACACACCTGATCCGGCCTACCCGCCCGTAACACGCCCGTCATCTGCTCCGGCTATCGTCCCGCGACTTGGCTCGCGACGAGCCGGCAACCTTGACCGAATGGCGGAAGTGACGATGAACCGGATCAGCCTAATCTCCGCGGCCTTGCTGGCCGCATTCAGCTTCAACCCCAGCCATGCCGCGCCCGTCTGCACAGGCTCGTCGCTGGACGACGGGACCCCGGTGCTGAGCTGCGGCGAAGCAGGTTCGTCGCCGCTCGTCGACAGTCGCGACGCGCTGCAGGTACGCGTCGAGGCCGGCGCCGGCGTAACCAGCAGCTCGCGGAACACGACGCCGCTGGACCTGGGCGGCGCCGCCCAGGTCGTGACCAACGGCGGCACGATCGCCAACACCGACAGCCGCAACAATGCCTATGCGATCACCAGCCGCGGCAACGATCTGAGCATCATCAACCGCGGCGAGATCAGCAGTGGCGACCGCGCCATCGAAGTATTGGGTGGCAGGGGCGGTCTCAAGGTGGAAAACCATGGCGAGATTTCCGCACGTCGACAGGCGGTCCGTTCGCTCGAGGGTTTCGAGAACGCGGAAGTGATCAACCACGGCCTGATCGAATCCCAGGAGGGCCGCGCACTGCAACTGCGTGGCGACGGCGCGCGCGTGATCAACCGTGGCAACCTGGTCGCAGGCGAGGAGGTCGTCGAGGCGCGCGGCAATTTCTACATGGAGAACTACGGCAACGTGGTGTTGCGCGACGGGGTGCTCGATGGCGACGGCGTGCAGTTCGCATCCGGCACCTTGCACAACTCGGGTCTGATCAGCGGCAGCGACGACGGGGTGGACCTCGATGAAGGGCGGGTGCACAACCAAGCCGATGGCCGCATCGTCTCGACCGGCGACGACGCTACCCGCGACGCGGGCGGCATCGACGTCGATCCAGATTTCGACAACGGGGTCGACCCGATCCGCCCGGCCGGCGACCTGGCCATCATCAACGAAGGCCTTATCGAAGGGCCGCGCGCGATCGTCACCGACCTCGCGAGCACCGCGTCGATCGATATCATCAACAGCGGCACCCTGTACGGCCGCAGCGGCATTGCGGTCGATCTGGCCCCGGGCCAGGGCGACAGCACGCTCACCATCAAGGGCGGCAGCGACATTCGCGGTGACGTGCTGTTCGGCGCGGGCAACGACAGCATCTTCATCGACAACCTGGTCTCGGGCAAGCTGGGCACGAGTGTGTTCGATGGCGGGCGGGGTCGCAACAGCGTGTATTTCTTGAGCTACACGCTGACCGATTTGCTCAGCTTCCTGTTCGACGGCGATGTCGTCGAACTCTCGTTCGCAAGCCTGGCGGGCAAGGTCAGCGGAAGCTTCCGCGGCTTCGATTCCTGGGGCTTCGGGGATGGCTCGCAATACGACACGCTGGCGCTCGCCAGCCACTTCGACAACGCGAACACGGTACCGACCCCCGCCACGCTGCCGCTTCTACTGAGCGCGCTGGGTGGTCTGTGGCTTGCCGGCCGGCGTCGCAGGCACTGAAGCAGCGTGCCCCGCGCGTTCCAGATCCTCCACCACCAGCGACAGCGCACCGGTGGAGATCAGCACTTCCGCCAGCGACAACACCAGCGAAACGGTCAAGGCGAGCAGGCTGGCACCGAACAGCCACTTGCCGGTCAGCTCGGCGGTGAGAAACAAGGCCAGCATCGCCAGGGCGCACAGCAGGAAGCTGAACACGCCGAAGCCCTGCATGTACTGGGTCAGCCTGATGCGTTTCTTCAGGCCCGGCAATTGCCGCTGCACCAGCGGCGCACCCCGGTCCTGCGAGGCATTGAGCTGCCGGATCACCTGCGCGAGCGTGAGAAAGCGATTCGTATACGCGAGCAGCAACAGCGAAATCGCCGGGAACAGGAGGGCGGGTGTGGTGAGGTTCATGTGGGGGCATTCTAGCCGCGATCGGCGCCCCCGTATCGCGGGCAGTCACCAACCCCGACGTTTGCGCACACCCCGCGCTTTCACCACTCACCCCACCCGCGCGCGACCCGCGCGGCAATCCGCGCCGCGACGCGGGCGGTGAGGCCGTCACGGTCGAAAGCAGGATTCAGCTCGGCGATGTCGGCGGCGATCAGGCGACCGGAGGCCAGCACCGTGTCGATCAACGCTTCGACCTGGGCCAGCGGCACCCCCAGCGCCGCCGGGGCGGAAACACCCGGCGCCAGGCCGCCGGGCAGCACGTCCAGGCAGATCGTCAGATATGCCGCATCGCAGGCGGCGAGGTCGGCGGCGAGCTGCTGGCGGACAACGGCAAGCGCGGCGGCATCCTGCAGATGCTCGTCCAGCCAGTAACGCACCCCCAGCGCGTCCGCGCGCTGGAACAAGGCCTGGGTGTTGGCGAAGCGGCTGATGCCGAACACACGGTAGTCGAACGGCCGGCCGGCGGCGGCGCAGTGCGCTTGGATCTGGCGGAAAGGCGTACCGGAGTTGCCGCACGCCGCGACCCGCAGATCGAAATGCGCATCCAGGTTGACGATCACCACCCGCCATGGCGCCGGGCGGGCAGCGGCGATACCCTGGAAGCTGCCCCAGGCGAGCTCATGGCCACCCCCCAGCACCAGCGGCAGGCTGCCGCGCGCGATCGCCGCGGCGACCTGCCCGGCCAGCTGGGCCTGGGCGTCTTCCAGGCGCTCGCCCTCGCAATGCACATCGCCGGCGTCGAAGATGGCGGGCTCACCCAGCACCGGCATGCCGGCCAGCGCGGTGCGCAACGCCCGCGGCCCGGCGGATGCGCCGGGGCGGCCGGCATTGCGGCGCACACCCTCGTCTACCGCGAAGCCGATCAGGGTGACGCCGCCGTGCGAGTCGTCCCGCAGCGCTTCGACATGCTGGTGCCAGCGCCGGCTGGGGCCGCTTTCCTCAGCGTCGATCCGGCCTTGCCAGACGAAATCCTGCGACAGCGGGTTCATGCGCGCACCTCGCCGGCAACGACGACGCACTGCGTCGGGTTGTGGCCGAACCAGTAGGCCAGCTCACAGGGGTGGTCCAGGCGCCAGGCGACGAAATCGGCCCGCATGCCCGGTGCCAGCACACCACGGTCATGGAGCCCGAGCGCACGCGCCGCGTGCATGGTGGTCCCTTGCACCGCCTCGAGCGGCGTCAGGCGGAACAGGGTGCACGCCATGTTGATCATCAGCAACAGCGACAGACCGGGCGCAGTGCCGGGATTGTGGTCGGTGGCCACCGCCATCGGCACGCCGGCCGCACGCAGCGCGGCAACCGGCGGCAAGCGCGTTTCACGCAGAAAATAGAAGGCCCCCGGCAACAATACCGCCACGCTGCCGGCACGGCGCAGCGCCAGGATGCCGTCCTCGCCCAAGTACTCGAGGTGGTCACACGAGCGCGCGCCGAAGCCCGCCGCGAGCACGGCGCCCCTCTGGTCGGACAACTGCTCGGCATGCAGCTTCACCGGCAGGCCCAGCGCCTGCGCCGCCGAGAACACCCGCCGCGTCTGCGCCGGGCTGAAGCCGATGTGCTCGCAGAAGGCGTCGACGGCATCGACGAGGCCCTCCGCATGCAGCACCGGCAGCCAGGCGCACACCGCGTCGATGTAGTCGTCCGGCCGCCCCGCGAACTCGGGCGGCACGGCGTGGGCGCCGAGAAAGGTGGTATGCACGCTCACCGACAGTTCGGCGCCGATGCGCCGGGCGACGCGCAGGCAGCGCGCCTCGGCTTCCAGCGACAGCCCGTAACCGGACTTGATTTCCAGGGTGGTGACCCCCTCGGCCATCAGGCTGCGGGCGCGGCCCGCGGCGGCCTCGAAGAGCGTTTCCGCGTCCGCCGCGCGGGTAGCGGCGACGCTGGAACGGATGCCGCCGCCGGCGCGGGCGATGTCTTCGTAGCTCGCACCGTTCAGGCGCTGCTCGAACTCGCTGGCGCGCTGGCCACCGTAGACGAGGTGGGTATGACAATCGACCAGGCCGGGGGTGAGCAACGCGCCGTCGAGGTCGTGGCGGGTCGCCACCCGCCGTGCAAGCGTGGGCGGAATGTCAGCTTCGCAGCCGACCCAGGCGATGGTCGCGCCGTCGCTCAGCACCGCGCCATCCTCGATCAGGCCCCAGCCCGCTCCCGCAAGCGTGGCGAGGCGCGCGTGACGCCACAGGACCAGGCCGGCGGGCTTGCCGTCCATGTCAATGGCTCCACACCGCCGCGATGCGATCGCGGCAGGCGGCGCTGGCTTCGCCCTCGAGTACCAGGCGCTTGGCGGCCTCGATGTCGGGTGCGAACAGGCGGTCCGCGGCGTAGAAGGGTACGTCCGCGCGCAGGCGCGCCTGCACTGCGGCAAGCTGCGGCGAGGTCGCGAGCGGGCGGTGGAAATCCACGCCCTGCGCGGCGGCCAGCCACTCGATGGCGAGTATCGTGGCGGTGTTGTCGGCCATCTCGGCGAGGCGGCGGCCGGCGTAGGTGGCCATGCTGACATGGTCCTCCTGGTTGGCGGAGGTGGGCAGGCTGTCGACGCTGGCCGGGTGGGCGTGCGACTTGTTCTCCGACGCCAGCGCAGCGGCGGTGACATGCGCGATCATGAAACCGGAATTCAGGCCGGGGTGGTCGACCAGGAAGGGCGGCAGGCCCGACAGGCCGCTGTCGATCAGCAGGGCGATGCGCCGTTCCGAGATCGCACCGATCTCGGCGATCGCCAGCGCCAGGGTATCGGCGGCGAAGGCCACCGGCTCGGCGTGGAAATTGCCGCCCGACAGCACCTCGTCGGTGTCGGCGAACACCAGCGGGTTGTCGGTGACCGCATTGGCCTCGATCAGCAAGGTGCGCGCGGCGTTCTCGATCAGGTCGCGGCAGGCGCCCATCACCTGCGGCTGGCAGCGCAGGCTGTACGGGTCTTGCACGCGTTCGTCGTCATCGACATGCGACCGGCGGATCTGGCTGCCTTCCAGCAGCGCGCGGGTGACCGCCGCCATCGCGATCTGACCGGGCTGGCCACGAACCGCATGGATGCGCGGGTCGAAGGGCGCATCGCTGCCCTTGGCGGCATCCACGCACAAGGCGCCGGTCACGGTACCGGCTTCCAGCAGGCGCTCGGCCATGAACAGGCCGTGCAGCGCCAGCGCGGTGGATACCTGAGTGCCGTTGATCAGCGCCAGACCCTCCTTGGCGGCGAGCACGAGCGGCGCGATGCCGGCCCGCTGCAGCGCGGCGGCGGCAGGCACCAACCGGCCGTCCACCCGCACCTCGCCTTCGCCCATCAGCGCCAGCGTCAGGTGCGACAGCGGTGCCAGGTCGCCGGAGGCGCCAACCGAGCCCTTGACCGGAATCAGCGGCAGAATGCCGGCATCGAGCAGCGCCAGCAGGGTGTCGATAACCACCGACCGCACCCCGGAATAGCCGCGCGCGAGGCTGGCCGCCTTCATCACCATCACCAGCCGTACGCAGGCATCGGACATCGCCTCGCCGGTGCCGACCGAATGCGACAGGATCAGGTTGCGCTGCAGTTGCTCGAGCTGCGCATCCGGTATACGGGTGCGGGCGAGCTTGCCGAAGCCGGTGTTGATGCCGTAGGCGGCATCGCCCTTGGCGACGATGCGCTGGATGGTCGCCACCGCGGCGTCGATCGCGGCCCGCGCGGACGGCGGCAGCGACACCGGTAGCGGGCCCTGCCACAACGCCCGCAGCTCGGCCAGGCCGAGCCGGCCCGGGTTCAGGATGAGTTCCATGTGCGTGTTCCTCAGCGGCCGAGCATCGGCAGTTGCAGCCCGTGCTTGCGGGCGGTGGCGATCGCGAGTTCGTAGCCGGCATCCGCATGCCGCATCACGCCGGAACCGCAATCGTTGACCAGCACCCGCGCCAGGCGGTCGTCCGCGGCGTCGCTGCCGTCGGCGACGATCACCATGCCGGCATGCTGCGAATAACCCATGCCCACGCCGCCGCCGTGGTGCAGGCTCACCCAGCTCGCACCACCGGCGGTGTTGAGCAAGGCGTTGAGCAGGGGCCAGTCCGACACCGCATCGGTGCCGTCCAGCATGCCTTCGGTCTCGCGGTTGGGGCTGGCGACCGAACCGGTATCGAGGTGGTCGCGGCCGATCACGATCGGCGCCTTGAGCTCGCCGTTGCGGACCATCTGGTTGAAGGCGAGGCCGGCCAGATGACGCTCCCCCAGCCCCAGCCAGCAGATGCGCGCCGGCAGCCCCTGGAAGGCGATGCGCTCGCGCGCCATGTCCAGCCAGCGGTGGGTGTGGTGATTGTCGGGGAAGAGTGCCTTGATCTTCGCATCGGTGCGGTAGATGTCTTCCGGGTCGCCCGACAGCGCCACCCAGCGGAACGGCCCCTTGCCGGCGCAGAACAGCGGGCGGATGTAGGCGGGCACGAAGCCGGGGAAGTCGAAGGCATTGCTCACGCCCTGGTCGAAGGCGACTTGGCGGATGTTGTTGCCGTAGTCGACGGTGGGAATGCCCAGTGCCTGAAAGTCCAGCATCGCCTGCACATGCACCGCGCACGAACGCGCCGCCGCGCCGGCCAGGCGCTTGTGTTGCGCCGCATCCCGCTGCGCCGCCCGCCAATCCTCGAGCGTCCAGCCGCTGGGCAGGTAGCCGTTGATCAGGTCGTGCGCGGACGTCTGGTCGGTGACCAGATCGGGCCGCAGCCCCCCGGCGCGGGCCCGCTTCACCAGTGCCGGCAACACGTCGGCAGCATTGCCGAGCAATGCGATCGAGACCGCTTCCTTGCGTTCGGTATGGTGTTCGATCAACGCCAGCGCGTGATCGATATCGCGCGCCTGCTTGTCGACATAGCGGGTGCGCAGTCGGAAATCGATACTCGACTGCTGGCACTCGATGTTCAGCGAAGCGGCGCCGGCCAGCGTCGCCGCCAGGGGCTGCGCCCCGCCCATGCCGCCCAGCCCGGCGGTAAGAATCCAGCGGCCGGCGAGATCGTTGCCGTAGTGCTGGCGGCCGGCCTCGACGAAGGTTTCGAAGGTGCCCTGCACGATGCCCTGGCTACCGATGTAGATCCACGAGCCGGCGGTCATCTGGCCGTACATGAACAGACCCTTGCGATCGAGCGCGTTGAAGTGTTCCCAGTCGGCCCACCTGGGCACCAGGTTGGAATTGGCGATCAGCACCCGCGGCGCATCGGCATGGGTCTTGAACACCCCCACCGGCTTGCCGGACTGGATCAGCAGCGATTCGTCCTCGCCGAGCTCGCGCAGCGACGCGAGGATCTGGTCGAAACTGGCCCAGTCGCGCGCGGCCCGGCCGATGCCGCCATACACCACCAGATGTTGCGGGTTCTCGGCCACGTCCGGGTCGAGATTGTTCTGCAGCATGCGGTACGCGGCTTCGGCGATCCAGTTCCTGCAACTGAGCTGGGTACCGCGCGGGGCGCGGATCACCCGGTCGGGGTCGAAGCGTGGATCGAGCTTGGGATCGGCGTGAGTCATGCTGTTCTCCGTGGTGGCGTGGATGGAGGGGGTCGATTCCTCGATGCGACCATCGCGCGTCGGCGACTATGTTGTATATACATATTATTAGCGATAAGTTTATATTGTCAATACAATTCGGCTTGACCATCTTTTCGCCATTGCCGAACCGAAATGACTGCCGCGACGCCGACCCGAGACCGCCAGCCGGCCTATCGCCTGATCAAGGACTACGTGCTGGCGCAGATCCACGCCGGGGTATGGAAGGAAGGCGACGCCATCCCGGCGGAAGAGGCCCTGGCGCGTCAGTTCGGCGTGTCGCGAATGACGGTGAATCGCGCCATCCGCGAACTCGGCGACGAACGCATCGTGGAGCGGGTACAAGGGTCGGGCACCTACGTGGCGCAGCAGAAGTACCAGTCGACACTGGTCGCGATCCGCAACATCGCCGAGGAGATCGCGGCGCGCGGCCATCGTCACCGCAGCGAACTGCAGTCACTGACGCGCGGCAAGGCCGGCGAGGCGCTGGCACGGCAGTTCGGGATCGCCCCCGGCCAGCCGCTGTTCCATTCGGTGGTGGTGCATTTCGAGGACGAGCAGCCGATCCAGGTGGAAGACCGCCATGTGAATCCGCAGGTGGCGCCGGATTACATGACGCTGGATTTCGCCACCCGGACGCCCAACGAGTACCTGATGCGGGTGGCGCCGCTGCAGGGGGTGCACTTTTCGATCGAGGCCAGTCTGCCGACCCGCGCGGTCGGCGAGATGCTGCGGATGCCCATGACCGAACCGTGCTTGGTGCTGCACCGACAGACGCTGTCGCAAGGCAAGGTCGCCTCGGTGGCGACGATGTGGCACCCGGCGACGCAGTATCGCTTCACCGGCAGCTTCTGAGCAGGCGCGGAATCGCTTGCGGTAAACGCACGAAGGGCCGGAAACCGGCATGCGCCGGTTCGGCCCTTTGGGTTTGTGTGCTGCAGATCCGCGGCGGATCAGCCTTCGCCCGGCTCCATGTGCGACTGCAGGTAGTTCGGCAGGGTGACGTTCTCGATCAGGCTTTGCTGGGTTTCGAGCCAGTCGATCGCTTCCTCGCAGTGCTCGAGCAGGTCCTCGAGCAGGTCGCGGCTGACGTAGTCCTGCAGTTCCTCGCACAACGCAATCGATTCGACCAGCAGCGGATGCTGGATTTCGCGCTCGTACTTCAGGTCGCACTGCAGGCATTCGACCACATGCTCGCCGATCATCAGCTTGCCCAGGTTCTGCAGGTTGGGCAGGCCTTCGAGGAAGAGAATGCGCTCGATCAGTTCGTCGGCTTCCTTCATCACCCGGATCGACTGCTTGTACTGGTAATCGTTGAGTTTTTCCAGGCCCCAGTTGCGGAACATGCGGGCATGCAAAAAGTACTGGTTGATCGAGGTCAGCTCGTTCTTCAGGACCTTGTTCAGAGCCTCGATGATTTTCTTGTCGCCTTTCATCGGTCTTCTCCTCAAGCCGGGCTGTTCGAACCGATCATGCTCTGCTGATAATTCTGCAGGCCGACGAGTTCGATCAGGCGCAATTGTTTTTCAAGATAGTAGGCATGGTCCATCTCGGTATCCTCGAGCTGCACGCCGAGCATGTCGCGGGTCACGTAGTCCTTGGCCTTCTCACAGGCGGCCATCGCCTTCTTGAGATCGCCGACCACCTTGTACTCCACCGCGAGATCGGCCTTGAGCATGGCGACCACGTCCTTGCCGACGTTCAAGGGGTCGCGCTTGCCAAGGTCGGGCACACCTTCCAGGAACAGGATGCGCTGGATCAAGGCGCGCGCATGCTGGCGCTCATGATCGGATTCGTGCAAGGATTTCTCGGCCAGATGGCCGAGGCCGAAGTCGGCATACATCTCGCCGTGGATCAGGTACTGGTCTACCGCTGTCAACTCACCGGTGAGCAGGTCGTTGAGGGTGTCGATGATTTTCTTGTCGCCTTTCATGGCTGCCTCTCGGAGGGGTTCTAGTCCTCTAAAAGTCGCATGCAAAGCACCAAAAATCAATGTTTGGGCCTCATTTGGTAAACACGAATGATTCACGGATGTAGTTTGGCGCAGGGCGGCCGCGGCCTTCACCGGCAGCCGGCGCGCGGTCGCGCCATGCGGGCCGGAGTGCAATGCACCGAATCCGGCGGAAATCCGCGCGCGGCCATTGGCCTTGCTCGAACCAAGTGCCCGCTCGGACACTCAACGCTGGCCGTCACCCGGATCGTTCAAACCCAACCCAACGGTGTACAACCCATGTCCGCTCAAATCCCCTCGACCTCATCGAGACCCGCCGACCGGAAGCGCCGCCGCTGGCTCATGGAGATCACCCTCTTCATCGCCGTGCTGCTTGGCATCCAGGTCTGGCAATCGCGCGACGTGCCTTCGGGCCCGGCTCCGGATTTTTCGGCCATGGCAGCGGACGGCACGCGCATCAGCCTGGCGGAATGGCGCGCCAGGCACCCCGGCCAGGCGGTCGCACTCTACTTCTGGGCCGACTGGTGTCCGGTATGCACCGCCCAGCAAGGCAATATCGACGCGGTCCAGGCAGCGCATCCGGTGCTCACCGTCGCCATGCAATCGGGCGATGCTGCGGCGGTGGGCGAGATCCTCACACGGCGCGACCTGGATTGGGTCACGGCCGTGGATGGAAGCGGCAGCATCGCCGCGCGCTACGGCCTGCATGGTGTGCCTGCCTTCATCACGATCACGGCTGACGGACGGATTCGATCGGTCGCGATCGGCTACACCACCAGACTCGGCATGTACCTGCGCCTGTGGTGGGCGGGACTGGGCGGCGCAGGCGCATCCTGACGATGCATACGAATGACCGCCTCGACCCGCAACGGCCTGGGCAAAAAAAAGCGAAGATCCGCGGATCTTCGCTTGTTCGTCCCGCCGGCGCCATCGCCGGCGGGCTGGATCGATGCTCAGGCGGCGCGCGAGGCCTTCAGCGCCGCATTCAGCGTCGGGCTCGGACGCATCACGGCCTTGCACTTGGTGGAATCGGCCTTGTAATAGCCGCCGATATCCACCGGCTTGCCCTGCACCGTCTTCAGCTCGGCGACGATCTGGGCCTCGTTGTCGGTAAGCGCCTTGGCCAGCTTGGCGAAGTGGCCCGACAGTTCGGCGTCTTCCTTCTGCGCGGCCAGTTCCTGCGCCCAGTACATCGCCAGGTAGAACTGCGAGCCGCGGTTGTCGAGTTCACCGGTCTTCGGCGACGGCGACTTGTTGTTGTCGAGAAGCTTGCCGGTGGCGGCATCCAGCGTCTTGGCCAGCAGCTTGGCGCGGGCGTTGCCTTCCTTGATCCCCAGCTCCTCGAGCGACACGGCCAGCGCCAGGAATTCGCCCAGGGAATCCCAGCGCAGGTGGTTTTCCTGCGTCAGTTGCTGGACGTGCTTGGGCGCCGAACCACCGGCACCGGTTTCGTACATTCCACCACCGTTCATCAGCGGCACGATCGACAGCATCTTGGCCGAGGTGCCAAGTTCCATGATCGGGAACAGGTCGGTAAGGTAGTCGCGCAGGATGTTGCCGGTGACCGAGATGGTGTCGAGCCCGCGGGCCACGCGCTCGAGCGTGAACCGCATCGCGCGAACCTGCGACATGACGTGGATCTCGAGGCCGCTGGTGTCGTGCTCCTTGAGGTACTGCTCGACCTTATTGATCAGCTGGTTTTCGTGCGGACGGTAGGGGTCGAGCCAGAACACCGCCGGCATGCCCGAATTGCGCGCGCGGGTCACGGCGAGCTTGACCCAGTCGCGGATCGGGGCATCCTTGACCTGACACATGCGCCAGATGTCGCCGGCTTCGACGTTCTGCGTCAACAGCACTTCGCCGGTCTCGATATCGACGATGTTGGCAATGCCATCCTCGGCGATCTCGAAGGTCTTGTCGTGCGAACCGTATTCCTCGGCCTGCTGCGCCATCAGACCGACGTTCGGCACGGTGCCCATCGTGCGCGGATCGAAATTGCCGTTCCATTTGCAGAAGTTGATCATCTCCTGGTAGATACGGGCGAAGGTCGATTCCGGCATGACGGCCTTGCAGTCGTACTGCTTGCCGTCGGCGCCCCACATCTTGCCGCCCGAGCGGATCATTGCCGGCATCGACGCGTCGACGATGATGTCGTTGGGCGAGTGGAAGTTGGTGATGCCCTTGGCCGAATCGACCATGGCCAGCTCGGGGCGGTGCTCGAGGCACGCGTGCAGATCACGGATGATCTCGTCACGCAGCGATTCCGGCAGGGTCTTGATCTTCTCGTAGAGGTCCACCATGCCGTTGTTGACGTTGATGCCCAGTTCTTCGAAGGTTTTGGCGTGTTTTTCGAAGGCGTCCTTGTAGTAGATCTTCACGCAATGGCCGAAGACGATCGGATGTGAGACCTTCATCATCGTCGCCTTGACGTGCAGCGAGAAAAGGATGCCCGCCTGGCGGCAGTCCTCGAGTTCCTTTTCGTAGAACGCGCACAAGGCCTTCTTGCTCATGAACATCGAATCGATGATCTCGCCTTCCTGCAGCTTGACCTCGGGCTTGAGCACGGTGGTCTTGCCACCCTTGGCGATCAGTTCCATGCGCACGCTGCGCGCCTTGTCGAGGGTCAGCGACTTTTCGCCATGATAGAAGTCGCCGTTGTGCATGTGCGAGACATGGGTTTGCGACCACTGCTTCCATTCGCCCATCGAATGCGGGTTCTTGCGGGCGTAGTTCTTGACCGCCATCGGCGCGCGGCGGTCGGAGTTGCCCTCGCGCAGCACCGGATTGACCGCCGAGCCCAGGCATTTGCCGAAGCGCGCCTTGAGCGCCTTTTCCGCGTCGGTGGTCGGATTCTCGGGGTAGTCGGGAACAGCGTAGCCTTTTTCCTGGAGTTCCTTCACGCAGGCCTTCAACTGCGCAACCGAAGCGCTGATGTTTGGTAGCTTGATGATGTTGGTCTCAGGCTGCAGACACTTCTTGCCCAATTCTCCGAGGGTATTCGGAACCTTTTGCTCATCGCTCAGGGCCTCCGAAAACTCGGCCAGCACCCGCGCCGAAACCGAAATGTCGGCCTTCTCGATGTCGATGCCGACCGGCTCGGTGAACGTTCGGATGATGGGGAGGAACGCGCAAGTCGCCAGCAGCGGCGCCTCGTCGGTCAGTGTGTAGATGATCTTGGATTTCCCTGCAGCCATTTGTATTCCCTCGTTTTTGATAGATCCGGTTGGGGCGGACTCATTTGCAGGCCCTGCCGCCATGCTCAACACTGGAAACAGCACTACGCCGCGCGAGAAAATACCATGTATCCCCCCGCCGTGCACATCGCTCATCGGGAGATCGGGCCGGTCAAGGTAGCGGAGCCGTCGATGGTCTGGTGCTGCAAGGTCTTGCGCGCACGAACGGGTTGCGCTCGGGGTGTGCCCGCGGTCGAACGTCCGTCTGCGTGTGTTCGACCGGCCCGGGCAGCTTCACCCCAAGCGGCTGCTCGACCTCAGAAACGGGTCGAGAAGGTTGCGCCAAACAGCGGCGCGGTTTCGAAGGATTCGTCGCTGAGCTTGGTGCCGTTCGAATTCTCGACCCGCAATTCGCCCGAGAGCACCGCACCGGCATAGACGAAGAACGACGACGAGGCGCCGAAACGGGTCGACGCCCGCAGGAATACCGGCACGCCGCTCTCTTCCCCGACGCCGTTCCTGACCGGCCCGTGGTCGCTGAGGCGGAAGCGGATGCTGCGATAGGCCGCACCCAGGCCCACGTTCCAGCCGTTGTCGAATCGATAGTCGAGCTCGAGCCCGGCCGGGCCGGCCGGACCGGCCGGCAACGGATTGACCAGGCGCCAGCGCTCGTTCAGGCTCCAGTCGACGATGACCAGCGGCACCAGCCGGTTTTCCTCGATGTGGCTGTATGCTCCAAGACCGAGGCCGAGGCGCTTGTCGGGCGCAAACGAGCGGGTTGCGCTGAACATCGCGCCATAAACCAGCGAGTCGCTCCAGTCGGCGCCGTTTTCGCGCGCCCATTCGACCGAAGGCGCCACACCGTAGGTCCAGTCATTCTCGCCACGAAAGGCAAACGGCAGGTTCAGGCCGATGCGCTGCACATTGCCCCACGGCGCCCCGCCAAACGGCGTGCGACGCGAGAAGTCGTAGTCGATGCCATCGTACTGGAGCGAGATTCCGCCACGATGCCCCTCGCCGAAACGGGTCTGGGTTCCGAGCCGCACGACGAGACCGGTGGCCTCGAAATCGCCGCCGTTGTCGAAATCGGTATTGCCTTGCCAGACCGGCGTGACCGATGCGAACGATTCGCGGCTGTCATCCGCGTTGCCGGCGAGCGGCACGAGCATCAGCGCAATCGCCGAGGTCGCCGCAGCGGCCTTGAGTGTGTAGGCGGACATACCGCCGGAATTCGATGTCATGTTCTCTCCGCCAACCGGCAATCGATTGAATCGCAAGGATGGAGGTACAACACCGCAAAGCCGCACCTCCGTTGTCCGCACCCTACCCGAATTACCTCGCTGCCGTCCAGCATTTGCGCGCTGCGATACGCGGGATAGCCCGGCGGGTCTGAGTCAGATCAAATCCGCTTCAATCAGCACTAAAGAATTTTAGCTGATGCCGATATATTGGCCGTACGGGGTCACGCGCGGCGCGTGACCGGTCGAACCTCATCCAGCGGAAGCTCATCATGTCAGCGCCCATGTCGGTCCGTAAGCAACTCTTCCTGCTCACCGCGGTGAGCAGCGGTCTTTTCATCGTCGCCATCATCGCCGCCATCTGGCAGATGCAATCCGCGCAGCAGCGCATGATCAACTTCATCGATGCCGAACTGGCGATGGAGCGCGATGTGACATCGGCCTACGCCCAGGGCTTGCAGATGGGCCAGGCGCTGCGCAACATCCTGCTCGACCCGACCAATCAGACCGGCTTCGACAACTTCAAGCGGGCGGAGGGCCAGTTCGACGAACTGGCCGAGCGGATCAAGGCCAACGCCGCGCTGCTGGAAGGCGGCGCCGACACCGCCGCGGCGATCGCCGCCATCCAGCGTGACTGGGCACCCTTGCGCGGCGAAGTGATCAGGCTTGTGCGCAACGGCGCCGATGCCGACGCAATGGCGATGCTGGTCAGGCAGGAGACCCCGATGTGGCGCAAGATGCGCGACATCCTGCTGGGCGAGATCAAGTTTCTGGCCAATGCCACGACCGCAACCCGCGGATCGATCGTGGGCGAACTCGACCGTGGTCAGGTGATCGCGATCGCCATCGCGGTGCTCGCGGTGGTGCTGAGCACCGTGTTTGCGCTGTTGATGGCGCGGCGGTTGTTCTCGCAGCTGGGCGGCGAACCCGCCTACGCGGCCGAAGTCGCGCATTCGATCGCCACCGGCGACCTGCGTGGCAACATCACGGTGCACGGCGCCACACCCGGCGGCCTGCTCGGCGCAATGCAGAACATGCAGTCGGGGCTAGATGGCACCATCCGCGACATCCTGAAGCATGCAGACAGCGTGGCCGCCGCGGTGGTCGAGATGCGCGAACACGAAGAACGGATCGAACAGGCCTCGTCCGAACAGAGCGATGCGGCGGCATCGATCGCGGCATCGATCGAACAACTGAGCGTGAGCATCGGCCAGGTCTCCGAACATGCCGACGATGCGGATCGGCTGGCGGCGACGGCGGCCAGCCAGGTTCGCGACGGCATGGCGGTGATCACCGAGGCCAACGAGACCATCGACATGATCGCCGGCCGCATGACCGCATCCACGGCGATCATGTCCGAACTCTCCAGCAGCGCCGACGGCATCTCGACCATCGTCAAGGTGATCCAGGACATCGCCGGGCAAACCAACCTGCTGGCCCTGAACGCCGCCATCGAAGCTGCGCGCGCCGGCGAGCAGGGGCGGGGCTTCGCGGTGGTCGCAGACGAAGTGCGCAAGCTGGCCGAGCGCACCGCCCAATCCACCCACGAAATCTCCGCAATGATCGAGCGGGTGCAGGGCAATGCCAACGAGGCGGTGCGCAGCATGGACGAGGGCAAGCAACTGGCCACCGACGGAACCCTGCATGCGGCGCGGGCACGCGATTCGGTCGCCGCGCTCGAACAAAGCGCGTTGCAGGTGCGCGACGTGATCGCGGCGATCACCGGCGCCTTGCGCGAACAACGCCAGGCCGGCAATGAAATCGCGCAGCGGGTCGAGCGGATCGCCGGCATGAGCGAAAGCAACCATGTCGCGACCGCGACCCTGCTCGGGCGCGCGACCGAGCTGGAAGCACTCGCCGGATCGCTGAAACAGACCGTCGGCCGTTTTAGGCTGCGCTAAGGGGGTCTCGCCGCCGCTCGCCGCGCATGGCACCGGACGCGGCTGCCATGCACCCACAACGCAACATTCCGACAGCAAATCGATTTGCGAGCTTGGTATCCGATTGCTAGGATGTCATAAGCTGCACTGCTGGCCTGATAAATAAAAACCGCATACTTGGGAGCATATGATGAAATCAGCTTTGTTCGCATTCTTCGCCGCCGTCCTTGCGCTCACCGGCTGCAACACGATCCAGGGCGTCGGGCAGGACGTCCAAAAAGGTGGTGAAGCAATCGAGAAGGCCGCTGAGTAAGCCTTATCGAGTGAATGGACAAGGCAAGGCCCGGACCCCGGGCCTGCCGGTTTCCCGATTATCCGACCTGTCCGCGACCGCGCCGTCCAGCCGGTTCGGCGTCGCCCCCTCCGCACCGCGCACGACCGTCTCTTTGACCCCCGTCAAAGCAAGCCCAACCCCGTAACGCTAAGGTGGCGGGGTTTTGCACTCTCGCCGGACGGCAACCTTGCGATGACTTCAAACAAGCAGATCGAGCTCGTCTGCCCGGCCGGCAGCCTGCCGGCGCTCAAGACGGCCATCGATCACGGCGCCGACTGCGTCTATCTCGGCTTCAGGGACGCGACCAACGCTCGCAATTTCACCGGGCTGAACTTCGACCCCGCGCAGATGCGTGACGGGATCGCATATGCGCATCGACGCGGCGCCAAGGTGCTGCTGGCACTCAACACCTATCCCCAGACGGGCAACTGGACGAGTTGGACCGCAGCGGTCGACAAGGCCGCCGAAATGGGCATCGACGCGGTGATCCTCGCCGATCCGGGGCTGATGGCCTATGCCGCCAAAGTGCATCCGGAACTGCGCCTGCATCTTTCGGTGCAGGGCTCGGCCACCAGCTACGAGGCGATCCGCTTCTACCACGAGCGTTTCGGCATTCGGCGCGCGGTGTTGCCGCGGGTGCTGGCGCTGGCGCAGGTGGAGCAGGTGATCGCCCACACCCCGGTCGAGATCGAGGTATTCGGTTTCGGCGGGCTGTGCGTGATGGTGGAAGGGCGGTGCGCGCTGTCGGCCTACACCACCGGCGAATCACCCAACTGCAACGGCGCCTGCTCGCCGGCGAAACATGTGCGCTGGGAGGCGACGCCCGCAGGCATGGAAACCCGCCTCAACGGCATCCTGATCGACCGCTTCGCCGACAGCGAACGCGCCGGGTATCCAACCCTGTGCAAGGGGCGCTTCGAGGTCAACGACGAAACCTATTACGCGATCGAGGAACCGACCAGCCTCAACACCCTCGAGCTGTTGCCCGAACTCGCCCGTATCGGCGTGCGCGCGATCAAGATCGAGGGCCGCCAGCGCAGCCCGGCCTATGTGACGCAGGTGACCCGGGTCTGGCGCGCGGCGATCGACCAGGTCTTGCGCGCGCCCGCCGACTTTCGCCCCTTGCCGGCTTGGATGGCCGAGCTCGACAAGGTATCCGAGGGCCAGAGCCACACGCTCGGCGCCTACTACCGGCCATGGAAATGAACCCGATGAAATTGTCGCTCGGCCCCCTTCTCTACTACTGGCCGCGCCAGAGCGTGCTCGACTTCTATGCCGGCGTGGCCGACAGCGCGGCCGACATCGTGCACCTGGGCGAGACGGTATGCTCGCGCCGGCACGAGCTACGCCTCGACGACTGGATCGAACTGGGTGAAATGCTGGCGTCCGCCGGCAAGGAAGTGGTGCTGTCCAGCCAGTCGCTGGTCGAATCCGAGTCGGACCTGAAAACCCTGCGCCGGGTGGTCGAACAAGCGCGTTTCCGGGTCGAGGCCAACGACATGGGCGCGGTGCGGCTGCTGGCCGCCGCCGGGCGCGACTGGATCGCCGGCCCAGGCCTCAACATATTCAACCCCGCGACCCTCGGCGTGATGATCGAGGCCGGGGCCAGCCGCTGGGTGGTGCCGCCCGAAATGTCGGGCGCGATGCTGCGCGAACTGCGTGCCACGCTGACCGGCACGCTCGAAACCGAAGTGTTCGCCTACGGGCGGCTGCCGCTGGCGCACTCGGCGCGCTGCTTCACCGCGCGCCACTTCAACCTGCAGAAGGACGGCTGCGAGTTCCGCTGCCTAGGCATCAGCGACGGCATCGTGCTGCGCACCCGTGAAGGCGAGGCCTTTCTGACCCTGAACGGCGTACAGACACAATCCGCGCGGGTGCACAATCTGCTGGCCGACCTGCCCACGCTCGGCGATTGCGCCGAGGTGTTGCGCATCAGCCCGCAGGGAAACCACACCCTGGAGATCGTGGCGCTGTTTCGCGACGCCCTCGACGCCCGCCGCCAGCCCAAGGCCGCGCTCGACGCCAGCCTGGCGCTGATGCCCGAGGCGCCCTGCAACGGCTTCTGGCATGGCAAACCAGGCGTCGACCAACTGGTGAGCAACTGAACCGAGGTCTGCACATGCCCGAACCCCGCCCCCTGCTGGCATTTCCACGCCTGCCGGCGCTGCTACCCGACACGCTGCGCCGACGCGCGCTGCAAGGCCTGGCCGCAATCCGGATACCCGCTTTCACCGTGCCGGTAGCGCTTGCCCGCATCGTCGCGCATCTGCCGCAGCAGCCCCCCACGCTGGCGCTGACCAGCGCCTTGAACGCAGCGCTGGGACGGATCTTGCCGCGCGATACGCTGGCGCCGCTGGCCGGCCGGCATTTGCGCCTGCGCGTCACCGACGCGGGCCTGTCGCTGGATTTCAGCCTGGGCGCGCGCGGATTCGAACGCGTGTCGGCGCGGGGCAAACCCGACCTGGTGCTTGCCGCCTGCGCACGCGACTATCTGGCGCTGGCGCTGCGCGAGGAGGATGCCGACACGTTGTTCTTCAGCCGGCGCCTGATCATGGAAGGCGATACCGAGCTTGGCCTACTGGTCAAGAACACCCTGGACGCGGTCGATTGGGATGTGTTGCCCGGCTGGGCGAAAGACATACGCCCGGCGTGAGCGTCAGGACGACTTGAAACGCGCCGGCAGATCCCCGAGCAGCCTGCCGGCGTTGCGCAATTGCGCCCATACCAGACCCCAGTTTTCGTCGCGCCGGCGTGCATCCAGACAGCGTACCAGGCGCGAACGCAGCATCTCGTCGTGCTGTTCGAGCATTGCGGCCCACAAGCCGTCATCGACGTTATAGACGCGCCCGGGCGCAAGACACACCGGGATCACCCGTTCGACCGGCACCCCCAGATCGGCAGCCACGGCTTCGGTCGCCGCCCGGATGTTGCGCGCCTTGGGCACATCGCCGGCATCCAGGTCGTAGGGGGGTTGCCATTCCTGGACCGGGCGCAGCAGGTCGATGTGGCTCGCGACCACCAGCAGCGCCGGCGGACGGCGGGCGGATGCCCCTTGCAGGGTGCGCAAACGGTCGAGCCGCTCGCGGTCGGCCTGGCGGTCGGGCCGGTTGACCGCGCATGTCCACAGGATCAGGTCGGCCTCGCGTGCCGCCGCGTCGAGCGCAGGGGCATCGAACAGTTCGCTGTCGATACCCGGCGAGTCGAACACCAGGGCGCGTGTGAGGCCATCACGCTCGAGCACATGCGGCAGCACCGCCCGGGTCGTGTCGCCCAGTACATCGGTCGGGCTGATGAGCCTGCCGAACAAGGCGTTGATCAGGCTCGACTTACCGGCATTGCGCCGACCCGCGACCACGATCCGCAGTGGTTCCGCCTGGATGCCGGCGGCGTTCCGGGCAGCGTCTTCGGCATCGTCGAGATCGGCTCGCGTCGCGGCGGTGGGGCGCGCCACCGGATCAGCGTCGTCGAGCGGAAGGCGGCCGCTGTAAAGATCGATCGCATAAAACCCGACCTTGCGCACATACACCCGCAACAGCCACTGGTGCAGGCCGGCACGCGCCTTGCCGGCGGTGCGCTTGAGCAACTGGTGCCGTATCTCTCCCAGCAGGCCGTCGATCGGGTTGAGCACCAGCCGGCCGGCGCGATACACGTCGGTGATCTGCTCGGCCGTCGAACTCCAGTTCCGGGCGCGGACCACGTCGCCGATGGTCAGCCGATGGCTGAACGGCACATGTCCGCCGATGTCCTTGCGCAGGTCGCGACTGGCGCGTTCGATGATCAGCAAGGTGTGCGGCAGAGTGAGTTCGAGCAGGGGCCGCTCGGTGCCGGGGTGGTAGTGGCGGGCGACGATCTCGAGCGTACGGCGGCCGAGGCCGAGCAGCGCCGAACCATCGCCGAGCGGCCAGTCCGCCGGTTCGAGCGAGTCGGCGAAGGCACCGACCGCGAGCCATGCGGCGTCGGCGGTCGGCGGCCAGCTCGGGTCGGGATCGGTCGCGACATCCTGCAGCAGCCGCTGGTTGCGCCTGACCAACACCGCCTGCAGGGCGTAGCCCGCCGCCACCAGCGAGGCCAGCGCCACCAGCCAGATCCAGCGCACCTCCGACTGCCACAACCACCACACGCCTAGCGCGAGAATCACCGCGAGCGGGCTGAGGATCAGCGCCAGCGCGATCCCGTGCAGAAGATTCACCCGCTGCAGCAGCGACTTCATTCGTCCTTGCCCCGGGCACGCCGCGCGATCAGGTCGCGACCCGCGGCCAGCGCCTCGGCATAGACGGCACGCAGCGCCTCGGCGTCGATGGCCAGCCCGGCCCGGCGGCGGGCGAAGAAGTACGCCGCGGCCTTGCCCAGCGCATACGTGGTCGCTCCGCTGGCGCTCGCACCCCATACCAGGCCGATCGTCTGGCCCCAGCCGGGGATGAGCTTGGCGACGGTCTTGCCGATCATCCGGCTGACGAAACCGGTCGCGACGCCGACCCCCAGCAGACCGACGAATTCGGTGACCATGCGCCGATCCCAGGACTGCCCATACAGCACCGCGAGGGCGTGCAAAAGCTTGGCCTGCACCGCCGACACCGCGACCAGATCGATCATCGGCACCGCGCCCAGGCCCGCCGCGGCGAGCGTGTAGCCGACGATGTGCTGATGGGCGGCCCGTGCGAACACGTCGCGCACCGCCTCGTCGCCGATCAACTGGCGGCGCAGGTCGAGCGACGAAGCCGCCTCCATGCGCGCCCACAGTGCGTCGAGACCATAATGCACGGGCGCGAAACCGTCGTCCGGCAGGGTCAGGTCGATCGGTACCCAGCACACCGGCGCATCACCGGCAAGGCGGCCCAGGCGGTCGCGCTGGTCGAGCAGGGCGCGCGCCAAGTCGGTGGGAATACCCGCGCCCACCAGCCCATCATCGAACGGATAGGGGTCGGGATGCTGCATCGCGGGCGCATAGAGCTCGTGCAGCCCGGTCTGGGCAATCAGCACCGGCCAGTCGGGATGACGCTTGCGAATCGCCCGCAAGACTTCGTACACGGCCTCCTGCCCCGGGTCCGCGACCTTCATCACCCCCAGCACCAGATGCGCCTGGGACTCGCAGAATCCGATGTCCTCGGACGGATCGTAGGCACGTTCGCCGAGGCCGCGGGTATCGAGAAAGCGCACCACCGGCGCTTCGGCGGGATGATCGTAAAAGCGCGCCGAACGGGTGCAGGGTTGAAAGCCGTTGCCGATTTCCGCACTGTCGCTGCCGGTGAGCGCGCGGATGATCGAGGTCTTGCCGGCCTGGGTCTTGCCGACCAGCCAGATCACCGGTACCGGCATGCGCGCGCGCGCCTCGGCGAGCGAAGCGGCGAGGGCGGCTTCGTCGACGCCAGGTTCGAGCAGGGTCGTCTGCAGGCGCTTCCAGTAGTCCTGCCAGTTGATGTCGCTGAGTTTCACGCCGCTAATCGTGCGCGACAAACGGCGACCGCGCAATGGCCGAGGACACCGCCGGGCTCCGTCATGCGCGGCCCAACAAAAAGCCCGCTTGCGCGGGCCTTTCGGAAACCTGCCGGACGAAGCACCTCGCCGCGCTCACTTGACCCGGTTGCGGTATTCATCGGTACGGGTGTCGATTTCGATCTTGTCGCCGATCTCGACGAATGCGGGCACCATCAATTCGAAACCGGTAGCGAGCTTGGCCGGCTTCAGCACCTTGCCGGACGTGTCGCCCTTGACCGCGGGCTCGGTATAGATGACTTCGCGCACGACCGAGTTCGGCAGTTCGACCGAAATCGCCTTGCCGTTGTAGAACACGACTTCGCAGGTCAGACCGTCCTCGAGGTACTTGAGCGCATCGGTCATGTTCTCGGCTTCGACTTCGTACTGGTTGTACTCTTCGTCCATGAAGACGTACATCGGATCGGCGAAGTAGGAATAGGTCACTTCCTTGCGTTCGAGCACGACGACTTCGAACTTATCGTCGGCCTTGTAAACCTGCTCCGACGCAGCGCCGGTGAGGAGGTTCTTGAGCTTCATCTTCACGACCGCCGAATTGCGGCCGGATTTGTTGTATTCGGCTTTTTGCACCACCAGCGGGTCGGCACCCACCATGATGACGTTGCCTGAGCGGAGTTCCTGAGCGGTTTTCATTGTGATTCCTGAGTACTGTTTTGTGCGGACGCGCGGCCGCCTGAATTTAAAAAACCCTGAATTATAAACGCTTTTCGCAGAATTGCACTAGCTGCGAGGCCAGATCCGTTTGCCGCGCGAGCGCATCGGACCAGCGCTGCGCATGCCGCTGCAAGGCCGACAGTGCGGCCGCCAGGCGCGGCCACGCCTCGGCAAGCGACCGTTCGAGATTCCATTGCCGCCAGAAGGCGCACAGCGCCCTCGCATCGGCCTCGTCCAAGCCTTCGCAATAGCGCGCGAGAAAGGCATCGAGCTTGACCAGGTGCACACCCGCGTCCTGGCGATAGATGTGCCAGACGCAGGGCCGCGCCGCCCATTGGGCGCGCACGAAAGAATCCTCGCCACGCACGAAGTTGAGATCGCACATCCACAACAGCCGGTCGTAGCCGGCCTGGTCGGAAAACGGCAGCACCTGTATCCGCAGCCGGCCACGGCGGTGGTGTTCGCCGACCTGCAGATCGGGCTGGCCCAGAAACGCCGCGACGCGACCCAGTGCCCGCCCCTGCGGCACCAGCAGCAACACCTCACGGTCACCGTTTGTCCACAGCGCCAGGAGCTCGGGAAGCGCCTCGTTCTCGTAGCAGAACAGCGACACCAGCAAGGTTTCGTCCGCGCCGGCCTCGACCCCGAGCGCGGCCAGAAACTCACGGCGCGCCTGTTCGCGATTACGAAAGTGGTCGCGCTGCGCGAACAGGCCGGGTTCGCGCAGCAGCCCGCCGGTGTTGTGCTCGAAGCCCGGAAAGAAGAAGTGGCGCTGCAGGCCGGACCCGGGGTGGGCCGAACCCAGGCCATGAAAATCACCGACCCAGGCTTCGGCGGACAAATAGTCGAGATCGACCCAGACCGGACGACACGGCCGCGCCGCCATGGCCTCGAGATAGGCCGCCGGCAGTTCGCAGGCGAAGGCCTCGATCACGACTTCGGCAGCGTCTGCCGGCGCGAACGGCTCACACCATTCGCGCACCTCGATGTGACCCAGCGCGAGCGGCAGGGTTTGCCCCCTCAGGCCGGGTTGAAGCATGAAAAAAGCCTCGGGGCGGTCGATCCACAGCCGCACCGACACCGGATGGTGTTCGCTCAGATCCCTTGCCAGGCGCCAGCAGACGCCGATATCCCCGAAGTTATCAACAAGCCTGCAGAAGATATCCCAGTGCCTTCGCGGTCCGGCCGAGCGTTCATGCATATCGGGTTGATGGAATCTGTATCGAGCGTGAATTCTTTGTGGACAAAGCGATCGACGGCCGGGGCGACGAAAACCGACCACATTCGACACACAACTGTCACAAGGTTTATCTACCGGGTTTCGTCCGCTCGAAAAGCTTGAGCCAGACTGGTTTCGCAGACTTATCCACAGAAACCCGGGCACTATGATCTTTATGGTTGTTTAAATATATGAAGATCAGTACACCAACATGAAGCGGGCGCCCACGCCCAAATCGGCTTCCCCGCTTCCGGACCAGACCCGCTTGTCCTCACTGCCCAGGGGGCAGATCGGCAAGGCGGGCGAGGTCCGCCGGCTCGAGCCAGCGCCATGCCCCTTCGGGCAAGTCGTCCGGTAATTCGAGCCCGCCCACCCGGTGGCGATGAAGCCGGTCGACATTGCCGCCGGCCGCCACCAGCATGCGCTTGACCTGGTGGTACTTGCCTTCGGTGACGGTCAGGCTGAGCAGCCGCTCGCCATCGCGGCTGCAAGCGAACGCGGCGATCGGCTCGGGTTCGTCATCGAGCTGGACCCCGCCGAGTAGGTTCGCAAGCACTTGCGCGGAAACGACGTCGCTGGTGTGAACGAGGTATTCCTTGGGAATGCGCTTCTTTCCCGAGCTCCACATGTGGATGAACTGTCCGTCGTCCGACATCAGTAACAGCCCGGTGGTGTCCTGGTCCAGTCGCCCGACCGGCTGGATGTCGCGATGGGCGAACTGGCGCGGCAACAAGGTATAGATCGAAGGATGGAAGGTCGGCTTGCGCGAACATTCGAAACCGGCCGGCTTGTGAAACATCAGGTAGGCCTGCTCGCGATAGCGCCAGGTTTCGCCATCGACCTCGAAGCTCAAGTCGGCGGTGGCGATTTCGGCGAAGGGGTCGTCGATGATCTCGCCGCCGACCGAGAACAGGCCGGCGCGGATCAGCGTGCGGCAGTCCTTGCGGCTGCCGAAGCCCTGGGATTGGAGAATGCGTTCGGTTTTCATCGGCGAATCTTAACGCGAGGCCATGCTGTTACAAATTTCTTGTGGATGGATCGGGTCGTTTCGGTGAACAACTGGGCTGGAAGCAAGTGCAGTCTTTGTTGAAAAAGGTCTCGAAGCGCAGAAGGCGCTTTTTTGGCCACATTCCAGACATGGTAAACAGCGTGCTGCCACACATCGCCATCAACAGCGCAGTGGATTGAAAGGATTACGTAAAATCCACTTATCAACAGAATTCCGGCGAGTATATTTACTATGGTTCTGTATACATTAATCAACAAACAGAAGCATGACATCGACGCGCCGGCCAGGGTTTTTCAGCCGCCGGAAAGCGGGATACACTGCGGCCTGTTCATGGAAACGCGCCGGGTGACCTGCGAATCGGACCCTCCCGCGATGGGAGCAGGCCGGTGTGTTTGTCACCCTCGCCTGCGCCAATCGGAGAATGTCTTGAAGTTTGAGCATGTGATCGTGGTCAATGATGCCGACAACCCCCTGGTTGCCGATCTGACACGTGATCAGGTCTGGTTCGGACTGATGTGCCGGGCCGAGGATCCACGCCCGTTCCTGCCGGGGCTCGATACCTGCGTGATTCTCGAGCGCAGCGAGAACGTGCTCGTGCGTGCGTTGAGCTTCGGCCAGGTGGTGATTCACGACGAAGTGCTCATCGAGCCTTTGGAAGCGCTGACCTTCGAATCGAAGGCAACGCCGCAGCATGCCGGCGGCAGCCTGCGGATATCGATCGAGGAACCGGCGCCGGGCGAGTTGATCCTGCGCTTCGTCTATCGGACGACCTTGCCCGAATCCGAAAGCGATCCCGATGGTGCCTATGCCGGTTTCGTGAAGGCGGCCTACCATTCCTCCGATCTCGATACGGTGCGGGTGATCCGCGACATCGCCGGGTCCGCGCAACGTCATTGAAGGTATTTCACCCGGGCCCGAGGTTCTTCGGGCCTGTCCATCCATTGTCTGGAAATTCAAGCATGTGGTTCAAGAATCTGCAGTTTTATCGCCTGCCCGCCGGCTGGAGCATGAGCGCGGAAGTGCTCGAGGAACACCTGGCGCGCAAGCGCTTTCAAGCCTGCGGCAGCCAAGATCAGGAAACCCGCGGCTGGGTCGTGCCCCATGACGGGGACACCCTGGTACACCGCGTCGGTAAGCAGTGGCTGATTGCGCTCGGTTCGGAGCAGCGCCTGCTGCCGTCGTCGGTGGTCAGGCAGGAAGCCGAGGACCGGGCCGAGGAGATCGCCGCACGCCAGGGCTACAAGCCCGGCCGCAAGCAGATGAAGGAGTTGCGCGAACAGGTCGTGCAGGAATTTCTGCCGCGGGCGTTCACGCGGCGCAAGAAAGTATTTGCCTGGATCGACCCGGTCAATGGCTGGCTCGGCATCGACGCGCCCAGCCAGACCCGTGCCGAAGACGTGCTCGAGGCCTTGCGCCAGGCATTGGAAACCTTGCCCTTGAGCCTGGTGCGCAGTGAGCGCTCGCCCGCCGCGGCGATGGCCGACTGGCTCGCCGGTGGCGAGGCGCCGGGCGGATTCACGATCGACCAGGACTGCGAATTGCGCGCAGTCACCGAAGACAAGGCGGCGGTGCGCTATGTCCGGCATGCGCTGGAGGGCGACGAGGTTCGCGCCCATCTCGAAGGCGGCAAGATGCCCACCCGGCTCGCGCTGACTTTCGACGACCGGGTGAGTTTCGTCTTGACCGAGAAAATGGAAATCAAACGGCTCGACTTTCTCGATGTGGTCAAGGAAAAAGTCGATGCCTCGGGCGCGGAAGATGCGCGCGCGCTCTTCGATGCCGGCTTTGCCCTGATGACCGGCGAGATCGCCTTGCTGTTGCCGGCCCTGGTCGAGGCCCTTGGCGGCGAGATGAAGATGCCGGAGGCCTTGGCCGCCTGAAAACCCGGTGTGGAACCGAGGTCCCGGCGCGAGCGTTGCGTTACATTTTCGCGGCGGGACGGCGATAATTCGGCTTTTCAATCAAGTTCTGGGGTTGCTCATGCGTTGCAGGAAGTTGTCGGTCGCGGTGGTGTTGTCGTTTCTGGTGGTATCCGGCTGCAAGACCAGCGGCATGGACCTGGGTGGAATGATGGAAGCGGGGATGAACCTGGCCACCGCCGCGACCCTTTCGGATGCCGATGTCAAGCTCATCGGCGATCAGACGATTGCGCAGCAGGATGCGGCCAACAAGCTCGCCCCGGCCGGCAGCAAGCATGCCAAGCGCTTGCAGAACCTCACTGCCGACCTCAAGCTGGTGGATGGGGTTCGCCTCGACTACAAGGTTTACATCGATTCGGACGTGAACGCGTTCGCTGTTCCGAATGGTTCGATCCGGGTCATGAGCGGGCTCCTGGACAAGATGGACGACGACGAGGTGCGCTACGTGCTTGCGCACGAGATCGGGCATGTGCTCCTCGGCCACTCGAAGAAGGCGTTCCAGGTCGCCTATGCGAGCTCGGCCGCGCGTCAGGTGGCGGCATCGAGCGGCAATGCGACCGTGTCGGCCCTGTCGGGTTCCGAATTGGGGGCGCTGGGCGAGGCGCTGGTCGGCGCCCAGTTCTCGCAGAAGCAGGAATACGAAGCCGACGACTACGCGGTGGACTTTCTGAAGCGCAAAGGTCACGACACCGCCGGCGCGGTGACCGCGTTGCGCAAGCTCGAGCAGATGTACGGCAACAACAGCGGCTTCTTCGCGAGCCATCCGGCGCCGGGTCAGCGTGCCGCCCGCCTCGAGCAGAAGCTCGCCCAGCGCTGAACCCGCCGGGCGGTCCGGTTCAGACGACGCCCTGGGCGCGCAGTGCCGCGATATCCGCGTCGTCGAGCGCCAGCAGTGAAGCCAGGATCGAATCGGTATGTTCGCCCAGCATCGGTGGTGGATTGCGGTATTCGACCGGGGTTTCCGACAGCCGGATCGGGTTCGCCACTTGCGGCACATGGCCGGCGGTCGGATGTGGCATGTCGACCCGCAGGCCACGGGCCTGCACCTGCGGGTCGGTGAAAACCTCGGCGAGGCTGTTGATCGGTCCGCATGGAACGGCGCGTTTTTCCAGCATCGTGATCCAGTCGGCGGTACTGCGCCGGATGGTCAGCTTGTTCAGCAGCGGAATCAGCGCGCCACGGTTGCCGACGCGGGCCTTGTTGGTCGCAAAGCGCGGATCGGAGGACAGCTCGGGCTGCCCGGCGGCCTCGCAAAAACGTGCGAACTGGCCGTCGTTGCCGATGGCCAGAATCATGTAGCCGTCATCGGTCGGAAAGTCTTGGTAGGGCACGATGTTCGGATGGGCGTTGCCGAGGCGCGAAGGTGAGTGGCCGGTGGTGAGGTAGTTCATCGCCTGATTGGCGAGGCAGGCCACCTGCACGTCGAGCAAAGCGAGGTCGATGTGCTGGCCGGCGCCGGTGTTGTCGCGCGCGATCAGCGCTGCCTGGATCGCGTTGGCGGCATACAGGCCGGTGAGGATGTCGGTGAGCGCCACGCCGACTTTCATCGGACCGCCGCCCGGTTCGCCGTCCGGCCGTCCGGTAAGACTCATCAGACCGCCCAGGCCCTGGATCAGGAAGTCGTAGCCGGCACGCGGCGCGTAGGGTCCGGTCTGGCCAAAGCCGGTGATCGAGCAATAGACCAGGCGCGGATTGATCTGCCTGAGCGTCGAGTAGTCAAGCTGGTAGCGGACCAAGCCGCCCTGCTTGAAGTTCTCGAGAACCACGTCCGACTGCCGGGCCAGATCGTGCAGGATCTTCTGGCCGGCGGCTTGGGTCATGTCGACCGTGATCGAGCGCTTGTTGCGGTTGGCGCACAGGTAGTAGGCGGCGACCGCGGTGTCCTTGCCGTGCGCGTCCTTCAGGAACGGCGGCCCCCAGCCGCGGGTGTCGTCACCCTCGCCGGGTTTCTCGACCTTGATCACATCCGCGCCGAGATCAGCCAGGATCTGGCTTGCCCAGGGCCCGGCCAGGATGCGCGAAAGATCGAGGACGCGGATGTGGGAAAGAGCACCTGCCATGATCGTGTCTCCGTTGATTCGACGATGATTGCGCTTGCATAAGGTGGTCGCCGAACTGCTTGATCGAAGTGATGGCCAACGCGTTCTGGCGCGCATCGGAAAGAGGCCTATCAGCCGGAGTTTGCACGCTTTCTTGCGGTTTCACCTGGCGCCGATAGCGCTATTCGGATCAGAGCCCCAGTGGGATGCCGATTCGAACAAAATTTGACGGTTTGACCCTAGAATCCCGGGTCCACTGCCCCGACACTTGAATATCATTGGCAGTCGTCGCGGATTCCACCCGTTGCGCCCGCTTGCCCGTCAACTCGCACATTCCGTTCCGGAGTCTTCATGAGCACCCAGGTTGCCCCCACTTCCCCTCACCACTGGCGCTTCTTTCGCTCGGGTGGTTTCGATCAGGTCCGGCTCGAGACTGCGCAGGACCTCGAAAACCTCGGCCAGCTCGATCAAAAGCTGTGGTCGGTGCTCGGTTGCCCGACCACCGGCCTGGAGTTCGACACGCGCACGCTGGCACTGATCGATGGCGATGGTGACGGGCAGATCCGTAGTCCCGAGATCATTGCCGCGGTACGCTGGATCTGCGACGTGCTCAAGGATCCGGGCATTCTTTTCAAGGATGGCGATGCCGTTGCGCTGGCCGAGCTCGATACCGGCCATCCCGAAGGCGCGAAGCTGGCCGCATCGGCACGCCAGATTCTGGCGTACATGGGCAAACCGGATGCCGATGCGATCTGCCTCGAGGATGTTTCGGACCTCGCGAAGCTGTTCACGCCCGACCACTTCAACGGCGACGGAATCGTTCCGGCGGAGCTGGCCGACACGCCCGAGCTGCAGGACCTGATCGCCAAGATCATCGAATGCTGCGGGGGCGAGACCGACCGCAGCGGCGCAACCGGCATCGACGAAGACAAGCTCGAGGCCTTTTTCGAGCAGGCGGCGACCTTCATCGCATGGTGGGAAAAGGCTGGCGCCGGCACCGAAACGGTCCTGCCGCTGGGGCCCGACACGGCCGCCGCGGCCGTTCTGGTCGAGGCCGTGCAGGCCAAGATCGACGACTACTTCACCCGCTGCCAGCTCGCCGCGTTCGATCTGCATGCGACCGAGTCGCTCAATCCCTCCAGCGAAACCTATGTTGCGCTGGCCGCGCAGTCGATCAGCGCGGCCAGCAGCCAGGTGGCGTCGCTGCCGTTGGCGAAGATCGCGGCCGATGCGCCGCTGCCGCTGTCGAAGGGGGTGAACCCGGCCTGGGCCGCCGAGCTCGCGCGCTTTCGCGATGAAGTGGTCGTGCCGGTCGTCGGTGCGCGCGACAGCCTGAGCGCGGCGGAGTGGGCGGGCCTGACGGCGAAGTTCGATGCATATCGGGCATGGATGTCCGAGCGTCCCGACACGCCGGTCAATGCGCTCGACCCGGAATTCGTCAAGAACGCGGTCGCACAGGGATCGCAGGCCGCGCTGGCCCGGCTGATCGAGCGCGACAAGCAGTCCGAGACCGCGGCCGAGAGCGTCGAATGCGTCGAACGCCTGCTTCGCTATCGCCGCGACCTGGTGACGCTGCTCAACAACTTCGTGTCGCTCACCGATTTCTACAGCAAGCGCAGGAAGGCGATCTTTCAAGCCGGAACGCTCTACCTCGATCAGCGTAGCTGCGAGTTGTGCATGCGCGTCTCGAACATGGACAAGCACAGCGCGCTGGCGCCGTTCAGCGGTACCTATCTCGTCTACTGCACCTGCCAGCGCACCGACGAAGCGCCGATCACCATCGTCGCGGCGATGACCGGCGGCGAGGTGGACGAGCTGATGGTGCCGGGCCGCAACGGGGTGTTCTACGACCGCCAGGGCCGCGACTGGAATGCGACGGTTGCCAAGGTGGTCGAGAACCCGGTGAGCGTGCGCCAGGCTTTCTGGTCCCCGTACCGGCGGATCGGGCGCATGATCGGCGAACAGTTCCAGAAGTTCGCGGCGGCGCGCGAAAAGGCGGTGGACGACAAAGCCGCGGCGAGCGTGGCGAGCACCGCCGCCAAGGCCGAAGCGCCGGCCGCATCGGCCACGCCGGCGGCGCCGTTCGACATCGCCAAGTTTGCCGGTATATTCGCCGCCATCGGCCTGGCACTGGGCGCGATCGGGACCGCGCTGGCGGCGGTGGTGGGCGGCCTGCTCAGCTTGCCGATCTGGCAACTGCCCCTGGTCGTGATCGGCATCATGGTGGTGATTTCCGGGCCGTCGATGCTGCTCGCCTGGCTCAAGCTCAGGCAGCGCAATCTCGGACCGCTGCTGGACGCCAATGGCTGGGCGGTGAATACCCGTGCGCGCATCAACATCCCGTTCGGAGGTTCGCTGACCGGTCTCGCGACTCTGCCCAAGGGCGCATCACGCTCGCTCGACGACCCCTATGCCGAGAAGCGCACGCCGTGGAAGCGCTACGTGTTCCTGCTCGTGCTGATCGCGGTGATCGCCGGGCTGTGGCAGCAAGGCGTATTGCAGGTATTGATCGAGCGTGCCAGATCCGCCGCTGCGCTGCCGGCGGCCGAAGCACCGGCGGCGGCAACACCGGCGACCGCAGAAGCACCGCCCGCCGCGGCGACCGAGGCACCGGCCGCATCCGGAAACTGAATCGGTCGTGCATGACGAAGGCCCCGGCAGCGCGCAGGCGCTGCCGGGGCCTTCGTCTTATTCGCAGCGCCGCACGGCGGCGAGACTTTCCGTACCCGCGAGGCCGGTTACTTGGTCAGGATCAGCTTGCCCGCCCGAGTGGCGCGGAGCACGTAGGTGACGCCTCCATGGCGTATCAGCACCGAGCTGCGTCCGCGAAACAGTTTTTCGCTGTTGATCGCGGGTTCCGCCGCATCCCGAGCCAGCCGCCCTTCCGAATCCGCGGGCACGGATATCGTCTTGGCTTCGTCGGCAGCGGGCTCGTCAACCATTTGAGTGGTAAGTGTAATAACAATTATTCGCATTACAACACCGGCCGCGAATATCGTCAAATCGTGAAATGCGCGAGACGGTGTGGACAAGTGTTGATGGAGGTCAACGCTGTTGCGCCGCCGCAGGCCTAGCATTGGCACATGAGTTCGAGCAAGTGGCCAGACCGCCTCAGACAGGCCGGCCGGCTTGCACAAGAAAAATAGTTTTTCCCCGCGATTACGCGTAGCCAGCCCCACGAAAGGCAAGCCAGGTAACGCACATCGAGAGCCTTGCTCCATGTGTTCCGTCGTCCTTGGTGCGTCGCACGACTCCCCCGCATGCCCGGCGGTACACCGCTTTCCACTCGGGGGACACGTCGATGTCCGACTTTGAAGCGCTGCGCGACTGCCTGCGCAGCCTGCACATTGCACACCACATCAAGGGCCGGATCCGCTTCAAGCTCGATCCGTCGGCCTCGATACCGAATCCGTCGAGTGCCCGGCTGCAAGCCCTGCAGGCGGTGGTCGATCGCATTCCCGGCGTCCGGTCGGTGAATTTCAACCTGCTCGCGCGTTCCTGCACCGTGACCTACGACCCTCTGGCCATCCCCCACGAGGCCTGGGGCGACCTGTTGGCGGACCGGGACACTGCCGCCGCGGCGATGCTCGAACGCATCCTGTACGACACCTATCAGGAGGTCGGCAATGCAAAACTATGATGAAGTGATTCTGCGGACACAGCAGATCGACCGCCGGGCACCGTTTCCAGTCGCCCATCAGGCGTTGCGGATCGCCCTTTACGACGAGTACGCGGCGCGCAGTTTCTATGCGCGCGTGATCGAGGCTTTCGGGCCGCGAGCACCGTTCGCGAACGTCCTGAAATCCGAAGAACAACATATCGCGGTGCTCCTTGGCCTGTGCGAACGGCTCGGGGTGCCGCGTCCGCTGGATCCGTTCCCGCAGGAAAGCAGTGTCGAGGCAAGCTGGATGGCGAACTGCCGGCGCGCCGTCGCGGGCGAACTGGCGAATGTGCGCCTGTACGCTTACCTGCTCACGCAGGTGGCGGAACCGGAACTGCGGCGGGTTTTCGGGAGCCTGCAGGCTGCGGCCGTGCAGAATCACCTGCCCGCGTTTCGCCAGGCGATGGTCGACGCGCAGGCGCAGGAGTCGTATCACGCCGCGCGCGGCATTCCGCCGCAAGAGGCCTACGTTCGCCATGGACCGATGTCGGATTTCCTCGAACGCGCGTTCTCGCAATTCGGACCGTATGCGGGGCCGCTCGGTCTTTTCAGCCCGCTGCTGCGCAATGCCCACCCCGCCCTACTGGCCGGTCTGGTCACCGGGGGTGCAGGAGCCTATCTGTTGAAAAACAGGATCGGTCATCAACTCAAGGAGAACTGAGATGTTCCCGTTCATTCCGTTTGCTGCCGGCGTGCTCACCGGCATGGTTGGCCTGCGTCTCTTGCGTACCGACAAGACCAAGGCGGGCCTGGAGAAAGCCCAGGAATCGCTGCGCAATGCGACCGTGTCGAGCCTGGCATCGATCGAGCAGGCGTCGGCGCGCGCCCGCGAGCGCCTTCAGACCGTCGCCGAGCCGTCCGAGGTCGAACAGTCCGATGCCGAGCCGGCGCAGGCCGAACCCGCCGCATTGCTCGAGCCCGAGGTCAAAGCGGACGAAGCCGCCGCGCCCAAGCCCGGTGGACGCGCCAGGAAGACAGGGGAGCGTGCGTGATGCGCAGCTATGCGGCCGTTGTGCCGGCTGTTCCTCCTGCTTCCGGCGTGGCGATGGGCAGCGGTGATTTCATAAAGGGTTTCGTCGCGACCGCTTGCATCGCGGCGTTTCAGGATCGCGCCGGGCCATTGTCGCGTGCCGACCTGAAGGGCGTCGCGCGTCGCGCACTCCAGGGCGGAACCGCCTTGGCGGCGGGCACGCAGGTGGCCGCATCGCTGCGGCAACAGGACTACGCGCGCGCCCTGATCGCCGGCGCGGCCGGCGCAGCCGGCGTACTGCTCATCGAGCGCCTGCTGCATGACGCGGCGCCATCGGACAAGGAGAAGAATCATGGCTAAGAAGCAGAAGAAGTACCCCCCGCGCGACGGCGCAACCTGGCAGCCCGGGCAGCAGGGGCAGCAGTATGGCCAGTATGGGCAATACGGAGGTTGGGGCGGCGACCCCGCCGCCGGGATGTATGGCGCCGATCCGGCGGCCGCGCAAGCTGCGATGCCGGGAATGCAGGCCGGCATCCAGGCCGGGCTGAATGCGGCGGGGCTGGATGCCGGGCTGCTGCAGGGCATGCCGGCGTTTCTGCGAAACCGCAGCACCGAGCAGTTCCTGCTCGGGGCGCTGATCGGCGCGGCCGCGGCGTGGGTGCTGAGTGACGAGGAACTGCGCGGCAAGATCGTCAAGTCGGCGATCAAGCTTTACGCCGGTGTCGCGGGCGGCTTCGAGGAGATGAAGGAGCAGATGGCCGACATCCGGGCCGAGGTCGAGGCGGAGCGCAGCGGAGACGCATGATGAGCGGCGGCTGGATCGACAGCCTCGAGACCGTGCATGCGACGGCATCGCGGGTGCGCTTCCGTTACCGGAGCGGCGATGCCTCGGCCCGCGGTGCTCAGGCTCTGACGCGTGCGGTGTCGTCGTTGCCGGGCGTGCGCGTGGCGCGGATCAACCACAGGACCCGGTCGCTGGTGGTCGAATTCGATCGGGTCGGCACCGATGCGCCGGCGCTCGCCCGCGCGATCGCGGCGCTGGAGCCGCCACCGTCGGCCGGGCCGGCCGGCCGGCCGGCCAATGAAGAGGCGAGCGTCGCGCCGGTGGCCTTGAGCGGGGCGACCCTGCTCGCGACACGCGCGCTGCAGCCGTCGCTGCAGGCGCCGGTCGCCTTCGGCAGCGCGATTCCCTTGCTGGGCGAGGCGATGGACGATTTCCTCGAGAAGGGCGTGACCTCGCATGTGCTCGAGGCGATGGCGGTGGCGATCTCGATCGGCCGCCAGGACTACCTGGCCGCGAACACCACGTCCTTCCTGCTCGCGCTGGGCGAGTATCTCGAGAAATCGATCGAGCATCGTTCGGATCAGATGCTCAAGCATCTGCTCAAGCCCGCGGCGGGGCTGGTCTGGGTCGAGCGCGACGGGGGCGAGGCCAGCATCGACGCCGCCGAACTGCGTGTCGGCGACACCGTGATCGCGGGCACCGGCACCGTGATCGCCGTCGATGGCACGGTGCTGGGTGGCGAGGCGCTGGTCAATGAAGCGACGATGACCGGCGAAAGCGTGCCGGTGGTGCGTCGGCGCGGCGACAGGGTGTTGTCGGGGACGCTCGTCGATGAGGGGCGTTTGCGCATCTACGCGGAGAAGGTCGGCGCGCAGGCGGCGGCGGCCCGCATCGCCGACTTCGTCGAGCAATCGCTGCTCGCCAAGAGCAATACCCAGCTGAAAGCGGCCCGCCTTGCCGATCGGCTGGTGCCGATGGTGCTGGGGCTTGCGGCCGGCACCTGGCTGCTGACCCAGGACTGGCAGCGCGTGGCAGCGGTGCTGCAGGCCGACTACTCATGCGCGCTCAAGCTGTCCACGCCGGTGGCCTTCAAGGCGGCGATGTACCAGGGCGGCAAGGCGGGCATGCTGATCAAGGGCGCGCGGGCACTGGAGCGGCTGGCCGATGCCGATACCTTCGTGTTCGACAAGACCGGCACGCTCAGCACCGGCGCGCTCGAGGTGACCGATTCGCTCGCGTTCCGTGCCGGCTATACGTCCGAGGACGTCATCAACCTCGCCGCCTCGGTCGAGGAGCACTACTTCCACCCGCTGGCGCTGGCCGTCGTCAATGCCGCGCGGCAACTGGCGCATCCTCACCATTTCGACCACAAGGAAGTGGAGTTCATCGTCGCGCATGGCGTTGCCAGCGTGATCGACGGCAAGCGCATCGTGGTCGGCTCGCGCCATTTCGTCGAGGATGACGAAGGCATCGCGACGGCGGCCCATTCCGAGGTGATCGAGGGCCTCCTGAGCGACGGCAAGACCCTGCTCTACATCGGCTATGGCGGCGAGCTGCTCGGCGTGCTGGCGCTGCGCGACACCCTTCGCAGCAACAGCGCCGCCACCGTCGCGCGGCTGCGCCGCCTCGGCGTGAAGCGCATCCTGATGCTGACCGGCGATCACCCGGAGCGCGCCCGCACGATGGCCGCGGAGCTCGGCCTGGATGAATTCCACGCCGGCCTGATGCCTCAGGACAAGGCCCGCATCCTGCAGCAGCTAGCCGCCGCCGGCGCCCGCATCGCGTTCGTGGGCGACGGGGTGAACGATGCGCCGGCGCTCAGTGGTGCGCAGGTTGGCATCTCGATGCACAACGGCGCTGATATCGCCCGGCTCGCATCCGACATCGCGTTGCTCGAGGACGACATTTCGAAGGTCGCCGATGCCAAGGCGCTGTCGCTGGCGACGCGGCGGCTCATCGACGGCAACTTCAAGCTGACCGTCGGCCTGAACACCGCAATCCTATCGGCGGCGGCGCTCGGGGCGCTGCAGCCGGTCGCGGCATCGGCACTCCACAACGGCAGCACCATTGCAATTCTGCTGCGCGCGCTGCTCGGAGCCGGCCTGCCGCGCGCCGGCCGGCCTCAACTCAAGTCGAACGGAGCCGCGTCATGAACGGAGAGGCACGGGCCCAGCAGTTTCCGCTTGCGATGGCGAGCGAGGGAGAGGTCGTGCGGGTCGAGGCCATCCTGGGTGGCGGAAGCATGTCCCGGCGGGTGGCCGAGATCGGCCTCAATGTCGGCAGCGAGATCGTCGTGCGCCAGCGCCAGGGGGCGGGGCTGATCGTCGCGCGCGGCGAAACGCGCATCGCGATCGGCGGCGGCCTGGCGCTCAAGATCATGGTGAGCCGGTCATGAGCGCCCCCGGAAAAGCTTTTCGGCCTTTCTCCTCCCGAGGGGGCGGGCCAGACCGGTGCCGGTATGAACCGGCGCGGGTAATGGAACCATCGTTGGAATTCTTGGAGTGCGCAGCATGATGCTCAAACAACTAGCGGTCGGTGATCACGCCAAAGTGCTCGGATTCTCCGAGGCTGCCAGCGCCTATCGGCGCAAACTTCTGTCGCTGGGCCTGACCCCCGGGGTGGAGCTGTGCGTGACGCGCGTGGCGCCGATGGGCGATCCGGTCGAGATCCGGGTGCGTGGATTCGCATTGAGCCTGCGCAAGGACGAGGCCGATGCATTGAATGTGGAGAAACTGGGATGAATCCGATTCTCAAACTTGCTCTGGTTGGCAACCCGAACTGTGGCAAGACGACGCTCTTCAACGCACTCACCGGTTCGCGCCAGCGGGTCGGCAACTGGCCCGGCGTGACGGTCGAGAAGAAGAGCGGTGACTTCCGTCATGGAGACATACGCTTCGAGGTCGTGGACCTGCCCGGCACCTATTCGCTCGACGTTGTCGACCGCGAGGTCTCGCTGGACGAGCGGGTCGCGCGCGATCACGTGCATGCGGGCGAGGCGCAACTGGTCATCAACATCGTCGATGCGGCCAACCTCGAGCGCAACCTGTATCTCACCAGCCAGCTGGTCGAGATGCGCGTGCCCCTGCTGGTGGTGCTCAACATGGTCGACGTGGCGCGCGAAAAAGGGATCAAGATCGATGTCGAGGCGCTGTCGCGCCAGCTTGGATGCCCGGTGATCCCGGTGGTGGCGTCGTCCGGCGAAGGTGTCGAGGCGCTGAAGCAGGCGATCCGGAACGCGGTGGCGGCGCCGGCCCCGGCCAGCGCCGACATCGGCTTCGACGCTGCGATCGAGAAGGCCTTGGCGGCCCTGGTGCCGCAACTGGGCGAGGTGGCGGCCAAGGCGGGTACTTCGCCGCGCTGGCTGTCGGTGCGCCTGCTCGAGGGCGACGACCTGGCCCGCAGCACGGCGGGTCCGGCGCTGGCCGGGACGGCGCAGACACTCGCCGCGGAGCTCGGACCCGATCTCGACATCATGGTCGCCGACGCCCGCTACGGCTTTGCCAACCGCATCGCGGGCCAATGCGTGGCGACCAGCGGGCGGGTGGGCCGCGATCTGACCGATCGCATCGACCAGGTGGTGCTCAACCGCATGCTCGGCATCCCGATCTTCCTGTTGATGATGTATCTGATGTTCCTGTTCACCATCAACCTCGGCGGTGCGTTCATCGATTTCTTCGACCTGTTCTCGGCGGCGCTGCTGGTGGATGGCCTGGGCGAGGCATTGGCCGCGCTGGGTGCGCCCGAGTGGCTGCGCATGATCCTGGCCGATGGCATCGGCGGCGGCATGGTCGTGGTGGCGACCTTCATCCCGGTGATCGGTTTCCTGTTCCTGTTCCTGTCGATACTGGAGGACTCGGGCTACATGGCGCGGGCGGCGTTCGTGATGGACCGCTTCATGCGCTGGATCGGCCTGCCGGGCAAGTCATTCGTGCCGCTCATCGTGGGCTTCGGGTGCACCGTGCCGGCGATCATGGGTGCGCGCACGCTCGAGCGGCGCCGCGACCGGCTGATGACGATCGCGATGGCGCCGTTCATGTCCTGTGGCGCCCGCCTGCCGGTGTATGTGCTGTTCGCCGCGGCCTTCTTCCCGAACCAGGCGCAGAACATCGTCTTCCTCCTCTATCTGATCGGGATCGTGGTGGCCGTGCTCACCGGACTGATCCTGCGCAATACCTTGTTCAAGGGCGAGGTCACGCCCTTCATCATGGAACTGCCGCCCTATCACCTGCCGACGCCCAAGGGCATCCTGATCCACACCTGGGAGCGCCTGAAGGGGTTCATCTTTCGCGCCGGGCGGGTCATCGTTCCGATGGTGCTGGTCCTGAACGTGCTCAACACCGTGGGCACCGACGGCAGCTTCGGCAACGAGGACAGCGATGCGTCCATGCTCGCCGAAGTCGGCCGCAGCATCACCCCGGCCTTTGCGCCGTTCGGCCTGCAGGAGGACAACTGGCCGGCGGCGGTGGGCATCTTCACCGGCATACTGGCCAAGGAAGCCGTGGTCGGCACGCTCGACGCCGCCTACACGGCGCTGGCGGCACAGGCCCAGGATGCCGCTGCGGCCGAGGAAGAGCCTTTCGATCTCGGGCAGAGCATCGCCGCCGCCTTTGCGACGATTCCGGCGAATCTGTCCGATGCGCTCGGCAGCTGGGCGGATCCGCTGGGCATCGGCGTCGGCGACCTCAGCGACCAGGATGCGGTCGCCGAGGAACAGGAGGTCGCCACCACCACCTTCGGCGCGATGGCCGAGCGCTTCAACGGCGCAACCGGCGCGTTCGCCTACCTGTTGTTCATCCTGCTCTACTTTCCGTGCACGGCGGCGACCGCCGCGGTGTACCAGGAGTCCGGCGGGCGGTGGGCGCTCTTCGTGGTGGCCTGGACGACCGGTCTCGCGTACGGCCTGGCGACCTTGTACTACCAGGCCGCGACCTGGGCAAGCCACCCGGCATCGTCGTCGGCCTGGATGGCGGGTGTCGTGGCGATGTTCGCCGCGGTGTTCTGGTTCATGAAGCGTCATGGCGAGCGCGAGGGCGGAACGGCCCTGCCGGTGCCGCAGCGCGCCTGAGGGCGGGGCGGACCATGACGATCCTGACACGCGTGAACGACTACCTGCGCGAGCACCGGCGGGCCAGCGTCTCCGACATGGCGGGCAGTCTCGACACCAGCGTCGATGCCCTCGCGGCGATGCTGGCGACGCTGGAACGCAAGGGGCGCGTGCGGCGCCTGCCGCAGGGCAGCACCTGCGGCGGCAGCTGCTGCAAGTGCGATCCCGATACGCTGATCATTTACGAATGGGTGGGCGACGGCCCCTAGGCGGGCCGGCGAGGAGCGCAAGCCATGAAGGAGGGGCCTCCCGCATTGCTCGTGATCGGTATTCATCGCGAGGAGCTGGCCTTCGGGCGTAGCGTGGCGGGCAGTCTCGATCGCGGGCGGGTGGCGGTGCTGGAGATTCCGGAAGGCCTGTCCGGCGCCCGCCCGCTACCCGACCAGCTCTTCCGCTACGAGGCATTGCACCAGGCGCTCTACCTGCAACTGCTCCCGCACGCGCGCGGCCACTACGCGCTGTTGATCGACCTGCATACCGGTTTCGACAGCCAGGGTCCGAGCGCCGATCTGATCACCGCCGACGTGAATCTGCAACGCTGCCTGCACAAGGCGCTGGCGGGCGCATCGGGCGAGCGCGTGCGTGTCATCCCGCTGGGCACGGGCGGCGCGCTGGCGACCCGCACGGTGATTCCCGAACTGATCTGGCACAACCCCGATTTCGCCTACGTCGGAATCGAGCTGTATCTGCCGGACGGGCGAGCCGGCTGGACCCGGGCCCTCGCCCTGGCGCGCAAGGTGATCGAGATGATTCTCGCCTGTCGTGCGCCAGCCGCGGTGGCGCGGCCGTGACGCCCGGGGGTTCAGCGCAGCAGGTTGCGGCGATGGACCCCGAGATGGACGCCGAGGCAGGCCACGAACGCGGCGCCGGTCACGGCATGCCAGCGCTTCTGGCCACTCGCTGCGAGGGCCAGGGAGGCGGTCAGGCTGCCGAGCATGCCCAGCTTTGCGACGCGGTTGACCTGCAGGCGCAGCGGCCGCGCGCCCGACGGGCGTGGCGTGGCGATGGCCGCGTCGATGATCGCATCGATCTTGCGCTCGAGTTCGAGCGGGTCGATGTCGCCGGCCGCAAAATGCAGCACGATGCTGCCGACGCTCGGATTGGGCTGCATCACCGCCAACCCTTCGATCTGCCGCAGTTGCGCTTCTACCCGGGCACAGAGCGCGGGATTGCGGAGCGCCTTGTCGCGCACGCGGACGCGACCCGGCAGGGTGGAAACCACGCGGGTCATGGTGCGACTCCGCGAGTGTCGTTCGGGGTGGGGCGAGAATGAGTGCGCATGGAGCGAAGCGGCGGGTTCCTGGAAGAGGGGCCAAGCTTAGCATATGAATGAGAATCAACCCTGTTCGCAGTCGCTGCTTTCGACAGGGCGATGAATGCAAAGCCCGCTTGCGCGGGCTTTCACAGGCGACGGCAGCCGCGTCGGCGGCGGGTTTCAGCCGCGTGCAATCACGGCATCGATAGAGGCGGCGAGGATGTCGAGGCCTTCGTCGAGCACTGCGTGTTCGATGGTGAGCGGCACCATCAGGCGCAGCACGTTGGCGTAGCTGCCGCAGGACAGCAGCAGCAGGCCGCGCGACAGGGCTTCGGCGACCACCGCCTTGGTCAGCTCGGCGTTGGGGCGGTGCGGGTCGCCGTCGTGGCAGAACTCGATGGCGACCATCGCGCCCAGGCCGCGTACCTCGGCGACGGCCTGGTGTTTCGTGGCGATATCGCGCAAACGGGTCTGCATGCGTTCGCCGATTTCGGCGGCGCGCGCACACAGTTGCTCTTCTTCGACCACGTCCAGCACCGCGAGCGCCGCAGCCACCGCGAGCGGGGCGCCGGCGTAGGTGCTGCCGAGCCCGCCGGGGTTGAGTGCATCCATGACTTCGGCGCGGCCGAGCACCGCGGCGACCGGGAAGCCGCCGCCCAGGCCCTTGGCCATGGTGATGATGTCGGGCACGACGCCGCTGTGCTCGACGGCGAAGAACTTGCCGGTGCGCGCGACGCCGGTCTGCACTTCGTCGGCGATCAGCAGGATGCCGTGCTGGTCGGCCAGTGCGCGCAGGCGCTGCAGGAATTCGGCCGGCGCGGGGTAATAGCCGCCCTCGCCCTGCACCGGTTCGACGATGAAGGCGGCGACGCGCTTGGCCTCGATGTCGTTCTTGAACAGCAGTTCGATGCCGTGCAGCGCGTCATCGACGCTGATGCCGTGCAGCGCGCTGGGGAAGGGCGCGTGATGGATCTCGTTCGGAAAGGGGCCGACGCCGAGCTTGTAGGGATCGATCTTGCCGGTGAGGCCCAGCGCCAGCAGGGTGCGGCCGTGGAAGCCGCCGTTGAAGGCGATCACGCCCGGCCGGCCGGTGTAGGCGCGGGCGATCTTGATCGCGTTTTCCACCGCTTCGGCGCCGGTGTTGATCAGCATCGTCTTCTTGGGGCTGTCGCCCGGGGCGAGCGCGTTGAGGCGCTCGCACAGGCTCACGTAGCCGTCGTAGGCCACGACCTGGAAGGCCGTGTGGGTGAAGAGCGGGATCTGCGCCTGCGCCGCGGCGACCACCTTGGGGTGGCAGTGGCCGGTATTGACCACCGCGATGCCGGCGACGAAGTCGATGTAGCGGCGGCCTTCGACGTCCCACAATTCGGCGTTCTTCGCGCGCACGGCGAAGACCGGGTGGGCCTGGCCGACGCCGCGCGGCAGCGCCGCGGCCCGGCGTGCCATGTTGGCGGCGTTGGTGAGATTCGGCGGCTGGGTATTTGCGTTCATGCTGTTCTCCTAGGGTTCGATCCGGGCCGGTTCACTGCACGCCGCCCATGCACAGGTACTTGATTTCGAGAAAATCCTCGATGCCGTACTTGGAGCCTTCGCGCCCCAGGCCGGACGATTTCACGCCGCCGAAAGGGGCGACTTCGGTCGAGATGATGCCGGTGTTGATGCCGACGATGCCGTATTCCAGCGCCGCCGACACCCGCCATACCCGGTTCATGCCGGCGGCGTAGAAGTAGGCCGCCAGGCCGAACTCGGTGTCGTTGGCCATGCGGATCGCCTCGGCCTCGTCCTTGAAGCGGAACAGCGGCGCGACCGGGCCGAAGGTTTCCTCGCGCGCGACCTTCATCGCCGGCGTCACGTCGGCGAGGATGGTGGGTTCGAAGAAGCTGCGGCCCAGCGCATGGCGCTTGCCGCCGGCTACGATGCGCGCGCCCTTCTCCACCGCGTCGGCGATGTGTTCCTCGACCTTCTCGACCGCGTTCATGTCGATCAGCGGACCCTGGCTGGTGCCGTCTTCGAGGCCGTTGCCGACCTTGAGCTTGGCGACCGCCGCGGCGAGTTTGGCGGCGAAGGCGTCATACACGCTGTCCTGCACCAGCAGGCGGTTGGCGCACACGCAGGTCTGGCCGGTATTGCGGTACTTGGAAGCGAGCGCACCTTCGACCGCGGCATCGAGGTCGGCGTCGTCGAAGACGATGAAGGGGGCATTGCCACCCAGTTCCAGCGACAGCTTCTTCACCGTCGGCGCGCATTGGGCGGCGAGCTTGACGCCGATCTCGGTGGAGCCGGTGAAGGTGAGCTTGCGCACGATCGGGTTCGAGGTCAGCTCGCCGCCGATCTCGCCGGCCGAGCCGGTGACCACGCTGAACACCCCCGCCGGCACGCCGGCCTGCTCGGCCAGCGTGGCCAGCGCCAAGGCCGAGTACGGGGTCTGGCTGGCGGGTTTGAGAACCATGGTGCAGCCGGCGGCGAGCGCCGGGCCGGCCTTGCGGGTGATCATCGCGAGCGGGAAGTTCCACGGCGTGATCGCGGCGCACACGCCGATGGGTTCCTTGGTGACGACGATGCGCTTGTCGGGCTGGTGGCCGGGGATCACGTCGCCGTAGATGCGCTTGCCTTCCTCGGCGAACCACTCGATGAACGAGGCGGCGTACAGCACTTCGCCGCGCGCTTCGGTGAGCGGCTTGCCCTGCTCCGAGGTCATCAGCACCGCGAGGTCTTCTTGGTTGGCGACGATCAGGTCGAACCACTTGCGCAGCACTTTCGAGCGGGCGCCGGCGGTCAGGGCGCGCCACGCGGGGCCGGCGGCGTTTGCGGCCTCGATCGCGCGCCGGGTTTCGGCCGCGCCCATTCTCGGAACCGTGCCCAGCGATTCGCCGTTGGCCGGGTTGTGCACTTCGATGGTGGCGCCGCTGTCGGCCCCGATCCAGCGGCCATTGACGAGGCATTGGTTGCGGAACAGGTCGGTGTTCTTGAGCGTGACGGTCATGCGGGTTTCTCCGTGCGGTTTCAGGCGGGTTTGATGCCGCGCAGGCGTTCGTTGCGCCGGCGCAGGCTTTCGAGCGTCGATAGCATCAGCGCGGGCAGGATGATGAGAATGGTCGCAACCGCGGCCATTCTCCAGTTTACTGCTTGGTTGGTGTAGAACGCGATGAAGTCGCTGATCATCCGGTCGCCGGGCCCGCCCGGCAGCGCCGGGGGGATGGAGTGGCCCATGCACGCGTCAGGTGCGAAACCGGGGTTTCATGCACGGATTTGAGGCCTGCCGATCTTTGGCAAGTGTGCGGCGTCGGCTGTCCGCGTACGCACGACAAATAAAAATCACTGATAAACATATACTTAATTCTTTGTTTTGGCCGACGGGCGAAACTGGCACGATTGACGCTTGCAACAAGCATGTAATCCCACAAACACAATCCGGAGACCGATCATGCCCAGCCGTCCCATCAATGATGTCATTTCCGACCATCCCTTCGTATGCGTACCCTTCGACATGCCGGTCAAGGCGGTGACGCAGTTGATGCGCGAAGCCCACCAGAGTGCCGCGCTGGTGACCGAGCATGGTGTGCTGACCGGAATCTTCACCGAGCGCGATGCGACCTTCCGGGTGCTGGCGGAGGGCCTGGATGCGGACACGACGCCGGTCGGCGACGTGCTCACCCACAACCCGCAGACCATCGATGTGGACAAGCCGTTCGGCCATGCCCTGCACCTGATGTTCGAGGGCGGCTTCCGGCACGTGCCGGTGGTGACGCCGGATTGCCGGCCGCTCGGCATCGTGACCGCCCGTGATGCGTTGGGGCTGGACGCGGTGGCGTTCGGCGAAGAGCTGGTCCGGCGCGAAGAGATCACCGTGATTCTTTGAGCATCGCGGGTACACCGCCCGGTGTGCCCGAAGCCTCGAGCGCCACGCTCGAGCGGGCTCCGAAGACCGCAGCCACGGACTGCGCGGAGCCCTTCCGCCAGCGTGTCGGGACTGTCTGGCGATTCCCGGTAGCGCGATACTAGACTGCGGGTAGCGCATTGCGATACCTTGCGAGATGTTGCTGTACATCGTCGCAAGGCGGGTTACGCTGGCGCCACTTCATTCCGCACAATCGCCCCGCATGAGTACCAGCGCCGACCTCGTTGCCGCCCTGAAGGCCGAACTGAAGGCCGCCGGCATCACCTACGCCACGCTGGCGACGCGTCTGGCGATCGCCGAATCCAGCGTCAAGCGCATGTTCTCCCGGTCGGGCGACCTGCCGCTTTCGCGCGTCGACGACATCTGCAGGGTGCTCGGACTCGACTTTGCCGAGCTTGCGCGCCGGGTGGCCGAAAGCCAGCCCTTGCTGCTGGAGTTGACGCTGGCGCAGGAGCAGGCGGTGGTCGCCGATCGCCACCTCCTGCTGGTCGCGACCTGCTGCATGAGCCAGTGGTCGTTCGAACAGATCGTCTCGACCTATACCCTGACCGACGCGGAGTGCGTCCGCTGCCTGACGGCGCTCGACCGCCTCGGCATCATCGACCTGCGCGCCGGCAACCGCTACCGCCTGCGGGTCGCGAAAGGTTTTCGCTGGTTGGCGGACGGGCCGGTGATGCGTTTCTTCAGGGCCGAGGTGCTGGACGACTACTTCGGCGGCGGCTTCGATGGCGAGTCCGAGATGCTGATGGTCGTGCATGGCCAGATCGGCACCGGTCTGGCGGCCAGCTTCCGCGAACGCCTCGCCCGCATCGGCCAGGATTTCTCGAACCAGCACCTCGCCGACCTGAAGCTGCCGTCCGCCCAGCGCCGCCCCTATACCCTGGTGCTCGGCATGAGATCGTGGCTGATGGCCGCTTTTCGCGATTGTCTGCGCGAAGATGCGCGCTGGCCGACAGGTTCGGCCGACTGACGCAGCACCCCTCCCCCTTTCACCATTTTTCGCCAACGTCTGGAGCCGCAGCATGTTCCGCAAGCTCGCCAAGTCCGCTCTTCGCACCGTTTGTTCGATACTGTTCCGCGTCCGGGTCGAGGGCAGCGTGCCACCGCCGGGCGGGCGGTTGCTGATCATCGCCAACCACGAATCCTTTCTCGACGGCCTGCTGCTGGGCTTGTTCCTGCCGCTCGAGCCGGTGTTCGTGGTGCATACCACGGTGATCAAGAATCCGATGTTTCGGCTGATCCTGGCGCTGGTCGACTACCTCACCGTCGATCCGACCAGTCCGATGGCGATGAAGAAGGTGGTGCGCCTGATCGAGTCGGGCCGCCCGGTGGTGATTTTTCCAGAGGGGCGGATCACCACGACCGGCAGCCTGATGAAGACCTACGACGGCCCCGCCTTCGTCGCCGCCCGCACCGGCGCGACGATCCTGCCGGTGCGCATCGACGGCGCGGCGCGCACCTACTTCTCGCGCCTGGGCGGGCACCATCCGCGCCGGATCCTGCCGCAGATCAATCTCTACATCCAGCCGACCACCCGCATCGACATGCCGGTCGCCCCGACCGCGCGCGAGCGCCGGCGCAAGGCGGGCGACGCGATGCGCCGGGTGATGCAGGAGATGATCTTCGCCAGCCGCCCGCAGCAGACGCTGTTCGAAGCCCTGCTCGACGCGGCGAGCATCCACGGCCGTTCGCGCCGCCTGATCGAAGATCTGAAGCAGGAGGAGTACGCGTATCGCGACTTGATCAAGATGGCGCTGGCGCTGGGACGCCTGGTCGCCCGCGAGAGCCGCGACGGCGAGAACGTCGGCATCCTGCTGCCCAACCTCGCGCCGACGCTGGGTCTGGTGATGGGTTTGTCGGCGTTTCGGCGGGTGCCGGCGATGCTCAACTACACGGCCGGCACGGACGCGATGCAGGCCGCATGCGCGGCGGCGCAGATCCGCACGGTGCTGACGTCGCGCGCCTTCGTCGAGCAGGCCAAGCTCGGCGACAAGCTGGCCGCGCTGAAGGATGTGCGGCTGCTCTTCCTCGAAGAGCTGCGCGAGACCCTGACGCTCGCCGACAAGCTGTGGCTGATGTTGTGGGCGCTGCCGTTTCCGCACGCCGCCACCCGGATCGGCAGCGCCGAAGACCCGGCCGTGGTGTTGTTCACGTCCGGCTCGGAAGGCAAACCCAAGGGCGTGGTGTTGTCGCATCGGGCGCTGCTGGCGAACATCGGGCAGATCCGCGCGGTGGTCGATTTCTCGGTCGACGACAAGATCCTGAACGCCCTGCCCCTGTTCCATTCCTTCGGCCTGACCGCGGGCGGGCTGCTGCCGGTGTTGTGCGGCGCGAACGTGTTTCTGTACCCCAGCCCGCTGCACTACCGGGTGATTCCCGAACTCGCCTACGACCGCGGCTGCACGGTGCTGCTGGGCACCTCGACCTTTCTCGGCAACTACGCCAAGCATGCCCATCCGTATGATTTCTATCGCCTGCGCTACGTGATCGCGGGCGCCGAGAAGCTGTCGGATCCGGTGCGCGAGCTGTGGTTCGACAAGTTCGGCCTGCGCATCTTCGAGGGCTACGGCGCCACCGAGACCGCGCCGGTGATGGCGGTGAACACCCCGATGGCGTATCGCCGCGGCACGGTCGGGCTGATGCTGCCGGGCCAGCAGATGCGCCTGGTGGCGGTGCCGGGCATCGACGCGGCCGACGGCCGGCGCGGCATGCTGCATGTGCGCGGCCCGAACCTGATGAGCGGCTACCTGCGGCATGACCAGCCGGGCGTCCTGCAGCCGCCGGCCTCGGCAGTCGGCGCTGGCTGGTACGAGACCGGCGACGTGGTCGAGATCGACGATGACCATTTCGTGAAGATCGTCGGCCGGGTCAAGCGCTTCGCCAAGGTGGCTGGCGAGATGGTGAGCCTGGAAGTGGTCGAGAAGATCGCCGCCGCCGCGTCGGGGAGCGGCCAGCATGCCGCGACCACCCGCCCGGACGCAGCCAAGGGCGAGGCCCTGGTGCTGTTCTCGACCGATCGCGGCCTCGGCCGCGACGCGCTGGTGGCGGCGGCGAAGAGTCTGGGTGCGTCGGAGCTCGCGGTGCCCCGCAGCATCGTCGCGGTCGATGCGCTACCGCTGCTCGGCACCGGCAAACTCGACTATGTGACCATCAAACAATGGGCGGAGGTGGCCTGATGGGGCGCGAGAGATCGCCGCTGCGGCGGCGCCTGTTGTTCGCCGGCCTGGGTGCCGGGGTGGTCGCCGGGGCGGCCGGACTGGTGCTGGCGCTCAACCGGCATCATCTGGTCAATCCGTGCCTGGCCGATCTACCCGCCGAACTGGCGACCGATCCGCTGATCGAGGAGGCGTGGGCTGGGCTCGATCCGGCCAAGGTGTGGGATTGCCATGCCCATGTCGCCGGCACCGGGGACTCGGGCCGGGGCATCGAGATCTCGCCCCGCATGCTCAGCCCGCTGTATCCGTTCGAGTATCTGCAGCGCATGTTCTATCTCAACGCCGGCTGCACGCACGCCGCTCGCGGCGTCGACGACAGTTACGTCGAACGCCTGCGCAACCTGATGGGCGGGCTCGCACCCGGCGCGAAGCTGATGCTGCTGGCGTTCGACCATGTGCATGCCGAGGACGGCACGCCGCGCCCGGACCTTTCGGCGTTCTTCGTGCCCAACGACTATGCGCGCGAAATCGCGCAGGCGTCGCCGCAGTGGTTCGAATGGGTGTGCTCGATCCACCCGTGGCGGGCGGATGCGGTCGACGCGCTCGAGGCGGCGGTGGCCGGCGGTGCGCGGGCGGTCAAGTGGTTGCCGCCGGCGATGGGCATCGATCCGGCCGCGCCGGCCTGCGACCGCTTCTATCGGGCGATGCAGCGGCTCGACGTACCGCTGCTCACCCACGGCGGCGCGGAAGAGGCGGTGCGCGGCGCGGGCCGGCCCGAGTGGGGCAATCCGTTGCGGCTGCGGCGTGCGCTCGATCAGGGCGTACGGGTGGTGATGGCGCATTGCGCCACCCACGGCGAGGATGTCGACAGCGACCATCCGGGGCGCAAGCGGGTGCCGAGTTTCGCGTTGTTCGCGCGCATGATGGATGAGCCTGCCCATGCCGGGCTGCTGTTCGGCGACATTTCGGCGACGGTCCTGCGCAACCGGGATCTGGCGACCCTCAGAACGCTGCTCGAGCGCCCGGAATGGCATGCGCGCCTGCTGTACGGTTCGGATTACCCGCTGCCGGGCATCCTGCCGCTGATCTCGATCGGCGGCCTTGCGCAGGCTGGCATGCTGGCGTCCGAGGCCGTCCCGGTGCTCGAGGCCGTGCGGCGCCACAACCCCTTGTTGTTCTCGTTCGTGCTCAAACGCCATCTGCACAGCAACGGTCGCCGCTTCGGGGCGAGCGTGTTCGAGACGCGTCCATTTTTCGACCGGAGTGCCGCATGAGCTCACAATTCCGACTGCTGGAGGAGCGGCGTTTCCTGCCCTTCTTCCTGACCCAGTTCCTGGGTGCATTCAACGACAATTTCTTCAAGAACGCGCTGGTGGTGCTGATGACCTTCCAGGCGAGCCGGTTTACCTCGATGTCGCCCGGCATTTTGGTGAATCTCGCCGCGGGCCTGTTCATCCTGCCCTTCTTCCTGTTCTCGGCGACCGCCGGCCAGCTTGCCGACAAGTTCGAGAAGAGCCGCCTGATACGCTTCACCAAGCTGCTCGAGATCGTGCTGATGCTGCTCGGCAGCGTGGCGTTCGCGATGATGTCGCTGCCGCTGCTGCTCGCGACGTTGTTCCTGATGGGTACCCAGTCGGCGATCTTCGGCCCGGTCAAGTATGCGATCCTGCCGCAGCAGCTGCGCCAGGACGAGCTGATCGGCGGCAATGCGCTGGTCGAGTCGGGCACCTTCGTGTCGATCCTGCTCGGCACCATCGTCGGGGGGCTCCTGATCGCGGTGCCGGACGGGCCGACCTGGGTGTCCGCCGGGTGTGTCGCGGTCGCGGTCGCCGGTTACCTCGCCAGCCGCAAGATTCCCCATGCCGCCGCCGCCGATCCGGAGCTGGTCATCGACTGGAACCCGATCTCGGAAACCTGGCGCAACATCCAGTTCACCCGCCGCAACCGCACCGTGTTCCTGTCGATTCTCGGCGTGTCGTGGTTCTGGTTCTACGGCGCCTTGTTCCTGTCGCAGTTTCCCGGTTTGGCGGCCGAGGTGCTCGGCGGCGACGAGAAGTCGGTGACCCTGCTGCTGGCGGTGTTCTCGGTCGGGATCGGCGTCGGATCGCTGGCCTGCGAGAAGCTCTCGCAGGGCAAGGTCGAGATCGGGCTGGTGCCGTTCGGCGCGATCGGCCTCAGCCTGTTCGCGCTCGATCTGTGGTGGGCCAGTCCGGTGGCCGGCAGCATGGGCAGCGGGCAGTCGATCGGGGCGGTGCTCGGCCATTTTTCGACCTGGCGGATACTGTTCGATCTGGTCATGATCGGGATGTTCGGCGGCTTCTTCATCGTGCCGCTGTATGCGCTGATCCAGACCCGCTCCGAGCCCCAGTATCGGTCGCGCGTGATCGCCGGCAACAACATCCTCAACGCCTTGTTCATGGTGGTGGCGGCCGGCATGGGGGCGGGCCTGCTGGCGGCGGGCTTCTCGATCGCCCAGCTGATCCTGGTGACCGCGATACTGAACGGGGTGGTGGCGATCTACATCTTCACCCTGGTGCCGGAGTTCCTGTTGCGCTTCGTGGTGTGGATGCTGGTGCACACCGTCTATCGCCTGCGGGTGAGCGGGGCCGACAACATTCCCGAAAGCGGTCCGGCGATCCTGGTGGCGAACCATGTGAGCTTCGTCGATGCGCTGGTGATCATGGCCGCGTGCCGGCGCCCGGTGCGTTTCGTGATGGACCACAAGGTGTTCCGGTGGCCGTTGATCTCGTTCGTGTTCCGTTCCAGCGGCGCGATTCCGATCGCGTCGGCGAGCGATGATGCCGCGCTGACCGAGCGCGCGCTCGACGAAGTGTCGCGGGCGCTCGCCGCGGGCGAGGTGATCGGGATCTTCCCCGAGGGCAAGGTGACCGCGAGCGGCGAGATGACGGCGTTTCGCCCGGGGGTGAGCCGGATCGCCGCGCGCAACCCGGTGCCGGTGGTGCCGATGGCGCTTCGCGGCTTGTGGGGCAGCTTCTTCAGCCGCAAGGGCGGGGCGGCGATGACGAAGCCGCTGCGGCGTGGAATGTTCAACCGGGTCGAACTCAACATAGGCGTACCGATCGCGCCCGCAGCCGCCACTCCGGAGGCCTTGCAGGCGGCGGTGGGCGCATTGCTGGACCACCCGTGCCCGCCTGGGGCGGCAGATGGCCTTTCCGATACCAGGCACCGCGGCAACCCATGACACGAGCGCTTTATCGCGGGCGCGATCCCGGGCGTGCCCAAGGCATTGCGGACCTGCGCGCGATGGCGGCGCGGCGCATCCCGGGTTTCTGCCTGGAGTACCTCGAGGGCGGCGCCGACGACGAGTGTACGCTGGCGCGCAATCGCAGTGCCATCGACGCCCTGCTGTTCGAGCCGCGCACGCTCGTCGATGTTTCGCACCGGGACACCCGCTGCACGCTGTTCGGGGCCGAGGTGGCGATGCCGGTGGTGATCGCGCCGACCGGGTTCAACGGCTTGCTCGCCGACCGCGGTGATCTCGCGCTGGCCCGCGCGGCCCGGGCCGCGGGCGTGCCGCTGTGCCAGAGCATGGTGTCGACGGTGGCGCTCGAAGAAATCGCCGCGACCGGCGTGCGCCACTGGATGCAGGTTTACCCGTTCAGGAACCGCGACAACCTCGCCGGCGTGGTGGCGCGTGCCGAGCGGGCCGGCTGCGAGGCGCTGGTGCTGACCACCGACGCGGTGATCCTCGGCAATCGCGAATGGGACCGGCGCAACTACCGCGCGCCTATGAAGCTCGATCTTGCGAACCTGCTCGACGTGGCCATGCACCCGCGCTGGGTCTGCGACGTGCTGGTGCCGCACGGCATGCCGCGATTTCGCAACCTGGGCGATTTCCTACCGCCCGGGCAGGACAGCGCGCGCAACGCGGCCGCGTTCCTGGCCGCGCAGATGGACGCATCGCTCGGTTGGGATGATGTGCGCTGGCTGCGCGATCTGTGGCCGCGCAGGCTGTTGATCAAGGGCATCCTGCGGGCGGACGACGCGCTGCGGGCGCAGGCCGCCGGCGCCGACGGCATCGTCGTCACCAACCATGGCGGGCGGCAGCTCGACGGCTGCCTTGCGCCGATCGAGGTGCTGGCGGAGATTCGCCGGGCGGTCGGGCCGGCGCTGACCGTGATCGTGGACAGCGGCTTTCGCCGCGGTGCGGATTTCGTCAAGGCGCGCGCGCTGGGCGCGGACGCGGTGATGTCGGGGCGGGCGACGCTGTACGGGCTCGCGGCCGGGGGTCAGGCGGGTGTGGCGCGCGCGCTCGAGATCATCCGCAACGAGATCGACCGGACCCTCGGGCTGCTCGGCGTGCCGGCGCTCCGCGACGTGAATCCCGGCATTCTGCGCATGCCGGGATGAGGGCCGGGCGCCGCGGCCCCGCACCGGGGCGAAGCGGCGCCGGAGTGCGGTGCGTTCAAAGCGCCCGGTCGAGCGCGCGTTCGAAGCTCGCGACGGTGCGATCCACGTCGCACAGCTTGTCCAGCCCGAACAGGCCCAGGCGGAAGGTCTTGAAATCGGGGCGCTCGTCGCACTGCAGCGGCACGCCGGCGGCGATCTGCAGGCCCGCTTCGGCGAAGCGCTTGCCGGTGCGGATGTCGTCGTCGCTGGTATAGCTGACCACCACGCCGGGGGCCTCGAAACCCGGGGCCGCGACGCTGACGATGCCCTTGGCGGCGAGCAGCGCGCGCACCCGGGCGCCGAGTTCGAGCTGGCGCTCGCGCAGCCACGGAAAGCCGCGCTGCTCGGCCTCGTGCATGATGTCGCGCAGCCGCGCCAGGCCGTCGGTGGGCATGGTGGCATGGTAGGCATGGGCGCCCTGCTCGTAGGTCTCCATGATCTGCAGCCATTTCTTGAGGTCGCAGGCGAAGCTGCTGCTGGTGGTGGCCTCGATGCGCGCGCGCGCGGCGGCGCTCAGCATCACCAGGCCGCAGCACGGTGAGGCGCTCCAGCCCTTCTGGGGCGCGCTCACCAGGACGTCGACCCCGGTGGCCTGCATGTCGACCCAGATCGCGCCCGAGGCGATGCAGTCGAGCACGAACAAGCCACCCACCGCGTGCACCGCGTCGGCGACCGCGCGCAGATAGCCGTCCGGCAGCATCATGCCGGCCGAGGTCTCGACATGCGGCGCGAACACCAGCGCGGGGCGGTGCTCGCGGATCATCGTGACCACTTCTTCGATCGGCGCCGGGGCGAACGGCGACTGCGCGTGGTCCTCGAGCTGGCGGGCCTTGAGCACGACCGATTCGGACGGGATGTTGCCCATCTCGAAGATCTGGGTCCAGCGGAAGCTGAACCAGCCGTTGCGGATCACCAGGCACTTGGCGCCGCCGGCGAACTGGCGTGCGACGGCTTCCATGCCGAAGGTGCCGCTGCCGGGCACGATCGCGACCGCGTGGGCGTTGTACACCCGCTTGAGCGTGGCCGACAGGTCGCGCATGACGCCCTGGAAGCGCTTCGACATGTGGTTGAGGGAGCGGTCGGTATAGACGACCGAGTATTCGAGCAGGCCGTCGGGATCGACGTCGGGCAGCAGGCCGGGCATGTGGGGTCTCCGTGGTTTTGGCCCGAATCTAGTCCAAATCGCCGCAAAATGGAACCTCGGGCGGCGGGCGGGCGTTCAGCGCGCCAGCATCTTCTGCACCGCCGCGAGGTGCTCGGGCTCGTTGTGGCACATGCCCTGGAACGCGGCGCTGAGATCGAGGAAGTCCTTCAGCTCCATGCGCTGCGCCATTTTCATCAGGCGCTTGGTGAGGCGCAGCGCCTTCGGCGGCTGGGCGGCAAAGCGCTGCGCGATGTCATGGGCGCGCGCCATCAGCGCATCGGGTTCGACCACGTCGAGCACGATGCCGAGCGTCTTCGCCTCGGCCGCGTCCACGATGCGCCCGCTCAGGGTCAGCTCGAAGGCTTGCTGGTAGCCGATCAGGCGTTGCATGAACCACGCTCCGCCGTCGCCCGGGATGATGCCGAGGTTCAGAAAGGTCTCGCCGAACTTCGCCCGGATGGACGCGATCCGGATGTCGGCCATGTTGGCCAGATCGAAACCCGCGCCGATCGCCGGGCCGTTGACGGCGGCGATGATCGGCACTTCGACCTGCTGCAGCGCCAGCGGAATGCGCTGGATGCCGCGCCGGTAACGGGTCGCGACTTCGGCCACGTCGCCGCCGAAATCGCCGCCGCGCTCGGCCATGTCCTTGATGTTGCCGCCCGACGAGAACGCCGAGCCGTTGCCGGTGATGATCAGCACCGAGACCTCGTCGCAGCGGTTGACCCACTCGGCGACGGCCACGATCTCGTCGATCAGGGCGGTGCCGGTGAGTGCGTTGCGGACGTCGTCGCGGTCGAGGCTGAGGGTGGCGACGCGTTGTTCGAGCCGGAGCCCGGCGTCGCGGAGGGAGGGTGGATTCATGGCGGTCGTCCTATGCGGTCACGATGGCGCGGTTGATGATGATGCGGGCGTCGAGCACCGCGTAGCCGTCGGTATAGGCCACGACCGGGTTGAGGTCGAGCTCGGACAGTTGCGGATAGGCGGCGACGATGCCCGAGACCCGCAGCAGCAGTTCGACCAGGCCGTCCTTGTCGACCGCGGGTTCGCCGCGTACGCCGTCGAGAATCCGGCGGCCCTTGATCTGGTCGACCATGCCGCGGGCGTCCTCGCGCGACAGTGGAATGGCGCGAAACGCGACGTCCTCGAGAATCTCGACGAAGATGCCGCCGAGGCCGAACATCAGCACCGGGCCGAAGATCGGGTCGCGCACCACCCCGACGATGATCTCGGTGCCCTTCTTCGCCATCGGCGTGACCAGCACGCCGCGAATGTCGGCGTTCGGGTCGTAGTCGTGACAGGCGCTCATGATCTGGTCGTAGGCGCCGCGCAGCGCGGCTTCACCGACCAGGTCGAGTTTCACCCCGCCCGCGTCGGACTTGTGCAGGATGTCGCGCGAGACTACTTTCATCGCCACCGGCCGCTCGCCGAACTCGGCCGCGATCGCGGCCAGTTCGTCGGCATTGCCTGCCACCCGCTCCGCCGCGACGGCGATGCCATGGGCGCGCAGCAGCGCCTTGGCCTCGAACTCGTACAGGTCGCGGCCCTCGTTCTTGGCGCGCGCGAACAGCGCCAGCATGTCTTCGCTCGGGCTTGCCGCGGCATGCAGCGGCTGGCCGTGCTGCTGGCGCAGGTAGATGCCGCGTTCGGCGAGGGCCTGCAAGACCTTGACCGCGTGTTCGATCGATGCGTACACCGGTAGCCCGGCCTCGTGCAGGCGGCGCAGCGCCGGCGGCTTGACCGGGGCGTAGAGGCTGTAGATCACCAAGGGTTTGCCCACCCGCCGGGCGAGCTCGATCATCGCCTCGGCGGCGCGCATCTCGCCGCCCAGCAGCGATTCGGCGAAGCGGGTGTGGTAGCCGCCGAACATACCGACCAGGAACACCGCGTCGACGCCGTCGTCCTCGGCGACGATCTCCATGCACCGGGCCAGGATTTCGGGGTCGGCGTCGGAGGTGCCGGCGACATCGACCGGATTCGCGAGCGACGCCTGCGCGAACAGGATCGCGGCGAGCCGCTGGCGGCTGGCCTGGGAGAGCTCGGCGAGCTCGAGCCCGGCCTCGGACAAGCGGTCGGACGTGATCGTGGCCTGTCCGCCGCCGTCGGCGATCACCGCGATGCGTCGTCCGCGCGCGTTCTGCATCAGCGCGAGGCCCTCGGCCACCGGCAGGATTTCGTCGGAGTTGTGGACGATGCTCACGCCCACCTGGCGCAGCAGGTCCACGGTCATCGCATAGCTGCCGGCCAGCGCGCCGGTGTGGGAGCTGGCCGCCCGCTTGCCCATTTCGGTGGCGCCGGACTTGTACACCACCACCGGCTTGAGCCGGGTGGTCTCGCGCGCGACTTCGAGGAAGCGCTGGCCGTCGCGAAAACCTTCGACGTACAGCGTGGCGACCCGGGTGTCGGGGTCCTCGCCGAGATAGCGCAGGTAGTCGTTGAAGCCGACGTCGGTCTGGTTGCCGGGGCCGACATAGGTCGAAAAGCCGACATGGCCGTTGTGCTCGGCCTCGAGCACCAGCGCGAGCAGCATGTTGCCGGACTGCGAGATGAAGCCGATGTCGCCGGGCTTGACGTTGGCGAGCGCCAGCAGGTTGACCCGCTTGTGCAGGTTGAACATGCCCGAGGTGTTCGGTCCGATGATGCGCACGCCGCCGGCGCGCGCCGCGGTGAGCACTTCCTGTTCGAGCCGCGCGCCGTCGGGGCCGGTTTCACGAAAGCCGCTGGCGAGGATCACCGCGCCCTTGACCCCCTTGGCGCCGCAGTCGGCGAGCAGTCCGGGCAGCGTCGCCGCCGGCGTGCAGATCAAGGCCAGGTCCACCGGGCCGGGAATGTCGTCCAGCGACGCGAAGGTCGGCACGCCGAGAATCTCGGGTACCTTGGGGTTGATCGGATAGATCCTGCCGCGGTAATGGCCCTTGATCAGGCCGACCATGGCCTTGTAGCCGCGCTTGGTGGGGTCGGCGGAGGCGCCGATGATGGCGATCGATTCCGGCGCCAGGAAGTCGTGCAGGGGGCTTTTGAGGACGGGGGCGGTGTCTGCGCTCATGGGTCATTCTCCCTTGAAGACCGGCGTGCGTTTTTCGGCGAAGGCGTCGACGCCTTCCTGCCAGTCGCGGGTGGTGCCGACGAACATCATGCCCTCGAGCTCGGCGATCAGGCAGGCGTCGAGGCTGCGCTCGGCCGACATGTTGAGCTGTTCCTTGGCGAGCCGCATCGAAAACGGCGCCTTGCCGGCAACCCGCGCGGCGAAGTCGCGCGCGGCGGCGGCGAAGCCGTCATCGGGCAGCACCCGGTTGGCTAGGCCGATGCGAACCGCTTCGGCGCCGTCGATCCGTTCGCCCAGGAACACCAGCTCGCGCGCCTTGGCGAGGCCGACCAGGCGCGGCAGCAGCCAGGTCACGCCGCCGCCGAGAAAGTTGCCGATGCTGATTTCCGGCAGCCCGATGCGGGCGCTCTCGGCCATCACGATGAAGTCCGAGGCCAGCGCGATCTCGGCGCCGGCGCCGAGGGCGAAGCCGTTGACCGCGGCGATGACCGGTTTCCCGAGCTGCAGCAGGCGCTTGCACACCACTTGCTCGCCGTGCAGGTACTGGCGCCGGTCGAAGGCGCTGCGGCCGGCCTTGTGTTCCTTGAGGTCGGCACCGACACAGAACGCGCGGCCTTCGCCGGTCAGCAGCACCACGCGTGCGTCGCGGTCGGCTTCGGCGGCCGACAGGGCATGCTCGAGTTCGTCGTAGAGCTGCTGGGTGACGGCGTTGAGGCGGTGGGGACGGTTCAGGCGGATCTCGGCGATGCCGTCGCGCATGTCATAGAGCAGGGTGTCGAATTTCATCTCGGATGTGCCTCCTGATGTGGTCTTGTCGTGGTCGAGACGGTCGCGCCGCACGGCGCGCCGGCATCCGGCGCATCTCGTCCGAAGCGGTGCTCGAGCGGGGAGGTTACCGCGCCGTCGCCGCAAACCGGAAGTGCGGCGCTGCCGGAAAGCCGTTCGGGATGACCGTAATCGCATGAAAATGCTGCACTGTTTCCATTCTTTATGCTGTCATGCAGAGATTTTGCATTGCGGTGCAGCAGACAAACACGCGTGCGCGGAATAGAATGGGCCGGCCCAGCTTGATCCGGGCAAGACAACATCCCTCATCCCAGCTAAACACCATGGCTCGCTTCCTTTCTTCGTCTGCTCGCGCACGCAAGCGTGGTCGCAGGCCCGGTGCCGCTGTCGTTTCTGGAGAAACCCCATGATTTCCAAACTGGGCTGGCTGCTGGTCGCCCTGGTCGGGGCGGCTGGCTTTGCCATGCTTGCACTGAGCCGGGGGGAACAGGTGAATGCCGCATGGCTCATCCTGGCAGCAGTGTCGTGCTATTCCATCGCTTATCGCTTCTACAGCAAGTTCATCGCCGAGCGCGTGTTCGAGCTCGACGACCGGCGCATGACGCCGGCCGTGCGCCGCAACGATGGCCTGGACTACGTGCCGACCAACAAGTGGGTGCTGTTCGGCCACCATTTCGCCGCGATCGCCGGCGCCGGCCCGCTGGTCGGCCCGATCCTGGCGGCGCAGATGGGCTTCCTGCCCGGCACCATCTGGATCCTGGTCGGCGTGATGCTGGCCGGGGCGGTGCAGGACTTCCTGGTGCTGTTCATCTCGACGCGCCGCGACGGCCGCTCGCTGGGCGAAATGGCCAAGCAGGAACTCGGCTCCTTCGCCGGCGTGGTCGTCATGCTGGGCACGCTGGGGGTGATGATCATCATCCTGTCGGCGTTGGCGCTGGTGGTGGTCAAGGCGCTGGCGGAAAGCCCGTGGGGCACCTTCACGATCGCCGCGACGATTCCGATCGCGATCTTCATGGGCGTTTACATGCGCTTCATCCGTCCGGGCCGCATCGCCGAGATTTCGGTGATCGGCTTCGCACTGATGATGGCCGCGATCATCTTCGGCGAGGACATCGCCCGCCACGAGTACTGGGGCCCGTTCTTCACCATGACCGGCCCGCAGCTCACGCTGGCGCTGGTGGTGTATGGCTTCGTCGCCTCGGTGCTGCCGGTGTGGCTGCTGCTGGCGCCGCGCGATTACCTGTCCACCTTCCTCAAGCTGGGCGTGATCATCGGCTTGGCGATCGGCATCATCATCTCCCTGCCGGAGTTGAAGATGCCGGCGGTGACCAAGTTCATCGACGGCACCGGTCCGGTGTTCTCGGGCAGCCTGTTCCCCTTCCTGTTCATCACCATCGCGTGCGGCGCGATCTCCGGCTTCCATGCGCTGGTGTCCTCCGGCACCACGCCCAAGCTGGTCGAGCGCGAGTCGCACATGCGCGTGATCGGCTACGGCTCGATGCTGGGCGAATCGCTGGTCGCCATCATGGCGATGATCTGCGCGGCGGTGCTCGATCCGGGCATCTACTTCGCGATGAATTCGCCGGCCGCCGTCATCGGCACCACGGTCGAATCCGCGGCGCAGGTGATCAACGGCTGGGGCTTCACGGTGACGCCGGAAATCCTCGCGCAGATGGCCAAGGACGTGGGCGAGCACAGCATCCTGTCGCGCGCCGGCGGTGCCCCGACCTTCGCGGTGGGCATGGCGGTGATCATCACCGACATCTTCAACAGCAAGGCGATGATGGCGTTCTGGTACCACTTCGCGATCCTGTTCGAAGCGCTGTTCATCCTCACCGCGGTCGATGCCGGCACGCGCGCATGCCGCTTCATGGTGCAGGACCTGGCCGGCACCTTCATCCCGGGCATGAGCCAGACCCGCAGCCTGGCTGGCAACCTGGTCGGCACCGCGGTGGCGGTGTCGGGCTGGGGCTACTTCGTCTATCAGGGTACGGTCGATCCGCTGGGCGGCATCAATACCCTGTGGCCGCTGTTCGGCATCGGCAACCAGATGCTCGCCGCGATGGCGCTGCTGCTGGGTACCGCGGTGCTGTTCAAGATGAAGAAGGAGCGCTATGCGTGGGTGACGGTGGTCCCGACCGTGTTCCTGCTCATCACCACGATGACGGCCGGCTGGCAGAAGATCTTCAGCGCGGATCCGCGGATCGGCTTTCTCGCGCTGGCCAACCGCTTCAACGATGCCGCGGCGCAAGGCACCATCCTGGCGCCGGCGAAGAGCATCGAGCAGATGTCGCGCGTGGCCTTCAACAACCAGGTGAACGCGGTGCTGTGCGGCTTCTTCATGATCGTGGCGGTGGTGATGCTGGTGGCGGTGATCATCAACATCCGCAAGGCGCTCGCCAGCACCCGGCCCACGACGAACGAAGTGGCGCCGGCCTACCATCCCGAGCCCGCCCATGCTTGACCTTTCCTACCTCACCGGTCGCGCGCCGGCCGGCGCCACACCGCCGCCGGCCGCCACCGACGCCGGGCTGGACGACGCCTACGCGCGTTACGTCGCCGAGGCGCGCGCGCAGCGGGCGGGTGCGGTGCCGATGTCCGAAGCCGAGTTCGAGCGCTACAGCCTGGGCTCGAACTGGCTCTCGGGCTTGCGCGACGCGGCCCGGAAAGTGGTGCAGACCTGCCGTCTGATGGTCGGCATCCACGACTACGAGTATTACCTCGACCACATGCGTTCGCGCCATCCCGAGGCGACGCCGCTCAGTCGCGAGGCGTTCTACCGCTACTGCCTGGAGGCGCGTTTCCCCAGCGCCGAACGCAGCGGCAGCCGCTGCCCGTGCTGAACCTGGCCGGAACGGCGTAAGCGCGCCAAGCGCCCCACCCGTGCGCAGCAACGGGTGGGGCGCGACCGTCCCTTCCCCCGCTCAGTTCACGACCCGGCGCAGGCCGCTGCCGAGTCGCTCGAACAGCCGCCAGCCTTTCTCGCCGGCGCACACGCCGTATCGAAACGGGATGTCCGGGCGTCCGGGCGTTTCGAAGCGCAGATCGCGAAAGTTCACGCACACACCGTCGCCGTCGGCTTCGACCCGATCGAGCACCGGAAACATCGCAAACCAGCGGAAGAACTCGAACTCCGCCGCCGCCCAGGCCGCTTGCGCGAGCGGGCTATGGTCGCGGCCGCCGAAGCGTGCCGCCGTTTGCCAGTGCGCCATGGCAACCGGCAGGTATTGCGCCGAGAGCCTGCGGATGAAGTGATCGGATTCGCCGGCCGCGAGCGGCGCGCGGCGCCGGGTGTTGATATGGGCATAGTGGTAGCGTTCGCCGTCGAACACGATCGCGGTCCAGTTGAACGGCGAAGCCGGGCGCGGCACCGCGTCAACCGCGACCGCCGGGATGGCGTGCTCCGCGGCATGGGCCCGGGCGACCGCGAGGGCTTCGGTGCGGGCCACCGCGCTCAGGCCGACCCAGCCGACCAGCGCCAGGCTCGCCAGCGCAGCCGGCACGCGGCTGTCGCGCCACACCGCGCTGGCGGCGAGTCCGGCCACGATGATGGCGCTGAACACCAGGTCGATGATGAAGGTCGTCCCCCAGGCGAAGCGCCGGTCGGAGAACGGCGCGAGGATCATGGTGCCGAACTGGGTGATCAGGTCGCCCAGGATGTGCACCAGGATGCCGACGCAGGCGACGAGGTAGAACGCCCGCCAGCCCGGGGCGGGCCGCCCGCCGCGGCGCAAGCGCAACAGCCTGGCCATGACCCACGCCACCAGCAGGCCCCACAGCGGCAACAGCAGCAGCGAATGGGTGACCCCGCGATGGCCGCGCAGATAGGTCAGCTCGGACACGAAGCCGAGTACGAAGTCGATGTCGGGGAAGGTGGCCGCCGCGGCGCCGGCGACCACGACCTGCCAGACGGGCGGCGCCGGGGGTGAGCCGGCATGGCCGGTGCGGCCGGCGAGCAGGCGCCCGGCGAGGGCGCCCGATAGGGCATGTGTCAGCGTATCCATGCGCCTTTGAAGGCGGGGCGGGTGCTTCGTTCCCCGCCCGGGCGGGCTCAGTGCGCGAGAAAATCCGCGACCATGCGATTGAACTTGTCCGCATGCTCCCACTGCGCCCAGTGGCCGCAGCGGTTGAAGACGTGCAGTTCGGCGTCGGACATGCCCCAGAGCAGGCGCAGGCCGACGTCCAGGGGGACGAAGCGGTCGTCGCGACCCCAGATGATCAGGGCGGGCGCCCGGATTTCGCCCAGGCGCGGACCGACGTCGGGAAACTGCCTGGGGTTTGCGGCGAGGCTCTTGACGAAGTTGTCGAGGTGGTCGCGGCGGGCGAGCATGTTGTCGAGGCGCGCCTGGAAGAGCGCGTCGGTGAGGCTGCTCGCGTCGAACACGAACACGTTCATCATTCTCTTGAGATTGTCGATCGTCGGCTCGCGGTAGAGCGCCTGCAACAGCTTGATGCCCTCGGTCGGCATCGGCACGAACTGGCTCGGCCCGCCGGTTCCGCCGCCCATCAGGACCAGCTTGCCGACGCGTTGCGGATGGGCCAGCGCGAATGCGACGGCGCTGTGGCCGCCCATCGAGTTGCCGATGAGGTGTACCCGGTCGAGCGCGAGCGCGTCGAGCAAGCCCTTGAGCGCCCGCGCATTGAGCTCGGAGCGCGAGCCGGTGCACACGATCGGGTCGCTCTTGCTCCAGCCCGGGCAGTCCATGAGGATCACCCGGTAGCCGGCGGCGACCAGGGGGTCGATGTTGCGGTTGAAGTTGGCCCAGCCGCTGGCGCCGGGGCCGGAGCCGTGCAGCATCAACACGGTTTCGGCACCATGGCCGGCGTCGTTGTAGTGCAGCTGCAGGTCGAGCTCGCCCTCGCGGATGCGGATGTAACGGCTGGTGTCGGCTTCGGTCGGCGGGGTGGCGGTCGTATCGTTCGGCGTGATCGTCATTTTGAGCGCTCGTGGTCGTTGTCGGTGGGCGGAGAGCCGGGTGGGCGGCTATGGCTGGTAGGGTTTCGGGCCGAGGCCGATCGGCGCCGGGGCGCATTCGACCAGTTTCGAGAAGATGCGTCCGAAGTCTTCGTCCGAACCGCTGCTGCGGGTGCCGGTCATCGGATCGTGCAGTGTGGCGAAGCCGGCGTCGGCGTTGGCCCAGTCTTCGGGCGTGAAGTGCTGCCGCAGCAGCGGCAGGATCTCGCGTTCCTCGAGCAGGATGTGGTTGCGGTAGAACGCGGCATAGTCGTCGAAGGCCCGGGTGAAGCCGGCGAGGCCGTCGGGATGGCCGTCGGCATAGTGCCGCAGCGCCTGTTCGAGCAGCTTGATGCGCGCTTCCGCCTGGCCGTGCTCGGCTTCCAGGCGTGCCAGCACCGCGTCGGCCGCATGGGTGCGCGCCCGCAGCGGACCGAAAAGGTATTTGTCCTCCTTGGGGTGATGGCGCTTTTCGGGATAGGCGTCGAGATAATGCACCATCGCCTGGAGCAGTCTGAAGTCGGGCTGCAGCTTGCCGGCGCCGATCTCCTTGATCATGTGGCGGATGGCGTGGATGATCGCCGCCAGCGATTGGTGTTCGTCCATCAGGATTCGCATCGCTTCCATCGGGTGTGCTCCGTGTCTGATTGTGGGGGGCGGCGGTCAGCCCGCGAGCCTGTCCTGGTGTTTTCCACCGAGCCCGAGGTAAGCCTCGATGACGCGCGGATCGTCGGCCAGGAGGTGTGCGGGGCCCTCCATCGCGATCGCACCGGTCTCGAGCACGTAGGCGTAGTCGGCCACCTGGAGCGCGGCGCGCGCGTTCTGCTCGACCAGCAGGATCGACACCCCGCGCCGGCGCAGTTCCGAGATGATGCGAAAGATCTCGCGCACGATCAGCGGGGCCAGCCCCAGGCTGGGCTCGTCGAGCATCAGCAGCTTCGGCTTGGCCATCAGCGCGCGGCCCACCGCGAGCATCTGGCGCTCGCCCCCGGAGAGCGTGCCGGCCAGCTGGGTGCGCCGCTCCT